>Ga0190275_10000196_pt1 | contig 64082 bp, 65 predicted proteins | sample Popmic550T_FD_133745 | JGI IMG/M metagenome (GOLD analysis project Ga0190275, IMG submission 133745) | Populus adjacent soil microbial communities from riparian zone of Yellowstone River, Montana, USA - 550 T | ecosystem: Environmental > Terrestrial > Soil > Riparian zone > Trees stand | place...
ACGAGGGCGGGAATTCGGCCGAGGGGTTCGCCCCGAGGCCGGCGGCCGGCGCGAAGTCATCCGGGAACGTTTGAGCTCGCGTCTACCGAAGAGCCGTGACTGCGATTGTCCTCCGTGAGGATTTGGAGCGGCTTCGAGCGTGAAGAGCCGGCGCCCGGGCTTAGGGCGTGAGGAAGAGACCGAGGCCTTGGCCGAAGATCGCTTCCAAATCGGGGCCAGCGACCCCGGACGGACTTGAAGCGCAAGAGCCTGCTCCAGGCACCGAACGGCGGCATCGCCCCCCACAAGGGGCGGCGCCGGTGCCACTAGCCTCGCAGAAGCGAAGGCAACGGGACCCGGCGGCTCTTCACGAATGAAGACTGGACGCTTTCGAGTTAACGACACGAAAGCAAAAGCAAAAGTCGTCCAGCCCCGGATGCCCGTGGCAAGGACGCGCCGGCCGTTTCTTCCCCCCGTCTCCAGCGGACGCACCCGTGCGCCCTTCTTCCGTCATCCCGGCAAAAGCCGGGACCTCAGGACGAGAAGGCACGACGGGTCTCCCCGAGGTCCCGGCTTTCGCCGGGATGACGAACCCTCCGCGAAGCGGCATCCCTTCCTTCCTGCGTCGTGCCTTCGCGCCGTCGCGCCTTCTCTCCAAAACCGGAGCCCTGCGGCCAAAGCCAAGGCGAGGATTCCGGGCCGAGCGCAAGGCCGGCGCTGGCGGCCCCGGTACCCACCGCCTCGCCTAACTCCGCCCGGCCCCACTCCCGCCTTCCGCTCCGCGGGCCTTTTGGTTACGTTCCCGCTCCGGGAGGACGGGTCATGGACGCTCCGAAGGGACGCTACCGGGTCGAGGAGAAAGACCGGCGGCTGACGGTGATCGACACTGCCACCGGCGCGCCCGCGACGTCGGTGATGTCTTCGCCGCGGACTCCAGCCGCGCCGCCGAACCGGCCCGGGGCATCGCCGGGCCCGGACCGTCCCGCGGCGGTTTCGAGCCCAGGGCTCTTCGACCGCTACACCCGCCTTCTGCTCGGCCTCGTCGTCAAGCGCTGGGACGAGGAGGGCCGGGCGCTGGTGGCCTGGGAATGGGAGCAGAACGGCCGCAAGCAGCGCTGGGACGCCGCGCTCGGGCCGGCGGAGCAAAAGCGGCTCGGCCGGGCGATGGTCGCCATCACCGCCTTTCCGATCTTCGTCCTGCTCACGATCGTCACCGGCTTCGCGCTGACCTGGCTGCTCCTCCCGATCGCCCTGCCGGCTACCGCCTGGGGCATTTGGTCGCTCACCCGCCTGCAGCGCGAGACCGGAAACCCTTAGAGCGTACCGACGTTCGATCGTGGGTCCGCTTGCCTAACGCACTTTGGCTCTTCGCCGGCCGGCTGCTAGGCTCCCCCGGATGAGGCCGGCTTCGCGCACCGAGCCGCCGGCGGCGGCGACGCTCGGCTTTCGGGCCGATATCAACGCGCTCCGGGCGATCGCCGTGCTTGCGGTGATCGCCTATCATTTCGGGCTTGCGCCGGGCGGCTTCGTCGGGGTCGACATCTTCTTCGTCATCTCGGGGTATCTGATGACCGCCCTCATCCTCGCCCGGGTGGATCGGGGAACCTTCTCGCTGTCCGCTTTCTATCTCGACCGGGCGCGGCGGATCGTGCCCGCTTTGGCGGTGCTGATCGCGACATTGCTCGCGCTGGGCGGCTTGATCTTGTTGCCCGACGATTATGCCCTGCTGGGGAACCACGCCGCCGGCAGTGCCGCATTCGTCTCCAACCTCCTCTACTGGCAGGAAACCGGCTATTTCGAGCCGGCGGGCCACCGGAGATGGCTGCTCCACAGCTGGTCGCTGTCGCTCGAGTGGCAATTTTATCTCCTCTATCCCCTGCTTCTGGCCCCGGTCGCCCGGCTTGCGCCGGGGGCGTTGCGGCCGATCCTGGCGGGCGGGGCCCTGTTCTCCTTCGCGATCATGCTCTGGCTCAGCCACGTCTCGGTCGCTGCCGGTTTCTACTGGCTGCCGCCGCGAGCCTGGGAGCTGGTGGCCGGCGGGCTCGCCTGCCTGGCGCCGGCGCTGGCGGGCGCACGGGCGCGGGCGGCCGAGGCCGCCGGCTTCGCCCTCATCGCCGCGTCGCTTGTGCTTATCGGCCCGGCCGCCTGGCCCGACGCCAGGGCGCTGGCGCCGGTCGCCGGAACGATCCTCGTCATCCTCGCCCGGCGCCCCCCCTCGCGCCTGACCGATCACCGCTTTCCAGCCTGGATCGGGCTCGCTTCCTACTCGCTCTATCTATGGCACTGGCCGGTGGTGGTGTGGCTCGATCATTCGGGCCGCGGAGGGGACTGGCGATGGGCGGCGGCGGGGATCGCCGCCACATTCCTGCTCGGCCAGCTTTCCTGGCGCTTCGTCGAACGCCGGACCCGCCCGGCCGCTTCCGCTCCGCATATCCGGGTCGGCCGGACCGCGGGCACTTGGCGGGCGCTCGGCGCCTACGCGCTCGCCCCGCTGGCTCTGGTCCTGGCGGGGCTTGCGATCGGGCGGGCCGACGGCCTTCCGGAGCGCTTCCCGCCTTCCATCCAGGCGGTGGCGCGGGAGGCGGCCTATCGAGGAGTGGAGGGCGCGGAAGGCTGCTATGTGGCGGCGACCGATCTGCCGGAACCCTGCCGGCTCGGACCGGAAGGAGCGCCTTTGATTGCGACCTTCCTCGGCGACAGCCACGCCGATGCCCAGCTGCCTGGCCTGGTCGAGGCCGCCGGCGGGCGCGGGACGATCGCGTTCAACGCGCTCGCCGGCTGCCCTCCCGTGATCGGCGCCCGATCCATCCATCCGGGGAACGCCTGCGGCGCCTTCAACGCCCGCTTCCTTGCGCCGCTCGCCGAGCCTCGGACAAGTCCGATCATCCTCGCCGCGAGCTGGGCCGGCTATCTGAGCGAGCCGACCTTCCGCTTTCCCGGCGAGCGCGGCGCGAGCGCCATTTCGGCCTCGTTTCGAGCCCAGGTGCTGCGCTCTTCCTGCGCTCTCGCGGCCGCGGGACCGACCTATGTGGTACTGCCCACACCCCACTTCCCCTCTGAAGTGGCGAAGGCTTTGCAGCGCCGGCTGGTCGCCGATCCGAATGCGCCGGATATCGCTCTGCCGCGCTCCACCCACGAGGCCCGGAACCGCGCCGTCGTAATGCTGCTCAGGGAGGCCGAGCGACAGTGCGGAGTAAGGCTGCTCGATCCGGCGCCCTACCTGTGCTCCGGCACTATCTGCTACGGCTCGCTCGCTCATCGCCCGCTCTATCGTGACAACCACCATCTGACCCGCCTCGGTGCGCTTCGGCTCGCGCCGATGTACAGGGCGGTGTTCGCCGATGTCGGCCGACGCTCGGCGAACGACGAAGGCGACATGAACCCGAGGCAACGATCCGTTCATGAAACCCACCGGCTCTCCGCCCGTTGAACCCGCGACCCCGCCCGCTTTCGGGGCCCGATTCCTAAGGAGAGTAAGATGCGTAACTTCGTTCTCGCCGCCGCCACGGCGGCCTGCGCCCTGCCGGTCGCGTTCGCCGCGCCCGCTTCCGCCCAGCGCGGCCCCGAAACCCGCCAGGAAACGCGCGAATGCCGCCGCGAGCTTCGCAATGCCGACAGCCGGCGCGAGTATCGCCGCGAGTCGCGCGAATGCCGGCGCGAAATCGGCCGCGCCCAGAATCGCGATTGGCGCACTTACCGCAACTATGATTACAATCGCTACGAAGCCGGCAACAACGCTTATTACGCCGATCAATATTATCGCGACGGCCGTTATTACGGCGAGACTCGCCTCAGCCGCAACGACCGGGTCTACCGCGGCCGCGACGGGCGTTATTATTGCCGCCGAAGCGACGGCACGACCGGTCTCATCGTCGGCGGCGCGGTTGGAGCGCTCATCGGCAATTCGATCGACAACGGCCGTTCGAGCATTCTCGGCACCCTGATCGGCGCCGGCGCCGGCGCTGCCTTGGGCCGCGAGATCCAGCGCGGAAGCGTTCGCTGCCGCTGAGCCTTCGGGTAGAAGGACAGGGAAGGGGGGCTCGAGCTTTCGGGCCCCCCTCCTAGCGAGGTTATTCGCTCGCCGTAACCAATAGCCCAAGGCGCACGCCTCTGTTATCGAGCCCCCGGTGGGGCTTCGTCCCGGGGGAGCGCGAATGAGCCGATATCGCGGCGAAATGCTGGACTGGCTTGCCGCCGGGCGCGTGTCGCCGGGCCGCGAGCGATCGGCGCTTCGCTCCGCCGGACTGGTCCCGGATTCCGCCGAGTGGCGGGTCTATCTCGGACAGCTCACCTTGTGGCTGGGCACGATGGCTCTGGCCGCCGCGATCATCTTCTTCTTCGCCTTCAACTGGGACTCGCTCGGACGACTGGCCAAATTCGGCCTCGTCGAAGCCGCGATCCTGGCCGCCCTGATCGCCGCCTGGCGCCTCGACCTGGACGCCATGGCCGGGAAGGCCACGCTCACCCTCCTGGCCCTGCTGGTCGGCGCCCTGCTCGCCCTCACCGGCCAGATCTACCAGACCGGCGCCGACAGCTGGACCCTGTTCGCCTGGTGGGCGGTCCTGATCTTGCCGTGGGTGCTGGTCGGTCGCTTCGCGCCGCTCTGGCTGCTCTGGCTCGCTCTGCTCAACCTCGGTGCCTGGCTCTATTTCTCTCTGGCGTCGAGCGGCGACACGCTCCTGTGGGTGCTGCTCGCTCTCGACGGCCTGGCCCTCGTCGCCTGGGAGGCGGGGCACCGATCCGGGATCGCCTGGCTGGGCGATACCTGGCCGCCGCGGCTTGCGGCGATCGCCAGCGGGGTCATGGCGACCGCACTCGCCATATGGGCGATCTTCGACGGCGGCCCAGGACTGCTCGGATGGGCCGCCTGGATCGGCCTCGCCTATTTCTGGTACCGCCACGTCCGCCGCGACCTGTTCGTGCTGGCGGGCGGCGTGCTCAGCTTCATCGTCACCGTCGTCGCCTTCCTTTCGCGGTTCATGCTGGAAAGCGCCAGCGGCGGCTATCTGTTCATCGGGCTCGCCGTGATCGGCCTGTCGGCCGGCGGCGCGATCTGGCTCAACGGGCTTGCCCGGGCGCCGGCCTCGTGAGCGCCCAGGAGTTTTGGGACCGACTCGCCGCCGAGGGGCTGGTCGAGGGCGAGCGGCCGGCGCCGGAGCGGGCGCAATCGCCCTGGTACGTGCGCGCGATGCTTGGAATCGCCGGCTGGATCGGGGCGCTCTTCCTGCTCGGCTTCGTCGGCACCGCCTTCGCGCTCGTGATGAAGGACACCAGCGCCGCCCTGATCGCCGGCGGCCTATGCTGCACCGGCGCCTTCGCTTTATATCGTTCGGTTCGAGGCCAGGATTTCGGTGACCAGTTCGCTTTGGCGCTGAGCCTCGCCGGGCAGATGCTCCTGATCTACGGCCTCACCGACATCCTGGCCCCCGCCGACCCTCCATTCTATTTCGCGGTCGCGGCGATGCTGGCGGGGCTGACTCTGGCGATCCCGAATTTCCTCCATCGAGTCCTGACCGCCGCCGGCGCGGCGCTCGCGCTTGCGCTCTTCGTCGCCAAGCTGTCGCTTCACGGCCTCGCCGCGCCCTTGCTGTGCGCCGGGCTCGCCTGGGTCTGGCTCGATCCGGCGAAATGGGCGCGAAGCGGCCAGCTGTGGCGGCCGATCGGCTATGGCCTCGTGCTGGCGCTGCTTTTGATCGAGACGTTCCGCCTGCTGGGCGTCACCCGGTGGTTCGGCCTCGCCCAGGAAACCCCGGGCTGGATGCAGATCTACGGACCCCTGATCGGGCGCGGCCTGTCCGCGGCGCTGCTGGTGGGGGTGGCATTCCTGCTCGCGCTTCGCGAAGGCGAGGGTCCGACGAGCCGGGTCGCCCTGGCCGCGGCGGGCGGCGCCCTGGTCCTCGGCTTGCTTTCGCTCGGAGCGCCCGGCCTGGCCTCGGCGCTGCTGATCCTGCTGCTCGGCTTCGCCTCGGGAAACCGGCTTTTGATGGCCCTCGGCGTGCTCGGACTGTTCGGCTTCGCCAGCCATTTCTACTACAGCCTGCACGCGACCCTGCTCGCCAAATCGGGGCTGCTGGCGCTGACCGGCCTCTGCCTGCTCGCCGCTCATTGGGTCATCGCCCGCCCGCCCGCCGACGCCGGGGAGCCGCGGCATGCGTAAGGCGATCCTCATCCTCGCCGGGCTTGCGATCCTCGCTTTCGTCAATTTCGGAATCTACCGGAGCGAGCGGCTGCTGACCGAGGGCCGGATCGTCTTCCTCCGGCTCAGTCCGGTCGATCCGCGCTCGCTGATGCAGGGCGATTACATGCGGCTGAACTTCGAGGTCGCCGACCGCGCCTTTCCCGCGATCGCCTCGGTCCCGAAGGCGGACGGGCACGTCGTCGTCTTTCTCGATCCTCACAATATCGCCCGGTTCCGGCGCTTCGCCGACGGGCGCCCGCTCGGGCCGGGCGAAATCGCCCTTCGCTATCGGATTCGCGGCGGCCGGGCGAATTTCGCGACGGACGCTTATTTTTTCGAGGAAGGGCGGGCGAAGGACCTTGCCGGCGCCGCCTTCGGAGCGTTTCGGGTCGGCGCCGACGGCGACATGATCCTGACCGGCCTGCGCGGTCCCCGCCTTGAGCCCTTGTGACCGTCCAACCCGAAGCTTCGAGGAGAAACCATCATGTCCGATGAAAATGTCGCATTGGTTCGAGCCATTTACGAGGCCTTCGCGGCCGGCGACATCCCCGGCGTGACAGGCCTGATGAGCCCCGACATCGTCTGGAACGAGGCCGAGAATTTCCCTTATGCCGACGGCAACCCCTATCGCGGGCCGGAGGCGATCCTCGGCGGGGTCTTCGCCCGCTTGGGCTCCGAATGGGAGGGTTTCGCCGCGCGGCCGGAGGAGTTCCTCGGTGCCGGCGAGGCGGTGGTGGTGCTCGGCCGCTACGGCGGCGCCTGCAAGGCGACGGGGCACGTCCTGGACGCGCAATTCGCCCATGTCTGGCGGGTCGAGGGCGGCAAGGCCACCCGCTTCCAGCAATATACGGACACGCTCCAGGCGGCGCGGGTGAGCGGCGCCGTCTAGGCCGGAAGGGACGAAAGGAGACGAGTCATCATCCGTCTGAGACAGATGTCGTTCGGGTCGCAGGTGAAGCTGGTGTTCGTCCTGGCCCTCTTCACCGCCCCGGTCATCTTCGCGCTGATGCTGGCTCTCCAGCTTGCCGATGCGCCCGTTTCGAGCGACGGCGACGACAGCGTCCTCATGCTCGCGGCCGTCGGCCTGATCCTGGCGCTGATGATCGCGGTTCTGCAGGTCGCCGGTCTCGGCCTGATCCGCCTTCTCCCCTGGCGAGGACCCTCGCTCAAGGTCGAAGGCGGCGATCATCTGCGGCGCGTTTTCGAATGACTCGAAGGTCACGCCTGGCGCCCGCCGGCGGGCGTCCGGAGTCTTCGGGATTGCCCCGCCCGCGCCGACGCCCCATCTAGGATCGATGCGAATCCTCGACGTCGATTCCGCGCCGGCCGCCGGCGCCGCCGATCTCACCCCCCACCTCGTGACGGGCGAGACGGTCCAGTCCGCCTTCGTCGCTCCGACGGGGGTCATCCTGTTCACCGACCGGCGAATCATGATCGCCCAGCGCGAGCATCTGCTCGAGGCCCGGATCGAGACCAGCTCCTATCCCTATCGGACGGTTCGGCATTTTTCGATCCAGGAAGGGGAGGCGGCCGAAAGCCGCTCGACAATCCGGATCTGGCTCGGCGACGAGCCCCAGCCGCTCCACCTGCGCGCCAATCCCGGCACCGACCTTCGCCCGCTCCAGCGCCTGCTCGCCGACCGGCTCCTCTGATCTCCGCCGCCTCGCTGGGAGACGACAAATCGCCTCAGCGCATCAGTCCGGCCTTGCGCAGCGCGTCCTCGATCACCTGCTGGACTCCGCTCGCCGCCTGCGGACGCGGCCGGGCGCCGGCGGCCGGGTCCCGGCGCCGCGGCGCCGGCACGGACTTGGGGACGTCGCCGGGCTTGCCCACCTCCTCGAGCGGGGCGATCCCGAAGAATTCGGCGATCCGGGCGGTCGAGCTCAGGCCCACGTCGAGCATGTGTGCGCCCGCTTCGCCCAGCGAATCCTCGCCGCTTCCGTCCAGCGGGATCCCGTGGGCCATTCCGGTGATCGTATATTGCTCGACCAGAGGCTCGCCCTCGGCCCCGAGCCAGACCTGGCGGGGATAGCCTTCCACCCGATCGCTTCGGTCCGGCTTCGCTCCGAGCCCGTGAAGGTGGGTCCACTGAAGCGCGATCGCGTCGGCGTTGCTCGCGACCACGGTTCGATCGGCGCTGCCCTGCCAGACCTGGACCCGGGGCCACGGCCCCTTGTGCGGCGAAGCGCCGCGCACGCTCGCCCCAAGCGCGCCCGCGTCGCTCCGGGCGCGGCCGCCCATGCAGTCGAACGCCTGCGCGACGTCGCCCGCGCAGCCATAAGCGACTCCGGCGATGATCGCTCCGGCGGCGAAGGTCTCGGGATAGGTGGCGAGCATCGCCGAGGCCATGGCCCCGCCGGCGCTGAGGCCGGTGACGAAAACCCGCTTCGGATCGATTCCGTGCGCTTTCTTCATCGCCTCGATCATCGCCCGGATGGAGGCGGCTTCGCCCATGCCGCGGGTCGTGTCCTGGCCGGAGAACCAGTTGAAGCACAGCATCGGGTTGTTGGCCCGCTTCTGCTCCGGGAAGAGGAGGACGAAGCCATGGCGGTCGGCGAGCGTCGACCAGCCCGAGCCGTGATCGTAGACCGCGGCGTCCTGGGTGCAGCCGTGAAGCACGACCACCAGGGGCGCCGCTCCGTCGATCCCGGCCGGCACATAGCAGCGGGCGTTGAGGCCGCCGGGATTCTCGCCGCTCCAGTCGAAGTCGGAGAGTCGGTCGCGGGTCGCGGACGGAGCGGCAAAGGCACTCCGCCCCTTGCGGCTCGCCCTCAGGCGAAGGCGCGGTTGAATCACAGGCATAAGCTTACTCTCCCCAAGCCCCCGGAGAGAGGGCATCTGGCATGAGAACGATATGGGAAGGCTTTTGTTGCAGTGCAACATAATAGGGCGGCCGGAGCCTGAAGCCCGCCGGACATTCGCCGCTGGCAATCCCCGGGAGGATATGGTTCCCTCGCCGAATGCCTTTCGAGCCTCTCGTCGCGATGGCGATGGCCATCGCCCAACCTCTTCCCGCGCCCGCGCAGCAGCCTTCGCCGGCCGCGCCTTCCGCGCCGGAACTGATCGAGGGCTGGGAGGTGTCGCCCGAAGCCGGTCCGAAGAATCGGGACTGTGACGCCCTCAGCGAGCCGAGGGTGTGGGCGCTGAACCCTCCGGAGCGGGAAGAGTCGGTCAGGCGTCTCGAAAAAGCCATCGCCCTGCCGCTCGGCGAGGCCGAAGCGGCGCGCTTGCTCCGTAGGAAGCCTGAGCGCGGAAGGCCGCTGGCCACCGCCCTGTTGGAGGAACGGCTCGACCAGCTCCGAAGCGTCCGGGACTGTCTCATGTTGCGCCAGAGCGACCGCTGCCGGCCCGAGGATAAGGATGTGGGCTGGGGACCGCTTGACGAGGAGAAACTGGCGAAACTGACGGCCGACCATGAACGCGGCGACCACCGCAAGCATCGCCCCTATCTCGTCCGCGGCGTGGCGAAGTTCGGCGATCATGGCGGTCCACCCTACATGTTCGGCGCTCTTTGCGGCGGCGACCTGTTCCTCGTCACCGGCATGTTCTCCTACACCGTCCCGCCGTCGGTGCGGGTCCCCGCAATCGTATTCCTTCCGCGCCCGCCCGAGCGGATCTGGGCGTCGGTCTACCTGGCGATGTGAGCTGCGCGGTAAATGTCCTTTTTCCACCCGTAACGGCCATAAGGCGCGACGTCGGCACCCGGAGCGGCGAATATTTCGCGTCCGCGGGGCTGGCAGGAGGGACATGAAGGGGCGGTTTTGGCTGTAAGCGGACGGTCTGCTCCTTGGCGAAGTCGCACGAAGCGGACGCTTTCATTGCGTTACGGCGGGACTTCTTTCGACCCGATTGTCTATTCAGTCCTGAGAGCCTCGATCGGCGAAAGCCTGGAGGCACGGACGGCAGGCCAGCCGCCGAAGAGCAGCCCGACCATCGCGGAGAAAAGGATCGCGCCGATTGCGGTACCGACGCCGATCGGCACCGGGAAATCCGCCTGCGCCTGAAAGACGGCGGCCGCGGCTATCGCAAGCAGGAGGCCGATCGCGCCTCCTATCATGCACAGGACCGCTGCCTCGACCAGGAACTGGTTGCGGATGTCGCTGCGTTTGGCGCCCAGGGCCATTCGAAGGCCGATCTCGCGAGTGCGCTCGGTGACGCTGACAAGCATGATGTTCATGATTCCGATGCCGCCGACGAGAAGCGAGATCGACGCGATGGCAACGAGTACCGCCTGGAATATACCGGTCACCATGGCGGATTCCTCCATGAACTCTTCGGTGGTGCGAATGGTGAACGGGCTCCCCTCTCCGTCGCGCACCCGGTTACGGTCGCGCAGCAGCCGCGATATCTCGCGCTTCGTCTTCCCCAGGGACACCCCGTCCTCGATGCCGACGAACAGGATTCGAAGATCGTCGGGGCCCAGCGGACGGTCGGTCGTGAAACGTTGTCTCGCCGCGCTGATCGGCACGAGGGCGAGATCGTCATTGTCCTCACCCAGGTTCGATCCCTTGGCTTCGAGAATGCCGACCACCGTGAACGGCACCTTGTTCACGCGCACGGTCTCGCCGAGCGGATCGTAGTCGCCGAACAATTTCGTGACGACCGTGCGGCCCAGGACGATGACTCGGGCGGCGGTGCGCACGTCGGCGTCGGAGATAAAGCGGCCCGTCTCCGCTACGGCATTGGTGACCTCGGCATAGCCGGCCGTCACGCCGATGGCCTCCGTGGCGGCGTTGCGCCCGCCGCTGACGATCTGAACGTTGGCGTGCAATTGCGGAGCGATCGCGGTGACGCCCTCGACCTGGCGTTCGATTGCGACGGCATCCCGCATCGTCAGCCGTCCGCGTTCGGCGACGCGGCCGCCGCCCTCGTCATCGGGGAAGGGAAATACGATCGCCATGTTGGAGCCGAGCGAATTGATCGCCCCCATCACCGACACCTGCGCTCCCGATCCGACGGCAACCGCAAGCACGACGGCGAAGACTCCGATGCTGACGCCCAGGGTGGTCAGGATCGAGCGCATCAGGTTCACGCGAAGGGCCGTGAGGGCAATACCCAGGTTGAAGGCCGCGCGGCTCGCCGCTTTTCGAAAAGCCGACGTCACGGCTGGACCAGCCTGCGGCTCGTCACCGGCTCATCCTCGATCACCTTGCCGTCGCGGAACAGGATCCTGCGGGAGGCATGATCGGCGATTTCCCGCTCATGAGTCACCAGCACGATGGTGTTGCCCGCCTCGTTCAGCGTCTGGAACAGGTGCATGATGTCTTCGGAGGTCTGGCTGTCGAGCGCGCCGGTAGGCTCGTCGGCGAGCAGCATCAGCGGCTCGGTGACCAGCGCCCGGGCGATCGCCACGCGCTGCTGCTGGCCGCCGGACAGCTTCGCCGGCGAGTGATCGAGCCGGTCGCCCAGCCCCATCGCTTCCAATTTCGCCCGCGCCCGTTCCTGCCGCTCGGCGCGGCCCACCCCCGCATAGATGAGCGGCACCGCGACATTATCGAGCGCGGTGGTGCGCGGCAGCAGGTTGAACTGCTGGAAGACGAAGCCGATCTTGCGGTTCCTGAGCTCGGCCAGAGCGTCCGAATCCATCGCGCTGGTGGCGGTTCCGTCAATCCTGACGTCGCCGGAACTGGGAATATCCAGACAGCCGATCATGTTCATGAAGGTGGACTTGCCGGAACCGCTGGCGCCCATGATGGCGACGAACTCGCCGCGCGCGATGGCGAGCGACACGCCGGCGATGGCATGAACCGTGCCCCCGCCGGACGCATATTCCTTCACCAGCGACAGCGTCTCGACGAGCGGAACCGTCATTGGCCGCCGCCGCCTTCATCCTCTTCGTCGCTTCCGCTTTCTTCCGCCTCCACCAGGGACCTCGATCGCATCAGGACCTTCTCGCTGGGCTTGAGCCCGCCCACCACCTCGACGAATTCCTCCCCCTGGAGCCCGAGCCGCACCGCGCGCTTGACCGGCTTGTACGGGTCGGCGCCTACGACCCAGACGAAGACCGGCTTGTTTGCCGGCGTCTTTGAAGGCGCAACGGACTTTGCTGCCTTCTTCTCTTCCACCGGACGGTCCCCGGCGCGGGGCCGGAAACGTGTCGCCGCGACGGGAAGCCGAAGCACGTCGGCCTTGCGCCCGGTGATGATATCGACATTCGCGGTCATGCCGGTGAGCAGTTTGCCGGCGCTGTTATCGACGTCCAGGATAACGAGATAGCTGACGACATTCTGCGTTTCCGTGGCCGACTTGCGGATTTGCCCGACGACCGCGGCGAAGGTTTCTTCGGGATAGCTGTCGACTGTGAAACGGACCTGCTGGCCGACCTGCACCTGCCCGATGTCGGCCTCGTCGACGGAGGCTTCGACCTGCATTCGGCTGGTATCGGCGGCGATCTCGAACAGGTTGGGCGTCTGGAAGCTCGCCGCGACCGTCGCGCCCGGCTCTACCAGCTTGTTGACCACCACGCCGCTCGCGGGCGCCAATATGCGAGTGCGCCTCAGCTCGAGCTGCGCCGTCGACAGTTCGGCATTGCTCTGGGCGATCTGGGCACGGCCGCCCTGCGCCTGGGCGATGGCCGTCTTCAGTGCCGCCCGCGCGGTCGACAAATTGTTCTGCGCCTGGTCGATCGAGGCCTTGGAGATGAAGCCGCGCTCGACGAGCTGCTTGCGGCGCGCATATTCGCGCTCCTGGATTTCGACATCGGTCCGGGCGCGGGCGATAGCGGCCTCCGCCTGTGCGAGCCCTGCCTGCGCGACTCCGACCTGGGCGCCCGTCTGGGCGACCCGGGCGCGGGGACGAGTCCCGTCGATGACCGCGAGCACCTGCCCGGCGCGCACCGGCGTGTTGAAATCGACATAGACGGCGGTGACCTGGCCCGAGACTTCGGATCCCACCTTGAAAGTATTGAGGGCCCTGAGCTTTCCACTCGCCGAGACTATCCGGACCACTTCTCCGCGGTCGGCTTCGGCGGTCACATATTCATAGTCCGGCGGTGACGGCGCGAATATCTGATAGAGCAGGAACGGCAGGGCGAGGCCCAGGAGGCCCGACCACAGCGGATGACGACGCACCCATCCAAACAACTTTTGCACTGTTCCTCCCCCGGCACACCTTACCGAGGTGTGTTAGTCATAGCATACACATAAAATCCGGCGTGGGAATGATTCACCGGATTTTTTTGTGTCGTCCAGCCGCCGCGGGCGCAGGTCGTGCGCGCTCGGCCTTCCGGCGGCAGGAGCCAAAGTTGTTCTGGCAGGGTCGGTTTTCCGCGCTACCAAGCACCCTCTCAACCGGCCCAGGCGCCCTCTCAACCGGCACGGCGGTCAGCGCCGCTCCGGCGCACAGGACGGAGGCGGCGGCCAAGCCGTCATCGGCGAAAGGCGCCGGGCATGAATGCCGCGGTCGCCCGGCGAGAGGCGGCGCAGGAGGGCGATGGTCTCGCGATCCCACAAGGTGCGCCGCGCGGACTGATCGCGCTCGCGCGCGGCCAAGGCACGTTCGAGCCGGTCGAGATCGACCGGGACGGCATTCGCCGCCTCCGACAGCTCCCGATCGATCCCTCGCTGATCGGGCAGGGCAAGCGCAGCGGCCCGCGCCCGATCCTGCGCCTCGATGACGGTCCGAATACCGGGCTCGGAGAGGCAAGATTGCCGCAACTGTCTTTCCCGGAACTCGCGCTCTCGAGCGTAGCCGGCCGTACCCGGACGGGCAGGCGCGGGCGGCGCCGGCGAGGGGACCAAACGCGGCGATCGGTCGGCTGCCGCCGATCCCGATTGCGGCGACGGAGACGCTAGCGCAAGCAGCGGCAAGACAACAACGGCAAGGCTCATCGCGCCTTGCTAACGGCGCCGCGTGAAGATTGCGTTGTAGTCCCGCGACGTCGCTGGCGCTGGGGGCACCGGACTCGATCGTCGTGAGTCGTTGCTGGGCAGACGAGGGTACGGGCGGATTGCCCTCAAGCAAAATCTGAGCGAGCCGGATTACAGGCTATCCCCGGCGCTTCGTTTCTGCTATGTTCTCATTCTGCCGCACCGCCTGCGCCAAGGTCGGCACTCGGCGGAAAGGAGGGTTAGGGTCAGTGTCCAGCGCGCGAGCGGCCGATCCACTTCCGGTCCACGACGGGCTCGACCCCGTGTCTCGCCGAGACTCTCCGCGCGAAGCTCACGAAAAGCCCGACACCATGAACTTCGTGAACTTCGCCGGCAAAAAGGCTTTGTTGTCAGACGCGCCGCTCAGGCGTTGGGATCGCGTTTCGGGACGTCCTGCCCGTCCATCGCCCGGCGAAGGCTCAGCGGCCGCATGTCGGTCCACACTTCCGCGATGTACGCCATGCACTCCGCCTTGCTGCCGGACTTGCCGGCGTCGTTCCAGCCCGCCGGGTTCTCGCGGTCGGCGGGCCAGATCGAATATTGTTCCTCGTGGTTGACGACGACCTTGTAGGTTGTCGTGTCTTCCTGCTCGTCGCGGTTGCGCATCCATTTCCTCCCGGCCCTGTGCCGACCTGTACCATATTCGCCGCCGTCGGCCAGCGGCCGCGGGGCCCGCTTGGCCAAGTTGACGCTCCCCGCGCCCGGTCCTATCCCCGCCGCGCACCCCGAAGGAGCCTCGAGTGACCGACCAGCGCAGCTTCGACGACCGCGACGGCTTCATCTGGCTGGACGGAGCCTTGGTGCCGTGGCGCGAGGCGAACGTCCATGTGCTCACCCACGCGCTTCATTACGCCTCCTCCGTGTTCGAGGGGCAGCGCGCTTATTCCGGCGAGGTCTTCAAGCTCAGCGACCACAGCCGCCGCCTTCGCAACAGCGCCCGATTGCTCGGCTTCGAGATCCCGTTCGGCGTCGAGCAGATCGACCAGGCCTGCCGCGAGGTGCTCGAGGCCAATAAGCTCGAGGACGCCTATATGCGCCCGCTCGCCTGGCGCGGATCCGAGCAGATGGGCGTGTCGGCGCAGAAATCGAAGATCCACCTCTCGATCGCCGTCTGGCCCTGGCCGGCCTATTTCGGCGAGGAGGCGATCGCCAAGGGCCTTCGACTCGCCATCTCGAAATGGCGCCGGCCGGCGCCCTATACGGCGCCGACCGAGTCGAAGGCGTCGGGGCTCTACATGATCTGCACCCTCGCCCGGCACCAGGCGCAGGCGGACGGCTTCGACGACGCCTTGATGTTCGACTGGCGCGGCCAGGTCGCCGAGGCGACGGGCGCGAACGCCTTTTTCGTCAAGGACGGGGCGCTCCACACGCCGACCCCCGATTGCTTCCTCAACGGGATCACCCGCCAGACCGTGATCGAGCTTGCCCGGCGGCGCGGGATCGAGGTGGTCGAGCGCGCGATCTGGCCGGAAGAGCTGGAGGGCTTCGAGCAATTCTTCCTGACCGGAAGCGCCGCCGAAGTGACCCCGGTCGCCTCCGCGGGCCCGTGGAGCTTCGAGGTGGGCGCGCTGACGATGCAGCTGAGGAAGGATTATCTCGACCTCGTCCACCGGCGGATATCGAACGTCTGAGGGCGCGGCGCGGCCGGTTCGGTCCCGGTTTTCGCGGAATGACGGGGGTTTCGCAATCCAATCCGGCGGTTATAAGCCGCCGCGCCTGCTGGGGCGTCGCCAAGTGGTAAGGCAGCGGCTTTTGGTGCCGCCATTCGCAGGTTCGAATCCTGCCGCCCCAGCCAAGCGTTAGCTAAGTCGTTGATTTCGTTGGCTCCATTGTAAGGAGCTGCAGCTCATTGTGAGCCCGCGAGCTCGGCGCCATGCTGGAGGGCACTCAGGCGTCCGGGCCGGTGACCGGACGGTCGTTCGGGGCAGAGCGGATACAAATCGCGACCAATTCCAAGGAGATCGGACACATTTGCGCTACGGCTCGGTTTCATATGTGCTCGTACGCCAACGAGGCGTCAGGATGCACAAGGAGTGAGTTCATGCGTAAAGTGCTGCTTTCCATCGTCGCGGCTTCGACCGCGCTTACCGCGGTACCGGCATCGGCCCAGATGTGGCGCCTCCAGCCCACCGCCCAGCGGGAAATCCGCGCCGACGTCGCCCAGCTGCAAAACCAGATCCAGCGCGCCGCGCAGCGGCGAACGGTCTCGCAGCGCGAGGCGACCGGCCTGCAGCGCGAGGCCCAGGGCATTCGGCAGCTGCTCAATCAATATTCGCGCAACGGCCTCAGCCGGCCGGAGGTGACCGCGCTCGAAACCCGGGTCAACCGCCTCCGCCAGAAGCTTCGTCTCGAGCGCCGCGACTGGGACGGCCGCCGGGGCTGATCGCCGGCCAACGAACGGAAAGGGCGTCTCGAGAGAGGCGCCCTTTCTATTGACCGAGGGTCAGCCGCCGGGCTCACGAAGAACGAGGGTCGCGATCAGCCCGGGAGCGCCGTCGGACAATATCAGCGAGCCTCCGTGGCTCTCCGCAACGGCCTTGGCGATCGCCAGGCCGAGCCCGGCTCCACCGGTTTCGCGGCTTCGAGACGATTCGACCCGGTAGAAGGGCTCCAGCACGAGCCCGAGCTGCTCCTCGGTCAGGCCCGGCCCATCGTCCGCGACCGCGATGCGCACCTCGCCCGCCGCGGGCCGGACCGAAACCTGAGCGGAACCGCCATATTTCAGGGCATTGTCGATGAGATTGCGAAGGGCGCGCCTGACCAGGAGGGGCTGGACCCGGAGCACCTGGCGCTCCGCCGGTTCGAGATTGACGGCCTGCCCGAGATCGCGAAACTCCTCGACGACGGCGTCGACCAGGGAGGCGACGTCGATCCGCCGAGCCTCCTCGCGGGCCCGTCCGGATCGGGCGAGGACCAGAATGTCCTCGAGCATCGCGGTCATTTCCTCGATCGGCCCGATGATCCGCTGGCGGTCGCTCTCGGGCTCGACTTCTTCCGCCCTGATCCGGAGCAAGGCGAGCGGGGTTCGAAGATCGTGGCCGATGGCGCCGAGCATCCGGTCCTTCTCGTCCAGCAGGGCCGAGACCCGGCGGTTCATGGTGTTGAAGGCCTCGATCGCCTGGCGGAGGTCCTCGGGGCCTCGCAATTCCACCGGGACCGCGTCGCTGCGCCCTCCGAAAGCTTGCGCCGCCCGCGTGAGGTCCCTCAGCGGCCGTACCATCCGGATGGCGATGAGCAGAGTGACTCCGAGCACCAGCGTGTAGAGAATGATCGTCGCTCCGGCCAATCGCGCCTTGAGCCAGGGATCCGCTCGAGGCGTCGGCAGCCGGCCGTTCACCCATACGGAGCCGAGGCGCGCGGACAGGCCGAGCATGTGAATGTCCCGGCGGCCGCGTTCGTTCTTCAAAGAACTAAGCGGACGCTCGGCGACCACGGTCCGGGTCGCCGCTCGCACCTCGGCGGCTTCGAGCCCCTGTTCCCGAAGCGCCTCCCGAAGGCGCTCCTCGACGTTCGGCTCGCGAGCTTCGGCCGCGGAGACGCTGCTGGCCGGCGAAGTGACGAATTGCATCCCGCGCCGGCTGTTGTCCTTGAGGATGGCGGGCCGGGCTTCCGCCCGGGCCTCGGCATAATCGCTCGCCACCGCGGCGAAGCGGGTGATTGCCGGACCCTGATTCTGGGCGAGGCTCAGCTTCTCGCGTTCGTTCAGCAGAAGCCAGAAATTCACCAGCTGGGCGGCCAGCAGCGCCAGGCCGATGAGTACCGCCATCTGGGCGATGAGGCGGCGCGGGAGGAATCGTCTCACAGGCGCCGGACCTCGGCCGTCAGCATGTAGCCGCCGCCCCATACCGTCTTGATCAGCTTGGGATCCCGCGGATCCGCCTCGATCTTGCGCCGCAGCCGGCTGATGTGATTGTCGATGCTTCGCTCGAACGCCTCCAGCTCGCGCCCCTGGGAGAGGTCGAGAAGCTGGTCCCGGGTCAGCACGCGCTTGGGATGAGTGACGAAGGCGAGGAGCAGATTATACTCGCCGGTCGAAAGCGCGACCGCCACCCCGTCGCTTCCGACAAGCTCCCGCTCGCCGGACTTCAGCACCCAGGGCCCGAAGGCGTATCCGTCGGCATCCGGGGCCCGTACCGACGAGTCGCCGGAGCGGCGCAACACGGCTTTGACCCGGGCGAGGAGCTCGCGCGGACTGAAAGGTTTGGTCACGTAATCGTCGGCGCCGAGCTCGAGGCCGACGATCCGGTCGGTTTCTTCCGCTTTGGCGGTGAGGAGGATGACGGGAATTTTGGTCGTGGCTCGAACGAAACCGGCGAGCGAGAGGCCGTCCTCGCCCGGCATCATGATGTCGAGGAGGATGAGATCGATGGCGTGCGCCGAAAGGATCTCGCGGGCGGCCGCGGCGTTCGCGGCCTTGGTGGTCCGAAGTCCGTTGCGGCCGAGATAGGCGGCGAGCTCGTCCCTGATCTCGCGCTGGTCGTCGACCAGGAGAATGTGAGGATCGCCCGCCATCGTCAGCCTCCATCTGCTGCTTGCCTAGACCGGTTCGACCAAGGTCGGATCGGTCTAGGAGTTTTAAGCCGCGTTTTCCGAGCCGCCGGCTGTTCCAGCCGGCTCGAAAACGTTCCGGGAACAAGCGAAAGACCCCGGGATGTCCTCCCGGGGTCCTCCACGTTGCACCGCGCTCTTAGAACCGGTTGGCGAAAATAGCACCGATGATGCCGCTGGTGATGGCGACGAGCACGGCATTGTTGTCCGACTGGACCCACTGATAGCCGCGGGGCGCGTCGTTCAGTCGGTAGGCCCTCGGGTTCTGGATCACCCGGTAGTTGCGGGCCTGGCGGCGGTCGAAGCGCTCGCCCTTGCGCCAGTTGCGGGCCTGGACCTGCCGGACCTTGACGACCTGCCTGGTCTTGACGGCCTGCCGGCCGCGAACCTCCTGGGCGTGGCTCCGGTCGTCGCGGCCGTAGCCGGGAGCGGCGGCGACCGGTGCGGCCAGGACCGAGGCGGCGACGGCGGCGAAAATGAACTTCTTCATGGTCTGTCTCCTTGCGAACGCCGCGATGGCGTTGAGACCCAGATGGACCCGGCCCGTCGCTGAACTATCGCCGGCACGGGGCAAATTGGTCGCTAATTGTCGCAATGGGAGCGTCGCTCCCTATTCGTGCCGAAGGGCGTCGATCGGGTTCAGCGACGCGGCGCGCCGCGCAGGGAAATAGCCGAAGACGATGCCGATCAGGGCTGAGAAGCCGAAGGCGATCAAATTGATTTGCGGATCGAACAGGAAGGGGACCTCGATGATCGGCGCGAAGACGATGGTTGCGACCAGCGCCAGGAGCAGGCCGATGATCCCGCCCAGGCAGGAGAGGACGACGGCTTCGACGAGGAATTGGAGCAGCACCTCGCGGGCGACCGCGCCGATGGCGAGCCGGATTCCGATCTCCCGGGTTCGCTCCGTCACCGAGACCAGCATGATGTTCATGATCCCGATGCCTCCGACCAGCAGGCTGACGGCGGCCACGGCGCCCATGACCGTGGTGAGGATCCGGGTGGTGCCGGACAGCGCCTCGGAAATCTGGGCGGTGTCGAAGATGTTGAAATCGTCCTGCTTCGCGCCGGTGATGTTGCGCCGCTCGCGCAGCAGCTGCTGGATCGACGCCTGGACGGTCGCGGTTTCGTAACGGTCGTCGACCGCGACCATGATGTTGCGGATGTCGCGGTTGCCCAGGAAGCGGCGCTGTACGGCCTTGAGCGGCATGATCACGACATCGTCCTGATCGGCGCCGCCGCCGCCCTGGCCGCGGGCGGCGAGCGTTCCGATGACCTGGCAGCTGACGTCGCGGATCCGGAACCGCTCGCCCACCGCCTCTTCCCCGGCGAACAGGTTTTGCTGGACCGTGCTGCCGATGATGCACACCGCCTTGCCGGCCTGCTCCTCGGCGCCGGTGAAGATCCGGCCTCCGCTCAGCTGCCATTGCTGGGCGGTGAAGAAGGACGAGGTCGTGCCGTTGATCGTCGTCGACCAATTGGCGGCATTGTGGATGGCGACGCCCGACGATTGCGCCTGGGGCGCGACGGCGCTGACCCCGGCGATCTGGCGTTCGATGGCTTCGACGTCGGCCATGTCGAAATCGGGCGACTGCGGCCCGCCGCCGCCTCGGCCGAAGCCCTGCCCGGGCCGGATCTGGAGGATGTTGGCGCCCAGGCCCGAAATCTGCTGCTGGACGGCGGCGGTGGCGCCGTTGCCGAGCGTGACCATCGTCACCACCGCGCCGACGCCGATGACGATCCCCAATATCGTGAGGAAGGAGCGCAGCAGGTGGCGCCGGATCTCGCGCACCGCCAGAATGAAGGTCGTAAAGAACATCAGATCGGCCTTCCCGCCGCTGCGGCAGCACCGGGCGCGGCCTCGATCCGCTCCACGAGCCCGTCGCGGAAGTGGACGATCGTCCGGGCATATTCGGCCATGTCGGGTTCGTGGGTGACCATGAGCACGGTGATTCCGAGATCGCGGTTGAGGCCCGTCAGAAGGTTCATGATCTCCACCGAGGTCTTGCTGTCCAGATTGCCGGTCGGTTCGTCGGCGAGCAGGACGTCCGGGTTGGTCACGATGGCCCGGGCCACGGCGACTCGCTGCTGCTGCCCGCCGGAAAGCTCCGCCGGCGTATGGTCCCACCATTTGGCGAGCCCGACCTTTTCGAGAGCGGCCATTCCGGCTTCGTGGCGCGCCGCCTTGTCCTCGCCGCGGTAGAGCAAGGGCAGCTCGACATTCTCGAGCGCATTGGTCCGGGCGAGCAGGTTGAAGCCCTGGAAGACGAAGCCGAGATAGCGGCGGCGAAGCAGAGCGCGCTGATCTCGGTCGAGCGCCTCCACTCGGACACCCTTGAACAGGAAGCTGCCGCCGGTGGGGACGTCGAGGCAGCCCAGGATGTTCATCGTCGTCGACTTGCCGGACCCGGACGGACCCATGACCGCGACGAAATCTCCCCGAGCGATGTCGAGGTCGATCCCCTTCAGGGCCTGAAAGGCGGTCGGCCCGGTGCCGAACGTCTTGGTGACGCCCCGCAGCGATATGATGGTCTCAGCGTCCATTGGCGGGCGGAGTCGCGGCGGGTTGCGAGGGAGCCGACCCGTCGGCGCCGCCGCTTCGACGGCCGGAACGACCCTGGGCGGCGCCACTCGCGCCGGCCTTGCTCGAAGCCGCCTCGCCGCTCGCGAGCCGCCCGGTGATCACCTTCATGCCCTCGCGCAGCCCGGTGCCGGTCACCTCGGTGTCGGAGCCGTTGGTTTCGCCGACCGTGACCCGGATCGGCTGCGGCTCACCGTCCTCGCCCTGTACGTAGAGGGTCTGCTGGCTGCCTCGGCCGATGCCGATCTCGCGCTGAGCGCCGCCGCCACGTCCGCCACGCCCGCCCCGCTGCGGAACGAGGACCTTGGTGACCCCGCCGCCGCCCTTGCGTGCCTCCTGAGCGGCCTCGCGCTCCGGCGAATAGCGAAGCGCCGCGTTGGGCACAAGCAGCACTCTGTTGCGCTCGCTGGTGACGATTTCCGCCGTCGCCGTCATTCCAGGCCGAAGGATCATCTGCGGGTTCTGGACGGAAAGCACCGCGGTATAGGCGACGACGGTCCCCGAAGCGGCGCTCGTCGTCCCGGAGGAGGCGCTCGAGCCCGAGGCGTTCGCGCCTACGTCGACCCGGAGGATCTGCGCCGGAAAGGAACGGCCGGGGAAGGCGTCGACCGTGAAGGTGGCGCGCTGCCCCGCCTTGACCTGGCCGACATCGGCTTCGTCGACCTTCACCTCGAGCTTCATGTTGCCGAGATCCTCGGCGATCACGAACAGGACCGGGGCGGAGAGCGAGGCGGCCACGGTCTGGCCGGGATCGACCTGCCGCGACAGCACGACTCCGGTGACCGGCGAATAGATGGTCGCCTTGGAGAGATTGGTCTGCGACGAGGACAGAACGGCCCGGGCCTGGGTCACCTGGGCCTGAGCGGCGCGAACTCCGGCGATGGCACGCTGGCTCTCGGCCCGGCCGGTGTCGAGCTCGACCCGGGATGGCACCTTGCCCCCGGATACCCGCCACACCTGCTCCAGCCTGGCGAGGTTGGCTCGGGCCTGCACGGCCGTCGCTTCCGCCTGGGCGACCTGCGCCTGGACCGCGGCAAGCGCCGCCTCGTTCTGGATGATCGTGTCGCGAAGCCGGGACGTATCGAGGCGGGCCAGCGGCTGGCCCTTGGTCACCTGGTCGTTATTGTCGACATAGACGTCGGTGACGAGCCCCGACTGCTCGGAGCCGATCTCGACCTGGTTGGTCGGCAGAAGATTGCCCGTAGCCGAGATGGTGACGGTGAGATCGCCGCGGCGCACCTCCTCGGTCGCATAGCCGGCTTCGGCGCTTCCGGCGAAGCAGCGGGAAAGAAGGAGGATCGCCAGTGCCAGCAGGACGAGCCCGCCTATCATCGCGCCGCGCCGCCGCCAAAGCGGCGGGGCGGGCGCCCCCAGGAATTCGTCGAGGTTCGGCGAGGCCGGATCGACGGCGCTCGGGGCCGCGGCGGCTTTGGGGGAATCGTTCATGATCTGGTGTCCGGTGCGGCTGCGACGAGGGGATCCCAGCCGCCGCCCAAGGCGCGGTAGAGCTGGACGAGGGCGAGCGCCTGCTCGGCTCGCGCCGAGGTGAGTCCGTCCCGGGCCGAAAGCAAAGAACGCTCGGCCTCGAGCAGGGTCTGGAAATCGGTGAGACCGGCCCGGTAGGTGCTTCGGGCGAGAATGGCCTGGTTGGTGGCGGCGTCGAGGGCGACGGCGAACTCGCGCTGCCTCGCCTTCGCGGCCTGAAGGGCGACGAGGCCGTTCTCGACGTCCTCCAGGGCGGTAAGGATCGTCCCGCGATAGGTCGCGAACGCGCCTTCGGCCGCGGCCCGCTGCGAGCGGACCTGCGAGCGCAGCCGCCCGCCGTCGAACAGGGTCTGGCCGAGGCTCGCGAACAGGCTGCCGGTGACGGCGTCGACCAGGTTGCCCAGCGACAGGCCCGAGGTGCCGATATTGCCGGTGAGCCGCAGATTGGGAAGCAGCGCCGCCTGGGCCACGCCGATCCGCGCCGTGGCCGCCGCGAGCGAGCGCTCGGCGGAACGGATGTCCGGCCGGTTCCGAAGCGTTTCGGCGGGAATTCCGGTGGCGATTTCCGAGGGGCCGAGGGGAATCGGGCGAACCGCCTGAAGCTCCCCGGAAACCGACCCGGGCGCCTGACCGGTCAGGACGGCGATTCGGTAGGCCGCCGCGGCGAATTCGCGCTCCAGGCTGGGAATGGAAGCGGCGGTCTGGGCGCGCTGACCGCGCGCCTGCTCGATATCCAAGGACGATACCAGGCCCGCCTGGACCCGCCAGCGGGTGATCTGGAGGTTGTCGTCGGCGATCCCGAGCGTATCCCGGGCCGACGCCAGCCGCGCCTGGGCCTGCCGAGCTTCGATATAGTTGGTCGCGACCTCGCCGACGATGGCCACTCGTACCGCGGCGAGGTCGAAGGCCACCGCCGCGGCGTCGGCCCGCGAGGCTTCGATGCCGCGCGAGATTCCGCCGAACAGGTCCGCTTCCCAGGCGGCGTCGGCGCCGAGCGACAGATTGGTGTCGGCATTGCCGCCGCTGTCGAGGCTTTGGCCCAGTCCCCCCGAGGCGCCGACCGTCGGCACCCGAGCGGCCCGAGCCTGCACCAGGGCCTCCCGGGCCTGGCGGAGGCGGCTCTCGGCGACGGCGAGGTCGAGGTTGCCGGCGATGGCTCGAGCTACCAGGCTGTCGAGGAGCGGGTCGCCCAATTGCGTCCACCAGGTCGCCAAATTCTGGGCTTCACCGGCTTGCGACGTCTCGAAAGAGCGCTCGGGGCCGAAATAGCGCTCGGGGACGCCGAGCTCGGGCGGGCCCGGCGCTCGATAATCCTTGCCCACGGTCGAGCACCCGCCAAGCAGAAGCGCGAGCAGGCTCAAAGGCGCTCCGGCGCGGGCCAATGCCTTGGAGGATTTACGAAACATAACATCCTTGCGTTGCTCGGGCCCGGGAACCGTGGACGCCCGACGAGTGGACGCCCGACGAATCGCAGCGATAACCGGCAGGTGTCGCAAAAATGTCCTCACCCGCGGACGAATGTGTCGCCATATGTCGCCGCCCCTTAGGCGGGTGCGCACCTCGACGCCGATTTTCTCGTCGCGAGGTTCCTGCCTCAGGTTGATTTCGTTGAATCGGCGCTATGCTTTCAGCAGACGGCGAAAAGCAGCCGAAGTGGGGAGGCGGCCGAACGCCTTCCATCGACCGCCAACTCGACCGATGCCCGCCGCCGGCCCGAAAGCCTCGAGCGGCTCTGCATCGATTTTCTGCCGCAACGCATATCCGGCGCCGGGACCGGAGGCGGCGGATGCGCTAGAGCCGGGCCATGTCCGAACCCTTGGCCCAGACCCACGAAGGCACGATCCGCGGCGACCGCCGGCAAGGCGTCGTCCGTTTCCTGGGCGTGCCCTATGCGGCCGCGCCGGTCGGCCCGCGCCGCTTCGCGAACCCGATTGCCCATGAAGGCTGGACGGGGGTCCGGGATGCCTCGGCTCCGGGGCCGAGCGCTCCCCATTCGGTTAAGCCCTTCCCGGGACTCGACGTCGAGCCGTTGATCGGTGCCGGCTGGCGCAAGGGCGACGAATATCTCAACGCCAATATCTGGGCACCCGACGGAGCGGCGCCCGGAGACCGCCTCCCGGTCATGGTCTGGATCCACGGCGGCGGCTTCGTCATCGGCAGCAATTTCGCGGCCATCCAGGATGGGTCGGCCTTCGCCCGCTCGGGCGTGATCTGCATCGCGATCAACTACCGCATGGGAGTCGAAGGCTTCCTTCCGATCCCGGGCGTGCCCACCAATCTCGGCCTGCGCGACATAGTGTTCGCGCTCCACTGGGTTCGGGACAATTCGGCGGCCTTCGGCGGAGACCCCGGCAACGTCACGATCTTCGGCGAATCCGCCGGCGCCATGGCGATCGCCGATCTGATGACCTCGCCGCTTGCCGAGGGCCTGTTCCGGCGCGCCATCGTCGAGAGCGGCCACGGATCGATGGTAAGGCCTATCGACGTGGCGCAGCGGCTGGTTCGAAAGGTCGCCAGGCTCCTCAAGGTCACTCCCGACGAAGCGGGCTTCCGAAGCGCAAGCCCCGAAGCCTGCGTCGCTGCGGTCGAGAAGGTCTCGCTTCCCACCACGCGTATCGACCTGCGCGACGGCGAGGGCCGCGAACCGGTCTTCGGAATCAGCCGCTTCGTGCCCGTCTACGGCGACGACGTGCTGCCCGAGAAGCCGCTCGCCGCCCTGGCGAAGGGCGCCGGCGCCGGAATCGAATTGCTGATCGGCACCAATGCCGAAGAGATGAACCTGTACATGGTCCCCACCGGGATCCGCGACAGGATCGGGAGCCTGCTCGCCTGGTACGTCCTCGGCCGTTCGCAGCCGGGCGCCCGCAAGGCCCTCAAGGCCTACGGCCTCGGTTCGAAAGGCACGAAACCCGGCCAGGCGCTCACCGACGCCATGAACGACCTCGTCTTCCGCTGGCCGGCGCGGCGCTTTGCGGAGGAGCATCGCGGCCGAACCCACTTCTACGAATTCGATTGGCGCTCTCCCGCCTTCGGCGGCGAGCTCGGCGCCAGCCACGGCATGGAGCTGCCCTTCGTCTTCGACACGCTCGCCTGCGTCACCGGAGAGCAGGGGCTGGTCGGAACCGCGCCGCCCCAGGCGCTGGCGGACCGGATCCATCGCCTGTGGGTGGACTTCGCCACCGACGGGCGACTCCCGTGGGCGGAGTTCGACGGCGAGACCCGGCAGGTCTTCCGGCTCGAGAAGGGCGAGGCGGCGCACGAGCCGGTGATGCCGGCGGCGGCGTTTCTGCCGTGACGCGAAAATCCTCCCCGGCATCTGCCGGGAGGATTTGAGGGGCGATGCTGCTCCCAAACGATTTTCGATTGAACTGAGGTCACCCATGTATCTCGACAAGCTCCGCCTCGACGGCCGGGTCGCCTTCGTCACCGGGGGCGGGCAGGGGATCGGCGCCGCCGCCGCCGACGCTCTCAGGGAAGCCGGCGCGACGGTGGTCACCGGCGACCTGAAAGGGGCCGACGTCATCCTCGACGTCACCGATTCCGCCCGGGTCGCCGAGGTCGCCGACGAGATCGCCGGCCGCCACGGCCGGATCGACATCCTCGTCAACAACGCCGGAATCGCCCGGAGCGAGACTGCGGCCGAGGAAGTCGCCGACGAGCATTGGCTGAACGTCCTCGACGTCAATCTGAATGGAAGCTTCTGGTGCGCCCGCGCCTTCGGCCGGCACATGCTCGCGGCCGGCAAGGGCGCGATCGTCAACGTCGGGTCGATGAGCGGGATGATCGTCAACCGGCCGCAGCCGCAAAGTTATTACAATGCCTCCAAGGCGGCGGTTCACCAGCTCACCAAGTCGCTCGCCGCCGAATGGGCGCCGCGCGGAGTGCGGGTGAACGCGGTCGCTCCGACCTATATCAACACCCCGATCAACGCCTTCGCGGATCGCGAGGGCGAGATGTACCGGCGCTGGGTCGACGGAACGCCGATGGGCCGGCTCGGCGAGCCGGAGGAGATCGCCTCGATCATCCTGTTCCTCGCTTCGGACGCGTCGAGCCTGATGACGGGAAGCGTCGTCGTCGCCGACGGCGGCTACACCTGCTGGTAAGTCAACCGATCCTGCCGATCGGCACAGCCTGCATACCTTTCAGATAGGTTCATCCCCACCTATCAGACAGGTAACGAAAAGACGGGCGCCAAGCCTGCCTGCACCCCAGGACGAGGACTTTCACATGCGGCGTATCGCCCAGCTGCTTGCCGGCACCACTCTCGCTTTCGCCTTTCCTTCGCTGGCGCTCGGCCAGGAAGCAACCGTTCCCGATCCGACCGAGGCTTCGGATGCCATCACCACGGCGGCCACCTCCGAGCCGGAGATCATCGTCACCGCCCGCAAGCGCGAGGAATCGCTTCAGGACGTGCCGGTGGCGATCAGCGCCATCACCGGCGACACGCTCGAATCCCGCGGCATCACCTCGATCCGCGAAGCGGCGGTCCTGACACCGGGCCTCAACATCAACAGCGACGGCGCCGGCCGAGCCTTCGTCGCCATCCGCGGAGTCGGGGTCACCCTCGTCCAGTCGGTCCAGCCGGGGGTGGGCCTGTTCATCGACGGCATCTATCAGCCCAACACGTCGTACCTGAACAACCCGATCGTCGACGTCGAGCGGATCGAGGTGCTTCGCGGGCCGCAGGGAACGCTCTACGGCAAGAACACTCTGGGCGGGGCGATCAACGTCATCTCGCGCCAGCCTTCCAACGAAGTGCGCGTCCGCGGCATGGCCAGCTATGCGGGACCCGACGACAGCTGGCTCGTCTCCGGCTCGATCAGCGGCCCGATCGTCGCCGACAAGCTTCAGGTGCGGGTCGCGGCCGCGCATCGCGAGCAGGAAGGCTTCCTCCGCAACAGCGTGATCGGCCGCAAGGCCAATCCGTTCAACACCGACACGCTCAACGCCACGATCCGCGCCCGGCCGGGCGGCGACGTCACTTTGACGATCAACGGCTATTACGACTGGGTCGAGGGGGTGAACACGCCTTACGCCCGGGTCGCCGGTCCTCGCGATTATTCGCGCAACATCCAGTTCAACACCCTTAACGCCGTCGAATATCGCTATCGCGGGATCAACGCCCGGCTGGAAGTTCCGGTCGACGGAATCAACACCCGGATTTCCCTGATCGGCGCCTACGACGCGCGCGACGGCGAAACGGCGGACGGCGAGGGCGATTTCGGACCCGCCGACATCGTCCGCTCCGCGAGCACTGAACAGCTTCGCACCAAGACGGCGGAGCTTCGCTTCGACAGCGAGTGGAGCGACCAGTTCAGCAGCCTGCTCGGCCTGTTCTACAGCCGCGAGACGACCGCCGCGACCAACCAGGTCCGGATCATTCCCTTCGGGATCACCAACAACGCGGTCGCGGCCACCGAGGCCGACACCTACGCCGCCTTCGGGACGGTGTTCTGGCGCCCGAACGCGGCCTGGGAAGTCGCGGCCGGCCTTCGCTACGATCACGAGCAGCGCGACGCCACCGGCGGCGCCGTCATCGGCGGCAACGTCGTCCCGATCCCGCCGGCGGCGATCGAATCCGACCAGGTCGAGCCGCGCATCACCGTTACCCATCATTGGAACGACCGGATGATGTCCTACGCGTCGGTCGCGCGCGGCTATCGCGGCGGCGGCTTCAACTCGCCGCTGGCGCCGATCCGCACCTACAAAGGCGATTCCGCCTGGACCTACGAGCTGGGCACGAAATTCACCTCGCTCGACCGCCGCTTCTCCCTCTCGGGCGCGATCTTCTACAGCGACTATAAGGATTATATCGGCCTCAACTCGATCGCTCCGTCCCCGGCCGGGGGGCTGGTCACGGTCGATCTCAACGCCGGCGACGTCGAGAGCTACGGCCTCGAGCTGGAAGCGACGTTCCGGCCGGCGCGCAACTGGACGATCAACGGCGGCTTCACCTGGGTCCACGCCCGGCTGACCGACACCAGCCCCTACACCGCCGTCACCGGCCGGGTGCTCTCGTCCGACCGGCTGACCTTCCAGCCCGATTGGAACTTCAGCCTGTACAGCGACTATGTCGTTCCGCTCGGCAAGGACAGGCTGACCTTCACCGCGGGCGTGATCGGCAAGGGCAGCCGCCTGGCCGGGACGCTCAACGAGACGACTCCGACCATCCTCGACGAATATTTCCTGCTCAACGCCCAGGTCGCCTACCGCCACGGGCCGCTGGAGCTGTCGGTCTTCGCCAACAATCTGCTTAACGAGGATTATTTCGAATCCTATATCGAGCGCACGACCCTCGTGCTGGCGGGCCTGCCCGCCTCGGACCTCGGCATCGTCGGCGACCGCCGTCGGGTCGGGATCCGCGCCCGCCTGGAGTTCTGAGCGTGGGCGCGCCCTTGCCGGACGGCTTTACCGACTGTCTTCGGACGCTGGTCGGCGACCGTCTCCAGCTCGGCGAGGCGATCCGGCTCCAGCACGGAAGCAGCGAGACGCATTTCGCCGCCGCCCTGCCCGACGCCGTCGTCTACCCGATCTCGACCGAGGAGGTGGTCGCCATCGTCCGGCTCTGCGTCGAGGCGGAGGTTCCGATCATCGCCTTCGGCGCGGGCACCTCGGTCGAGGGCAACGTCACTCCGGTGCGGGGCGGGATCAGCCTCGACATGTCGCAGATGGCCGAGATCATCGAGGTCAATCCCGAGGATTTCGACTGCACCGTCCAGGCCGGAGTCCGGCGCGAGCAGCTCAACGAGCATCTGCGCGACATGGGCCTGTTCTTCCCGATCGATCCGGGCGCCAACGCGACTTTGGGCGGAATGGCCGCGACCCGCGCGTCCGGAACCAACGCGGTGCGCTACGGGACGATGCGCGAGGCGATCCTGTCGCTGCGCGTGGTCACGCCCGACGGGCGTGAGATCCGGACCGCGCGCCGGGCCCGCAAATCGGCCGCCGGCTACGACCTCACCCGGCTCATGATCGGCTCGGAGGGAACGCTCGGGATCATCACCGAAGTGACCCTTCGGCTCCACGGCATCCCGGAGCAGATCTCGGCGGCCGTCTGCGGCTTCGAGACTCTCGAAGGCGCGGTCGACACGGTCGTCCAGTCGATCCAGCTCGGAGTGCCGCTGGCCCGGGTCGAGCTCCTCGACGACGTCCAGATGCGCGCCGTCAACCTTCGCTCCGGGCTGGATTATCCCGAGGTCACGACCTTGTTCTTCGAGTTCCACGGCTCGCCCGCGGGCGTAACCGAGCAGATCGAGACCGTCGCCGCACTCGCCGAGGCCAATGGCGGCGGCGCGTTCCAATGGTCGAACCGGCCGGAAGAGCGCTCCAAATTGTGGAAGGCCCGGCACGAGGCCTATTATGCCGCGGTCGCGCTTCGCCCCGGAGCGGTCGGCTGGGCGACCGACGTCTGCGTTCCGATCGGCCGCCTCGCCGAATGCATCGTCGAGACCAAGAAGGATCTCGAGCAGACCGAAATCCCGGCGCCGATTCTCGGCCATGTCGGCGACGGCAATTTCCACGTCATCTTCGTCCTCGATCCCAACAAGCCCGAGGAGGAAGCGGAGGCCAAGAGGCTCAACCACCGACTGGTCGAGCGGGCGCTGGCGATGGACGGGACCTGCACCGGCGAGCACGGAATCGGCCTCGGCAAGCAGGAATGGCTGGTCGAGGAGCTGGGCGACGCGGTCGAGACGATGCGGATGATCAAGCGGGCGCTGGATCCCAAGGATCTGTTCAATCCGGGCAAGATTTTCGCTTTGTGAGATCCTCCCCGCGCGAAGCGCGGGGAGGGGAACCATGCGAAGCATGGTGGAGGGGTATATGACGATGATTCAGAAGATCTCGCGGGAAGCCTCCACTTCGGAGCCGGTTACCCCTCCACCATCCTCCGGATGGTCCCCCTCCCCATCTCGCGATGGGGAGGATAAGAGCAGTTTCGCCGCCGCCCTTCCCAAGCTCATCCTCCTCGGCCTTACCGTCGGGCTCGGCTTCACCATGATGGGGTCGTTCAGCACGGTGCAGGAAGGCGCCAAGGCGGAGCTGGCGCTGAGCGACCACGCCCTCGGCCTGGTCCAGGGCCTGTCCGCCGCCATCCCGCTCCTCCTGCTGTCGATCCCGATCGGGATCGCCGTCGACCGGACGAACCGGGTTCGGCTACTGATCGGCCTCGCATTCGCCTGGACTTTGGGCACCGCGCTCACGGCGATCGCCCCCGGCACGCCGCTTTTGTTCGCGGCACGGATGCTGACCGCGATCGGGACGACGGGCGGGCTGACCGCGGCTTTGTCGCTCACCGCCGATTATTGCGCGCCGGCCATGCGCGGGCGCGGCACCCTGGTCGTAAGCCTCGGGCAGCGGCTCGGCATTGCCGCGGCTTTCGCCTTGCCGGGATGGCTGTTCGGCCAGCTCATCGCGGGGGCGCTGCCCGCGGTCGGCGACCTCGAGCCCTGGCGGTCGACGCACGTCCTGCTCGCCCTTCTGAGCGCCGCCTTGCTCATCCCCCTGCTCTTCCTTCGCGAGCCGGAACGGCGCGAGGTCGAGGCCGGGCCGCACGCGCCGTTCCGGGTCGTCGCCGGTGAGCTGTGGCAGCGCCGGGCCTTCCTTCTGCCGCTCTTCGCCGGCCAGGTCAGCGTCGTGATGGCCGATTCCGCTTCCTTCATCTGGGCGGCGCCGGTCCTGTCGCGCGAATACGGCCTCCATCCCGGCGACTTCGCCGGCTGGATGGGGCTCCTCATCTTCGGAAGCGGAATAGGCGGCGCGGTGCTGGGCGGCATTTCAGCGGATCTCGGCCAGAAAAGCGGGCGGCACGGCTTCATCCTGCTCGGCGCGGTGATCGCGGCGGGCCTCGGTATCCCGGCCGCTCTGTTTCCGATCAGCGGCGACATCGCCCTGTTCGCCTTCGCGCTTGGACTGCTGGTCCTGTGCGGGACCCTGACCGGCCTCGTCGTCGCCGTGGCCCTCACCGTCCTTCTCCCCAACGAGCTTCGCGGCCTGTGCATCGGCGCCTTCATCGCCTTGGCCGGACTGATCGGCTTCGGAGTCGCTCCGAGCCTGGTGACGGCGGCGAGCTCGCTGATGGGCGGGGAGCAGCATCTGGCCCCGGCGCTGGCCCTGGTCGGGGTCGTCACCAGCGCCATCTCCTTCTTCGCCTTCGCCTTGGCGATGCGGCGGGTTCCGGAGGGGCTGTCGCGGTGAGGTTCGGAGCCGTCATCCCGGCGGAGGCCGGGAACCATGAACATCGTGGTTGGCAGTGCAGGTGAAACCTCGTCGCCTTGATCTTCCGGCTTCCGTGTTCATGGATCCCGGCCTCCGCCGGAATGACGCCTCTACTCAACCTATCTGAGAGGTCTTGACGAACCTATCAGACAGGTCTATCCGAGTTTTGCCACCCGCAAAGAGGTGGGTGGAGTATAGGATGCGACAGCAATTGCCCGGCTCGGGAACCGCGGGACCGATCGAATGGATCGAGGTGTCGCCGGAGATGACGACCATCCTGGGACGCGGGTCGATCTCGGCCGCGCCGCTTCCCGCCGACCCTGTGGTCCTCAGCTTCGATCTCGGCGTCGCCGGCACTCAGCCGGCCGTCAGGATCGGCGAGTCGGTCGACAGCGACCGGCTGTTCCTCGTCGTGGCGCGAGCGGCCCTGCTCCGCCTTGGCGGGCGCGATCCGAATGTCGACGACGGATCGGGATATCATTTGCCGAGCGAGCTTCGCGCCATCGCCCTGGCGCTCAGGGACCCCCCGCTTCGCGGCGAATCCCGCACCGTCTACCGGCTCGCCAAGAGCATCGAATTGCTGTGCGAGACGATCCGGCTGCTCCGCGACTCCGAGCTTGCGCCGCTCGCCGCGGAGGGCGGCCTCTCGGTCGCCGATACCGGCCGGCTGATGGCGGCTCGGCGGATGATCGACGAGCGCTGGCAGGAGAAGCTGACCTTGCCGACGATCGCCCGAGCCTGCGGCCTCAATCGCGCCAAGCTGACGAGCGGCTTCAGGGACCTGTTCGGCTGCACGATCGCCGAAGCCCTCGCCGAGCGGCGGCTGGGGCAGGCGAGCCGGATGCTGCTCACCACCGACCATCCGGTCTCGTCGGTCGGCTACGCCAACGGCTATCTCAACAACGCCAGCTTCGCGCGCGCCTTCGGCCGGCGCTTCGGCGTAACCCCCTCCGGCTTCCGCGCCTGCGGGGTGGCGGCATGAGCGAGCTCGGGCAGATCGTCCCGGAAAGCGGCTCGCTCGTTCGGCGCGCCATGCAGGCGGTCACCGGCCACATCAGGAACGAGCGACTGCGCGTGGGCGACACTCTGCCGGGCGAGGCCCATTTCGCGGGCGAGATGGGCGTCAGCCGGGCGGTCATGCGCGAGGCGTTCGGAGCGCTCGCGGCGCTGAAGCTGATCGACGTCGGCAACGGGCGACGACCGCGGGTCGCCGCGCTCGACGGCTCGGTCATGGCGGCCTCGCTCGCCCATGCCATCTCCACCGCGCAGGTGACGGTCCCGGACATCTGGGACGTGAGGCGGACGATCGAGCTTCGCACCGCGGTCCTCGCCGCCGAGCATCGTTCCGACGACGAAGCCGCCGTGATTCTCGGCCTCGCCGAAGCGATGGCCGCCGACGGCGACGATCTCGGCCGGATGACCCGGCACGACATCGCCTTTCACGAGGCGATCGCCCGAGCGAGCCACAACGCCCTCTTCGTCCAGATCGTAGCGTCGTTCGGGCCCTTGATGGAGGTCGCGGTCCCGGCCGCCTGGCGCACTCGGGTCGCCGAGCGGGAGCGCGACACGATGATCGGCCGCCATCGCATGCTCGCCGAGGCGATCGCCCGCCGCAGCCCGGAAGCGGCAGGCGCCGCGATGGACGCGCATTTCGACGCTTCGATCGCCGACATCCTCAAAGCCGACGCGGCCGCGAGCCTGCCTTGATCCTGATCGCCGGCGAGGCGCTCGTCGATGTCTTCGCGGACGGCGCCGTGCGCCCGGGAGGGTCTCCCTACAACGTCGCCATCGGCCTCGCCCGATTGGGCAAGAGAGTGGCGCTGGCGACGCAAATTTCCGACGATGCCAACGGGCGATTGCTTCGCCGAGCGCTGGAGCGCGACGGAGTCGAGACGGATTACCTCCGGCGGTCGCCGCGGCCGACCCCGACGGCGACGATCAGGCTCGAAGGCTTCGGGTCGCCGACCTACGGCTTTACGGGCCTCGCCGAGCTGGAAGTGCACCCCCTGCGGCCGATCGGCGCCGACGTGGCCTGCTTTCACACCGGCTCTTACGGCATCGTCTCGAAGCGCTCGTCCGCCGCATTGCTGGAAATGTTCGCCACCGCCCCACCCGGCGTTCTTCGCTCGCTCGATCCTAACATACGATTGTCGATGGAGCCGAGCGGAGGGCGATGGCGTGAAGGCGTCGCCGCTTTCGCCGCCCATTGCGACCTGCTCAAGGTGAGCGAGGAGGATGTCCGGACGCTTTTCGGTCCCGATTCCGACGTCGACTCGATCGCGCGGAGCTGGCTTTCGGAACGCTGCGCACTCGTCGGGCTGACTCGGGGCGAGCGCGGCGCCAGCCTGTTCACTCGCGGGGACAGGATCGACAGCCGGGCTTTCCCAAGCGCCCTGGTCGACACGGTCGGCGCCGGAGACGCTTTTCAGGCCGCCTTGATCGCCGGCCTGACCGATCGATCAGCGCGGGCTTCAGGCAATTTCGGCCGCGAGCTTCTTCAGGGCCTTCTCGATACCGCGGTCAAGGCGAGCGCCCTTACCTGCGCCCGGGCCGGCGCCGATCCGCCGACGCGCTCGGAGCTGGAGGCCGGCTGACGGATCAACGTGCGGCGGAAAAGGCGACAATTCGCCGGTCCGGATCCGCTTCGACCAGTTCGACCTGAAGGCGGTCCCCGGCCTCCGCCCCCTCGGCGGCGACCCGAGCGACCACCGGGAGATCGCTCAGCTGGATTCGAGCGCCGCGAGGATCGACTTCGGTGACGATCGCGGCAAAGCTGCGGCCTTCCTGCCCCTTCAACATCACCGCCTCGGCGAGGTCGATGGCCGCCCGCTCGATTCGGGAGGCCAGAGCGTCGGCCCGGGCCATGACCGGCGGCAGCCGCTCGAAGGCGTCCCTTGCCGCGCTCGAGACCGACTTTCCCGCGACCAGATCCAGTACCGCACCCACTACATAGCGATCCGCCAGCCGGCGAAGCGGCGCCGTCGCGTGGGCGTAGGTGGCGGCCACGGCGGCGTGCCATGGGCGTTCTCCCTCCCGGAACGGCGCGTAGGCCGCGCCCGGGCTGGAACGCCGGATGGCCAGCATGAAGGCGGCGTGCTTCGGATCGGCGGGATCGAGATTCCGCTCGAACTCGGGGAGCGGGCGGGCGGCCGGCCATTGGAGCCCCAGTCCGGCGGCGGCGTGGCGAAGGCGGTCCACCGCGCGTTCGTCCGGCTCCGCCATCACCCGGAACAGGCCGGTCCCGTGGGCGTGAAGCAGATCGGCGATCGCGAGGTTGGCCGCCAGCGAGAGCGCGGCGTTGCGGACCTCCGACTCCAGCTGCGGCCGGAACAGAAGCTCGAATCGGCCGTCGCCTCGAGACGCGATCTCCTGGTCGGGCGCATTCACGCGGGAGGCGCCGCGCCTGTCTTCGGCCGCCTTGATCCGGCGGGAGAGCTCGGCGAAATCGGGCGGCAGGTCCGAGACGCGCACCGTGTCATAAGCGAGCTTGGCGCGGCTTTGGACGATCGCGCGCTCGGCCCCCTCGAGCCGGACCTCGCCATCCGGTTTTACCAGAACGGTAAAAACCACGGCGGGTCGCGGACCGGTCGGGAGAAGGCTTGCGGCGCCCTCGCTCAAGACGGGCGGATAGAGGCCCGCCTTGCCGTCCGGGAGATATTGGGTCGTGCCGCGACTCCAGGCCTCCTCGTCGAGGGCGTCCCCGTCCTCGACGAACCAGGCGACGTCGGCGATGGCGTAGCGCAGCAGCAGGTCGGTGCCGCGGCGGTCGATCGTGAACGCCTGGTCGAGATCGGTCGACGCGGCGGGGTCTAAGGTCACGAAGGGCCAATCGGTGCGGTCGACATGCCGGGTGGGCGTGCGCCGGGCCGCGGCCTCGGCGGCCGCGAGGACCGGCTCCGGGAAGGAGGGGGGGACCTGGAATTCCCGGCGTATCGACTCCAGGCCGCGTTCGAGCGCGCGGTCGGGATCCGCGATCGCCTTCATCAAGGCCTCGAGCTCGAAATCTTCATGTTCAACCGCCCGCCCGCCTCTCGAAATAGGGGCTCCTCTTAATCGGGTCCGTCAAGCGGAACGACCGATTTCTTCGACCGCCGATAGGGCCTCGACAAGGGCGGGGCGCGCCGCCAAGGTGCGCGCGCTTCAAGCCATAGGATGCCCGGTGGATTTCGTCTCGATCCTGTCGATCTTCGTGCTGGCGTGCTTCGTCGGCTATTACGTCGTCTGGTCGGTGACCCCGGCCCTTCACACGCCGCTGATGGCGGTGACCAACGCCATTTCCTCGGTGATCATCGTCGGCGCACTGATCGCCGCGGCGGCCGCGGGCGTGCCGGGGGCCAAGTGGCTCGGCCTCGCCGGGGTGGTGCTCGCGAGCATCAACATCTTCGGCGGCTTCGCGGTGACGGCGCGGATGCTGGCCATGTACAGAAAGAAGGAGAAGAAGGGGTGAGGGCGAGGCACGTCGCCCCAGCGAAGGCTGGGGCCCCAGTGAGGGTTCGCATCGGCGGCCTTTCCGAGCCTTTCCGCCCTGGGGCCCCAGCCTCCGCTGGGGCGACGGGATTTGCCCATGCACGGTGAGGCCGCCGCCCCACCGGCCTGGGTGATGGTCGCCTATCTGATTTCGGGCGTCTGCTTCATCCTCGCGCTTCGCGGCCTCTCCAACCCGGAGAGCGCGCGGCGCGGCAACCGGGCCGGGATCATCGGGATGGGGCTCGCTCTGGCGACGACCCTCATCCACTACATGCCGACGAGGGACGAGGAGTTCCCGCTCCAGTGGCACGAGCCCATCCACTGGGACAATCTGATGCTGATCGGAGGCGCGATCCTGATCGGAGCGGTCATCGGGCTGGTGACGGCCCGGCGGATCGCGATGACGGCGATGCCCCAATTGGTCGCGGCCTTCCACTCGCTGGTCGGGCTCGCGGCGGTGCTGGTCGCGGGCGCGGCCTATCTCAATCCCGATGCGTTCGGGATCGCCTTGCCGTTCAGCGCCGATATCAGCGGAGACCTCATCTTCGGCAGCGATATCGATCCGGTCAGCCGGGTGGAGATGAGCCTGGGAGCGGCGATCGGCGCGGTGACCTTCTCGGGCTCGGTGATCGCCTTCCTCAAGCTCAATGGCAACATGTCGGGCAAGCCGATCCTGCTGCCCTTGAGGCACGTCCTCAACCTCGGGATCCTGGCGGGCATCGTCGGCCTGATCGCCTATTTCACCACCGACCAGAGCGCCTGGGTGTTCGTGACCCTGATCGCGCTCGCTTTCCTGGTCGGCTTCCTCCTGATCATCCCGATCGGCGGCGCCGACATGCCGGTCGTGGTGTCGATGCTCAACTCCTATTCGGGCTGGGCGGCGGCGGCGATGGGATTCACGCTCCAGAACAGCGCGATGATCATCACCGGCGCGCTGGTCGGATCGTCGGGCGCGATCCTTTCCTACATCATGTGCCGGGCGATGAACCGGAGCTTCATCTCGGTCATCGCCGGAGGCTTCGGCGGCGATACCGCGGTCGCCGGCGGCGGCGGCGCGTCGGACCGGCCTTGGAAGCGGGGATCGGCGGAGGACGCCGCTTTCCTGATGAGCCAGGCCGAGCAGGTGATCATCGTTCCCGGCTACGGAATGGCGGTGGCTCAGGCGCAGCATGCGGTCCGCGAGCTCGCCGACCAGCTCAAGAAGGAGGGCGTGACCGTCAAATACGCCATCCATCCGGTGGCGGGACGGATGCCGGGGCATATGAACGTGCTGCTCGCCGAGGCCAACGTGCCCTATGACGAGGTCTTCGAGCTCGAGGACATCAACAGCGAGTTCGCCCGAACCGACATCGCCTTCGTCATCGGCGCCAACGACGTCACCAACCCGGCCGCCAAGACCGACAAGACCTCGCCCATCTACGGAATGCCGGTGCTCGACGTCGAGAAGGCCAAGACGGTATTGTTCATCAAGCGCTCGATGGGCGGAGTCGGCTACGCGGGGGTCGACAACGACCTCTTCTACCGGGACAACACGATGATGCTTCTCGGCGACGCCAAGAAGATGACGGAAGAGATCGTGAAGTCGCTGGGCTGAGATTTCGCAACTCGGTTTGGGTGAAACCGTCACCCTGAACTTGTTTCAGGGTCCAGTTATCCGCTTCTCTGCCGCGTCGTGACTGGATGCTGAAACAAGTTCAGCATGACGAGGGGCTAGCGGTTCGGCGCATTGCCGAAAGCGCCGGACCGAAAGCGCTTTTCCTCGCCGGGCGTGCCCGCTAACGCCGCGCCATGCGCAAATTAGGGATGATCGGCGGGACGAGCTGGTTCTCGACCGCCATGTATTACGAGCAGATCAACAAGGCGGTGGCCAAGGCGAAGGGCGGACTTAGCTCGGCGCCGCTCGTCCTCGAGAGCCTCGACCTCGCGCCCGTCGCGGCGCTCGAGCTCGCCGGCGAATGGGACAAGGTGGGCGAGATCGTCGCCGCCGCCGCGGCCCGGCTCGAGGCGGCCGGGGCGGAGGGGCTGATCCTGTGCAGCAACACCACCCACAAGGTCGCGCCCGCGGTCGAGGCCATGATCGGGATACCCTTGCTCCACATCGCCGACGTCACCGCCGATCGGCTCGCCGCCGACGGCGTCCAGAAGGCCGGACTGATCGGCACCCGCTTCACCATGGGCGAGGGCTTCTTCCGGGACCGGATCGAGGCCAGGGGGATCGTGCTGGCCCTGCCCGATGCGGAAATGGCGGCGCATGTCGACCGGATCATCTTCGACGAGCTCGCCAGGGGGCAGGTGAGCCGAAGCTCGCAGCGCCTGCTCAAGACCTGCGTCACCGAGATGGGGAAAGCGCGCCAGCAGGCGGTGATCCTGGGATGTACCGAATTGGTTCTACTCGTCGACCCGGGCGCCAACGTCATCCCGGTCTACGACACGACCGCGCTCCACGCCGCCGCCGCCGCTCGCTGGATATTGGAGGAAGTTTAGTCCGAAATGGATGAGCTTCGCCGACAGGAAAAAGCGAAATGAACGACTAACCTGGGTTCCGCTACCGCTGGGGTGAGCGGGCTTTCCGCTGCGGGCGCGCACTTTAGCTTCCGCGGCGGATATTCACCTTTCGGATGGGAACCCCCGAATGGCGCTCGATCTTCTCCATTACGGATCAATGTGGGCCTGCAATCCCTCCGGAACGGCGGCAATCTCACGCCGTGGGCAGATCGGGGCGGGGATGGCGACGGCAATGAGTCCCGAGGTCGGGAAGGCCGAGGCGACGGTGCGGCTTCAGCAATTGAGCGAAGAAGTCGGGCGGATCGCGAACGTGCTCGCGGCGCTGTCCGAGCACGAAGCCGCGGCCGTGGCGATCGCGGCGGCCGATGCCGCCCCGAACGGTGAGGGCGAGCGGCTCGACGCCGCCTTCATCCGTTCGATCATCCGGGTACGGCGGCTTCGCGATCATTTCTTCAAGAGCGACCTGTTCGCGGATCCCGCCTGGGACATGCTGCTCGACCTCATGGCCGCCCGGGTGGAAAGGCAGCGGGTCGCCGTGTCGAGCCTGTGCATCGCCGCCGCGGTGCCGCCGACGACGGCGCTGAGGTGGATCAAGGGCCTGTGCGACCAGGGCCTGTTCGTCCGGGTCGCCGATCCGGAGGACGGCCGGCGGGTCTTCATCGAGTTGTCCAACGAGACGGCGGCGCGGATGGAGGCCTTCCTGAAATCGGCGCAGCGCTTCGGAACGCTCATCGCCTGAACGGGGTGGCGAACGCCGGGCCCGCCACGGAAACAATTTTTCTACGGAGTGTAGCGGCAATCGTCCTGCCGCGGCCGAAGGCCGCAATTTGGTTCGCACAAAGGCACGAAGGCACAAAGGCGCCTCGCGGGCGCTGCGGCTTCAGCTTTTCGGATATTCAGTGAGATAAGCCGCTTCGCGGAATCTTCGTGCCTTTGTGCGAACCCTTCTACTTTCGGCCTTCTGGGCGGGCGGGGATGCCGGATGAGGCCCTGAGGGGCGATCCGGGTCCACGCGTGCGACCCCAGGCTTGTGCGGCCTCGGTGCCGGTGGCAGAGGCGGCGGCGCGGGCGCTTAGCTCAGTTGGTAGAGCGCTTCCTTTACACGGAAGATGTCGGCGGTTCGAGCCCGTCAGCGCCCACCAGCCTTCGCCGCTTCGCGGCTTCGGCTGGCAAGCCAGCCCCTTTTCGTCATCCCGGCGAAGGCCGGGATCCCAGGGGGTGAAAGGCTCGGCGGGTTCATTCGCCGAGGTCCCGGCTTTCGCCGGGATGACGATCAGAGGTTCCGGACCAGCTTCGTCGCCATTGCGATCCAGAGCGGATCCGCGATGACGAGCTGGCGGCGGCCGCCTCCCAGCGGGAGCAGGTGGAGCTTGCCCTCCTCGCGGCCGATCAGCCGGCCGAACAGGAAGCGGCCGGCCGGCCGGGGGAAGAGCACGTCGCGATTGAGGGCCCGGCCGAAAGATCCGTGATCGAGGCGCAGGCACCAGATTTCGTCGCCGCTTCGATAATCGCCGACGCTCGACTGGACCGACACGGCCACCATGTCGGGCTCAGGCCGGGGCGGCAGGACCACGCTCGGCTGGCGCGGCGCATGGGCGCCGTCTTCGCCGAGCAAGGCGGCGAGCGGCATGTCGTCGTCACGCTCGGCGAACTCCACGAGGTCGGTCGGCTCGACCGCCAGTGCGAACGCGATCCGGTTGAGCCAGGCCAAAGAGACGGTGCGGGTCCCGGTCTCGAGGCGGCCGATCGTTTGCGGGGTAGTCGGTGGATCGCAGCGGTTGGCGACGTCTTGAAGAGTCAGCTTCTTGGCGCGACGGACTTCTCGGATACGAGTAATCATACAATTCCCCACGAACGCATGCGAATTCGTGATTTCACTTTCGTACATACTTGTCGACATAGCAAGTGTTCCCGATATGTACCGTATCGGGGAGATGGATATGAAGATCGAGCGGGCAAGACGGAACCGGTTGCTGGCGGAGCGGCCGGTACCGAAGGACGGGGCGGAGCGGGGCAAAGGGCGCGGCCGGCCCGCGGCGCGCTCGGTGACGGTGAATCTCGCGGAATCGCCGCTGGGCTGGCTACGCTCGCGCGGCCATGTCTGCGAGCGCCAGTTCGCGGCCGGCGAGCAATTGCGAAGCGACTGGGAGCGTTCGGGGCTGCCGCCCCGAGTGACGATGTGCTGGGATTCGCCGCCGCCCGACCGGAATTCGCGCGGGCCGGCCGGCCCGGCGTCGGCGACCAACGCCCAGCTCGCCGCCCGCCACCGCTTCGATTCGGCGGTGAAGGCGCTGGGTCCCGGCCTTCGCGACATCGCCTGGCGGGTCCTGTGCGCGGGCGAGGGCATGCGCGAGGCGGAGAGCGCGCTCGGCTGGCCCGCCCGGGCCGGCAAGCTGGTGCTGACCATGGCCCTCGATCGGCTGGCGGACCATTATCGGCTGAGGTGAGGATCCGGGGCTGGCGGCGTCGCGGCGCCCTGCTAGGGTCGAGGCTCCCTGCGGAGCAGATTGTCCTGGCGCTCGTGACCCTCTTCGTTTTCGTCGCCGCCGCGGCCGAGCCGGCAACGATCGTACCCAGCGACTTCGAGCTGAAATCGCCGCCGATGCCGCTTCGAGTCACTCCCGAAGACTGTCGGCGGACGGCGGCGGCGGGCGAGATCGTAGTCTGCGGCCGAAGCCCCGATCACTATCGGGTGAAGGAACTGAAGCCGCCCAAGGGCATCGAGATCGACGCGCCGGGAGTCGTCGGTCTCGACATGGGCTCAGCGCGGGTGGAGCCGCAGCTCCAGCAGGTCCAAATGCCCGACGGGAGGTTCAGCAAGCGGGTGATGGTGACGGTGAAGGTGCCGTTTTAAGTAATTGCCTCCCCATCGCCAGATGGGGAGGGGGACCACGCGAAGCATGGTGGAGGGGTAACCGCACAGGCCTCGCCTTTCACCCCTCCACCACCTTCGGTGGTCCCCCTCCCCATGCTGCGCATGGGGAGGCAATTAGGGGCGCGAAAGCCTCGTCATCAATATCGCGGCGCGCTTGGCCTGGCGGGGGATGCTGGCGAGGTCGACCGTCTCGCCGGGGGCGTGGGCGCCGCCGCCCGCGGTGCCGAGGCCGACCAGTCCGGGGACGAGATGGGCGACGAAGCCGATGTCGCCGGCGCCGCGCTTCAGGGGATCGAGCTCGCCCATCTCGGCGAGGCCGAGATCGCGGTTGACGGTGTTGAGCCGGCCGAGCAGCGCTCGGCTCGCGGGAGTGGGCGCCATCGGCGGATAGCCGCCCTCGTCGAAGGCGAGCTCGGAGTCGCTGCCGGGCAGGTGACGGCCGACGATGTCCTTCATCTTCGCGATCGCGCGCTGTTGCTGCTCGAGCGACAAGGCGCGCAAATCGCCCCGGGCGATGGCGACGGGCGGGACGATGTTGGTCTTGCCGGTCGCCGTGCCGCGGATGAGGTCCTTGTCGAGCTCGGCGGTGGCGCCGCCGACGACGAGACCGACGTTGAAGGTGAGGTTGGGCTCGGGAAGCTCGGCCCGGAAGGCGGCGAGGATCCGGGCCAGCTCGTAGACGGCGCCGTCGCCCATCGCTTCGCTGAAGATTCCGCTCGAATGGCCGGTCCGGCCCCTGGCGGTGACCTGCCAGGAGGCCGAGCCCCGGCGGGCGATCGAGCCCATGTCGAGACCCGATTCCTGGGCGAGGCCTTCGAAATCCAGAGCGATATCGGCGCGGCCGCCGGCGGCGAGGAGATCGCGCCGGGCCAGGGCGATCGGGCTTCCCGAATCCTCCTCGTCGCCGGTGAGGACGATCTCGATGTCGGCGTCCTTCAGGGTGCCGGCCGCCTTCATGGCGCGAAGAGCCGCGACCATCACGACCATTCCGCCCTTGTCGTCGCCGATGCCGGGGCCTTCGGCGACGCTGCCGTCCTTGCGGGCGAAGCGCTGGAAGGGGCTGTCGGGCTCGAACACCGTGTCGAGATGGCCGATGAGGAGCATTCTTTTGCCCCGGCCGCTGCCCTTGTGAACGGCGAGGATGTGGCCGGCCCGGCCCGCCTCGGCCATCGGCACCCAGCGCACCGCGAAGCCCAGGGGCTCGAGCTCGGAGCGAATCATCCTGCCGACCGCTTCGACCCCGGGGAAGTTCAGCGAACCGCTATTCTGGTTCACCAGCCGCTCGAGCAGGACGACGCTTCGGTCCCGCTCGGAATCGACGATTCGGACGATCTTCTGCTCGGCGGGGGCGAGCTTCGCCGCGGCGGGGGTGGCGAGGAGGGCGAGGGCGAGGAATATGAGGCGCATGAAGGGCTCCATCTGTCCTCCCCATCGTGAGATGGGGAAGGGGACCAGCCGTAGGCTGGTGGAGGGGTAGTCGGCGAGGCGCAAGTGGGTTCGCACGGGAACCTGCGAGGCCTGCGCCGATTACCCCTCCACCATGGTTCGCATGGTCCCCCTCCCCACCGCTTCGCAGCGGGGAGGACAAGGGTCGGCCTCCCGTGCTAGGTTTTCGAGATGCACCGCCTCCTCCTTGCCCTCGCTCTCCTCGCCGCTTCGCCGGCTGCCGCCCAGGAGTGGCGGATGGCGCCCGAATATGACGTTCTGCTGACGGCCTACGACATCCAGCCGAGGGAGATCAGGCTGAAGGCGGGCGAGCCGGTGCGGCTTCGCTTCGTCAACAACAGCAACGAGGGCCTTCGCTTCTCGGCCGAAGGATTTTTCCGCGACTCGAAGCTTCGGCGGCGCGATTCGGGGCTGGTCAAAGGCGGGAGCCTCGAGGTGCCGCCGCTTTCGACCCGGACGATCGTCCTCGTTCCGAAGGCGGGGCGCTACAAAGCGACCGGCGCCAATCTCCTCCATCGGCTGCTCGGGATGAGCGGCCGGATCATCGTCGAATAGGAGCTTCACGAATGGCCAAGGTCGAGAAGAAAGCCAAGAAGGGCAAGGACAAGATCAAGATCCCGAAGCGGGTCACCGGGGTGAAGATTCCCAAGGCGGTCCGTCAGGCGGGCAATGCCGCGCTCAAGCTCGCCGAGCAGCCGGCGGTGAGCGAGACGGTGGCGGCCGCCCTGCTCGCGGCGGCGGCGGCCTTGCGCGATCCGCCCGCGACGAAGCGGGCGGCGGGCGCCGCGGCCGGCGCCGCGGGCGAGGCCGGACGGGACGCGATCAAGCTTGGCGATTCGCTTCGCAAGATGGCGATCGACATGGCGCGGCGAACGCTCGACGCCTGGGAATCGGGCGATCCCAAGCCGCGCGGCGATGGCGGCGGCGACTCCGGCGAAGGCGCCGGCCGAGGCTGAACTTACCCCCGTTATCCTCATTATCCACAGGCGGATTGGCCTTTCCCGAATCGGTCAAAGCTGACAGCTTTCGGATGTGGCCGGAAAGGCGGCGGGCCGGAAACGGACCGCCAAATCCAAGGCCGCAGGCCCAGGCCGAAGGCGCCATCGCTCCCCCAAGGACGCTGGCGCTCGAGGCGGAAGGCGCAAGGCGGCGGACGAAGCCGCGCCTGCATCAGCGAAAGCGGATGCCAGGCGGGATTTCACGAAACCTCCAGGCAATGCCGAAAGGCTCGTTCGCGAGCCGGAAGGCCTGCCGACCGGCGAAGGCCGCGGGAATCGCCCCGCGGCTGGAGCCGGCGGGAGACGGGGAAGGGCTCAGGCTCCAGCCGCGACCCGAAACGGGGTCTATCGAAGAGGCTTCGGCCTTGGACACGGGCTCCGGGAGAGCGGCAAGGCCCTCGGGCGGCGCTGCGATCCGAAAGGGGAAGCGGCGGCGGGATTTCGGTCTCGCCCAAGCGACCCGACGGGAATCGCCGAAGGGCTTCACGGCTTTTCGTCGAGACCCACCGGGTGCCGAACGGGGCTTCGCGGCCTCGCTCCGGGATCCGAGGAGAGCGAAGCGGGCGTTAGCGCCCGCCTCGCAATCCAAAGCCGCCCAGCGAGAGATGGCCTCGCCACCCAGCGACGGCAGTCAAAGCTGGGACAAGTGGGGGCCGGTGGCGACACCGGCCCCCATTATGATTCCGGCATCATGATTTCGACGCTGCCCGGCCTCCAGCGGATCGCCGGAAATGTCGCGCCTTTGGGCCGAAGGCCAATCCATGGGTTCGCGCCAAGGCCCGAAGGCACAAAGGCGCCCCCGCCCGGGCGAGCCGAGGGCGTCTCCTGTTGGCTTCGGACAAGCCGCTTCGCGGGGTCTTCGTGCCTTCGTGCCTTGGTGCGAACCCCTCTTTTCCAGCCTTCGGGCCGGCATGGTGGATGGAGCGTAAACCCAAGACGGTAGGGGGGCGCTAAGCCCGATGGTCCAAAGTGGCCGTCATGGCGGGGATTTCGACCAGCTCAGGACGGAAGGCGCGCCTCGCGGCGGTGGCGGCGCTCGCTTTGGCCGCGCCGCTTCTGATCGGAGGCACCGGGCGGCTGACCAGCCTCGACGAGAGGCTGCTCGCGGCCCATAATCGCGAGCGCAGCGCCGCCGGGATCCCGGCGCTCGCCTGGGACCCGATGCTGTCGGCGGAGGCGGCCTCCTGGGGGCGGGAGCTGGCGGCGAGCGGCGAATTCGAGCACGACCCGGACGTCGACGAGGAGGATCCGCAGGGCGAGAATCTGTGGGCCGGAACGCTCGGCGCTTATGCGCCCGAGGAGATGGTGGACGGCTGGATCGAGGAGAAGAAGCATTTCCGAGCCGGCCGATTCCCCGACAACAGCCTCACCGGCGATTTCGCCGACGTAGGCCATTATACGCAGGTGATGTGGCGCGAGAGCGATCGGGTCGGCTGCGCCCTGGCGCAAGGGGCCGACGAGGAGGTGCTGGTCTGCCGATATCGCACCGCCGGCAACGTCGTGGGCGAGCGGCCCTTCTGAAGGATTCGGTGCCAGGCACCGAATTGCAAGGGCTCGAAAGGCGCCGATCTGGATTGACGGGCTCGGCATCGCAGAGCCGACCCGGATTCACCCAAAGCACCAAGAACCAAAGGACCGGGGCGGCGAGGGTGAGCGCGATTGCGCTGGAGGCATCGTCGAGCCGCGCAAGACCGCGTAAAACGCTTCGCGCTCCTTTGGTTCTTCGGTGCTTTGAGTGAAACTTCAGGCCGGCGTCAGCGGGCGAGGCGCTTGTCGGCGGCGCGGGGCTTGTCCGGGCGGAGGGACGTGGGCGGCGGCCGGCGCGGCGTCGCGAAGCGCCGAGCTGCCTTGCCCTGGACGGCAAAGCGGATCAGCATCCTCGCCGGCCGGCCTTTTGGACCGGAACGGGAGGGCAAGCCATGGCGCGAACGATCAAGCTCGACAAATATCGGAGCCTTCGGGACCTCGAGCGCCAGCTCAGGCGATACGAGGCCGTCTTCGGGGCGCTGCAATGCCTCAGGCGCCGGCAGAACGATATCCTGGCGACGTTCGAGACGGGGCGCGAGCCGAAGGGAAAGCTCGGACTGATCCGCGATTCTTCGGGGAGGACCGCCTTGCCCGCCGGCGCCGAGATACTCTTCCGGGGCATCGTCTATGCCAACGGCAGGCCGGCCCGGATCGTCGCGTTCCGAAGCGCCGCCGCCGAGCGCAACCTGACCCCGGCCGTGAGGGTTCGCCGGGGCGTCGGGACGGCCGCGATCGCGGGCGCCGGGCTTCGCGGGCGTTCTCGAAGCGCGGCCGCAAAGCCCAGGGCCCGAAGCGCCGCCCGGCGGGCCTGGGACGAGACGGAGGCCTCGGCGCATGAATCGCTGTCCGACGGCATGGGCGGCGCCATCGAGTCGAGCGCCGACTGGGTGACGGACGCCGGCGAAGCGTTCGCGCCCGTCGAGCAGGTCAAGTCCAACGAATATCGAATCTGGTTCGGCACAAACCGCAAGCCGATCGACGCCGCCGACATCTCGAAGGGTTTTTCGGGCGCCCGCGGCGGCCGCACCCGCCACGGCTATTGCGACGTCTTCGTCCCCAAGTCGCACGAGATCGGCTCGATCGGCTCCTCGGCGCTTCGCCGGCTACTGCGCTGGTCCGACGACCGGCTCAAGCTTCGCCAGGTCGCCGCGCTGGAGCCGGAGCCCTATTGGGCCGCGGTGGCCGACCAGGTCGCTCAGATCGAACCCGGCAAGCGCCACGCGGTCGTCTTCATTCACGGCTACAACGTCTCGTTCGAGGAGGCCGCGATCCGGGCGGCGCAGATCGGCTTCGACCTCGGCGTCGGCGCAATGGCCTTCTTCAGCTGGCCGTCCAAGGGCCTGCCCACGCGCCGGGCCTATCAGTCGGACGGGCAGACGATCGGCGCCAGCGAGGCCGCCATTGCGGATTTCCTCGTCGACTTCGCCCGGCTCAGCGGGGCCGAGACGGTCCACGTCATCGTCCATTCGATGGGCAATCAAGGCGTGCTTCGAGCGATGAACGGGATCTTCACCGACGCCGAGCGGCGGGGCGGCTGCCGCTTCGGCCAGATCATCCTCGCTGCCGCCGACGTCGACTCGGAGACGTTCGGACGGCTCGCCGACGCCTATCGGAGGCTGTCCGCCCGGACGACGCTCTACGTCTCCAAGCGCGACCTCGCCCTCAAGGCCTCCGCCTGGTTCGCCGATTATCCCCGGGTCGGGCTCTATCCCCCGGTCAGCGTCTTCGACGGCATCGACACGGTGAGCGTCTCCAACATCGACCTGACATTGCTCGGCCACGGCTATGTCGGCGAAGCCAGGGACGTGCTTCAGGACATGCACAGGCTGATCTTCGACGGCGCGCCGCCGCCGCGCTTCGGCCTGAAGGAATGCCGCAACGACGAGGGCAAGGCTTATTGGGAGGTCGGCGCCTGAGCCGAGGGCGCGGGACTCGGCTCCGGCAGGATTCGCGGCGGCGGATTCGCGGGCGGCGAATCGAGGCGAAAAAGGGCGCCTGAAAATAAAGTTTTTTTGAATAGGGCGTCGAAAAATAGGATTTGAGCGGCCGAGTAGCGGGCTCGAAAAATCGCACTTTCATTCCAGCCGGAGCCCCGAAAAAATAGGATTTGACCGGAGCGGTACAAAAGGCTTGACAGCGTCACGCTGCCGGGGTACTATTTAGTCACGCTGCAGAATTGTAGCTGAAGAAGATCGAGCAGCCGGCGCGGGCCATCCGCGGCGGCTTTTTCTTTGCGCGTCGTACGGGGCGCCGGCGAGGCCGGGCCCGGATTTCGACCAGTGGGCGCGCAGCGCGGCCGTCATGTTCTTTTCTGAAATCCTCCCCACGCGAAGCCTGGGGAGGGGGACCAGGTACAAGCTGGTTGAGGGGTGGTTCGCACGGGGGTGGGGGTTCGAGCGAGCCTCGGCGACCTGTGCCAATTACTCCTCCACCATCCTTCGGACGGTCCCCCTCCCCATCCGACGATGGGGAGGATTCAAGGCGGGCATGGCGGCCGTTTCATTTCGAGGAGAGTGAGATGAACGGGAAGCCTCAATCGGTGCGCGGCGCGGATGGCCGTTTCGCCGGTACGAAGGACGGCGAGGCGGCGGCCGGAAAGGCCCGGGCGCCGGCGGCGAAGGGCAAGAACGGCTGGACGGCGGCGAAGGAGGCCGTCTTCTTTCGCGAGCTGGCGACGGTGTGCAACGTCAGCGCGGCGCTCAGGGCCTGCGGAATGTTCAGGCGCAGCTCCGACGTCTACGACCGCCGCCGGGAAGAGCCGGCCTTCCGGGAGCGGTGGGATTCGGCGGTCGACGAGGGCTACGCCCTGCTCGACCTGGAGATGCTCGAGCGGGCGCGGTTCGCAAGCCGTCGGCCGCCGCCGCAGACCGACGCGGAGAAGCGGCTTCGCGAGGTTCCCACCGGTCTCGGGCTGCAGCTCCTGAAGCTCTATCACGTCCGGAAGGCCAAGGCGCCGCCGCCGCCTGCCGCCAGGGCCACGGCAGCCGCCCGGCGGATCGACGGAGCGGCGCTGCGCCGCGAGTTCGACGCCATGCTGTCCGACTTCAACCGCCGAATGGGCGGCCAGGGATAAGGAGAGGGACATGGAGAGATTCACGCATCTGGGCGAAAGCGAGCTGAGTGCCCGCTGCTCGCTCGCCGAACGCCTGGCCATGCTTGAGCCGGCGACCCGGAGCGCCTTCTTGAAGACGCTTCCGGCGCGGCTGAAACGGATATTCCTGAGCGACTGGCACATGCTGGCCCGGCCCGCGCAGGTCGCCCCGCAAGGGGATTGGCGGATCTGGCTGATCATGGCGGGGCGCGGCTTCGGCAAGACCCGGGCGGGGGCGCAATGGGTGCTCGAGCGGGCGGAGGTCGGCGGCCGGCGGATCGCCCTGGTCGGCCCGACCGAGGACGAGGCGCGGGGGGTGATGGTCGAGGGCGCCTCCGGAATCCTCGCCTCGGCGCGCGATTCGGAGCGCCCGATATGGGAGCCGTCGCTGGCCCGGCTGACCTGGCGGAACGGGACCCAGGCCTTCGTCTATTCCGGAGCCAATCCGGAGGCGCTTCGCGGCCCCGAGCATGATTTCGCCTGGTGCGACGAGCTCGCCAAATGGGCGCGGGCCGAAGCGAGCTGGGACAATCTGATGTTCGGGCTTCGGCGCGGCACCCTGCCGAGGGCGCTGGTGACGACGACCCCGCGGCCGACTCCGCTGATGCGCAAGCTGACGGCGCTCGGCGGGGTCGTGACCACCCGGGGACGGACCGCCGACGCGGCGCTGCTGGCGCCGAGCGTGGTCGACTATCTGACCGGCCTCTACGGCGGCACCCGCTTCGGGCGGCAGGAGCTGGACGGGGAGCTGATCGAGGACGTCGAGGGGAGCTTGTGGCCGAGGGATCTGATCGAGCGGTGCCGGACGGCGTCTCCCCCGAACCCGCGGCCGGCAGAAAATCGTGACAGTTACGCATTTCGCGAAGGGGCCGGCGAGGCCGGGGCGCAGGCGGAAATTCGTAACTGTCACCATTTTCTTCACGAAATTTCTGGGGCAGAAAATCGTGACAGTTACGCATTTCGCGAAGGGGCCGGCGAGGCCGGGGCGCAGGCGGAAATTCGTAACTGTCACCATTTTCTTGGGGGGAGGATCGGGCGGATCGTCGTTGGGGTGGATCCGCCGGTGTCGGCGCGGGGGGATGCCTGCGGGATCGTGGTCTGCGCCCTGGGCGAGGACGGCGTCGCTTATGTCGTCGAGGATGCCAGCGTCTCGGGGCGAAGCCCGGAAGGATGGGCTCGGGCGGTGGCTGGGGCGGCGCGCAAATGGGGCGCGGACCGGATCGTGGCCGAGGGCAACCAGGGCGGGGCGATGGTGGCGAGCGTCCTTCGCGGCGCCGACGTCGACCTGCCGGTGACGATGGTCCACGCGAGCCTGGGCAAGTCCGCCCGGGCCGAGCCGGTGGCGGCTTTGTTCGAGCGCGGGGCGGCCAAGTTCGCCGGCGCCTTTCCGGCGCTGGAGGACGAGCTGGCCGGGCTGATCGCGGGCGGCGGCTACGAAGGACCGGGCGGTTCGCCGGACCGGGCCGACGCGATGGTCTGGGCGATGACCGAGCTGATGCTCGGGCGGCGAAGGGCGGAGCCGCGGATCCGGAGGCTTTAAGCCGCGAGGGGGTGGAGCGAGGTTTCACCCGAAGCACCAAAGGACCAAAGAGGCCGCGCCAAGTCGCGGTCCCCGACCGTTCGACGAGCATGGAAGGAGCGACGAAGTCGCTCATCAAGAACGCGTCGAATGAAAACGCGGCAGCCGGCGTGCGCTCCGAGCTCTTTGGTCCTTTGGTGCTTTGGGTGAAATCCTTCCCTTCCAAGGCGGGGAATAGTGGGGAGTATCATTATGAAATCGTGGTTCGGACGGAAGGCGGCGCCGGCGGCGCGGCCGTTGCTTCATCGCGGCTATTCGGGAGCGGCGGGGGTCGGGGACTGGCCGCGCAATTACGAGGCGCAGGTCCGCGACGCCTATCTGGGCAATCCGGTGGCGCAAAGGGCGGTCCGGCTGGTGGCGGAGAGCGTCGCCTGGGCGCCCGTCTACCCGACCGACGGGGAGTCGGGGGCGGCGGCCTCGGCGAAGGCGCTGGCGCTGGTGACTCCGGCCCTGCTCGACCAGGCCGCCTCGCAACTGCTCCTCCACGGCAACGCCTTCGTCCAGATCCTGCAGGGCGCCGACGCGGCGCCCGCGGAGCTGTTCGCCCTGAGGCCGGAGCGGGTGACGGTGGAACCGGACCCGGGCGGCTGGCCGGCGGCCTATGCCTACCGGGCGGGGGCGGTGAAGGCCCGGCTTCCCGCCCGCGACGGGCTCGGCCGGCCGGGGGTGATCCATATCAAGGCGATGCACCCGCTCGACGACCATTATGGGCTCGGCTGCCTGGGCTCGGCGGCGGGGGCGGTGGCGATCCACAATTCGGCGACTCGGTGGAACAAGGCCCTGCTCGACAATGCCGCCCGGCCGTCCGGAGCGCTCAGCGTCGAGGGCGAGGGGGCGCTCGCGCCCGAGCAATATGACAGGCTTCGCGAGGAGCTGGAGCTTCATTTCGCCGGGACCGCCAATGCCGGGCGGCCGCTGCTTCTGGAAGGCGGGCTGAAGTGGCAGGCGATGAGCCTGACCCCCGCCGACATGGATTTCGCGGGCATGAAGGCGGCGGCGGCGCGCGAAATCGCCCTGGCCTTCGGGGTTCCGCCGATGCTGCTCGGGCTTCCGGGGGATTCGACCTACGCCAATTATCGGGAGGCGAACCGGGCACTGTGGCGGCTGACCGTGCTTCCGCTCGCCGACAAATTGCTTGGGGAGATCGCGGCGGCGCTCGGGGCGTGGTGGCCGGGGCTCAGGCTCAGGCTCGACGTCGACCAGGTGACGGCGCTCGCCGAGGACCGCGAGCGGCAATGGACGCAGGTGATCGCGGCCGACTTCCTCTCCCGCGAGGAGAAGCGGGAGATGCTTGGGTTCTGAGGCCGTCGTAGGGCGGCGGCTCGGAAAGAATTTCACCCAAAGCACCAAAGGACCAAAGGGGCTGCGGCCGGTTCGAAGGTCGGGGCTGAGCGCCAGATATTTGAAGGAGCGACGTAGTCGCTCATCGAGGGCGCGCTCGAGGAAAAACCGCGGCCGCGGACGTGCGCTCCAGCATCTTTGGTCCTTTGGTGCTTCGGGTGAAATTCTTTTCCCTGGTGGGAAACAAGGAAGGACAGATCCGATGGACGAACAGGGCGAAAGGATGCTCGCCTTGGCCGCCGCTCGGGCGGAGGGGCAGGGGGCGGGGTGGGCGGTGCGGACAGTGCCGGCGCTTCCGGTGCTCGGGATGCGCTTCGGGCTGGGGCCTTTGGAGCTCGTGGAATGAGGTTCGCGGGGTATGCGGCGGTGTTCGGTTGGGCGGACCGGGGCGGGGACGTGGTCCGGGCCGGGGCGTTCGCGAGGAGCCTGAAGCGGGGCGGCTCGGTGCCGCTATTGCTCCAGCACCGGCAGGGCCGGGCGGTGGGCCGGATCGAATATCTTCGAGAGGACGGACGCGGGCTGAGGGTCATCGCCCGGCTTTCGGGCGGAGCGGCGGGGCGGGAGGCGGCGGCGCTGCTGCGGTCGGGAACGGCGGCGGGGCTGAGCTTCGGCTACCGGGTGCGGCGGTCGAGCGGAGCGGGGCCGCGGGCGCTCGAGGAGGTCGAGCTGGTCGAGATCAGCCTGGTGCGGGTGCCGATGCAGCCCAAAGCGCGGGTTCACGCGGTGGAGCTGCCGCCCTCGGCCGGAACGATGGTGAAGCCGGGGAGCGGCCGATTTTCGGGGCCATCGTGATACATGTCCATATAGACGTCGACGGCGGCCGCGCCGGTGCAGGTCACGGCATAGTGATCGATGATGTTACCGTAGACCCCGGTGCCGACATTGCCCTTGCGGTCGGCGGCGGGCGTGGACCCGTCGGCGCAGCGCAGCCGGCGGAGATAGTCGAGCTCGCCTTCGGGCATGTTCTCGCGCACCGGGTTGGCCTTCGAGCCGAGCGGGCTGCGCTCCGCTTTCTCGATCGCCTTGGCGAGCTTCTTGGGCGACAGGCCCTTCATGCCCATCGAGCGCATGATATCGCGCGCCTCGTTGGGGCGCTGCTGAGCGGCGGCGGGACCGGCGAGCGCGGCGGATCCCAGCGCCGCCAACGCGATCATCAGCTTGAAAGTCATGGCTTGCTCCTTGCGCACCCCGATGGCGGCCGCGGGGAGGATAACGCGCGGGACGCGGGAGCCAAGGGCTAAAAGGCGGCGCCGGGCCGAACCGAGGCCGGGCAGCCGAATCGTCGAAGGGAAGAAGCTGGATTCCCGCTTTCGCGGGAATGACGCGGTGTGTGCGTCGAACTTGAGGGAGAATGAGAATGCTGGAAGTGAAAGCGGATCCGCTGGAGGCGACCTTCGAGGCGCTGGAAGGCGCGGAGGGCGAGGTCGCCGAGCTTCGCGAGGAGATGGCGCAATTGAAGTGCCGGATGGACGCCCAGGCGGTGGCGTCGGCTCGGCCGGCGCTGAGCGGGGCGCGGGACGCCGGCTCGCCCTTCGTCGATTCCTACCTGAGGAAAGGACTGGAGAGCGGGGTCGAGCTGAAGGCTCTGGCCGGGACGACCGAGGCGGCGGGCGGCTATGCGGTGCCCGAGGAGATCGACGCCGAGATCGCCCGGCTGCTGACCTCGATCTCGCCGATCAGGGCGATCGCCAACGTCGTCCGGGTCGGGAGCGCGGGCTATCGCAAGCTGGTGACGGCGGGCGGCACCCCGTCGGGCTGGGTAAGCGAGACGGCGGGGCGGCCGGAGACGGCGACCCCGACCTTCATCGAGGTCGCTCCGCCGTTCGGCGAGCTCTACGCCAATCCGGCGGCGAGCCAGGCGATGCTCGACGACGCGGCGTTCGACGTCGAAGCCTGGCTGGCGAGCGAGATCGCGACCGAGTTCGCCCGGGCCGAGGGCTCGGCCTTCGTCGCCGGCAACGGGGTCAACCGGCCGAAGGGGTTCCTGGCCGGGCCGACCTCGGCACAGGCGGATTCGGCGCGGCCGTTCGGGACCCTTCAAGTGCTGACGACCGGTGCGGCGGGGGCCTTTCCGGCCACCCATCCGGGCGACAAATTGATCGACCTCGTCCAGCTCCTTCGGCCACCTTACCGGCAGGGCGCCGCGTTCGTGATGAACTCGGCCACGGCCTCGCACATCCGCAAGTTCAAGACCTCGACCGGGGGCTTCCTGTGGCAGCCGAGCCTGGTGGCGGGCCAGCCCGACACCCTGCTCGGCTATCCGGTGGTCGAGGCGGAGGACATGCCGGACGTGGCGGCGGACAGCCTGTCGGTCGCGTTCGGCAATTTCCGGGTGGGCTATCTGATCGCGGAGCGGACCGAGACCCAGATCCTTCGCGATCCCTACACCAACAAGCCGTTCGTCCATTTCTACGCGACCAAGCGGATCGGCGGGCAGGTGGCCAATTCGGAGGCGATCAAGCTTCTGAAGTTCGCGGCCTGACGGCCCGGGTCAAAGCCTTACTTTGACCCATGAGCAGGTGCGGACTGCCCCCGGCAGCCCGCAGCCATGCCTGGGAGGCATGGCGACCTGCTCATCCCCTCCACCGCCCTTCGGGTGGTCCCCCTCCCCCTCGGGCAAAGCCCGATGGGGAGGATAAGGAGAAAAGACATGATCGAGGGTGAGGCGTTGGTCCTGCCGCCGGAGGCGGTGGGGGCGGCGAAGGCCTATTTGCGGGTCGAGCGGGCGGACGAGGATATGCTGATCGCCGGGCTGGTCCTGGCGGCGGCGGAGCTTTGCGAGGCGTTCATCGGCCAGCCGCTGCTGGAGCGCGGATTTGCCGAGACCCTTCCGGCGGGCCAGGCGTGGCGGCGGCTGTCCCGAGCGCCGGTTCGAGAGATCAGCCAGATCGAGGCGCTGGCGAAGGACGGGACGGCCGAGGCGCTGGCGAGCGATTCCTACGGGATCGACATCGACGCCGGGGGCGAAGGCTGGGTGCGGACGATCGCTCCGCAGGAAGTGCGGCGGATCCGGGTCGGCTACCGAGCCGGACTGGCCGGCGCCTGGGCGGCCCTGCCCGCGGCGCCGAGGCACGGAATCCTTCGGCTGGCGGCGCATTTCTACACGAGCCGGACGGCGGACGGCGGGCGGGCGGGAGAACCGCCGGCGGCGGTCGCCGCTCTATGGCGCCCGTTTCGCCGGATCCGGCTGCATCGAGGGAGGGACATATGTTCGAACGGCTGATGCTTCACGGGGCGGCGCTCGCGCGGAAGGCGGCGGCGAGGCGCCGGTCCGCGCTTTCGGCGGCGCTGAGCGAGGCGGCGCCCGAGGGCGTGACGGTGAGCGAAGAGGGCGAGGAGATCGTGATCCTGGAGGGACTCGATCTCGAACGGCGCTTCGCGCTCGAGCCCGAGCTGCGCTGGCTCCCCCTTCGACAGGCTCGGGATGAGCGGGGGAGGCGGCGGTGAGCGGGGCGGCGGCGGCGCTTCGGGCGGCGGCGATCGAGGCGCTTGAAGCGCTCGAGCTGGGCGGGGTCTATCCGGGGCCGCCGCTGCAGGCGGCCTTTCCTTATGCCCTGGTCGAATGCGGGCCGGAGGTGGACTGGGGCCACAAGAGCGGCCGCGGGCGCGAGCTCAGGCTGGCGGTGACCCTTCGCGATTCCGGCGAACGGCCGGAGCGGGCGCAGGCCTTCGCCGAGGTCGCCGAGGCGGTGCTGGAGGCGGGGCTGGAGATCGAGGGCTGGCGGCTCGTCACCCTCGCCTTGGTCCGTGCGAGGACCCTCGCGGAGGGGCGCGGCGGCCGCATGGGATGGGCGGTGGCGCTGGACTATCGAGCGCGGATGCTCGGGGAGTGATCGTCAAATCCTCCCCGCGAAATCGCGGGGAGGATTTTTATTGCGGCATGCTGGCCTTGAAGGTCTCGACCGCATTTTCGTGAATGTAGCCGATCTCTTCGGTCGCGTTGCGCTCGGCCGTCGCCTTGGCGATCTTGGCCGAAACGTCGGTCGCGATCGAGGCGGATCGGAAGGCGGCCTCCTCCGACTTGCAGGCGGTGGCGAGCTTGGCCTGGAAGGCCGCTTCGTCGGAGCCCGACTTCACCTGTTCGCGAGCGAAGGCGCCGAGACATTTCGAATAGGTGGTGCGGGCCGAAGCGAGGTTGCCCTGGGCGGACGCCATGAGGGCAATGAGCAGCACTTGTGAAATCATCCCGAATTCCAGTGCAACAAGTTGAGACGAAGGGAGATTATCGATGGCGGCGGAAAAGGGAAGTGCTTTCTTGCTGAAAGTCGGAAATGGCGGAGAACCGCCAATTTTCGCGACCGTGGCGGGGATGCGGACGACTCAGATGTCGGTGAACGGCGAAGCGGTGAACGTCACCTCGAAGGACTCGGGCGGGTGGCGCGAGCTTCTGTCGGGGGCGGGCGTGCGCTCGGTCTCGGTCGCGGCGAGCGGCATCTTCACCGGGTCGGCGGCCGAAGTACGAGTCAAAACCAACGCGCTCGCCGGACAGGTCGACGATTACGAGCTGAGCTTCGAAAGCGGCGAGCGGCTGCGCGGCCGTTTCCTCGTCGTCCGGCTCGATTATTCGGGCGATTACAATGGCGAGCGCAATTACGCCCTGAGCCTCGAAAGCTCGGGCGCAGTGGTGTCCTTGTGAGCATCGGGGCGAACGCAGAGCGCGGGGAGGCCGCGTTGCTCGTCGGCGGCGAGACCTTTCGCTTGCGGCCGAGCTTCGAGGCCCTCGTCGCCGCCGAGGAGGAATTGGGGCCGCTCTTCGCCCTCGTCGAGCGGGCAGCGGCGGGCGGGCTTCGGATCGCCGAGATCGCGGGGCTGTTCTGGCATTGCGTCGACGGGAGGCCGGAGGGGCTGAGCCGCGGGGCGGTGGGCGCGGCGGTGGTCGAGCGCGGGCTGGCGGGGGTGACCCCGGCTCTGAAGGTCCTGCTCGGGCAGATATTGCAGGGCCGTGGACCGGTTTAGCGAGGCCGCCGGTCGGCTGGCGGGCCTGGCCGGGGCCTTGCTGGGGTGGCGGCCGGAGGAGTTCTGGCGGTCGACCCCGGCGGAGCTGGGGGCGGTGCTCGGGGCGCTGGCGGGGGATGCGAGTGAAGTGGCGTCGCGGTCGGATCTCGAGCGGCTGATGGAGCGGTTTCCGGATTAGATTTTCACAGATCGGGGCGGGTACCCCTCCACCAGGCTTCGCCTGGTCCCCCTCCCCATCTTCGATGGGAGGATTTTAGATGGACGAGGAAATCGAGCGGCTGGTGGTGAGCGTCCGGGCGGACACCGGGGCGTTCGCCCGGGACGTCGCCGAGATGAAGGGACAGCTGGAAGGGCCGCTGGCCGAGGGGCTGGAGCGGGCCGGGCGGGTGATCGAGACGGCGCTCCTGCGCGCGGTCAGGACCGGCAAATTGGGCTTCGACGATCTGAAGAGCGTCGCCTTGGCGGCGATGGCGGAGATCGCCCAGGCGGCGATCCGAACCGGGCTCCAGGCGGTCGCAGGCGGCAGCGGCGGAGGCGGCGGCGCTGGGGGGCTGCTTGCGGCGGCCGCGCAGATCCTGGGTGGCCTGCTCGGAGCGCCGGGGCGGGCAACGGGCGGGCCGGTGGCCCCGGGGCGCCCCTATCTGGTCGGCGAGCGCGGGCCGGAATTGTTCGTCCCGACCGCGAGCGGACGGGTGGAAACGGGGCGCGGCGGCGCTCGCGACATAAGGATGAGCATCTCCGTCAGCGCCCCGCCGGGCGAGGCGCCGCAGGCGCTGGCGCGATCGAGCCGGCAGGTGGCGCGTGCGGTGAGGCAGGCGCTGATGCGGGTCGAGGATTAGAGTCCGTCGGTAAATCGGAGAGCGACAATGGCACATTGGCTGGCGCCGCCGGGGGCGGGGCGGCAGAGAGGGTTCGTGAAGCGCTTCGACGCGCGCTTGTGGACCGTCAATTTCCCTCGGCCGATGATGGCTTCGGTGGTGACGACCGGGCCGGACTCACTCCGGGTCGATTGCGTCTTCTACAAAGCGGACGATCTCGCCGGCCTGATCTGGGAGGCCGAGGATCGGTTCGACCATCCTTTGCTCGCCTACGAGACGAGCCGTGACTTTCGCGGGTGCCGGCTGGCCTTCCGGTGGCGGAGCGGCGGGATAAGGGCGCTGGACTCGGTCGACGGGCCGACCCTGACGATCGAGGGGCGGGACTCGGGCGGCGCGGCGCGGAGCTGGTTCGTTCGGCTTTGGAATTATGCCGAGGGAATTCCGGAGGATTCGGCGATCACGCTCGACTTCGCCGATCTCGCGGGCGGCTGGGAAGGCGAGGATCCGGTCTGGGCCGGCGACGTCGACCGGATGTTCCTGTCGATGGTGGCGCCCGGCTTCACGCGTGAGGATTTGCCGCTCGCGGCGCCGGCCGAAGGCTGGGCCGAGCTGAGCCAGCTCGCCTGCGACGGCGCCGGATCCGTGCTGGGGACGGGCGACGTCGTCGTGCCCGAGCATCGCCTTCGGATGGCGACCGGCTATGACGATCTCTATCATCTGACGCCGGCGCGGGTGCTGAGGAACGTGCTTCAGCTCGGCTATCGCGGGCCGATCAATCATTATGTGGGAATGAGCCATTATTTCCGGCTCGAAGCGGAGAGCGGGGGCTATTATGCCAGCCTGGCCGGAGGCGTGCTGAACGCGCCCTGCGCGGCCTGGCATGGCGACTTCGCGGAACGGGCGAAGGCGCTCGGCTTCGAGCTCATCTGGTCGCTGTCCTACGAATTGCTGGACCAACATGCCTGGGGGGATTGGAAGCAGCGGGCCGGGGACGGATCGCCGGCGCTGACCGGCTGGTCGCCGCCCTCGACCTTGCTGTCGCCCGCGAACGACGGGGCGATGGCCTATTTGCGGCAGGTCGCTCAGGCCTTCGCGGCACTTGCAATCGCGGCAGGGCTGAGAATGCGGTTCCAGGTCGGCGAGCCCTGGTGGTGGGTCATGCCGGACGGGCGCATCTGCCTCTACGACGCGGAGGCCGTGGAGCGGTTCGCGCCGGTGCCGATCGCCGACGTTGGAGCGAGCCTGAGCGAGTCGCAGCGGTCGACTCTCGAAGCCGCCGGTGCGGTTCTGGCCGATTCGACGGCGGCCCTTACGGCGGCGGTACAGGCGGTCGCGCCGGAGGCGGAAACCCTGTTGCTGGCCTATCTGCCGACGGTGCTCGGGGCGCCGGACCTCAGGCTCGCCAATCTGCCGCTCGATTGGGCGAGCCCCGCCTTCGATGTTCTGCAGCTCGAGGATTACGACTGGGTGACCGGCGGCAATAGGGGGGCGAGCGCTCGCGGGGTCGCCGCGGCGCAGGCCAGGCTCGGCTACCCACCGGAGCGGCAGCATTATTTCGCCGGATTCGTGCTTGCGCCCGAGGACAAGGCGCAATGGCTCGCCATCGCCGGAGCGATCGCGGCGGCGCGGGCGCGCGGGCCGAGCGAGGTCTTCGTGTGGGCCCTGCCGCAGGTTCTTCGCGACGGCTTCACCTGGTTCGATCTGGGAGACAAAGACATGCATGCCTATGAAGACGTGCGCTTCCCGGTGGCGCTCGGGCGGGAGGCGAGCGTCGAGCCCGGCTTCTCGACCGCGGTGGTGACGGGGGCCGGCGGCGGCGAGCAGCGGAACAGCGACTGGGCGGACGCCCGGCTTCGCTTCGACGCCGGGCCGGGAGTGCGCGGCGAAGCCGATCTGCACGCGCTGATCGCCTTTTTCCGGGCTCGGCGCGGCTCGGCACAAGCCTTTCGCTTCGAGGACCCTTTCGACAACAGCTCCAACGGGATGATCGGGGCGCCGGGGCCGGGGGACCAGGGCCTGGGGTCGGGCGACGGGGTGCGGACGGGTTTCGCCCTGGTCAAGACCTATGGCGGACAGATCCGGCGGATCACTCGGCCGGTGGCGGGATCGGTGCTCGTGTCGGTCGGCGGGGTAGAGCGGGTGAGCGGGTGGACGCTGGGCCCACTCGGAACCCTGAGCTTCGAAGAGCCGCCGGCCGCCGGGGCGGCGGTGAAAGCCGGGTTCCGCTTCGACGTGCCGGTGCGCTTCGCGGAGGACCGGCTCAGCGTGAGCCGGGCGACGTTCGAGGCGGGGGAGGCGGTTTCCGTGCCGCTGATCGAGGTTCGGGAGGGGTAGGGGCCGGCACCGCCCCTATTCCTCCCCGACATTTGTCGGGGAGGGGACCACCCGGAGGGTGGTGGAGGGGTTCTTCGGAATTTCAAAAAAGGGCCCCTTCCACCATGCTTCGCATGGTCCCCCTCCCCGGAAATCCGGGGGAGGATTTAAACAGGAGCAGCGCCATGCCTTCCTTCCTCGAGCGGGAATTGTCCACGCTCGCCTTTTGCTGGCGGGTGGAGCGGCGGGACGGGATCTGCCTCGGGTTCACGAGCCACGATTGCGATCTCGTCATCGGCGGGCTCGTCTATCGGTCGGCGCCGGGGATGCTGCCTTCCGCGGTCTCGGTGTCGGACGATTTCGACGCCTCGACGCTCGACGTGAGCGGCGCCTTGACCAGCGATTCGATCGGCGAGGCCGACCTCGCCGCCGGGCGCTGGGACCGGGCGGCGGTGTCCTTGTTCCTGGTCGATTGGGAGGATCCCGGCGGCGAGAGGTTGAGCCTCGCGCGCGGCGAGCTCGGCGACGTGACGGTGAAGTCGAACGGCTTCGAGGCCGAATTGCGCGGGGCCGCGGCCCTGCTCGAGCGGGCGGTGGCCGAGCAGACCTCGCCCGAATGCCGGGCCGAGCTGGGCGACCGGCGGTGCCGGGTCGACATGGCGGGGCGGGCTCGGGTGACAAGGGTGACGGGCGCTCCGGCGGAAGATGTCGTGATCGTGGCGGAGGCCGAGGGCGTGGCGAGCGCTTATGGGTTCGGCCGGCTGCGGTGGATCGGCGGCGCGAACAGCGGGCTCGAAAGCCTGATCCTGGCCTCGGCGGGAGCCGAGCTCCGGCTCGAGGAGCCGCCGCCTTTCGCGATCGCCGCGGGTGACCTCGTCGAGATACGGGAAGGTTGCGACAAGAGCTTCGCCACCTGCGCCGCGCGCTTCGCCAATGCCGAGAATTTCCGGGGCGAGCCGCACCTGCCCGGAATGGACCTTCTGACCCGCTATCCGGGAGCGTGAACGATGAACGGCATGGATATAGCGGCGCGGGCCCGCGCCCTCGTCGGAACGCGCTTCCGGCCGCAGGGGCGGCATCCGAACCACGGACTGGACTGCGTTGGGCTGGCGGCGCTGGCCTGCGGCATTCCCGTCGAGCGTGTGCCTCGCGATTATCACCTGCGCGGCCAGAGCTTGGCGGATATCGAGGACCGGCTTCGCGACCTCGGCTGCAGGCCGGTGGCCGGCCCCGCGCTGGAGCCGGGCGACGTGGTCCTTTGCCAGGCCGGACCGGCGCAATATCATATGGTCGTCATCGCGCCCTCCGGCTTCGTTCATGCCGACGCCGCCCTCCGGCGCGTGGTCGAGCGGCCTTACCCCATTCCCTGGACCCTGACGGGTGCCTGGCGTCTCGCAAAGGAGGAGGGGTGATGGCGACCCTGGTGCTCACCGCGGCCGGAACCGCGATCGGAGGGCCCGTCGGCGGCGCGATCGGCGCCATGATCGGCCAGCAGATAGACGGCCGGCTGTTCGCGCCCAAGCCGCGCCAGGGGCCCCGGCTGGGCGAGCTGGCGGTTCAGGTCTCGAGCTACGGAAGCCAGATCCCGAAGCTCTTCGGGACCATGCGGGTCGCCGGAACGGTGATCTGGGCGACCGACCTCAAGGAGGAGAGATCTAAAGGCGGCGGCGGCAAGGGCCAGCCCAAGACGGTCGATTACAGCTATTCGGCCAATTTCGCGGTGGCCCTGTCGGGCCGTCCGATCCTGGGAGTTCGGCGGATATGGGCGGACGGCAAGCTGCTCCGGGGCGCCGCCGGCGATTTCAAATCGGCGACCGGATACCGGCTCCATGTCGGCCGCGAGGACCAGGCGGTCGATCCGCTGATCGCCGCGGTGGAGGGCGCGGGCCAGGCGCCCGCTTATCGGGGCCTGGCCTATGCCGTGTTCGAGGATTTCCAGCTCGCCGATTACGGCAACCGGATCCCCTCGCTCACCTTCGAGGTGGAGGCGGATCCGGGCGGGACGAACGTCGGAGCGGTGGCGGCGGCGCTCGGCGAGGGGCTGGGGACCGTCGGAGCCTGGGTCAGGCTGACCGGCTATGCCGCCGGCGGCGACAGCATCCGAGCGGCGATCGGAGCGCTGGCGGAGCTGGAGCCGCTGTCGCTGATCGACGACGGCGAAGGGCTGGCGGTCGCCGCGGGAGGCGGGCCTCCCGTCCTGATCGCGCAAAGCGAGCTCGGGGCCGCCGCGCCCGGGGCGGGAGGAAATAGCGAATGGCTCAGGCGAAGCGGGGATTCGGTGCCGGCGGAGTCGAGCCTGGCTTATTACGATCCCGCGCTCGACTTCCAGACCGGGCTCCAGCGGGCGAGCCGCCCGGGCCCAGCCTTGCTCAGCGACCGGAGCGCCGTCGCGGCGGCGCTCGACGCGGCGACGGCCAAGGCGCTCGCGGGCGGCCGGCTGGAGCGGCTGTGGGCGGGCCGGCGCTCGGCAAAGCTGCACCTGGGATGGTCCCGGCTCGGGCTCGCGGCCGGCCGCCATGTCCGGATCGGCGGGCGTACGGGCCTTTGGAAGATCGCCCGCTGGACGCTCGACCGGATGGTGCTCACGCTCGAGCTCAGGGGCATTCCGGGGGGCGGGACGGCGACGCCCGGGCCGGCGAGCCCGGGCCGCCCCGTCGACCAGCCGGACCTCCTCCACGGCCCGACCTCGCTGGTCCTGCTCGACCTGCCCGCCCTGGGCGAAGAGCTCCCCGCCCGGCCGCGCCTTCTGGTCGCGGCCGCCGGGGCGGAGCCGGGATGGCGGCGGGCGCAGCTGATCGCGAGCTTCGACGGCGGGGCGAGCTGGGCCACGGCGGGCGCGACCGCCCTCCCGGCCGTCCTGGGCGCCGCGCTCGAAGTGCCGGCGGCGGCCGGCTCGGCGCTGATCGACGAACTCGGCCGGATCGAGGTCGAGCTCCTGAACGAGTCGATGTGGCTCGAGAGCCGAAGCGATTCGGCGCTCGCCGACGGCGCCAATCTCGCCTTGCTTGGGGACGAACTGATCCAGTTCGGCCTCGCCGAGCCGCTCGGCGGCCGGCGCTTCCGGCTCTCGCGCCTGCTGCGCGGCCGGCGCGGGACGGAATGGGCCGCCGGGCTCCACGCGCCGGGCGAGCCTTTCGTCCTGATCGAGGCGGAGTGCCTCGCCGCCGTCGAGGCGCCGCTCGGATCGTTCGGGAGCGAGGCTCGGCTGATCGGCCAGGGCCCCGGCGATCCCGAAGGCGTGCTCGCCCTCCGGACCGTGACGGGGGAGGCGATGCGGCCGCCGCCGCCGGTGCATTTGCGCGCCGAGCGGCTGGCCGACGGCGGCCTCGCCCTGAGCTGGGTCAGGCGCAGCCGCTCCGGCTGGGTCTGGCTGAGCGGAAGCGACACGCCGCTGGGCGAGGAGACGGAAAGCTATCGGCTGACCCTGGCCGGGGCGGGCTTCGAGCGGAGCGTGACGCTCGCCGCTCCGGCCTATCTCTACGGCGTGGCCGAGCAGGCCGCCGACGGTCTCGCCGGACCGCTCGCCGTCGAGATCGTCCAGCTCGGGACCTCGGCGCCGTCGAGGCCCGGATCCCTGATCGTCGATTGAGGAGGAACATCATGGCCGACACCACGCCGCGCTTCGCTCTGCCCTTCATCCTTCCGGGCCAGGCCCAGAAGGAGCTTTTCCACAACGAGGCCCTGGCCCGGATCGACATCGCCCTTCACCCGGCGGTGGAAGGCCCGCCGGCCGCGGAGCCGCCGCCGGCGCCAGTGCCAGGCGAGTGCTGGATCGTCGCTCCCGCCGCCGGAGGCGACTGGACCGGGAACGACGACAAGCTGGCGATGTGGACCCTGAGCGGCTGGCGCTTTCTGGCGCTCCCGCCCGGGGCGAGCGCCTGGAACAAGGCCGCCGCCGTGCCCCTGCTCTGGGACGGCTATCAATGGAGGGAGGGCGAGCTCGCCAGCGCCGGCTTGCTGGTCAACGGCATGAGAGTGGTCGGCCCGCGCCAGCCGGGGGTGCCAAGTCCTTCTGGCGGAACGATAATCGACGAAGAAGCGAGGATGGCCATCAACGCTCTCACTGCGGCATTAATGTCACACGGATTGATTGAGTGAGCTTTTCGGTTGCCGCGGTGAAACCAAGGGAGCAGAGGGTCGTTTGCCGGCCGTCTGACGAAGGGGCTTCAACGATTCGCTAAGCGACTTACTGAGGCATTTCGGCAACATTTGTGGGGATAAGCGTGCTTGCGCGAAAACTCCGCTTACCGTATTGAGTTCATGGTCGTTCCCGTAGGGACGCAAGAAGAAAGGGGAAAGTTTATGCGGAAG
>Ga0190275_10000197_pt1 | contig 63669 bp, 69 predicted proteins | sample Popmic550T_FD_133745 | JGI IMG/M metagenome (GOLD analysis project Ga0190275, IMG submission 133745) | Populus adjacent soil microbial communities from riparian zone of Yellowstone River, Montana, USA - 550 T | ecosystem: Environmental > Terrestrial > Soil > Riparian zone > Trees stand | place...
GAGCGGCGGCCCGGTCGGCGTGGGCACCGCCACGGCGAAGTCGATGGTCCTGAACACGGTGATGGTCCACCTCGTGGGCATGCTGGGCACCCAGATCTTCTGGGGCGCGAACCCGAGAGCCCCGATCGGAGGCTGACGTGAGCACCCTCACCGCACCGATTCCCTTCCGGATTCCCGTCGAAGTCGACGAGCGCGCAGCCCGCGCCGCGCTGCGCGCGCAGATCGCGCGGCTCGAGGAGCAGCTCGCCGGACACGTCACGAGCGCCTTCCCGCGCTCCCCCACTCCCCCCTCGCTCGGCGGCACGAACGGCGCCCGGCTGCTCACGCTGGCCGAGCTCGAGTCGCGCCGCGACGCGCTGGCCGACGCGGTCGCCGGGGTCCGCCGCACGCTCGACGCTCAGGGCGAGCGCCAGGAGGAGGCACGCGGGCGGCTCGAGGCGATCATGCTCGACCCGGCCGCTCACCCCTGGGAGCGCGTGACCCACGAGGACATCGGCGAGCCGGGCTGCCGCCAGTACCACGCTCGTCCACGGCTCGGCTTCCTCGGGATGCTGATGGATTGGTGGCGCGTCAGGATCTCGTCCGGGTGCCCCTTATGCATGCTCTCCGCAGGTCCGCTCCGCTTGCCGTCTTCCGCGCCGCGCTGGCGGTCACGATCGCCGTGGGCAGCCTGGTCACGTGGCTCGGGATCCCCGTCCTCTGGATCTGGATCGCCGGCCAGCTGGTCGACGAGTACCCATCGATCTACCTGCTCGCGCTGGGCGCCTGCCCGCTGACGATGGTCCTATGGGGCTGGGCGCTCCACCGGATCAACGCCCTCTACTGCGAGCTCTCCCCGCCTCCGCCCGACGTCCCCGGCACCCAGCGCTCCGCCTGGCTCGGCAGCTCGAGCGGCGACCGGACGCCGCGGCGTGGCGCCGCGAGCCTCCTGGACGTCTCGATGATCGTGTCGGTGATCGTCGCGCTGGCGGTCATGGCCGTGTGGTTCTTCGCCTTCGCGCATAACAGCGGCCCCCTCCCGGATTAGCCCGTGGGGCATCCATGCCCCACTCCTCCTACCCCTATCCTGAGGTTATGGGCCTCGTTCGGTCCGTGGACCTGGCCGAGCTGCGCGCTTTCTGCGCCGCGGTGGATCTCGGGAGCCTCGGGAGCGCCGCGCGCCTCCTGCGGGTCAGCCAGCCGGCGCTCTCGAAGCGCATGCGGGCGCTCGAGGCGCTGGCGGGCGCGCAGCTGCTCGTGCGCTCGTCGCGCGGCATCACCACCACCGACGCGGGCGAGCGCCTGTACGTCGAGGCGCGCAAGCTGCTGACCCAGGCCGACGCGGTCGAGGAGCTGATGGCCGGCCTTTCGAACGAGGACGCGCCCGTGCGCCTCGCGGTCAGCCATACGATCGCCGAGTTCGTGCTTCCGGGCCGGCTCGTCGAGTACGAGCAGCGCCGGGGCAGGCACCTGTCCGTCGAGCTCGTAATCGCGAACTCCGTGGTGGTCCGCGACCTCGTCGCCGCCGGCCGCGCCGAATTCGGGATTGCAGCGGCCCGTTTCGGCGATCCGCTGCCCGGTCTCGAACAGGTCCACTTTTGCGGCGACGAGGTCGTCGTTGCCGTCCCCGCCGGGCACCCGTGGGCCGACCTCGAAGCGATCGAGCCGCAGCAGCTCGTGAGTGAGCCGCTCGTCGTGCGCGATCCCAGCGCCAACACGCGCCAGACCGTGGACGAAGCGCTCGCGGGACAGGGGCTCGTGCTCGCTCCCCCGCTGGCGGAGGTGGGCAGCACGAGTGCGGCCAAGGCGACCGCCATCGAGGAACGCGCCCCGGTGCTGCTGTCCGGGATCGCGGTGGGCCGCGACGACGAAGCCTTCGCGGTCAAGCGCGTCAGCGGCCTCGACCTCGGCCGCGAGTTCGTTGTGGTGCTGGCTTCGCAGGAGAGCGTCTCGCCGGCGGCCCGCGCGCTGGTGGACCACCTCCTGCAGAAGTCATAACCAGCGGTTAGGGCGCTAAGCACCAATTGGCGTCTACACGCCACCGGGTGCGGGCCGTACTTTTGGTGAACGGTCCGGAAAGGAGGAGGCGTGGACCTCCGCGACCCGCAGGTGTTCCAGACGGTGTATGCGACGTACGCGCGGCGCGTGTACGCGAACGCGTATCGGATCCTCGCGGACGGGGCGAAGGCCGAGGACGTCGTCCAGGATGTCTTCCTCCGGGTCTGGCTCCATCCCGACCGCTTCGACGAGCGCCGTGGCGAGCTCGGCAGCTACCTGGCGCTGATGAGCCGCAGCCGCGCGCTCGACCTCGCCCGCTCCGACAGCGCCGGTGCCCGGGCGGGCGACCGCCTCGCGGCATCCGTGCAGGCCGACCCGCCCCAGGCCGAGCGCCCCGATGAGTCCGCCGAGGCGCACGACCGCTCCGCACGGCTGCGCGCGGCCGTCGCGAAGCTCCCGCGTCTCCAGCGTGAGGCGGTCGCGCTCGCGTTCTGGGGCGATCTGCCGGCGCGTGAGATCGCCGAGCGCACCGGTGTTCCGCTCGGAACCGCCCGCAGCAGGCTGCGCCTCGGGATCGAGAAGCTCGAGCGGACCGCGCTCGAGGCCGCCTGAGAGCGAGCGCGTTTACCAAGGGGCCAGGCCCCGTGGTAAATGTCTAGCCGTCGGGGAAGGGCTGGAGCGGCATGCCGTGGTCCTTCTCGCGCATGCCGAGCTCGTACGCCGCGCCGCCGCGCACGCGCAGCTCCCGGTCGGGACGCCCGTCGGCGCTGACGGTCAGCGTCATGTCGGCGACCGAGCAGTTCACCGTGTTGTGGTCGGGGCCGTCCGGGTCCGCGTAGACCCAGCCGACGAAGTTCTTCGGGTCCGACTCGACGCGCCCGCTCACCGTCACCTCGGGTCCGGGCAACAGGAAGTCGCACCGCGGCGGCGACTCCGTCACGCGCGTCCCGCGTGCCCGCTCCGGCCCGGCCAGGCGATGACGGACGCCATCCAGGTACAGCGTCCCGTTTCCGATCCACGGCGTCGTGACGAGGCCCAGCTTGATGCGGCCGATCGCCGCGTCGAGCCAGGCGTCCTCGGCATCCTCGAAGCAGGCTCCGTGGAGCCAGATCCAGCGCTCGGCGTGCTGACTCCCCCAGTTGTGGCCGATCATTCCCCGCCAGCCGTCCAGGTGGACCTCCCGGTTGCCCGCGCGCACGACTCCGTTCAAGCGCGCGCCCGGGTACGGCGTGAGCAGCTTCGTCTTCGGGACCGGGGCGCGATACATCCAGTCGCGCGAGAGGTGGAGCAGCGGCTCCTCGTCGGTCGCGAAGGAGAGGTCCCAGGACGCGTCGAGCTGGTCCGTCGTCGCGTGTCCCGTGACGGCGCCGTGGCCGAACGTGCTGTCACCGATCTCGATGTAGCCGCCCTCGGGTGACGTCACGTCGGGCGTCGTGACCTTCGCGGCGAGCGGGCCGTCCGCGTTCCGGTCGAACAGGGTGAACCACAGCGACCCCTGAAGTGGCTTGTTCGAGTGCTTGTGGACCGTGTAGCGGATCCACAGCCCCACCGGCTCCGAGGGGTTGCACGCCTTCAGGTAGAAGCTCTCGTAGTGGCCCTTTCCGAGTGGAACGTCGGGGAAGCGAGCGTGTGTCGGAAGCACCGTGCCCACCCTATCGGCACAATCCAGCGCAAATGGCAGACGAGCGGGTCCTCCTGATCACCGGCGCAAGCACCGGCATCGGCGCCGAAACGGCGCGCCAGGCCGTGGCGCGGGGGTGGCGTGTGGCCCTCGGCGCGCGGTCGGAGGACAAGCTCGCGGCGCTTGCCGGTGAGCTGGGCGAGGACACCGCATTCGCGCACCGGTGTGACGTGACGGAGTGGGGCGACCAGGAGGGCTTCGTCGCCGCGGCGCTCGAGCGCTTCGGCCGCCTCGACGCAGTCTTCGCGAACGCCGGCTTCGGTGCGAAGCGCGGGTTCCTCGAGGAGACGCCGGAGCAGTGGCGCTCGATGGTCCTGACGAACGTGCTCGGCGTGGCGTACTCGATCCGCGCCGCCCTCCCCCACTTCCGCGAGCGGAACGCGGGCCACTTCATCCTGACGAGCTCGGTGGCCGGCCGGCGCGCTCTGCCCGGCTCGCTCTACTCGTCGACGAAGTGGGCGGTGTGCGGGATGGGAGAGTCGCTCCGCCAGGAGGTTGCCGAGACGCCGATCAAGGTGACGCTGATCGAGCCGGGCATGGTCGACACACCCTTCTTCGACAACCCCGTATCGGGTGCCCTCGAGCCGCCCGACATCGCCCGCGCCGTCGTCTACGCGCTGGACGAGCCCGCGCACGTCGACGTCAACGAGATCCTGATCAGGCCGATAAACCAGCCGACCTGAGCGCGTCTCGGTCCGGCCCCACGCGTACTCTCGCTACGCGTGATCGCGCACGTGGACATGGACGCCTTCTACGTGTCGGTCGAGCTCCAGCGGCGGCCGGATCTCGCCGGCAGGCCCGTCGTGGTGGCCGGTAGCGGCCCGCGTGCCGTCGTCACCACCGCGAGCTATGAGGCCCGGAAGTTCGGCGTCTTCTCGGCCACGCCGGCATCACGCGCGCGCCGGCTCTGCGCAGACGCCGTGTTCCTGCCGCCCGACTTCAAGCTCTACCGCGAGCGATCGCGGGATGTCATGGCGGTGCTGCGTGAGAACGTCGAGATCGTCGAGGTGGTCGGCCTGGACGAGGCATACCTCGACCTCCGCGGCTTCGAGCGGCCGAAGGCCGCCGCCAGGCGCGTCAAGGCCGCGGTGGAGGAGCGAACGGGGCTCGGCTGCTCGATCGGCATGGGGCCCTCGAAGCTCGTGGCCAAGGTGGCCTCGGATGCCGAGAAGCCCAACGGGTTCGTCGTCCTGAGTCGTGAGGCGGCCCGGGATCGGTTCGCGTCCGCCGCGCCCGGCCTGATCCCCGGGATCGGTCCGAAGACAGCCGCCCGCCTCGCGGAGCACGGGATCGACACGCTGGCCAAGCTCGGCGCGGCCCTCGAGGCGGAGCTGACCGGCCTGTTCGGCCCTCGCCTGGGAGTCCACCTGGGCCGGCTGGCGCGCTTCGAGCACGACAGCCCGGTCACCCCGGTGCGGGTCGCGAAGTCGGAGTCGCGCGAGACCACCTTCGACCAGGACCTCAGCGGGCTCGAAACCCTCACTCCCGTGCTCGAGCGCCTGAGCGCGGAGCTGTGCACGACGCTCGAGCGGGAGGATCGCCGCGGCCCGACGATCGGCATCAAGGTGCGCCTCGACGACTTCTCCACGCACACCCGCGCGCGCACGCTCGACGCGCCGACGAACGACCGCGCCGTGGTCACCGGCGTGGCCAGCGACCTCCTGCGCGAGTTCGACCCGCCGCGGCCCGTCCGCCTGCTCGGGGTGCGCGTCGCCGGCCTGGACCGCGCCGCCGCGGAAGCGGCAACGGGTCCGGGCGACGACCAGATGGCGCTGGCGGTCTAGCGGGTCGACCAGACCGTCCCCACGTCGCCGAAGCCCAGCTTGCGCTTCGTCGCGTAGGTCAGGTCCCAGATGCGCGAGCCGTGGAACGGGCCGCGATCGATCACCGGCACGGTGACGGTGTTGCCGCGGTAGCGGAAGGTCACCTTCGTTCCGCACGGCAGCCAACGGTTGGCCACGCCCATCGTCCGGGGCGTCAGCGTCTGGCCGCAGGCGGTGGTGTTGCCGTAGAGGCCGGGGCCGTACCACGACGCCCCGCCTGGCCGGTACACGTTGACGCGCGCACGCCGGGCGCGACCGGTGTTGTGGCGGTCGCCCCTGAACAGGACGCGCGCCTTGTAGCGGCCGGCGCCGCGCTTCATGCGCCACTTCGCGGCGAAGCGGCCCTCGCCGCCCGTACGCGCGCGGTCCACGGTGCGCCATGACCCGCGCTTCCGGATCTGGACGCGGACCGTGCGCCCGGCGACGCTCGGCCGGATCTTCCCGCGGACGACCGCGCGACGTCCGCTCTTCACGTGGAAGCGCTTCTTGCTCGCGATCCGCGGCACGACGGCTATGCGCCGCTCGCGGCTGGGCGGCGCCTCCTGGGCGACGACGCGGAGCCTCCCGCTACGGGTCGGCTTCGCGCGGAGCAGATAACGGCCACGGCCGCCGGTCCGCGTGCGCTCGACGGTGCGGAACCGCTCGCCGCGGCGGGCGTACTGGAGCGCCACCCGGCGTCCCCCGTCCTTCGGCCTGACGCGCCCGCGGACGTGGACGCGCTCGCCGAACACGACGCGCGAGTCGGAGCGCTCCACGTTCATGGAGACGCCGGCGTCCTGACCGCTTGCGGTCTGGGCCACTGTGAACACGACTGTCATCAGCACGGCTGCGGCTCCGCCGTACAGGCGCACGCCGCGACCGCGCACGCTTGAGTGCGTAGTCATCGGGACTTCCTTTCCCGGCCGGGTGCCTGCGGGGTTAGCTGTCGGGCTCGCGCTCTACCCATCCTGGGAATCGCGCTACGGCCGGATCACCAGCCGATTCGCCCCGTGCCTTGCGGCAGTGGTTCCCCCGTCCGCGCGCCTTGACGGCGCACGGCTCGGCGAGGCCGATCGAACAACTGTTCGGAGGGTACCGGGCCGGGCGGCGCCAAACGTGACCGGCGTCACATAGCCCCCACGCTCCGGTTATCTTGACGCCATGACGGACCGCCTGACCGGCCTCGACACGTCATTTCTCCACCTGGAGGACGACGCGGCGCACATGCACGTCGCCTCGGTGATGCTCTTCGACGGCGATCCGCCCGACCACGACGAGCTGGTCGGGGCGATCGAGGGCAGGCTGCACCTGGTGCCGCGGTACCGGCAGAAGCTGGCGTTCGTACCGTTCGGGCAGGGCCGACCGCGCTGGGTGGACGACCCGCACCTGAACCTGCACTACCACGTGAGAAAGACCGCCCTGCCGCCGCCCGGCAGCGAGGAGCAGCTCCGGGCGCTCGCCGGCCGCGTGCTCGCCCAGCAGCTCGATCGCGACAAGCCGCTCTGGGAGATCTGGGTGGTCGAGGGTGTCGAGGGGGGGCGCTTCGCGCTGATCTGCAAGACCCATCACGCGCTCGTCGACGGGATCTCCGGCGTCGACATCGTCACGGTGCTGTTCGACCTCGCGCCGGAGGGCACGCAGGTCCAGACGCCGGGGCGTCAGTGGCTACCGGCACCGATGCCATCGCGCACGCAGCTCCTCAGCGAGGCTCTGCTCGAGCGCGCGACCGTCCCCACCGAGGTGGCTCGCTCCGTGCGCGCCGTCTTCCGAGCGCCGCGCCAGCTCGCCGCGGGCGCGCGGGACTCGCTCGTCGGCGTCGGCGCCATGGCGTGGGCGGGCATGCAACCGGCGCCGCCCAGCCCTTACAACTGTCGGATCGGGCCGCATCGTCGGTTCACCTGGGTCCGCACCGACCTCGCCGACGTCAAGGCGATCAAGAACTCGCTCGGCGGCACGGTCAACGACGTGGTGCTGGCCGCCGTGTCAGGTGCGCTCGGACGCCACCTGCACCGCCGCGGCGAGACGCTCTCCGGCCGGGAGCTGAAGGCGATGGTCCCGGTCAGCGTCCGCGCCGAGGAGGACCGCGGGGCGCTCGGCAACCAGGTGGCGGCGATGATGGCGCCGCTGCCGCTGTGGTGCTCCGAGCCGGAGCGCCGGCTTCAGATCGTGAGCGACTCGATGGCGCACCTGAAGGAGGGCGGCCAGGCGGTGGGCGCCCAGGTCCTGACTCAGCTCAGCGGCTTCGCGCCGCCCACGATCATGGCTCAGGCCTCGCGCCTGATGGCGCGCCAGCGGATGTTCAACCTGGTCGTCACCAACGTGCCGGGGCCGCAGTTCCCGCTGTACCTGATGGGCCACGAGCTGCGCGACCTCTTCCCGATGGTCCCGCTCGCCCGCAACCAGGCGCTCGGCGTGGCGATCATGAGCTACCACGGGCGAATGAACTTCGGCCTCGTCGGCGACTACGACGCGATGCACGACCTGGACGACCTGGCCAAGGATTTCCGCGAGTCGCTCGCCGAACTGGCGGATGCCGCCGGGGTGACTCTGGGCGGCGATAGTCCGCCGCGCGGGTCCTCCCGCACGCGCGCGACCGCGTCGGGCTAGCCTTCCGCCGGTGCGCGAGAAGGTCAGGGACGCCGCCCGCGAGCTGGGACTCGACATCGTCGTGACGACACTGGGCCAGTCCACGAAGACGGTCCGTGATGCCGCGGTCGCCGTGGGCTGCGACGAAGCGATGATCGCCAAGTCGATCGTGGTCGTCTGCGACGGCGAGCCGGTCGTGTGCGTGACCTCGGGTGCGCACCGGGTCGACATCGAGCGCGTGGCCGACGCCCGCGACTGCGCCGAGGCCCGGATGGCCGGCCCGGACGAGGTCCGCGCGGCCACTGGCTATCCCGTGGGCGGGGTGCCCCCCTTCGGACACGGGCTTCCGGTCCTGCTCGACGAGGCCCTGCTCGGGCACGAACAGGTCTGGGCGGCCGGCGGCGACTCGAACAGCCTGTTCGAGGTGGACCCGCACGAGCTCGTCCGCTGCACCTCCGCCCAGGTCGTGGCGCTCGGCGCGGGCGCGTGAGGTTCCCCCGCCCCCACCTTCGCCTCCCGCGCCTCGTCGACGTCCTGAGCTTCTTCATCTCGTTCGTGATCGCCCTCGTGGGCGCGATCGGCGTGATCCTCTTCTTCGAGGCGCGCGACGAGCCGGAGCTGGAGGGCGCGCGCGACGAGCCCGGCGAGGTCTACAGCGGTGAACCTGTCCTATCCCCCGGTCTCGAGGATGCGGTCGCGAAGGGCAACGTGGTCGTCCTCTACCGCGATCCGCGCCCCCCGCAAGGGTCGGAGGAGCTCACACAGGGGGCGGGACCGCGCCTCCGCGAGCTCGGCCTTGCAGTCATCCTGGAGCGCGAGCCGACGCTAGAGACCGCGCTCGGAGCGGTCGCGGACGGCCGCATCGAGTTCGCCGAGACGCCGACGGGAATCCGCAATTTCGTGGACTTCCACCTCGGCCCTTAGCCAGGGGTACAACGCCCCGGCGAGCGATTTTGTACCGCCGGACAATGAAGGGCAGGGGCACCCGGGCGACGATGGTCGCGGACCAGTCCGCCCGAAAGGAGCCCCTTGAAACTAGTCATAGGAATCGTCCGGCCTGAGAAGGCCAACGACGTACTCGAAGCTCTCTACAAATGCGAGGTCAGCGGCCTCTCTATGAGCCGGGTCCAGGGACACGGCGGAGAGCTCGACCAGGTCCAGACGTATCGCGGGACGACCGTGAAGATGGAGCTGTCGGACAAGGTCCGCTTCGACATCGCCGTTTCGGATGATTTCGTCGATACGACGATCACGGCGCTGTGTGACGGCGCGCGCACGGGTGAGGTCGGCGACGGCAAGATCTTCGTCCTCCCCCTCGAGCGGGCGGTCCGCATCCGCACCGGCGAGACCGACATGGCTGCCGTGACCCCGGTGGGTGCGTGATGCCCGAAACGATCAACACCGGAGATACCGCCTGGACGCTGATGTCGGCTGCCCTCGTCATGTTCATGACGATCGGGCTCGGAGTCTTCTACGCCGGCCTCGTGCGGGCGAAGAACAGCTTGAACACGTTCATGATGTGCGTGGCCGCGCTGGCGGTCGTGACGGTCTCGTGGTCCCTGATCGGCTACTCGCTTGCCTTCGGCGACGGCAGCGGGTTCATCGGGAACTTCGACTACGTGGCGCTGAAGGACGTCGGGTTCGAGCCGTACGGCGAGCAGACCGTCCCGCACATGGTGTTCTTCGTGTTCCAGGCGACCTTCTGCATCCTGACCGCAGCGCTCGTGTCGGGTGCAGTGGTGGAGCGGATGCGGTTCCTGCCCTACCTGGGCTTCATCGCGCTCTGGTCGATCCTCATCTACCCGGTCATGGCCCACTGGGTCTTCGGCGGCGGGTTCCTTCAGGAGAACGGGACGCTCGACTTCGCGGGCGGCGTGCCGGTCGAGATGGGCTCGGGCTTCACCGCGCTGGCGGCGGCGATCGTCGTCGGCAGGCGGATGGACTACGGCCGCCGGGCGCCGCTCCTGCCGCACAGCACCCCGCTGGTTCTGCTGGGCGCGGGGATCCTCTGGTTCGGCTGGTTCGGGTTCAACGGCGGTAGCGGTATCGGGACCAACCAGAACGGCGTGCTGGCGTTCGTCAACACGCTGTTGACGCCCGCGGTCTGCCTGCTCACCTGGTTCATGCTCGACCTGATCCGAGGCCGAAAGGTCACCGCGGTGGGCGCCGCCACGGCGATCATCGTCGGCTGCGTGGGCATCACGCCTGCGGGTGGATTCGTGAGCCCGGGTTGGGCGATGGCGCTCGGCGTCATCGTCGCGATTCCGAGCTACCTGCTCATCGTCTGGCGGCCGCGGACCCGGGTCGACGAGACGCTCGACGTGCTTGCGGCACACGGCCTGGCCGGCTTCGTCGGAATCCTGTTCATCGGGTTCGTCGCCCAGGCGGACTGGAACGGGATCTCGGACGGGCTCCTGTACGGCGAGTCGGCGCTCCTGGGCGACCAGGCGCTGGCAGCGCTCGTCGCGCCGCTGTACGCGTTCGGCGCCACGTTCGTGTTGCTGAAGCTGATGTCGTTCGGCTTCCGGCTCCGGGTGACGGAGCGCGAGGAGGCCATCGGCCTCGACGTGACCCAGCACGGCGAGGAGGCGTACATCAGCGGTGAGGGCGCGATCCTGATCGAGCCGCATGAGAGCGACCAGCGCGGCCAGCGGGTGCTGGCCGGCGAGGCGGCCGTCTAGCGAAGGGGTATCCAAGGGGCCTGGCCCCTTGGATAGGGGTGGACGGGCTACGCCAGCCCGTCCACCTCGCATTCGCGCAGGTAGCCCTCGAAGAGGCGCCGGTGGCCCTCCTCGTCGCGGAGGATCGCGATGACCATGTCCTGGGTCACGTAGTCAACGCCGTCCGTGATCTCGATGATCCGGTTGTAGTGCTCGATCGCACCGGTCTCAGCCTCGATCACGCCCTTGATCACGTGGACGATGTCGGTCTGCTGGTCGGGCGGCTGGAGGTAGGACTGCTCGGCGCTGAACTCGAGTGACCCCGGCACGACGCCGTAGAGCTCCTTGATGCGTTGGGCGAATTGCTGGGCGTGGCCGAGCTCCTCCTGGATGTCCTCCTGGAGCGACTCCACGATCTCCTGCGCGCGGAGGCCGTCGGGGTTCACCGAGTTCGTGATGTAGCTCATCACGGTCTCGATCTCCATCCAATAGGCCTTCTTGAGGAGGTCGATGATCTCTTCGCGTTTTTCGCTGTTCTCGTCGGCCAGGATCCCCTGGGAAGCGGTTCTTGTGGTCATGTGGGTCTCCTACCCGTGCGCCGCGGCGCTCACGCGTAGGGCCCGCGCCGGGTCAGCGCCTCCGCGCCACAGCGCGCGCCCAGCGCCAGGGCCTCCTCCACCGGGCGCCCATCGGCCAGCCCGAAGGTCACGCCCGCCGCGAAGGAGTCTCCGCAGCCGTAGGCGTCCGCGACCGCGCCGGGGAGTGGTGCCGCGGCGTAGCGCCCGTCGCCCCCGTCGGCCGCCGCCCACCGCCCGCCCTCGGCGCCCTCGGTCCATACGCACAGGCCGGCCGGTGGGACGAGGTCATCGGGGGTGAACGCCTCCGCCGGGTCGCGGCTCGAGCCGATGGCCGCGTCCAGGCGGACCGCGGGACCGGGCGGCAGCGAGCGCGCAGTGGCGGTCAGCAGGCGGCCGGCGCGCGCCCGTTCGAGCACGCCCGGTGCGCCGGCCACGAAGAACACGGCGTCGGCCGAGTCGAGCGCGTCCCACGACAGCGGGTCGTCGAGCGCCGGCACCAGCTTCGGCCCGATCACCGTGATCGTCCGCTCCCCGCGCTCGTCCACGTACACCCATCCGCGGCGGGTCGGGCCCGGCCGCTTGGCCGGGTGCACCGTGACTCCGAGGGCGGAGAGTCGCGCGATCGAGGCGCGCGCGAGGTCGTCGTCTCCGAGCGCGGTGAAGAAGTCGCACGCGCCCGCCAGCCGGGCGAGCTGCACCGCGGCGACCGCACCGCCTCCCGCGGGCTCCGCGAAGAAGCCCGACGCCTCGACGATCTCGCCCTGGAGCGGCACGCGCTCGACGCGCGCGAACTCCATCCACTCCACATGGCCGATGACGGCGACCCGCACGACCGTAACCTTGATGCATGGCAGACGACCTGCGCATCGCGCTCGGCCAGATGAACGCCGTGGTGGGCGACATCGACGGCAACGCCCGGCGCGTCGCCGACCTCGTCGCACAGGCGGGGGCAGCGGGCGTCGATCTGGTCGTCTTTCCCGAGCTGACGCTCACGGGCTACCCCCCCGAGGACCTCCTGCTGAAGCGCCGGTTTCTCGGCGCGGCCCGCGCCGCGCTCAATGCGATGGCGTTCGGCGGGGTTACGGCGGTCGTCGGCTTCCCCGAGGAGGCGGACGGGGTCGTGTACAACGCGGCGGCGGTCGTCGGCCCGGACGGCGTGCAGGCCGTCTACCGCAAGCAGCTCCTGCCGAACTACGGCGTTTTCGACGAGCGTCGCTGGTTCGAGCCGGGGCGTGAGACGCTCGTGGTTGACGTGGCCGGCACGCCGGTCGGCGTCACGGTCTGCGAGGACATCTGGGCGCCGGAGCCCGCCGCCCAGGCCGCCTCCGCGGGCGCCCGGGTGGTGGTGAACCTGTCGGCCTCGCCGTACCACTGCAGGAAGGGGATGGAGCGCGAGCGCATGGTGGCCGACCTCGCGCGCACGAACGGCGTGACGATGGCGTTCTGCAACCTCGTGGGCGGCCAGGACGAGCTGGTCTTCGACGGCCACAGCCTGCTCGTGGGCCCGGGCGGCGAGGTGCTGGCCCGCGGTGTCCAGTTCGACGAGGCGCTCGTCCTGCCCGGCGACGTGGCCGAGCCGCTCGCCCCCGAGGCGGAGGTGTATGGAGCGCTCGTGACGGGGGTCCGCGACTACGTGCAGAAGAACGGCTTCGACAAGGTCGTGATCGCCTCCTCGGGCGGGATCGACTCCGCGCTGACCGTCCTTGTCGCGGCCGACGCGCTCGGCGCTGACCGCGTGGTCACCGTGACGATGCCGTCGCGGTACTCGTCCGAGGGCACGCGCTCAGATGCCCGCCGGATCTCCGAGAACCTGGGCCTCGAGTTCCACGAGCTCCCGATCGAGGACCCGATGGGCGCCTACGAGGCTCTGCTCGGCGACACGTTCGCGGGCCGCGAACCGGACCTGACCGAGGAGAACCTGCAGGCACGCGTCCGCGGGAACATCGTCATGGCGCTGTCGAACAAGTTCGGCTGGCTCGTCCTGACCACCGGCAACAAGTCGGAGATGTCGGTCGGCTACGCCACCCTCTACGGCGACATGGCGGGCGGGTTCGCCGTGCTGAAGGACGTGTTCAAGGGATGGGTCTATCGCCTCGTGCGCTGGCGCAACGAGCGCGAGGGGCGCGAGCTCGTCCCGGCAAGCGTGCTCGAGCGACCGCCGTCCGCTGAGCTGCGCGACGACCAGCGCGACGACCAGTCGCTCCCCCCCTACGACGTCCTGGACGCGATTCTCGAGGGCTACGTCGAGGGTGACCTCGACGCCGCCGACCTGATCGCGCAGGGCCTCCCGGAGGACGACGTGCGGCGCGTGATCCGGATGGTCGACCTGGCCGAGTACAAGCGCCGTCAGGCGCCGCCCGGCGTGAAGATCTCGACGAAGGCGTTCGGGCGCGACCGGCGGCTGCCGATCACGAACCGCTGGCGGGGATAGGCCGCACCGCGACCGTCACGCGCGTCAGCGCGCACAGGCGGCCCTCGTCGTCGGTGAAGTCCACCTCCCACAGCCACGTGGTGCGCCCGCGGTGGCGCCGGCGGGCCTCGGCGTGGATCAAGCCGCCGGTGATCGGCCGGAGGAAGCTGGTCTGGTTCGACATGCCGACGGCGATGAAGCCGTCCGGGTAGACCGCGTGGAAGGTCGCCTCCGAGACCATCCCCTCGGCCATCGTCGCGTACACGCCGCCGTGGACGATCCCCATCGGCTGGAGGACGGGCTGGTCGTCGACCGACATCGTGGCGACCACGCGCTCCTCGGTCATCTCCTGGGTCTCGCGGCGAAGGTGGCTCTCGAGGGTCCGCTCGTAGGCCACGGGGGGCTCTTCCGTCACCGGCGGGAAGATAACCTGCGCCCGGCATGGCGACCTTCGACCAGCTGCCGGCGGAGCAGCGCGCGATCCTCGAGCTGGTGCTCCAGCGGCGCCAGTCCTACGACGACCTCTCGTCCATGCTCGGCATGCCGACGGCCCGCGTGCGCCAGCTGGCGCGCGAGGCGCTCACCGACCTGGCGTCCCGGAGCGCTGCGCGGGTGGACCCCGACTGGCGGGGCCAGGTGGCCGACTACATGCTCGGCCAGCAGACGGGACCGGAGGGCACCGCCACCCGCGGCCACATGCGGCGCTCGGAGGCCGCCCGGCTGTGGGCGCTGTCGCTGCTCGACTCGCTCGAGCACCTCTACGACGAGGCCGACATGCCGATCGTCCCCGAGGGCGACGCCGCTCCGACGCGCGAGCCGTTGCGTGAGCGGCGCCCGCTGCGCGAACGCGCCCCTCGCCGCGACGAGCGGGAGGAGCCGGATGAGCCGGAGGAGCCGGATGAGCGTCCCCGCGCGCGACCCCTCTCGGCGGACGCCGAGGCCGTCGTTCGCCGGCGCCGGATCGCCGGCGGAGCGGCGGCCGCCACCGTGGTCCTCTTCGCGCTGCTCGTGTGGCCGATCGGGCTGCTCGGAGGGGACGGCTACGACGACAACGACTCGGCCAGCGTGGTCGACTCCATCGCCGGGGGCGACGGCGACGGCGACGGCGACGACACGGGGGCGACCGCGGACCAGCCGGAGGTCGTCGGGCAGCTCCTGCTGCGACCGCAGAGCGGCGAGAAGGGAGTTGGGATCGCTCTGATCACCGAGAGCGATGCCGGCGAGCGCTCGCTCCTCATCCAGGCGCGCGGCCTCAAGCCGACCCCGTCGGACCAGACCCAGGCATACGAGGTCTGGCTCTTCAACGGCCAGGACGAGGCACAGTCGATGGGCGCGCAGCTGACCGATCGCCAGGGCAACTACCAGGGCGCGGGGACACTGCCCGGGGACTACGAGAGCTACGAGTTCCTCGACATCTCGCGCGAGTCGGTCGACCAGAACGCAGCACACAGCGGCGACTCGGTCCTCCGCGGCCGCCTGTCCGAGATTCAGGCTGCGACCGAGGGCGGCGGGCAGCTCACGCCCGAGGTTCCCCCCGCCGGCGAATAGCCGGCGCGCCCAATCGACGTTCAAATGCAGCCGTTTCTGGGAAAATCCTGCGTGGGATGGCGCCGCGCGTGTACGTATGCGATCAGAACCCGCGCATGCGGCAGCTCATCCGCGAGCGGCTGCACGGGCACGCGGAGATCGTCGGCGAGGGCGGAACGGCCGCCGATGCCGTGACGGGCGCGACACAGCAGACGCTCGACGTCCTGGTGCTGGACTACCGCACGGCGATCGGCAGCATCGAGGCGACGGTCGCGGCCGTCAAGGAGGCGGCGCCGGACACGGCGGTCGTCATCCACACGGGCGTCCCACGGAACCTGATCGAGGAGCAGGTGACACAGGCGGGCGCCATCTACTCCTCGAAGAGCGAGCCTGAGCACCTGCCCATGCTGGTTCGCGCCCTGATGTCGAAACGCGAGGGCGTTCGCGAGACGGGCCCGGCGTCTACGGAAGCAGCGTCCCCGGGTTCATGATCCCGGCGGGGTCCAGCCGGCCCTTCACCGCCCGCAGCGCCTCGAGTCCCGCCTCCCCCACCTCCTGGCCCATCCACGGCGCGTGGTCGTGCCCGACCGCGTGGTGGTGGGTGATGGTGCCGCCGTGCGCGACGATCGCGTCACACGCGGCCGTCTTCGCCGCCCGCCACTGCTCGAGCTCGGCGCCGCGCTCCTGGCGGGCGAAGAACGAGAAGTAGAGCGACGCCCCGGAGGGGTAGAGGTGCGAGATGTGGCACATGACGAGCGGGTCCGTCCCGCGCGCCGAGAGGGCCCCGCGCAGCGCGTCCCCCACGCCGGCGTAGAGCTCTTGGAGTCGCGCCCAGGTCGTCGCCGTCTCGAGCGTCTCGACCATTACTCCCATCCCGAGCAGCTCGTCGCGCAGATACGGGCCCGCGTAGTAGTTCTGGCCTGCGCGTGAGCCCGCCTCCTCGCCGAGCGGGCGCGCACCGGCCTCCTCCAGGTGGCGGCGCGTGCGCGCCGCGCGGCCCTCGACGCGGTCGGGCTCGCCCTCCCACCCGACCACCATGAGGCATGGCCCGGGCGCCTCGTGACCGGATGCGGCTGCGTTCAGGGCGGTCTCGGTCTCGTCGGACAGGCGGCAGACATCCGCGGCGTCACGCGCCTGCTCCATCGCCCGCAGCGCCTCGCACCCGGCCTGCCAGGAATCGATCACCCATCCCTCGTTCAGCTTGACGGCCGGCTTCGGCCGCACCGACAGGGTCGCGGACGTGATTACCCCCAGCGCGCCTTCCGAGCCGACGATCAGACCGCGCACGTCCGGCCCCGCCGCACTGGCCGGCAGCGGCGGCAGGTCGATCGTCCCGGCCGGCGAGGCGAGTCGCAGCCCGAGGACGAGCTCGTCGATGCGCCCGTACCCGGTGGAGGCCCGGCCCGCCGAGCGGGTGGCGACGAAGCCCCCGAGCGTCGCGTACTCCCACGACTGCGGGAAGTGTCCGAGCGTCAGCCCCTCGGCGCCGAGCAGCTCCTCGACCCGCGGCCCGCTGCACCCCGGCTCGAGCGTCGCCGTCAGGGACACCGGGTCCGCTGCGATCAGGCCGTCCATCCGGGCGAGGTCGAGCGTGATCGCCGCCGCGAAACCGTCGCGGCGAGGCTCGACCCCGCCCACGACGCTGGACCCCCCGCCGAACGGCGTCACCGTTACGCGCTCGGCGGAGCAGAGCTCGAGAACGGCCGCCACCTCCTCGTGCGAGGCCGGGTAGACGACCGCGTCGGGCGCGCTCGCGGCGTCGCCCGAGCGGATCCGGACGAGGTCGGGGTAGCTCTTGCCGAGCGTGTGTGCCACCCGCGCGAGCCGGTCGTCGCGAAGCGCGTCCGCGCCGACGATCTCCACGAGCCGCTCGCGGACGCCGTCCGAGAGCGCGGGCGCGGGCAGGCGGACGTCCTCGAACGCGACCGGCGGCGTCCCGTCGTCCTCGATCGCGAACGCCTGGCGCAGCATGTCGCGGGCCCGGTCCGGCAGGGAGGTCGCGTCGCGATCGACGCCCCAGCCCCACCACCGCATGCGCGGGTCGGGCGCGGTCATTCGACGAGGGTGCTCAAGTTGTCCAGGGCCTCGGTCAGGCGCTTCCGCGTCGCTCGGCGCACCATCAGGGAGCCGAGTCGAGCGAGGCCGCGGAGGCGCTCGTGGGAACGGACGACCACGACCGTCGCTCCGGCGTCCTCGTTCCACTCGAACTCGAAGACGATCCGCGACAGCGACAGCATCCGCTCGAAGGGCGTTTCCTCGAGCTCCTGCTGCCACTCGAGCAGCTCCATCGGCCGGGTGCGCTCGAGCGTGTAGTCCGCGCGTATGGGCTTGCCGCGGTCGGACATGAGGACGGTCGTCCATCCGGCGTCGGAGACCTCCTCCACTCGCTGAACGCGCGGCCACCAGCGCGGGAGCGAGTAGGGGTCGGAAACCACCTTCCAGACTCGCTCGAGCGGTGCCTCGAATGCGAGGTGCTCGGTGACGCTTGGCACCTCACACCATGCGGCGGAGGTCGCGCACCAGCAGCAGGTGCTTCAGGTGCGACGTGACCGCGGCCAGGTTGTCCAGCGCCTCCACGGCCTCGCGGCGCCTGTCGGGGTTTCGCGACTTGAGCGCCGACGCGAGAATCTGCTCGAGCAGCGCCGCCTCCCGGTCCGCGGACGTGCGGAAGACGCGGAGGTTGCGGCCGCCGACGCCGAACTTCGCCAGCTCCGCCGCCGCCCTCACGATCTCGCGCTCGGTCTCGTCGTAGAGCGGCTCGCCGGTGCCCTCGCGCTTCCCGTTCACGATGCCGAAGTCCTCGAGCTCCTTGACCAGGTCCGCCGACGCGCCGGTGTCCGTGAGCATCTCCTCGAGCGAGTAGAGCGACTCCGGCCCCTTGCGGAGCACGGCAACCCGGCGAAGGGCGCGGGGGTCGGCCGCCGGGGCATGCCGGTCCACCTCGGCGTCAGCCCGCCCCGCGGCGAGCTCCTGGCGGATCACCCGTAGCGGCAGGAACTCGTCGCGCTGCAGGCGCAGGATCGTTCGCAGGCGCTGGACGTCCTCGGGCCCGTAGAGCCGATATCCGCCGCGGGTGCGTCGCGGCGCGAGCAGCTTCTGCCCCTCGAGGTACCGGATCTTCGAGATCGAGATGTCCGGGAACTCGCGCTCGAGCGACTTGCAGACGGAGCCGATCGTGAGTGACTTCGTCGCCGGCGGGCGGGCGATGGGCGCCTCGGAGGTCATCGTTCGAGGTAGGTCAGCTTGTACTTGCCGATCTGGAGCTCGTCGCCCGGCTGGAGCTTGTGCGACTCGATCCGGTGGCGGTTGACGTACGAGCCGTTCAGCGATCCCAGGTCGTCCAGGTAGAGGCCGTCACGCCGGCGGACCAGGAGGGCGTGGTTGCGAGAGACCGTGACGTCGTCGAGGAACACCTCGGCCTCGGGGCTGCGCCCGATGGCGATCCGCTCGCCGCGCAGCTCGAACGTCTCCCCCGCGCGCCCGCCTCCGGCGCGGATCACGAGGACGCCGCCGTCCGCTGGGCGCTCCTGGTCGACCGGCCGCAGCTCGCCGGTTTCGTCATCCAGCTGGTACTGCGCCGTGGTGGCGTCGCTCGAGCCGGCGCCGGTCGTCGCGAGGAAGGCGCCGCACTTCTGGCAGTAGTTGGCGCCCTCGCCGTTTACGAACCCGCACTCGGGGCAGTGCATTTTTTGCCCTGCGCTCTCGTGCTACTCCGGGGCGTCCGTTCCGCTCTTGCCGGAAAGGATGTCCGTGAGCTGCTGGACGTCGGCGCCGGTGATGACCGGCTCGCCCTCCTCGTGCTTCTTGCGCAGGCGGTTCACGAGCTCCGCGCGCAGGATGTCGATCTTGCCGTGCAGGATGCGGCGCTGGTATGAGACTTCCTGCTCCTCCTCGGTGAGCTGTTGGATCAGATCCTTCAGCTCCTGGTCGCTGAGAGCGCCAAGGTCCGGAAACGTGTCCATTCAGGTCCTCTAGTCGGGTGCGTGCCGGTCGCGCGAGTCTACACTCACCCTTGAGGCTTCACGCAGCGCGTGCACCCCGTCGCGCAGGTAGAGCGCCGTGGCCCATAGCGTCATCGCGAGGCCGATGTACAGGAGGGCCTCCGCGACCCAGGTGACCGACACCATCGCGAGGAACATCGAGAACATCGTCGGCCAGACGGCCCACCGTCCGATCATCTTCACCTCGAGGTCGAGGCCGCGCCGGAGCCCGACCTGGGTGAGGACGAGCATGAAGAGCTCTCGGGCCGCCAGCACCGCCAGGGCCCAACGGGGCAGGAGCTCGTGGTGCCAGCAGACCACGACCCCGCTGACGACGAGCAGCCGGTCGGTCAGCGGGTCGAGGAGCGCTCCCAGCCGGCTGTACTGACCGGTGACCCGCGCAACCATTCCGTCCAGGTAGTCGGTGCCGCCGATGACCGCGTACAGGATCGACGCCGATGCGATCCGCCCATCGTCGGACCCGAGCGCGAGCACGAGGAAGACGGGGATCAGCGCGAGCCTCGTGAAGCCGATCAGGTTCGGGATCGTCCACGGGTTGAGCGGCTCGCCGGCCCGCGTCTGCGGCGGGGGCGGCCCGGAACGGTCCAGGCCCAGCAACCGCCTCCGGGTCAGGCCAGCCCGCGCCACATGTCCGCGACCGCCGCGGCCGCGCCCTCCAGCGGAACCGACCGCTTCTCCTGCCCGCGGCGCACCTGAGCCTCGATCTCGCCCTGTTCGATGCCCCGCTTCCCGACCGTCAGCCGGAGTGGGACACCCAGGAGCTCGGCGTCCGCGAACTTCTCCCCCGCGCTCGCCTCGCGGTCGTCGTAGAGCACGTCCAGCCCGAGGGCGTGCAGCTCGTCATACAGGCCGTCGGCGACGGCGCGCGCCTCCTCGCCGGGCTTGCCGAGGGTGACCAGCTCGACGTCCCAGGGAGCGAGCGACCGCGGCCAGGAGATGCCCTGCTCGTCGGCGAACTGCTCGACGGCCGCGGCGGCGATCCGCGCGGGGCCGATGCCATAGGAGCCCATCCAGATGAGCTGCTCCTTGCCCGACTCGTCCAGATAGGTCGCCCCGAGCGGCTTCGAGTAGCGCGTGCCGAGCTTGAAGATGTTCCCGATCTCGATCGCCGGTTCGATGCGGATCTCGCCCCCGGCCGGGTCGGTGTCGCCGGCCTCGACGGACCGGATGTCGGCCCACTCGGGGTCGAAGTCGCGGCCGGGCTGAACGCCGCGCACGTGCTTGTCCGCCTCGTTCGCGCCCGCGACCAGCCCTTCGAGCCCGCGGATCGCCTCGTCCGCGATCACCGGGACCGGGGCGCCGACCGGGCCGATGAAGCCGGCCACGGTGCCGAAATCGGACTTCACCTCCTCCTCTCCGGCCGGGCGGAAGCCTTGCCCGAGCGCGTTGCGGAGCTTGGTGTCGTTCAGGCGATGGTCGCCCCGGATGACGACGAGCAGCGGCCCGCGCTCCTCCGCGATCACCGGGAAGGCCTTGATCAGCGCGCCGGGAGCCACCCCGAGGGCTCGCGAGACCGCGTCGATCGTGGTCGCGCCCGGGGTGTCGACCGTTTCCACGGGCCCGCCGGTCAACCCCTCCACGGGCCGGGGCGCCGCGCTGGCCACTTCGACATTCGCCGCGTAGCCCGACGACGACAGCGCCACCTCGTTCTCCCCCGCCGGGCAGGGCGCCATGTACTCGTGGGCGCCCAGCCCGCCCATCATCCCCACGTCCGATTCGACCCGGTACCACTCGAGCCCGCAGCGGTCGAATATCCGGTCGTAGGCCTGGATATGGAGGTCGTAGCCCCGCCCGAGCCCCTCCGCGTCGCGGTCGAAGGTGTAGGAGTCCTTCATGATGAACTCGCGCGTGCGCAGGACCCCGGCGCGCGGCCGCGGCTCGTCGCGCTCCTTCACCTGGAAGTGGTAGAGGATCAGCGGCAGGTCGCGGTACGAGCGCACGACCTTCGAGACGTGCAGCGTCACGTTCTCCTCGTGCGTCATCGCGAGGACCAGGTCCGCGCCCTTGCGGTCCTTGAGGGCGAACTGCTCGTCCAGGCCGTACCGGCCGGTCCGCTGCCAGAGCTCGGCCGGCTGGAGCACCGGCATCAGCATTTCCTGGCCGCCGATGGCGTCCAGCTCGTCCCGCACGATCTGCTCGGCCCGGCGGTGCACGCGCCAGCCCGCCGGCAGCCAGGACCAGATCCCTGCGCCGACCTGGCGCACGAGCCCGGCGCGCACCATCAGCTTGTGGGAAGCGGCCTCCGCGTCCGCGGGCGGGAGCTTCTCCGTGGGTAGGAAATAGCCGCTGAGACGGGTCACGCCGCTAGCCTAAAGGCCGCGACGTCGGCGCCTTCCGCCGGAAGGATCCGCAACCGGCCGCGCCGCCCCTTGTTCCAGATGCCGATGTCCCGCTCGCTAGCGAAGACGCTCACGCTCGCCTGCCTGGCCACGGGGGCGCTCCTCGCGCTCGCCCCCGGCGCCCCGGCGGCGCCCTACATGGTCTCGATCATGCAGGACGACAACCAGCTCGTCTACGCGACGGGCGAGGAGCGCGGGCGCGCGCTGAACCGCATGGCCGCCCTGGGGGTCGAGGCCGTGCGTGCGACCGTCCACTGGAGCGCGATGGCGCCCAAGCCGAACGCCCGCCGGAAGCCGCGCGGCTTCGACGGAGCCGACCCGCGCGACTACCCGGACTTCCTCTGGGACCGCTTCGACAACCTCACCGAGCAGGCGGCGCGGCTTGGGATCGCCGTCTACCTCAACCCAACCGGCGGTGGGCCGCGGTGGGCCCACCGGAAGACGCGCGACCGCGCCTACCAGCGCTCCTACCGTCCCAACGTCAAGGAGTTCGCGAAGTTCATGGTGGCCGTCGGCCGCCGCTACAGCGGTACGTACCGCGACGAGAACAACGGTCGCGAGGTGCTCCCGAGCGTCAGGTGGTGGTCCCTCTGGAACGAGCCGAACCAGCCCGGGTGGCTGACGCCGCAAGGCGAGCGCAAGCGCGGCGCCGGGATGGTCCCGATGGCCCCCCACCTGTACCGCGACCTGGTCGTGGCCGGAGCCCGGTCGCTGCTACGGACGGGGCACGCCGACGACCTCGTCCTGTTCGGGGAGCTCGCCCCGGTCGGGAACGAGAAGCCCGACGGGCTGCGCCCGTCGCTGCGCCCCGGCCTCTTCCTACGCGAGATGTATTGCCTTGACCGCCGTTTCCGCCCGTTCGAGGGAGAGGAGGCCCTCGCGCGGGGCTGCGAGGACGTGGAGCGGTTGGCCATCCTCGAACGCTTCCCGCGGCTCGGATTCGCCCACCACCCGTACACGAAGCTGAAGCCGCCGGGCCGCCGCGAGCGAGGGCGCGACGCGCTCACGATGGCGAACCTCGATGCGCTCCCGCGGCTGCTCGACCGCATCGCGGCGCGAACGGACCTGCTGCCACCCGAGATCCCCATCTACTTCACCGAGTACGGCTATGAGACGAAGCCGCCGGACCCCTTCAGCGGCGTGTCCCTCAACCAGCAGGCCGCGTACATCAACGCGGCCGACTACATGGCCTGGAAGCACCCGCGGGTGTTCGCGAACGCGCAGTTCCAGCTCTTCGACGTCCCGCCACGAACCGAGTTCCCGCGTGACTCGACCCAGTACTGGTTCACCTACCAGTCGGGCCTCTTCTCCTCTCTGCCCAACCCACAGCCCAAGCCGGCCATGAACGCGTACAGGTTCCCCCTCGTCGTCCGCCGCACCGGCTCCACGGCACGCATCTGGGGGCAGGTCCGCTTCGCGGTCAACGGCACCACCTACCCGCTGTTGCTTCAGCAGCGGAATCCGGGGACCTCGAGTTGGGTGCGGTCGGGCGCGGCGCTCGAGGTCACGCACAGCCAGGGCTACTTCCAGGCCTTGCGCCGGATCCAGCCCGGCACGGCTTTCCGCGCGATCTGGTCGGAGCCCGACTTCTCCCGCTTCGTGATCTCGCGCGTGGTCGTCGCCCGCTAGGGGCGCGCCGCTACGCGCGCGTGAAGCGGCGGCCCGCGGTCGGCGAGACGCTCTCGTCGAGCTTCACCTGCTTGCGCTCGACCTTCGGGCCGCCGTTCCCGGCCATTGGCAGCGGCTGGCCGCCGGCCTCGGCGGTGGCCGCGGCCGCTTCCAGCGCCGCGAGCCGCTCGGGCGTCAGGTCGTCGGCGTTCTCGTCCTCGATCTTCTGAAGCCACGCCGCACCCTCGGCCGACTCGCGCTCGTCGAACTCGGTCTGGCCCTCCCTGAGCGACTTGTCGATCTCGGCGAAGAGGGCGTCCACGAGCTCCGCCTGCGGGACCTTCCTGAGCGGCTTGCCGTGGGCGAAGATGAGCCCCTCGTTCTTGGCGCCCGTGATCCCGAAGTCGGCCGCCGACGCCTCGCCGATGCCGTTCACCGCGCAGCCCAGGACGGCCACCTCGATCGGCTCCGCGTACGCCTCGAGCCGCTGCTCGATCTCGGCGACCACGGTGTCCATGTCGAACTGGAGCCGTCCGCAGGTGGGGCAGGCGATCAGCACCGGGCCGCGCTCGCGCAGCTTGAGCGCCTTCAGGATCTCCCACGCCACCTTGACCTCCTCCTCGGCGTGGAAGGTCGAGAGCGAGATGCGGATCGTGTCCCCGACCCCGTCGGCGAGCAGGGTTCCCAGCCCGACGGCGGACTTGAGCGAGCCGGACCATTTGGTCCCGGCCTCGGTGATCCCGAGGTGGAGCGGGTAGTCGATCCGCTCGCTGAGCAGTCGGTTCGACGCGATCGTGTAGGGGACGTTTGTCGACTTGATCGACACCTTGAAGTTCTGGAAGTCGAGCCGTTCCATCAGCTCCACGAACTCGACCGCGGCCGTGACGAGGGCCTCGACCGGGTTCTGCTTCTCGAGTGCGTGCAGGTGCTTCGGGAGCGAGCCGGAGTTGACGCCGATTCGCAGGGGGACCCCCGCCTCGGTGGCCCGCTTCGCCACCTCGGCCACTTTGTCGGGCCCGCCGATGTTGCCCGGGTTGAGGCGCACGCAGTGGGCATCCGCGTCGATCGCCTTGAGCGCGAGCGTGTGGTTGAAGTGGATGTCGGCGATCACGGGGATCGGCGACTCCACGACGAGGCGCCTGAGCGCGTCGACGTCCTTCTCGCGCGGCACCGCGACGCGCACCAGGTCGGCGCCCGCGTCCGCGATCGCCCGGACCTGCGTGAGCGTGGCGTCGTAGTCCGCCGTCTCGGTCTTCGTCATCGACTGGACGGCCACCGGTGCGCCACCGCCGATCTTGACTCCGCCCACGTCGATCTGCCTGCGCGAGGCCATGTGCCAAGGGTAGCTAGCGGGGCCCTACGATCCGCCCGTGAACCCGGACCTTGCTCCCACTCCCTTCATCGACAGCGACAGCCCCGTGGTGCGCGAGTTCGTGGACCGCGTCGCGGGGAATGCACGCGACGACCACGAGCTGGTAGCGCGCCTGTTCGCCGCCGTCCGTGACGGGATCCGCTACGACCCCTACAACGTCTCGGCGGACCCCGGGGACTACCGCGCGAGCACCGTCCTGCAATCGCCCACCGGGTACTGCGTGCAGAAGTCGGTGGCGCTCACCGCATGCGCGCGGGCGGCCGGCATCCCGTCCCGGCTGGGCTTCGCCGACGTGAAGAACCACCTCCAGTCCGAGCGGCTTCTCGAGGCGATGGGCACCGACCTGTTCGTGTGGCACGGGTACAGCACGTTCTACGTGGGCGCGCGGTGGACGAAGGCGAGCTCCGCATTCAACGCCGAGCTGTGCGAGCGCTTCGGCGTCGAGCCGCTCGACTTCGACGGGCGCCGCGATGCCCTCCTCCACCCCTTTTCGGGCGACGGGTCGATGTACATGCAGTACGTGCACGACCGGGGTACGTACGCCGACCTGCCGCTGCGCGAGATCCTCGAGGGGATTCGCGAGACCTATGGCGGGTGAGCGCACCCCGGCCGAGGAGCGGCTGTACGCGTTCGCGGACGCGGTGACCCGGCGCGATCCGGACACTGCCATCGCGCAGTGCCATCCCGAGGTCGAGTTCTACTCGGCGCTCGCCTCGGTCGAGGGACAGGCCTTCGAGGGACACGACGGGATCCGCCGCTACTTCGAGGACGTCGTGAGCGCGTGGGACGAGTGGCGGGTCGAGCTCCACCACGTCGAGGAGGTCCCCGACGGCCGGCTCGCGGTGACGATGACGATGCACGTCCGCGGCCTCCACTCCGGCGCCGAGGTGGCGCAGGAGATCGGCCACGTCTGGGAGCTCAGGGACGGGCTCCTGTGGCGGTGCACCGCGTTTCCGACGGGTGAGATGGCGCTGGCGGAGGCCGGCGTGAAGTGATCCGGCTGGCGCAGTCGGACTACCGCCTGTAGGGTCGCATGAGGGGCTGAATCGAAGGAGGGCCTGCTCGTGCTCGCGAACGTTCGGTCGCGCCTGAGCTGCGCCATCATCATTTCGGTCGCCATGGGCGCTGCCGCGCCTATCGCCTCCGGCGCGGACACGCGCGTGACTCGCGACGACACCGCCGGCAGTTACGGCGGGCTGCTGGGACCGGCCGAGGCAGAGGAGGTCGAGTGCAGCACCCGGCGCCGCCAGCAGCAGGAGCCGTCGGTCGCCGTGAACCCCCGGAACCCGGACGTGATCGCCGTGGGCGCCATGGACACGTGCATCGCGGTGCGCAGCCCGCTCCCGATCCCCATGGCACAGCACTGGCTCTCCTACTACCGCTCGAATGACGGCGGAGCGACCTGGCAGGCCGCGCTCCTTCCCGGCTACCCCGGGGATCCGTCGCCGGGCGACCCGGCGGCCGGATGCACCCAGCAGGCCGACCCAACACTCGCGTTCGACCGTCGTGGCCGCCTGTTCTACGGCGCGCTCTGCCCGATCTTCGACGGCTTCAACCCGCTCGACTTCCGGATCGCGGTCGCGACGTACGCGAAGGGTGGGACGCGCCATCTGAGGACCGTCCGGGTGGATCGCCCGGCGAAGGGTCAGGCCGAAAGCGCCTATGCCTCCGACAAGCCGAATCTCGCCGTCGACCAGACCAAGGGGAAGTACGGAGGGCGCGTCTACGTCGCCTGGACCGAGTGTCGGCGGCTCGCCCCGCCGCCGTGCAACCGCTACCAGGACGACGCGGTGGTGCGCGTGTCGCACTCCGCGAACGGCGGGAAGCGGTTCTCGGCCCCGGTCACGGTTCGGCCCAGGAGCCTCGCGTTCCCGTTCTTCACCGACGTGGCCGTGGGACCGGGCGGGGGCGTCTACCTCACGTTCCGGACCGACAGGCCGGGCTCCGCGAAGGCCGGCATCTGGCTGGCGCGCAGCCGTGACGGCGGTGAGACGTTCACCCCGGCGCGGCGCGTGCGGAACACGCGCGTCTTCGACTCCTCGCTCTTCGCCGGCACGGGGAGCAGCTCGAGCAACTGCGGTGATGGCACCCACGCATGCCCCGGCGGCTTCAACTTCCCGTTCATGCGCAGCTTCTCCGCGGTGGCGGCGGACCGCAAGGGCGTTCACGTCGCCTGGGGCGGCAGGACCGCCGGCGGTCAGGGGCGGATCTTCGTCCGCAACTCTCCGGACGGCATCCGGTGGCCCGCGAAGCCTGTGCCCGTCGATCCGGTGCCGGGCGGCCACCAGTGGTGGCCGGACGTCGCGAGCGTCGGGGGCGTGCTGAGCGTCGTCTATCTCGACTCGCGAGCCGACCCTGCGTACGCACCGGACCGCCCGCCCGGGAACACGGCCGAGGGCAACTCGTCCGGCGCGGTTGTCGGCACCTGGGTCGCCCAGTCACGCGACGGTGGCAGGACGTGGACCGCGAGCAAGCTGACGAGCGTCCCCAGCGCGCCCAACTTCGAGACGTACCTCGACGCGCGCCTCCCGTGGCGCGGCGACTACCTCTCCGTGTCCGCCGTCCGGGGTGGGACGTATGCGACCTGGCCGGACTCACGCGATGTCGTGGCGGGAACCGACACCCGTCCCGACAGCGAGGCGAACGGCTTCGACGTGTTCGCCCCGTGCTCGTGGGCGCCCGACACCGTGAGCCCCTCCGGCGCCTACACCGCTCCTGCCCCCGACGATGGGTGCCTCGACCAGGGCGGGCTCGACACGAACATCTACGGGGCGCCCCTGCCTGACTAGCGCTCGGCGCGCTGCCAGCAGAACACTTCGATCCGCATGCCGTCCGGATCGAAGACGAAGAACGCGTAGTACCCCTCCTCGTCGCGATCCTCCTCCGGCGGGAAATGGATGCGCGCGCCGCGAGCCACGCACCGATCGTGGGCGGCGTCCACCGCCGCCCGGCTCTCGACCTCGAAGGCGAGGTGCTCGATGCCGACGTCGTAGTAGGTGTGGGCGCCGCCGTCGGCAGGGCGCAGTCCGAGTCCGCGGCGGTCGTCCGCGTCGACCAGATACACGACCTCCTCGGTGCCTCGGTAGGTCGGATAGCGGACCTCCTCGGCCAGCCCGAGCGGTCCCAGGAGGTCTTGATAGAACGCGAGCGACGCTTCGAGATCGGCTACGGCGAGGTCGACGTGATGGATGCCTCTCCCTGCCACCTGGCGCCGCCTAGCCCGAGTAGAGCGCCTCGATCTCGTCCTTGTACTTCGCAGCGATCGGCTTGCGCTTCAGCTTCATCGTCGGGGTCAGCTCCTCCCCGCCCGGCTCCCACTCGACCGGCAGCAGGGTCCACTTCTTGATCTGCTCGACCCGCGCCATCTGCTCGTTCGCCGCCTCGACCTCCTTGCCCACGGCCTCGAGCACCTTCTCGTCCGCAGCGAGGGATTCGACCGAGGCGTCCTCGATCCCGTTCGCCTGCGCGAACGGCGGGGCCGAGTCGGGGTCGAGGGTGAGCAACGCGACGTTGTAGGGCTTCGAGTCGCCGACCGCGATCGCCTGGCCGATCAGCGGCCCGGCCGCCTTGAGCTTCGACTCGATGTTCGCCGGCGACATGTTCTTGCCGGCCGCGTTGATGATCAGCTCCTTCTTGCGGTCGACGATCTTGAGGAAGCCGTCGTCGTCGAACTCGCCGACGTCGCCGGTGTGGAGCCAGCCGTCGTCATCGATCGTCTCGCGCGTCTTCTCCTCGTTGTTGCGGTAGCCCGGCATGATGAACGGCCCCTTGATCAGGATCTCGCCGTCCTCGGCGAGCTTGATCTCCGCACCGGGCGACGGCGGGCCGACCGTCCCGATCTTGATGTTGTCGGGCCGGTTGCAGGTGCCGTAGCCGGTGGTCTCGGACATCCCCCAGAGCTCCGCGAGGGGCAGCCCGATCGCGTGGTAGAAGCGGATGACCTCGGGCGGCGTGGGCGCGGCGCCGACGTTCAGCGACTCGACGCGGTCGAGTCCGAGCTGTGCCCGGATCTTCGAGTAGACGAGCTCGTCGAACTTCTGCCACTGCTGCTCGAGCTCGGCGGGGACCTCCTGGCCGGACTGGATCAGGTCCACGCGCTTTAGGCCGACCTCCATTGCCTTCTGCATGCCGGCCTTCTTCTCCGCGTCCTGCTCGCCCTCGATCATCGCCTCGAGGCCGGCCTTCAGCTTCTCCCAGATGCGCGGGACGGCGAAGAACCATGTGGGACGCACCTCGGGCAGGTAGCCGACCACCTGGCGGGGGTCGGGGCAGCACGTCGCGGTGAAGCCGAGCAGGATCGGGATGTAGTGAGAGCAGGCGCGCTCGGCGATGTGCGCCATCGGCAGCCACGAGACGACGCTGCCCTCCTCCGGGAAGTCGATGATGCCGTGGTAGCCCTTCACCGCGGTCAGCAGGTTGCGGTGCGTGAGCTGGACGCCCTTCGGGTCGCCGGTCGTGCCCGACGTGTAGATCAGGGTGAGGATGTCGTCGGGATCGACGGCCTTCCAGGCCGCGTCGAAGTCGAAGCCGTCCTGCGCGCTTCCGATCAGGTCGTCGAGCGTCATGCCGCCCTCCGGCGCGTCGCCGTCGATCACGACGACGTGCTCGAGCGCATCGGCCTTCTCCTTCGCCTTCAGCACGGTGTCGAGGAACGCCTGCTCGGTGACGAGGACCTTGGTGGCGGCGTCGTTGACCAGATAGGTGATCTGGTCGGGCGTGTAGGTGTTGTAGATCGAGAACGGTGTCGCGCCCAGGTGCATGGCCGCCGAGTCCACGGGGTGGAACTCCGGCCTGTTCGTGAGCATGATCGCCACCGTGTCGCCGCGCCCGATGCCGACGCCGGCGAGCCCGGCCGCGATGTCACGGGCGCGCTGGGCGTACTCCCCCCACGTCATGACGAACTCGTCGCCCTTCGTCCGGATCGCGGGCTGGTCGGGACGGTCCTCGGCGGTCAGCTGGAACGCCTCGGCGACGGTCTGCGCGTCGAGCGCGCGCGGCTTGTAGCCGGTGTCGGACGCGGTGGTTACTTCCACGGGTCTCCTCCGAACGAATAGCTCGGCGGGCATCCCGCCCGCCTTCTGATCCCGAACCGAGACCTCCGGTCTCGGATTCCGCGGCCTACCGTACTTCAAAGCCCTCCCCTGAGAGGCGATCGATGTCATTCGTGAGCCCGATCAGGAACAGGCCGATTACCAGCATGAACCCGATGACGCCGGAGCGCTCCATGACGGCGAACGGCACCGGCTTGCGCCGGATCCCCTCCACGATGGCCCAGAAGATGTGGCCGCCGTCGAGCGGCAGGAACGGGAACAGGTTGACGATCGCGAGCGAAAGGGAGATCAACGCGAGGATGCCGAGCACGTCGGCGAGGTCGTCCAGGATCGTCTGCCGGGTCACCTCGTAGGAGCCGACGACGCCGCTGATCTCCTTGCGCTTCTCGGCATCGAGCAGGCGCGCCGGCAGCTTCGCCGTCTCCTTCGAGAGGAGCCAGAGACGCGAGCCGGTCTCGGTGAACGCCGTGCCGACCGGGAACGGGTCGCGCGGGCCGTCCTGGACGTAGGCGAACCCGAGCCGGGTCCGCTCGGCCTCGGGGTCGTAGACCGGGCGCAGCTCGAGGCTGCGCTCCGCGCCGTCCCGCTCGATCACGATCTCGGCCGGGGCGGTCGCGCGGCAGCCCTCCACCTGCTCCCCGGGACACTTGTGCTCCGCGATCGCGTCCACGAAGTCGCCGGGCCCGCTGGTGACGCCGTCCACCGAGACGAGCCTGTCGCCGGGCTCGAGCACGTCCGCGGCCGGATAGCCCTTCTCGATCACGTCCACGGTCCCCGAGGCCCGCTCCGGGTCGCGCGGGCCGATGATCGCGAAGTACGCGAACAGCAGCACAAACGCCAGCAGCAGGTTCATGGCGGGCCCGGCGGCGATCACGACCATCCGCTTCCACACCGGCTGCGCGTGGTAGGCGCGATCGCGCACCTCCTCGGGGAGGTCCTCGGACGGGTTCATGCCGCTGATCCGCACGTAGCCGCCGAGCGGGATCGAGCCGAGCGCGTACTCGGTCTCGCCCCGCTGGCGCCGCCACACGAGCGGCGGGAAGAAGAGGGCGAACCGCTCCACGCGCATGCCCACGGCCTTCGCGGCCATGAAGTGGCCGAACTCGTGGAGGATGATGAGGACCGAGAAGCCCAGGAACGCGAGGAACCAGCTCACGCAGCGACCCTCCTCGCCGCGTCGCGCGCCTCTTCGTCGGCCCGGTACAGGTCGGAGAAGTGGCGCACGCTGGTCGGCGGGACGGCATCGAGCGTTCGGTCGATGACCTCGGGGATCGCCGTGAAGGCAACCTGGCCCGAGAGGAACGCGTGCACCGCGATCTCGTTCGCCGCGTTCAGGACGCACGGCGCGGTCCCCCCCACCGCGGCCGCCTCGCGTGCGAGCCGCAGGCACGGGAACGCGTCGAGGTCGGGCGCCTCGAAGGTGAGCTGGCCCAGCTCGACCAGGTCGAGCGGCGGCACGGGCACGTCCGCGCGCTCCGGGTGGTGCAGCGCGTACGAGATCGGCACGCGCATGTCGGGGTATCCGAGGTGCGCGAGTGACGCGCCGTCGTTCAGGTGGACGAGTGCGTGCACGATCGACTGCGGGTGCACCACGACGTCGATCCGCTCGTAGGGGACGCCGAACAGGTGGTGCGCCTCGATCAGCTCGAGCCCCTTGTTCATGAGCGTGGCCGAGTCGATCGTGATCTTCCCGCCCATGTCCCACGTGGGGTGCGCGAGCGCGTCCTCCCGCGATACGTCGCGCAGGTCCTCCGCGTTGCGGCCGCGGAATGGGCCGCCCGAGGCCGTCAGGACGAGCCGCTCGACCGTGCCGGGCCGCTCGTTGGCGATGAGCTGGTGGAGCGCGGCGTGCTCGGAGTCGACCGGGATCACCTGGGCCCCGGTCGCCTCCGCGAGCGCCATCACGAGCTCGCCGCCGACCACGAGGCTCTCCTTGTTCGCCAGCGCGAGGTCGATGCCCTCCCCGAGGCTCGCGATCGTCGGCCCGAGGCCGGCGGACCCGACGAGGGCGTTCAGGACCAGGTCGCACGGCGTGTCGGTGATCAGCTCGACGAGCCCCTCGGCGCCCGCCAGGCCCGTGCCGCCGGGCCACGCGGCGGTGGCGCTGGCCGCCGCCGACTCGTCGGCGAGGGCGATCCGCTCCACGCCGTATCGCTCCGCCTGCTCGACGGCCTGCTCCCACGAGCTCTGCGCGGCGAGCGCCACGACCTCCAGGTCGTCGCTGCGCTCGACCACGTCGAGCGCCTGTACGCCGACCGAGCCGGTCGAGCCGAGGATCTGGACCCTTCGCACGGGGCGCCAGTTTGGCAGCCGCCGGAGTGGCAGCCCGGCCGCGGCGGCTAGAGGACCGCCACGGTCACGTAGTACGCCGTCACGATGCTGAACAGGACGGCGTCCAGGCGGTCGAGCGCGCCGCCGTGGGCGCCGAACAGCTTGCCCGTGTCCTTCACGTCGAGGTCGCGCTTGATCAGCGACTCGAACAGGTCCCCGATCGGCGCGGCCAGGGCCACGGCGCCGCCGATCACGAGCGCGTCGGGCCCGGCGATCCAGTCGTGGTAGCCCACGGCGAACAGCCAAAAGGCGAGCGTCCCGCCGATGACCCCGCACGCGAGCCCCTCGAGCGTCTTGTTCGGCGAGATCGACGGCGCGAGCGGGATCCGGCCGAACGAGCGGCCGCCGAGGTAGGCGGCGGTGTCGCCGATGAACGTCCCGAGCAGGACGGCCAGCACGAGGCTGCCCCCGTGGTCCAGATCGCGCAGGAGGACCGCGTGCGCCATCGCCATGCCGATCCAGAGCGTGCCGAACAGGACGACGGCCATCGCCCAGGAGGCGTGCTCCCGCCGCGGACGGGCGAGCGTCAGCGCGAACGTCACGGGCACCGATGCGACGAGCACGATGACCATGTGGAAGTGGTCGCCGTAGAGCGCGGCGAGCGCCAGGGCGACGACGGAGACGAAGCCGGCGAGGTTCGCGGGATGCACGCGCCCCATCAGCCGGTACAGCTCGGCCAGGCAGAAGATGCCGAGCAGGCTCACGCCGAGCGCCCACACGAGCCCGCCGTAGCCGACGATGACGGCCGCGAAGATGATCGCGGGGATCGCGGCCAGGATGCGCGCGCCGAGGTCCGAGCCCTGATGCCGGCGGCTCGTGGCCATCAGCGCGCCCCGTAGCGGCGCTCGCGCGCCGCGACGTCCTCGATCGCCGCCACCAGGTGCTCCTCGTCGAAGTCCGGCCAGAGCACGTCGGCGAAGTGGAGCTCCGAGTACGCGGTCTGCCAGAGCAGGAAGTTCGAGACGCGCAGCTCGCCGCTCGTCCGGATCAGCACGTCTGGGTCGTCCATGTCAGGCGCGTACAGGAGCTTCGCGAACTCCTCCTCCCCGCCCCCCTCATAGCGCGCCGCGGCGTCCACGATCTCGGCCCGGCCGCCGTAGTTGAACGCGACGAACAGCTTCATCCGGTCGTTCGCGCGCGTCGCCTCCTCCGCCCAGGCCATCTTCTCGCGCAGCTCGTCGGAGACCTCCTCGCGCCGGCCGATGAACATCATCCGGACGCCCTCCTCGTCGAGCTCGGGCGTCTCCGACTCGATCAGCTCGGCGAACATCGCCATCAGCCCATCGACCTCGTCCTCCGGGCGGGTCCAGTTCTCGGTCGAGAACGCGTACACCGTCAGCTCGGCGACGCCGTGCTTGACCGCATGGCGGACCGTTCGCTTCAGCGCCTTGGCGCCTTCACGGTGCCCGGCGAGCACCGGCAGCCCGTGGCCGCGGGCCCAGCGGGCGTTGCCGTCCATGATGATGGCGACGCGAATCGCCTAGACCTCGAGGATCTCCTCTTCCTTGCCGGCCAGGAAGGAGTCGATCTCGCCGATCTTGGCGTCGGTCAGCTTCTGGAGCTCCTGCTCGGCCCGCCGCTCCTCGTCCTCGCCGACCTCGCCCTCGCCCTTCAGCTCCTTGAGGTCGTGCATCACGTCGCGCCGGATGTTCCGGATCGAGACGCGTCCCTCCTCTGCGATGCCGCGCACCACCTTCACCAGGTCCTTGCGCCGCTCCTCGGTCAGCTCGGGCAGCGTCAGCCGGATCACGTTCCCGTCGTTCGACGGCGTCAGGCCGATGTCGGACTCGAGGATCGACTTCTCGATCGACTTGATCGAGGACTTGTCGTAGGGGGTGATGGTCAGCAGGCGCGCCTCAGTCGCGGAGACCTGCGCGAGCTGGTTGAGCGGCGTCTGGGCGCCGTAGTAGTCGACCTGGATCCGGTCGAGGATGTGCGGGGAGGCGCGACCGGTGCGGACGGTCGCGAACTCGCGGCGGATCGCGTCGACCGCTTTGTTCATCCGGTCCGTTGCGTCCTCCAGAAGGTCATCGATCATGTCGACACCACCGTCCCCACGCGCTCCCCTGACACTATCCGCTCGATGTTGCGCTCGTCGTCCATGTTGAAGACGTGGATGGGCAGGGTGTTGTCCATGCACAGCGAGAGCGCGGTCGAGTCCATCACCCCGAGCCGCTGCTCGATCGCCTCGCGGTGGGTCAGCTCGGCGATGAACTCGGCGTCCGGGACGGTGCGCGGGTCGGCGCTGTAGACGCCCTCCACGCCGTTCTTGGCCATCAGGATGGTCTCCGCGTGGATCTCGAGCGCGCGCAGCGCGGCGGCCGTGTCCGTGGTGAAGAACGGGTTGCCGGTGCCCGCCGCGAAGATCACGATCCGCCCCTTCTCCAGATGCCGGATGGCGCGGCGGCGGATGTAGGGCTCGGCAACCTCGGAGATCGTGATCGCCGACTGCACGCGCGTGTGCGCGCCGAGCTTCTCGAGCGCGTCCTGGAGCGCGAGCGCGTTGAGCACGGTGGCGAGCATGCCCATGTAGTCGCCCGTCGCGCGGTCCATGCCGGCCGCGGCGCCGGCCAGCCCGCGGTAGATGTTGCCACCGCCGACCACGATGCCGAACTCGACCCCCTGGTCGGAGACGCGCTTCACCGCCTCCGCGATCGCGGCGATCCGCTCGCGATCGGCCCCGTATTCGAGCGAGCCCATGAGAGCCTCGCCGGAGAGCTTGAGAAGGACCCTCTTGAAGGCGGGGGTCACGCGTCGCCGACGGCGAACCGCTGGAAGCGCCTGATCACCACGTTCTCGCCGGTCTTCGCCGCCGTCTGGGCGCGAAGCTCCTCGATCGTGGCGTCGCCGTACTTGTCCTTGTTGACATGCGGCTGGTTGAGCAGGACGACCTCCTCGAGCCACTTCCTCAGCCGTCCCTCGGCGATCTTCGGGCGCACGTTCTCGGGCTTGTCCTGCGCCTGCTCCTCGAAGATGCGCAGCTCGCGCTCGCGGTCCTCGGCGGGCACCTCGTCCTCGGAGACGTACAGCGGCGCCGCCGCGGCGACGTGCAGGGCGACCTCGCGCGCGAACCCCTTGAAGTCGTCGTTCTTCGCGACGAAGTCCGTCTCGCAGTCCACCTCCACGAGCACGCCGATCTTGCCGTTCGCGTGGATGTAGCTCGCGACGACGCCCTCGCTGGCGGCCCGCTCGCCGCGCTTGGCGGCCTGCGCCTGGCCCTTGATGCGGAGGATCTCGACGGCCTTCTCCATGTCGCCGCCGGCCTCCGCGAGGGCCTTCTTGCAGTCCATCATGCCGGCGCCCGTGCGCTCGCGAAGCGTCTTGACGTCGGCGGCCTTGATCTCCGTCACGACGTGGCCTCCTCCGGCTTCGAGGGCTGCTGCGCGGCCTCGGCATCGGCGGCGGGCTGCTCCGGCCCGCCCGGCTCCTTGGTCGGGTCGGACCCGCCCTTGTCGCCGACCGGCAGTGGGACGCTGGGGGCGCCGTCGGCCCCCGTGCGCGCAGCGTCGCCCTGGCCGGGTCCCATGTCGGCGGTCATCTCGGCCTCGCGGGCTTGCGCCATCTGCGCACTCGCCTCCTCGGCTTCCTGACGCGCCTGTTCCTCCGCCTGCTTTCGAGCCGCGGTCTCGGCGGCCTCGCGCTGGGCCTTCTCTTCCGCCTCGCGGCGGGCGGTCTCCTCCTCGGCCCGGAAGACCGAGGCGCGCTCGGCCACGACGTCGCCGATCGCGTCCGCCACGACCTTGCACGAGCGGATGGCGTCGTCGTTGCCGGGCACGACGAACGTGACGGGGTCCGGGTCGCAGTTCGTGTCCACGAGGCCGATGATCGGGATCTTCAGCCGTTCCGCCTCCTTGACGGCGATCACCTCCGTCTTCAGGTCGACCACGAACATCGCGTCGGGGGTGCGCTGCAGGTTGCGGACGCCGCCGAGGTTCATGGTCAGCTTGTCGCGCTCGGAGAGCGCGCTGATCCGCTCGCGCGTCGGCAGCAGGTCCATCGTGCCGTCCTCGACCCAAGCGTCGAGGTCGTGGAGCCGCTTGATGCGCTTCGAGATCGTCTGGAAGTTCGTCAGCAGGCCGCCCAGCCAGCGCTGGTTCACGTACGGCATGCCAGACTTCTCGGCCGCGTCCTTCACGGCGTCGCGCGCCTGCTTCTTCGTGCCCACGAACAGGATCGTGCCGCCGCGTCCTGCGACGTTCGCGCTGAACTCCTGCGCCCGCTCCAGCAGCCGCTCGGTCTGCTGCAGGTCGATGATGTGGATGCCGCCGCGCTCGCCGAAGATGAACCGGCGCATCTTCGGGTTCCAGCGGCGCGTCTGGTGGCCGAAGTGGACGCCGGCCTCCAGCAGCTCGCGTATGCCTACCTGAGCCACGTGTACTGCTCCCTTTTCTCGATGTTTCCCGGCCTACCGAGGGGCGGACCCGGCAGTGCTCACCGGGCAGGGCCGCCCCCGGCCGCGACCGGGGTAGCTGACTAGACGAACGAAGAATAGGCCTCAGACGTAAACGAGGCGGTCAAGAAGACCGCCTCGCTCACTCATATGAATAGTCTCCGTCTGGCCCTCCGGAGACTGGCTCCCGCATCGCCGCATCCTGTATTTGGTGCAGGTCAGCGGGCGGTTTGGACTCGCAGAGCGTGTCTGCCCCGCTCTCCGGGTGCTTAAACCTGAGCTTTGCCGAGTGCAGAAATTGGCGCGTCAGCCCAAGGCGGACCCCGGAATTCCGTCCTCCGTACTGGGGATCGCCGCAGACCGGGTGACCGATCGCCTGCATATGGGCGCGGATCTGGTGGGTGCGGCCGGTCTCGAGCGTTATGCGCAGGAGCGTGGTGCGCGGGTATGCCGCGACGACCTCGAAATGCGTGCGCGCGGTCCGCGGGCTGTCGCTCCGCACCGACATCAGCTTTCGCTGGTCGCGGTCGCGTCCGATCGGAGCGTCGATCGTGCCGGTGCGCGAGTCCGGCCGGCCCTCCACGAGGGCCAGGTACTGGCGCTCGAGCTCGCGGTCGCGGATGAGCCGCTGGAGCGCGCGGTGCACGGGCTCCGACTTCGCGACGACCATCAGCCCCGACGTGTCACGGTCGAGCCGGTGGACGATGCCGGGGCGCCAGCGGTCCCCGCCCGCGGCCCCGCGCGCCGCGAGCGCCTGGGCGAGCGTGCCGGTCGGGTGTCCGGGCGCCGGGTGGACGACGACGCCGGGCGGCTTGTCGACGACGAGCAGGTGCTCGTCCTCGAGGACCACCGCGTACGGCACGCCCTCGCCGGCACCCGGGTCGCCGGGGTCCGGGACCGCGGGAAGGTCGACGCGCACGATCTCTCCGGCCTGAACCGAGTGGCTCTTCGAGCGCGGCGCCCCATCCACCGTCACGGCACCCTGCTCGATCAGCCGCTGCGCGGCGGCGCGCGAGCCGACCGCCGGGACGGCTGCGAGGAAGACGTCGAGGCGGCGCCCGACCGCCTCGGGACCGACGGCCGCCTCGACCCGCCCGCTCAGCGCCGCGCCTCCGCCACGTAGAGGAGCGTGAGGACGCCGACCACGATCGCCACGTCGGCCAGGTTGAAGGCTGGCCAGGCGATCGGATCGATGAAGTCGATGACCGCGCCGTCGCGGGCGCGGTCCGCGAGGTTGCCGAGGGCGCCGCCGAGGATCAGGCCCACGGGCAGCCAGAGCAGCGGCGTGCCGCTGCGAAGCACGAAGTACGTGGCGAGGCCGCCGAGCGCGACCGTGATCACCACGACCAGCAGCGCGCCGCCGCCGGCCAGCGCGCCGAACGCGATCCCCTCGTTGCGGACGTAGGTCAGGTCGAGGCCGAGGAAGACGTTGACATCCTCGCCGCGCTCCAGCGAGGCCACGGCGATGGCCTTCGTCACCTGGTCCGCCGCGACGACCAGACCGAGCACGGCCACGGCGCGCGCGAGCGCGGTCTGGCTCAACCCCTGATGACGTCGACGACGATTCCGCCCACGATCAAGAGGACGAAGGTCGCCACGATCGGGCTGAGATCGAGCGCGGCGGGCCCCATCTTCGCCATCGGGATGAAGCGGCGGAAGAGGTTGAGGTAGGGGTTGGTGACGTCGTTCACGAAGGTGAGGAACGCGCTCAGGACCGGGTGGTAGGGAATGGACCGGAACCAGCTCGCGATGATCTTGATGAAGATCAGGATCAGGTAGACGTAGATCAGCGTCTCGACGTAGTCCGCGATGTCGGCCCGGCCGATCGCGAGCGGGATCGCGCTCATGCGCCCACCGCGGCGTCCACAGCGGCGTCGAATGCCGTGCGCAGACCGCCGTCCTCGAGCGCCGCGGTGCCGCGCTCGGTCAGCCCCCCGGGTGACGTCACTCGCCGGCGAAGCTCCTCCGGCCCGACGCCTGCGCGGGCCAGCATCTCGCCCGTCCCCGCCACCGTCTCCGCGACGAGTTGCTGGGTCTCGTCGCGGTCCAGGCCGTGACGGACGCCGGCGTCCCGGAGTGCCTCGGCCACCAGCGCGATCCAGGCGGGCGCGCAGCTCATGACCGCGGTGGCGGCCTGCATGTCGTCGTCGCTCAGCTGCACGACGCGCCCGAGCCGGCCGAACAGGGCGAGGATGTCGTCCTCCGGCCCGTCCGCCGCGCGGGTCCCAGCCGCGTAGCAGCAGACGCCCCTTCGGACTTCGACCGGCTGGTTCGGCATGAAGCGGTAGACGGGGAGCTCGGGGTAGGCGTCCTCGACGGCGGCGACCGGCACGCCGCCCAGGATCGAGACGATGGCGCGCGCGTGCGGCCGGATCTCCTCGGCCACGTCGGCTAGCTGCGCCGGCTTGTGGCAGAGCATCACGGCGTCGGCCTGTTGCGCGAGCTCGGCGTTCGATGTGGCCACCTCGCCCGCGATCGCCTCGGCCAGCGCGGCGGCGCGGTCGCGGTCGACGTCGAAGACCAGGGCGGGCTCGTCCCAGCCGCGGGCGAGCGCTCCGGCCATGTTCCCTGCCCCGATCAGTCCGATCTTCACGCGGGCCAGATTACGCACTAGGTGCGAGAACCAAGCAGATCAAGGACGCAGGCTCGAAGGCGTGCTGCGCACGCCGAGAGCCGAGGACGCCGAGATGCGCTGGTTCGCAGCTCCTAGGACTGGTTGAAGAAGCCCTTCTCGATGAGCCGCGCGCGCTCCTCGGCGGAGACCTCGACGTTGCGCGGCGTGAGAAGGAAGACCTTGTCGGCGATGCGCTGCATCCCGCCGTCGAGCGCGTACGTCAGGCCCGAGGCGAAGTCGATCAGGCGCTTGGAGAGGTCGGTGTCGGTGGTCTGCAGGTTCAGGATGACCGGGACCGCGTCCTTGAACCGGTCCGCGATCTGCTGGGCGTCGTTGAAGTTCTTCGGGACGACGAGGTGCACCTGGACGTCGGCGCCGCCGCGCCCGTTGCCGCCGTTCCCGGCCACCGGGCGCAGGACCCGCGTCTCGCGCCCGCTCGGGGCGCTGCCGTCGTCGGCGAAGATGTCCTCGATCTCGTCACGCCGGCGGCGGTTGCGCTCGAGCCGGCGGACGTTCGGGCGCTCGCGGTAGCGGCTCTCGATCTCCTGCTCGGGCTCGACGTCGAGCGCCTCGTCGCGGTACGGGTCGTCGTCCTCGGCGAGGCCGAAGTAGACGAGCGTGCGGTGCCATGTATCGCGAAGCGCCATGCTGGGGACTCGGTTTCGCGCGTTATGCGGCGATTCCTGCCTGCCACAGGGTACCCATGCTGACCATCGAGGACACCGGGAGCGGCGAAAACCTCCTGCTCCTGCACGGGTTGACGGCCACGCGCCGGTACGTGCTCCAGGGCTCGCGGCTGCTCGCGCGCGAGGGGTGCCGGCTCGTCTCCTACGACGCGCGCGCCCACGGCGAGTCCGACCCGGCCGAGGAGCCGGGCGCCTACGAATACTCGGATCTCGCGCGCGACGCGGTTGCCGTGATCGAGGAGCGCGGGCTCTCGTCGGCTGTCCTGATCGGGCACTCGATGGGCGCCGCCACGGCCGTCCGCGTGGCGCTCGAACGGCCTGAGCTAGTGAAGGCGCTCGTCCAGATAACGCCCGCCTATGCCGGGGAGCCGTACCTCGAGGACTCCGCCCTCGCCTACTGGGACCGGCTGGCCGCTGGGCTCGAGAGCGACGGCGTGGACGGGTTCATGCGCGCGTTCGAGGCGCCGGGCGATCCCCGCTGGCGCGAGGCGGTGCTGAAGTTCACCCGTCAGCGGATCGAGCGTCACCGGCATCCCGAGGCGCTCGCTCAGGCCGTGCGCGTCGTGCCGCGCTCGGAGGCGTTCGACGGCCTGGACGCACTCGCCCAGATCGACGTGCCGGTGCTGGTGATCGGCAGCCGCGACGACGCCGACCCCAACCACCCGCTGGCCGTCGCCGAGGAGTACGCGCGCCGCCTCCCCCGGGTCACGTTCGTCGTCGAGGACGAGGGCGACCCGCCGCTCGCGTGGCAGGGGGCGCAGCTGTCGCGCGCGATCCTCGACTGGCTGCGCCGTCAGGCGTAGAGCACGGAGCCCAGACGGACGATCGTCGCGCCCTCCTGCACGGCGACCTCGTAGTCCTGCGTCGTGCCCATCGACAGGCGCCTCAGCCCGTACTCGGCGGCCAGCTCGGCGAGGCGGGCGAAGTGCGGCCGGCTCGCCTCCGGGTCCTCCGCGAAGGGCGGCATCGTCATCAGGCCCGTGACGGTCACCGGGCAGCGGGCGATGAAGTCGCCGAGCTCGGCCGGCGCGATTCCTTCCTTCGCCGCGTCCTCCGCGATGTTCACCTGCACGAGCACCTCCGCCGAAGGATGCTCGCCCAGCCGCCGCAGCGCCGACTCCGACGCGACCGAGTGGATCAGGCGCACGCGCGGCGCCACGTCCTTCACCTTGCGGCTCTGGAGCGCGCCGATGAAGTCCCACTCGAAGAGGTCCCCGTGCGCGTCCTGCTTGGCGATCAGGTCCTGCGCGCGGTTCTCGCCGACGAGCGCGATCCCGGCGTCGGCGAGAACGGGCAGGTCGTCCGCTTCCACGTACTTGACGGCCGCGCAGATCTCCACCTCGTCGCCGATCTTCTGCCACACGCGCTCGAGGTTCGCGCGCACGCGCGCGGGGTCTAGGCCCGCCACACGAGCCCTCCCTGGCGCCCAGTGACGCCGTCGTCGCGCCGGTGCGAGAAGAAGAGGTCGGCGCGGCAGCTCGTGCACATGTCGACGTGCTCGATCCGCTCGACTCCCGCGGCGCGAAGCCGGTCCTCGGCAACGGCGCGGAGGTCGAGCATGCGGCCGTCGGCGAAGCGGGCGTCGAACTGCGCGAGGACCTCCTCGCCCACCTCGTAGCAGCAGCGGCCGATCGCGGGCCCGACCGCGGCGGCCCGCACGTCGCCCAGCTCCGCAGCGGCCTGCTCCACGATTCCGCCCGCCAGTCCGCGCCACCCTGCGTGGACCATCGCGACCGCCCCCTCCCCCGCCAGCGCGATCGGGAGGCAGTCGGCGACGATGACGAGTAGCGCGAGATCCTCGCGGGCGGTGACGTGGGCGTCCACGCGCTCGAGATCGCCGTCCTCTGGCGGCGCGTCCCAGCGCCTCACGCCCGTGCCGTGCACCTGCCAGCCCATCGCCACGCCCCGCCCGTCGAGGCCGGCCTTCTCGGCCAGAAGTGCGCGGTTTCGTTCGACGCGCGCGCGGTGGTCGTCGGTGAGGATCCCAAGGTTGAGCGAGTCATACGGGGGCTCGCTGACGCCGCCGCGGCGCGTCGAGAAGACCGCCTCAGCGCCGGGCAGCTCGACGCGGATCACGTCGTCGATCGCGCCACCTCCAGCGCGTAGCGGAGCTCCTCCTCGCGGCCCGAGAGCTCGCCGTCGAGCTTCTTCCTGAGCGTCAGCTCGAGCGCGCGCCCGAGCGCCGGCGACTCCGGCACGCCGGCCTCGACCAGGTCGCGCCCCGTGATCTCGAGCTGCACGCCCTGGAGGTCGGCCAGGTAGCGCAGGATGGGGCCCCCGGGGGCGCCGTGGGCGAGGGTCAGCGCGAGGGTCTCGGGGTGCTCGCAGTGGAGCAGCGCGTGGATCGTGGAGTCCGGCAGATCGCCCCGCAGCATCGCCGCCAGCTGAGGCGCCTTGCGCGCCGCGCGCAGCACGGCGTCGCGCTCGTCCGCGCGCAGGCCGAGCGACTGGACCCAGAGCGCGTCGGGCTCGGGACCGACCAGGGCGGCGAGCGCGGTCAGCGCCGGGTCCGCCCGCGTCTCACCCGCACCGAGCTGGGCCGAGGCCACGAGCTCGAGGTCGGCGTCGAGGCCCGGTCCGAGCGAGTCGACCAGGCGAAGCTCGGTCAGCCGTTCGACACCGCGCGGCGCTGCATGCTCGCGAAGCAGGTCGAGCAGCTCGTCGCGGATTCGCGGCCCGGACACGGTCCCGAGCGCCTTGCGCCGCGCCGCCTCGCGGGCCAGCTCCTCGGTGGCCGCGTCCATCCGGAAATCCAGCCGGACCTCGTAGCGCACCGCGCGGAGAAGCCTCGTCGGGTCGTCGAGAAAGCTTCGATCGTGGAGGACGCGCACGGCACGCGCGTCGAGATCGTCGCAACCGCCGTGCGGGTCGTGCAGGTGGCCCAGCTCGTCGCCCTGAGGCCTGCTGGCCATCGCGTTGATTGCGAAGTCACGCCGCGCGAGGTCCTCCTCCAGGGCGGCCGGCCGCACCTCGGGTAGCGCGCCCGGCTCCGGGTAGGACTCGGCGCGCGTGGCCGCCAGGTCGAAGACGAGCGCCCCGGCGCGGACGGTGGCCGTGCCGAAGCGGTGGTGCGGCACGACATCCCCGCCCAGGCGTGTCGCCAGCTCGCTCGCCGTCTTCGGCCCGTCGCCCTCGACCGCGAGGTCCAGGTCGACCGCACAGCCCTCGCGCAGGACGTCGCGCACTGCGCCGCCCACGAGGTAGATCGGCGAAAGGCCCTCGACCGCGGGCAGCAGGCGGTCCATGCCGGGCAGCGCCCGGATCCGCTCGCGCAGCTCTCCTTTGACCCTCCGCACCCTCCCGAAACTACAGCCGGACAGGGATGCCGGCGGCGTGCATGGCCCGCTTGGCCTCGGCCACGCTGTACGTGCCGTAGTGGAAGATCGACGCGCAGAGGACGGCGTCCGCGCCCCCGCGCTCGACCGCGTCGACGAGGTGCGACAGCTCGCCCGCGCCGCCCGAGGCGATCACCGGGATCTCGACCGCGTCCGCGACCGCCCGCGTCAGCTCCAGCTCGTACCCATCCTCGGTGCCGTCGCGGTCCATGCTGGTCAGCAGGATCTCCCCCGCCCCGCGCTCGGCGCCCTCGCGGGCCCAGTCGACCGCGTCGAGCCCGGTCGCGAGCCGGCCGCCGTTCAGGTACACCTCGTATCCGTCGCCGGCGCGCTTCGCATCGATGGCGAGGACGACGCACTGCGCGCCGAACACCTCCGCCATCTCGCCGATCAGCTCCGGCCGCCGGACCGCCGCCGAGTTGACCGACACCTTGTCCGCACCCGCGTCGAGCACTGCCTGGGCGTCGGCGGCCGAGCGCACGCCGCCGCCGATCGTGAACGGGATGAAGACGTTGTCGGCGCAGCGCCGCGCGAGCTGGACGACCGTGTCGCGCTTCTCGTGCGAGGCCGTGATGTCGAGGAGGACGAGCTCGTCGGCGCCCTCCTGCTCGTAGCGCTCGGCCAGCTCCACCGGATCGCCGGCGTCGCGGATGTCCACGAAGTTCGTGCCCTTCACGACGCGGCCCTTGTCCACGTCGAGGCACGGGATGACGCGTCTAAGGACCATCGAGCAGCTCGTGCACCTGGGCGATCGTGAAGCGCTCCTCGTAGAGGGCCTTCCCGGAGACGACGCCGGCCAGGTTCAGCAGCCGCAGCGAGGCCAGCTCGCGGAAGTCCTCGAGCGAGCCGATTCCGCCCGAGTAGAGGAAGCGCCCCCGGATGATCCCCCCGATCCGCGCCACCTCGTCCAGGTCCGGGCCCTCGAGCATCCCGTCGCGGTCCACGTTCGTGTACACGAACTGGCGCACGCCGCGGCGCTGCATCCGCTCGATCACGTCCTCGGCCTGCATCTGGGTCGCCTTCGTCCATCCCGCCACCGATACCCGCCCCCCGCGCACGTCGATCGCGACGAGCACGCGCCTCGGCCAGCTAGCCACGCACGCGTCGAGAAACTCGACGTCCGTGTACGCCGCCGTTCCGAGGATGACGCGATCGGCGCCCGCGGCGAGAGCGGCGCGCACCGACGCCACGTCGCGCAGCCCGCCCCCGTACTGGACCGGCACGGTCAGCTCGCTCGCGATCCGCTCGAGGTGGTCCAGGTTCTGGGGCTTCCCCTCGCGCGCCCCGTCGAGGTCGATGACGTGGAGGAACCGCGCGCCCTGCTCGGCCCATGCGCGCGCCGCCTCGAGCGGGTCCTCGTTGTAGACGGTCTCCTGGTCGAAGTCGCCCTGCCGCAGCCGCACCGCCTTGCCGCCGCGAATGTCGATGGCCGGCAGCAGGATCACGCCGCGAGGCGCACGAAGTTGCGCAGGAGCGCGAGCCCGTCGTGGCCGGACTTCTCCGGGTGGAACTGGACGCCGAAGACGTTGCCGCGGCCGACGACGCTCGGGAAGCGGCTGCCGTAGGACGACCAGCCGATCACCTCGTCGTCGCCCGCGGTCCTTGGCGCGAACGAGTGCACGTGGTAGAACGCGGCTGGGTCGGGGAGGCCCTCGTGCAGCGGCGAGCCGTTGGCCCAGGCGACCTCGTTCCAGCCGATGTGGGGCACCTTCAGGCCCGGCGCGTCGAGCGCCACGACCTCGCCGTCGAGCAGGCCGAGCCCGTCCGCCCCGCCCAGCTCCGCGCTCGACTCGAACAGCAGCTGCATGCCCAGGCAGATGCCGAGCACGGGCTTGCCGGCTTCCACGTGTTCGCGCATCAGGGCGTCGAAGCCGAGCGCGCGCACGGCGTCCATCGCCTTCGGGAAGGCGCCCACGCCCGGCAGCACGAGGCCCGCGGCCGCGCGGATCCGGTCGGCGTCGCGGGTGACCTCGACCTCGGCGCCCACACGCTCGAGCGCCTTCTCGGCCGAGCGGAGGTTGCCCATGCCGTAGTCGAGGACGGCGATCAAAGTAATCCCTTGGTGGACGGGATGGCGGTTGCGCCGGGCTCGATCGCCACCGCCGCGCGCAGTGCGCGGGCGAACGCCTTGAAGGCGGCCTCGACCATGTGATGGGCGTTCGAGCCCGCCTCGATGCGCACGTGGAGCGTCAGCTTCGCCGCCCCGGCGACCGCGCGGAAGAACTCCTCGGCGAGGTCGCTGTCGAATGCCTCGATCGCGCCGACCGGGATCTCGCCCTCGAAGACGCAGAGCGGGCGGCCGGAGACGTCCACCACCGCGGCGGCGCGCGCCTCGTCCATCGGGACGGTCGCGTGGCCGAAGCGCGTGATGCCGGCGCGGTCATCGAGCGCCTGGTCGAGCGCCTGCCCGAGGACGATGCCGACGTCCTCGACCGTGTGGTGGGACCCGGTCTCGAGATCGCCCTTCGCGTCCACGTCCAGGTCGAGCGCGCCGTGCCGCGCCACCGCGTCGAGCATGTGGTCGAAGAAGCCGATGCCGGTGGTGCGCTCGCCCGCTCCCGAGCCGTCCAGGCCCAGCCGGAGCCGGATGTCCGTCTCGTTCGTCTGGCGCGAGATGTCTGCGGATCGGGTCATGCGCGGCGCTCCATCGACTCGCCGTGGATCGGGAAGCCCTCGGCCCGCGCGAGGGCGGCGCCATGCGGCGCCAGGGCGCGAGCCGCCTCCTCCGAGAACGATACCCGGGCCATCCTGCGCCGGAAGGTGGCGACCGACAGCCCGCTGGCGAACCGCGCGGCGCCGCCCGTGGGCAGCACGTGGTTGGACCCCGCGACGTAGTCGCCGAACGCCGTCCCCGCATAGCGCCCGACGAACAGGCAGCCCGCGCTGCGCACGAGGTCGATGCAACGCTCGGGGTCCGTCCCCGTCAGTTGCAGGTGCTCGGGCGCGATTGCGTCCGCCAGGCGGACCGCGGCACGTACGTCGATGGCGTGCACGAGCGCCAGCGGCGCCTCGGTCGCGGTCGCCAGTTCGGAGGCGAGCTGCGCGATGGTCTCCTCGACGCGGTCCAGGATCGCGGCGTCGGCGGAGATCAGCGCCAGCAGGCTGTCCGGCCCATGCTCGGACTGGGCGAGCAGGTCGAGTGCGATCAGGTCCGGGTCGGCGTCGCCGGTGGCGACCACGACCAGCTCGCTCGGCCCCGCCAGTCCGTCGATCCCGACCACCCCGGCGACCTGGCGCTTCGCCTCGGTGACGAATGCGTTGCCGGGGCCGACGATGACGTCCACGGCCGGCACGCTCTCCGTCCCGTATGCGAGCGCCGCGATCGCCTGGGCGCCGCCCATGCGGTACACCTCGTTCACGCCGCACAGGCCGCACGCCGCGAGGATCGTGGGGTGTGCGCTCCCGCCCGGGCCGGGCGGTGCGCAGACGGCGAGCTCGTCCACCCCGGCCGCGCGCGCGGTGACCGCGCACATCACGACCGTCGAGGGATATGGCGCCCGGCCGCCGGGCACATAGGCGGCGGCGCGGCGCACGGGGAGCTCGGCGACCTCGACCTGCTGGCCGTCGTCCAGCGCGACCGCGACCGGCTCGCGGAGCTGCGCCTGCGCGACGGCGCGGACGTTCTCGATTGCCTTGCGCAGCCCGCCCAGAACCTCGGGCTCGAGCAGGGCGATCGCCTCGTCGATCTCGGCAACCGGCACCCGCAGCTCGTCCGGTGCCACCTCGGCGTGGTCGAACTGCGCGGTCAGCCGCAGGACGGCTGCGTCACCCTCGGCGCGCACGGCGTCCACGATCCGGCGCACGTCGTCCTCGACCGCGCGCGGCGGTGGCACGAGGGCACGCAGCTGCGCGGCGTCCGCGTCCGCCCCGAAGCGGGTCACTCGCAGCTTCATCGCGACTCCCCCAGACGCGCGACGATGTCGTCGATCGCCGCCGCCTTCAGCTTGTGCGCGACCGGGTTGGCGATGAGCCGCGCCGTCGACGTGAAGATCTCCTCGAGCTCCACCAGCCGGTTCTCGCGCAGCGTGGTGCCGGTGTCCGACAGGTCCACGATCGCGTCGACCATCCCGGTGAGCGGTGCCAGCTCGACCGATCCCTTGACCTCCACGATCTCGGCGTGGCGGCCGGTCCGCGCGAAGTACTCGGCCGCGGTGCGCGGGTACTTCGTGGCGACGCGGGCACGGCCGAGGCGCCGCAGGGACTCGGCGAGCGTGTCGTCGCCCTCGCGCGCGGCCACCACCATCCGGCAGGCGCCATAACCCAGGTCGAGCAGCTCGTACACGTCGCGGTCGACCTGCTCGGCGAGCACGTCCTTCCCGACGATGCCGATGTCGGCCGCACCGTGCTCGACGTAGGTGGGCACATCGCTGGGGCGCATGGTCACGATGCCCGCGTCCTCGAACAGCAGCTTGCGGTCGTTCGCGCGAACCTCCGCGGTGTCGATCCCGATCGACTCGAGCAGGTCGAGCGTCTCGCCGAAGAGGTTGCCGCGCGGAACGGCGATCGTGAGAAGGGGGACGGAGCCCGTTTCCTTCATCCGAGCCGCTCCTCCTCCGCCTGCGCCGTGTGCACGGCCTGGAGGTCGAGCGCCAGCCCGCACGCCGGCAGGTCGCGACCGAACCGCGCGAGCAGCCCGTCGTACCGGCCACCCCCGCCGAGCGCGAACCCGACCGCGGGGTCGTAGACCTCGAAGACGGCGCCCGTGTAGTAGTCGAGCTCGCGCACTAGCCCGAGGTCGAAGATCACCCGGTCGGCGATGGCGTGCCCCTCGAGCTCGGCGTGCAGCTCGCGGAGCCCCGCGACGGCGGCCGCTGCCGGGCCGGAGCCGCGCTCCAGCACCTCGGGCCCGCCGCGGACGCGCGGCAGCTCGGCGAGCGTCGCGCTGACGTCGGCATCGAGGTTCAGTCGCGCGACGCGCGACTCGAGCTCGACGAACCGCCGCTCAGACAGGAGCCGCAGCAGCGGATCGCGCTCGGCCTCGGGCACCTGGAGCTCCGCCAGCAGCGTCCGGTAGAGCGAGCCGTCGCCGACACCGATCCGGTAGCGGCGCAGACCGATCGCCTCGAGGCCCTGCGCGACGAGCGCGAGCACCTCAGCGTCCCCCGCGCTGCCGGGGGCGCCGATCAGCTCGATGCCGCCCTGGAGGAACTCGGTCGAGGTTCGGCCGCGCTCGGGCGCACGGTAGGCGTGCTGGAAGTACGAGAAGCGCAACGGGGGCTCGGCGTCCGGGTAGCGGCTCGCGACGAGCCGCGCGATCGGGATCGTCATGTCGGAGCGCAGCACGAGGACGCGCCCGTGCTCGTCGAAGAGGCGGTAGGGCGCGCTGGCGGCGCGGTCGTCGCCCCGGCTCAGGACGTCCTCGTACTCGAGCGCCGGGGTGCGGACCTCGCCGTAGCCCGCCTGCTCGAACATCTCGCGCAGGCGCGCGGACAGCGCGCGCAGCTCGCGCATCTCGTCGGGCAGCACGTCGCGCGTGCCGGGCGGGATCGGGTGGATCACGCGGGCCTCCCTCGCCGGGCGAACACGGCGCGGCCGCTAGGCCGGCACCTTCTCCATCTGAACGCGCTCGATCTGGGCTCCGAGCGCGCGCAGACGCTCGTCGATGCGCTCGTAGCCACGGTCGATCTGGCGGATGTTCCCGATCTCGGAGCGCCCCTCGGCGCAGAGCGCGGCGATGAGCATGGCCATGCCCGCGCGGATGTCGGGGCTCTCCATCTTCTCACCGTGAAGCCGGCTCGGGCCGCTGACGACCGCCCTGTGGGGGTCGCACAACAGAACCCGAGCGCCCATGGAGACGAGCTTGTCCACGAAGAACAGGCGGTTCTCGAACATCTTCTCGAAGATCAGCACCAGCCCGTCCGCCTGCGTGGCGAGCGCGAGCGCGATGCTGGTGAGGTCGGCCGGGAACGCCGGCCACGGGCCGTCGTCGATCTTCGCGATCGCGTCGCCCTCGTCGTTCTTCACGCGCAGCCGCTGGCCGGCCGGGACGATCAGGTCGCCGCCGTCGAACTCCATGCGGCAGCCGAGCCGCTCGAAGATCAGCCTGGTCATGCGGAGGTCGTCCACGCACACGTCCTTGATCCGAAGCTCCCCGCCCGTGACCGCGGCGAGCGCGACGAAGCTGCCCACCTCGATGTAGTCCGGCCCGATCGTGTACTCGGCGCCGCCCAGCTCGGACTTGCCCTCGATGATCAGCACGTTCGAGCCGATGCCCTCGATGCCCGCCCCCATCTGAAGCAGCATCCGCGCGAGGTCCTGCACGTGCGGCTCGGAGGCGGCGTTGTGGATGACGGTAATACCGGGCGTGAGGGCCGCGGCCATCAGGGCGTTCTCCGTGCCCATCACCGACGGCTCGTCCATGAAGAAGTCGCACGCGCGCAGGCCGCCCGGCGGGGCCACGATCGTGTACGAGGAGCGGGTCGACTCGACCACCGCGCCGAGGGCGCGGAAGGCATCCAGGTGCGGGTCGAGCCGGCGGCGGCCGATCACGTCGCCGCCGGGCGGCGGCATGTTGACGCGGCCGAGCCGGGCCAGCAGCGGCCCGGCGCAGAGGAACGACGCTCGGATGCGCTCGGAGAGGACTCGGTCGACCTCGGTCTTCGAGATGTTCTCCGCCTTCAGCGCGACCGTGTGCTCCTCGCGCCACTCCACCTTGACGCCGAGGTTGGCGAGCAGCTCGACCATGGTCTCCACATCACGGATGCGCGGGACATTGCGCACCACGACCTCCTGATCGGTCAGGAGCGACGCCGCGAGCGCGGGCAGAGCGCCGTTCTTGTTCCCGGCCGGGACCACGGTGCCGGACAGGGTCCGGCCCCCCTCGATGACGAACTTCTCCACGCGCCGAGGGTACCGCGCCGTTCCGCTAGCTTCCCGCGCGTGCAACCGACGCGGCAGGAAGCGTGGGAGCTGGTGGAGGAATGGGTCGCCTCCGACTCGCTGCGCAAGCACCTCCTCGGCGTGGAGGCCGCGATGGTCGGCTACGCGCGCAGGTGGGACGAGGACGAGGAGCTGTACGCGGTGACCGGCCTGCTGCACGACCTCGACTACGACCGCTATCCGGACCTCGGCACGGGCCACCCGCGGCACGCGCTGAAGCTCTTCGAGGAGAAGGGCTATCCGCAGGAGCTGATCGACGCCGTGGCGGGGCACGCGACCTTCCTGGGCGTCCCGCGCGAGACGAATCTCGCGAAGACGCTGTTCGCCGTCGACGAGCTGTCGGGGTTCGTCGCCGCGTGCGCGCTCGTCCGGCCGACCGGCATCCACGGCCTCACGCCGAAGTCGGTGAAGAAGAAGCTCAAGCAGCCGAGCTTCGCGGCCGGCGTGAACCGCGACGAGGTGCGCGAGGGCGCCGAGGACCTGGGAGTGGACTTCGACGAGCACGTGACGTTCGTGATCACCGCCATGGAGGAGCGCGCGGACGAGCTTGGCCTGTCGAAATAGCCGATGGACGCGCTGAAGATCACCGTCCTCGAGGGTGACGAGACCGGCCAGGAGCTGCTCGACCAGGCGCTTCGCGTGCTCGACCCGGCGGTCACCCAGGTCCCTGTCGAGCTCGAGCACTACGACCTCTCGCTCGCGAACCGGCGCGGGACGAACAACGAGGTCGTGAGCGCCGCGGCGCGCGCCATGCGCGAGTCCCGGTTCGGCATCAAGGCGGCCACGATCACGCCGGAGGGCGCCGACGACGTGGGCAGCCCGAACCGCCTTCTGCGCGAGGCGATCGACGGCAAGGTGATCATCCGCACCGGGCGGCGGATACCGGGAGTGACTCCGGTCGCCGGCGTGCACTACCCGATCTCCGTCGTGCGGATGGCGGTCGGCGACGCCTACGGCGCGAAGCAGTGGCGCGAGTCCGAGGACGGCGACGAGATCGCGTACCGGACGGAGCGCATCTCCCGGTCGATCTGCCACGCGGTCGCCGAGTACAGCTTCCGGACGGCGAAGAAGATCCACGGGCGCGTGTACGGCGGGCCGAAGTGGACCGTCAGCCCCGTGTACGAGGGGATGCTGAAGGAGGAGCTCGACGCCGCCTCCGGGCGCCACCCGGACGTCCCCTACGCCCCGGTCCTGATCGACGCGACCTACGCGGGCCTCGTCACCGGCGCGGCCGACGCGCCGCTCGTCATCCCGGCCCTGAACCGTGACGGCGACTGCCTGTCCGATTTCGTGCTGCCGCTGTTCGGGTCGATCGCGGGCGCGGAGTCCGTGCTGCTCTCTTTCGACGAGGGCTACGAGCCGAAGGTGGTTATGGCGGAGGCGCCCCACGGCACGGCGCCCGCGCTGCTCGGCAAGAACATCGCCAACCCGATGGCGATGATCATGGCCGCGGCGGCGCTGCTCCACTACATCGCCGAGGCCGGCCAGCCGAAGGCGGACATGGCCTCGCGGGCGATCTACGAGTCGGTGCTCGAGGCCACCGCCACCGGCGTCCGGACGCCGGACCTGGGCGGCCACGCGACCACCTCGGAGTTCACCGACGAGGTGATCGCGCGGGTGCGGACCAAGGTCGACATCTGGACGTCACTCGGCTCCACGGTCTGAGCGCACTGCGGCGCACCGCGGCCTAGCTACGGTGCGCGACTTGGGTCGTTCTCGCGAGTTGTTCCACTTGATGCCTCTCCTCTCTCTCATCGCCGTCCTCGCCTGCCTGCTGAGCCTGCCGGGCCCGGCCTTCGCCGCGCGCGACGCACACGTGTCGATCATGGACGACCAGCTCCTGCTGAACGAGCAGGACGCGACCGTGGTCGACCGACACATGCGGCGCTTCCGCTCGCTCGGCGTCGACCGCCTGCACATCTCGGCGTTCTGGAACCAGACCGCCTCGGATCCCCTGGCACGACAGAAGCCGAGCAACGTCACCTACAACTTCGCGAACCTCGACCGAGCGGTCGGCTCGGCCGCGCGCCACGGACTCGACGTCCTGATCTCGATCACGACCCCGGCGCCGATCTGGGCCACGGGCGCGCCGAAGCGCGACAACCCGGTCTGGAAGCCCAAGCCGGGCGAGTTCGCCAAGTTCGCGAACGTGGTCGCGAAGCGCTACCGGGGACAGGCCGACCAGTTCGCGATCTCGAACGAGCCGAACCAGCCCGGCTGGCTCATGCCGCAGACGGACAAGGGAGGCCCCTACGCGCCGCATCACTACCGGCGCATGGTGAACGCAGCGTTCCCCGCCATCCGGCGGGCGACGAACGATCGGATCCTGATCGGCGAGCTGGCCTCGAGCGGCAGCACGAACGTCGGGCCGGGCTCGTCCATCCGCCCGCTGAAGTTCCTGCGCGAGTTCGGCTGTGTCACGCGGTCGTTCCGGAAGCGCAGCAAGGGGCGCTGCCGCGGCTTCAAGGCGCCGCGCGCGGATGCGATCGGCCATCACCCGTACCAGTTCTTCAGCCACCCCACCAAGCATTCGCCCCACCGCGACGACGCCGCGATCGGCGACGGGCGCCGGTTCCTGCGCTACCTCGACCGGCTTGTCGGCCGGAAGCGGCTGATCTCGGCCCGCGGTGGCAAGCTCTCCGTCCACTACACGGAGTTCGGCTACCAGACGGACCCGCCCGACCCGTATGCGGGCATCTCCCTCAGGCGCCAGGATCGCTGGCTCCAGGAGGCCGCGCGCGTCGCCTGGCGGACGCCGCGGGTCCACAGCCTGAACCAGTTCCGACTGACCGACGGCCCGATCTATCCGGGCGAGGGCTTCGCCGCGTACCGCGAGTTCCAGAGCGGGATCCTGTTCCGCGACTTCCGGCAGAAGCCGTCGTACGCGTCGTTCCGCCAGCCCTTCGTCGCGAAGCGGCGTGGCAAGCGGCGGCTCGTCCTGTGGGGCCAGGCCCGTCCCGGGCGCAGGCACCGGATCACCGTCGAGCGCCGCCCCAGGGGCGGCAAATGGCGCCGCGTCGCCCGCGACCGCACCTCGCGCGCCGGCTACTGGCAGAAGACGGTCCGGCGTCGCAAAGGCGCCTATCGCTACCGCTGGGGCTCCGGCAAGCGCCGGACGAGCGACGCGATCCGCGTCGGCTAGCGCGCTGCAAAGTTTCTTGCAGGATCGAGGCGCTTCCGTCCGCCGCCGTTCGTACCTTCCCGAACACATGTTCCCCATCGCCCTCCAGCGCCTTCGTATGAGCCTCAGAGGCGGAGTCGCCCTCGCGGTCGAGTTCGCCACGCTCGGCGAGGTGGTGCTGGAGCAGGGGGAGCCCGCGCTCCCCGGCGACGATCAAGGCCGATCGGCTGGGAGGCTGATCGGGGAACGTCCGATGCCCGCGGTGCGGCCCTCCACTGCCGCTGCCCGGGCTCGCCTTCAGCAGCGTGGCACCGTGACGGCTGTCGAACCGGAGTGCGCTTTGCGCGTCCGGGCGCCGTCGCGGCAGCCGCGCCGCAGGCGGCCCGCGCCGCCGGCTCCGCCTCAGGCCTGCGCCTGAGTCGCCTGCCGCTCGGCCCGGCGCTGCTGCCACACGGTCAGCAGCATGAACGCCAGCGTCACGACGAAGATGATCGTCGCCATCACGTTCACCTGGGGCGGGATCGAGACGCGGGCAGCGCCCCAGATGTACACGGGGAACGTGACCGCGTCGCCCGCGTTGAAGTTCGTGATCACGAAGTCGTCGACCGACAGCGCGAACGCGAGCAGTGCCGCCGCCGCGACGCCGGGCGCGATCAGCGGCAGCGTGACCAGCCGGAACGTCTGAAGGCCGGTCGCCCCCAGGTCCTGCGCCGCCTCCTCGAGCGAGCGGTCGAAGCCGATCAGCCGCGCGCGCACGGTCACCACCACGAAGCTGACGTTGAACATGATGTGCGCGATCAGGATGGTGTTGAAGCCGGTGGTCACACCGATCGTGAGGAAAAGCGAAAGGAGCGACGCCCCGAGCACGACCTCGGGGGTGGCGAGCGGCAGGAAGATGAAGAAGTTGGTGGCCCCGCGGCCGCGGAACGTGTAGCGGACCAGCGCGAGCGCCATCAGCGTGCCCAGGACGGTTGCGGCGAGCATCGACAGCAGCCCGATCTCGAGGCTCGTCTGCATGGAGTCGAGCAGGCCCGGGGGGCCGGCCGGGTCCTCCCAATGCTTGAGCGTGAAGCCCTGCCACTCGAAGTTGAAGCGACTCTTCGTGTCGTTGAACGAGAACAGGATCACGATCGCGATCGGCACCAGCAGGTAGACGAGAACGAGCCCCGCGAACGCGTTCAGCCCCCAGTCGAGGGCGCGGCGGCCGTACGCCCTCACTTGGCCTCCGCCCCCATCAACGACTCCGTGCCGGCGATCCGCGCCCAGATGGTGATCATCACGAGGATCAGCCCCATCAGCATGAACGAGAGCGCCGCGGCCGTCGGGTAGTCGGTCACCTCGAGGTACCGGCTCTGGATGACGTTCCCGATCATCGCCTGCTGGGGCGACCCGAGCAGCTCGGCGTTCACGAAGTCGCCGGCCGCGGGGATGAAGGTGAGCAGCACGCCCGCGACGACGCCCGGCATCGACATCGGAAGCGTCACCCGCAGGAACACCTGGCGCCGGGTCGCGTACAGGTCGTACGCGGCCTCGAGCATCCGCTTGTCGAGGCGCTCCAGTGCCGCGTACAGCGGCAGGATCATGAAGGGCAGGAAGTTGTAGGTGATGCCCGCGATCACCGCCCCGGTCGTCGCGAGCACGCGCCCGTCGTCGGCGACCAGGCCGAGCGTCTTGAGCACGTCCACGACCACGCTCTCGTCGTCGAGGATCGTCTGCCACGCCAGGGTGCGCACGAGGTAGGTCGTGAAAAACGGGAGGATCACCAGGAGGAGCAGCGCGTTCCGCCACCTGCCCCCCCGCAGCGCGATCACGTAGGCGAGCGGATAGCCGATCAGGAACGCGATCACGGTCGCCGCCCCCGCGTACAGGAGCGACCGCCCGAACTGGGTCTTGTACGCCTCGAGGGCGTCCACGTAGGTCTGGAAGTTCCACGTGAACTCGTAGCCCTCGAGGTCCGAGCCCTCGAGCAGCGAGACCCGCCCCATGTAGTAGAGCGGGATGAGGAAGAACAGCGCGAGCCAGATGAGGCCCGGCCCGAGCAGCAGCCAGGGCAGGAACCCCTTGTGCCGCTGGAGCACTACGCGCCGATCGCCCTTTGGAACGCCTCGCTGACCTCGGTGTCCTCCTCCGGAGTGAGCTCACGGAAGATGTACGAGCGCTCGAGATCCGCGTCGGACGGGAAGATCAGCGGGTTCTCGGCCAGCTCGGGATCCTGCTTCGCGAGGATCTCCTGCACGCCCTGCACCGGCGTCACGTAGTTGACCCAGGCCGCGATGTCGGCGGCGATCTCCGGCTGGTACACGAAGTCCATGAACTTTTGCGCCGTGTACGCGTTCGGAGCGCCGACGGGGATCTGCATGTTGTCGGACCAGAGCATGAAGCCCTCCTCCGGCAGCAGGACCTTCACGTCCGGGTTGTCGGCCTGGAGCTGGATCGCGTCGCCCGACCACCCGACCGACATGACCACGTCCCCCTTCAGCAGGTCGCGGGCGTAGTCGTTGCCGGTGAAGCGACGGATCTGGCCGCTCTCCTGAGCCTGCTGGATCTTCTCGATCGCCTCCAGCATCTCGTCCGTGCTCGCCTCCTCGGGGTCCATCCCCATGCCGAGCATCACGAGGCCGACCGTGTCGCGCATCTCGGTGAGCATCGTGACCTTGCCCTCGTGCTTCGGGTCGAACAGGTCGTTGACGCTCGACGGCTGCACGAGGTCGCTTCGGTAGATGATCGCGGCCATCCCCGACTGCCACGGGACGGAGAACTCGCGGTTCGGGTCGAAGCTCGGCGACCGCAGCGAGTCGAGCAGGTTCTTCTCGACGTTCGGCAGCTCGGACTTGTCGAGCTTCTGCACGTAGCCGAGCTGCTTCATCTTCGACGCCATCCAGTCGGTCACGACGTGCAGATCGCGGCCGCCGGAGTCGCCCTGCGCGTAGATCTGGCGCACCTTGCCGAAGAACTCGGTGTTGTCGTTGATCTCCTCGGTGTAGTCCACCTTCGTGCCGTACTCCGCCTCGAAGGCCTCGAGGGTCGGGCGGCGCTTGCCCTTGACGTCGATGTACAGCGGCCAGTTCGAGAAGTTGAGCTCATCCGAGACCTCGCCCTTCGGGATCGCCTCCATCTCGAGCGACTCGTCGCCTCCTCCGCCCTCGAGGCCCCCGTCGTCGTCGCCGCAGGCGGCGAGGAACGACGCGAAGCTGAGCGCGGTCACCCCCGCTCCCGCCTGGCGCAGCAGGCGCCGGCGCGATATCTCGGTCTCGATCAGGCGCTCGATGTCACGTTCAGTCATGGTGTCTCCTCTCGGACGATGTGCAGATGTTCGGGCGCCCAGGAGAGATGGATCTCCTCTCCGGGCGAGGGCAGCCGTCGGCGTGCCTCCTCGTCGACGTTCGGCACGAGCGCGGTCAGCGACGCGCCGTCGGGCATCCGCGCGACGAGCTGCGTCGCGGTTCCCAGGTACACGGAGCTCTCGAGGACGCCGCGCACGCCGGCGCCCCCGTTCTCCGCGGCGTTCACTACAAGCTTCTCCGGTCGCACGATGGCCTGGCATCGCTCCCCGGGACCGAGCTCCGAGTCCTCGGCGAGCGGCACCAGGGCGCCGCCGTCGAGCTTGACGGAGCGCCCCTGGCCGTTCGCGGCGACCACCTCGCCCGGCAGGAGGTTCGAGACGCCGATGAAGCCGGCCACGAAGCTGCTCGCGGGCCGCTCGTACACCTCCTCGGCGCCGGCGATCTGCTCGACCACCCCCTCGTTCATCACGGCAATCCGGTCGGACATCGTGAGAGCCTCCTCCTGGTCGTGCGTCACGTAGACGAACGTGATGCCGACGTCGCGCTGGATCTCCTTCAGCTCGACCTGGAGCCGCTTTCGGAGCTTCAGGTCGAGCGCCCCGAGCGGCTCGTCGAGCAGGAGGACGCTCGGACGGTTGACGAGGGCGCGGGCCAGCGCGACCCGCTGCTGCTGGCCGCCCGAGAGCTGACGCGGCCGGCGCTTCGCCTCGGCCGTCAGCCCGACGCGCTCGAGCTCCTCCCCCACGCGCGTCGCAATCTCGTCGCGCGGGACGCGCTTGCGCTTCAGGCCGAACGCGACGTTGTCCTCGACGCTCAGGTGGGGGAACAGGGCGTAGCTCTGGAAGACGGTGTTGGTCGGGCGCCGGAACGGCGGCATCCCCTGCATGTCCTCGCCGTCGATCAGAACGCGTCCGCCGGTGGGCTCCTCGAACCCCGCGATCATCCGCAGCGTCGTCGTCTTGCCGCAGCCGCTCGGGCCGAGGAGGGTGAAGAACTCCCCCCGGCGGATGTCGAGATCGAGTGAGCGGACCGCTTCGACGCTCCCGAAGCGCTTGCTGACCGAGTCGAGCGAGACGCTCGTGTCCATTGTCGGTTCGTCCACCGCCAGCTAGCGTAATGCCGAGACTCGAGAGAGGAGAGCAAATGGCCACGACTCCGCAGACCGTTCCCGCGGCGCCGGACGCGCACCAGGACCTGCAGGAGATGGCGAAGCGGCACCTGTGGATGCATTTCACCCGGATGGGCGCCTACGACGGCGTCGACGTGCCGGTGATCGTCCGCGGAGACGGCTGCTATGTGTACGACGACCAGGGCAACCGGTATTTCGACGGGCTTTCGGCTCTGTTCTGCGTGAACGTCGGTCACGGCCGCGCCGAGATCGGCGAGGCGATGGCCGCCCAGGCAGCCGAGCTCGGCTTCTACACGAACTGGAGCTACGCGCATCCGCGCGGCATCGAGCTGGCGGCTCGGATCGCCTCTTACACACCCCACGACCTGAAGCGCGTGTTCTTCACCTCGGGCGGCTCCGAGGCGGTCGAGTCGGCGCTCAAGCTGGTGCGCAACTACCACCGGCTGCGCGGCGACGGACAGCGGTACAAGGTGATCGCGCGCGAGATCGCCTACCACGGCACCTCGCTCGGCGCGCTGTCGGCGACCGGCATCCCGGCGCTCCGGACGCCGTTCGAGCCGCTCACGCCCGGCGGCTGCCACGTGCCGAACACGAACGAGTACCACTGGCCCGAGGGGCGCGACCGCCTCTGGGCGGCGGACAAGATCGAGGAGCGGATCGAGTTCGAGGGCGCGGAGACGGTCGCCGCGGTGATCCTCGAGCCGGTCCAGAACGCCGGCGGCTGCTTCACGCCGCAGGACGGCTACTTCCAGCGCGTGCGCGAGATCTGCGACCGCCACGGCGTCCTGCTCATCTCCGACGAGGTCATCTGCTCGTGGGGCCGGCTCGGCCACTGGTTCGGCTGCGAGCGCTACGACTACCGGCCCGACATCATCACGACGGCGAAGGGCCTGACCTCGGCGTACGCCCCGATGGGGGCGGTCATCGTCTCGGACGCGGTCGCGGAGCCCTTCATGGAGGGGACGGAGATGTTCGCGCACGGGTTCACCTTCGGCGGGCATCCGATCGCCGCGGCGGCCGCGCACGCGAACCTCGACATCTTCGAGCGCGAGGACATCAACGGCCACGTGCAGGCGAAGGAGAGCGAGTTCCGCGCGATGCTCGACGGGCTGCGCGAGCTGCCGATCGTCGGCGACGTTCGCGGCGCCGGCTTCTTCCAGGCGATCGAGCTGGTGAAGGACAAGGAGACGCGCGAATCGTTCAACGACGACGAGTCCGAGCGCCTGCTGCGCGGCTTCCTGTCCGGGGCGCTGTACAAGAACGGGCTGATCTGCCGCGCGGACGATCGCGGCGACCCGGTCATCCAGCTCTCTCCGCCGCTGATCTCCGACACCGAGCACTTCCAGGAGATCGACGCGATCCTGCGCAAGGTTCTCACCGAGGCGTGGGAGAAGATCTAGCTTGCGCGTAGCGATTCTCGGCGCGGGCGGCACGATCGCGCCGGCGATCGTGCGCGACCTGGCCGAGTCCGACGAGGTGGCCGAGCTGCTGTTGGTGGACCTCGACCGGGAGAAGGCGCAGGCGACCGCCGATGGCCACGGCGGGGGCAAGGCCGCGGTCGCGGACGATGTGGCCGGTGCCGACGTTGTCGTCAACTCGGCCGGCTACCGGATCAACCTCGACGCCATGCGGTCGTGCCTCGATGCCGGCGCGCACTACATCGACCTGGGCGGCCTGTACTGGATGACCGGGAAGCAGCTCGAGCTGCACGAGGAGTTCGAGCGGGCGGGGCTCCTGGCGATCCTGGGGATGGGCTCGAGCCCGGGCAAGACGAACGTGATGGCGGTGCGGGCCGCGCGCGCGCTCGGCGTCGCGCGGCTCGAGACGGTCGACGTGTCCGCGGGCGGCCGCGACCTCGATCCGCCGGAGGGCGAGAGCTTCCCCTACGCCCTTCAGACGCTGGTCGACGAGCTCACGATGAAGCCGATCGTGGTCCGCGGCGGGGAGCCGGTGGAGATCGAGCCGATGTCCCCGGGCGGCACGGTGCGCTTCGCCGACCCGATCGGCGAGGGCGACACGATCCACACGATCCACTCGGAGATGCGCACCTTCCCGGAGAGCTTCGGCTGCCGCGAGGCGACATTCCGCCTGTCACTCGCCCCCACGCTGCTCGAGCGCCTGCGCGAGCTGGCGGCCGTCGGCGACGAGGAGCGCGCCGCCGCCGCCGCAGCGGCGAAGCCGCCGTCGGGCGCGACCGTCTCCTCGCACGTGGTGGAGGTGAGCGCCCGCGGCCGTGTGGCGCGCGTCACCTCCTTCACGCCGCCCTACGAGGCCTGGGGCCTGGGCGGCGGGATCGTGTCGACCGCCGCGCCCGCGGCCGCCGCCGTGCGGCTGCTGGCGCGCGGCGAGATCGAGGCGCGCGGCGCGCTGCCGCCCGAGAGATGCATCGACCCCGACGCGCTCTTCCCGGAGCTCGAGCGTCGGGGCAACCGGATCGAGACAGTCACGGAGGTTCCCGCATGACCATGGAAGTCCTTAACCCGGCGACGGGCGAGACAATGGCCGAGGTGCCGGAGTCCTCGGTCGAGGACGTCGACGCCGCCGTCGCGGCAGCGCGGCGAGCGCTGCCCGGCTGGGCCGCCACGCCACCCGGCGAACGTGCCGCCGCCCTGCTCAAGCTGGCCGACCGGATCGAGGCGAGCGCCGACGAGCTCGCCGACCTCGAGGCGAAGAACGCCGGAAAGCCGCGGCAGGCGTTCCTCGACGACGAGATCCCGTTCATGGCGGACAACCTGCGCTTCTTCGCCGGCGCCGGACGCGTGATGGAGGGCCGTGCCGCGGGCGAGTACCTGGCCGAGCACACGTCGATCATCCGGCGCGAGCCCGTGGGCGTCGTGGGCCAGATCGCGCCCTGGAACTACCCGCTGATGATGGCCGTGTGGAAGATCGGGCCGGCGCTGGCGACCGGTAACACGATCGTCCTGAAGCCGGCCGAGACGACGCCGCTGACGACGCTGAAGCTGGGAGAGCTGTGTGCCGAGCTGTTCCCCGAGGGCGTCCTGAACGTCGTGACGGGCTACGGCGACCCGGTCGGGAAGGCGATCGTCGAGCACCCGGACGTGGACATGGTCTCGCTGACGGGCTCGCCCGACACCGGCAAGTGGATCGCGGCGGCGGCGTCGCAGACGCTCAAGCGGGTCCACCTCGAGCTGGGCGGCAAGGCGCCGGTCGTCGTGTTCGACGACGTCGACATGGAGACCGCCATGGAGACGATCGCCGGGACCGGCTACTACAACGCCGGCCAGGACTGCACGGCCGCGACGCGCGTGCTGGCCTCGAAGGGCGTGTACGACGACGTCGTGAACGGGCTGGTCGCACAGGCGAAGGAGCTCAAGCTGGGCGACACGCTCGCGCCCGACACCACGCTCGGCCCGCTCAACTCGGCGCGCCAGCGCGAGCGCGTCGCGGGGTTCCTGGAGCGGCGGGCGGACCGCGTCGAGGTCGTCACCGGCGGGTCGCAGCCGGATCTCCCGGGGTTCTTCCTCGAGCCCACCGTCGTCGCGAACCTCGAGCAGGACGACGAGATGATCCAGGACGAGATCTTCGGCCCCGTCATCACCGTGCAGCCGTTCTCGGACGAGGACCAGGCCATCGAGTGGGCGAACGGCACGCGCTACGGGCTCGCATCGTCGGTCTGGACGCGCGACGTCGGGCGCGCGATGCGCGTGGCGAACGCCCTGCGCTTCGGCTGCGTGTGGGTGAACGACCACATCCCGCTCGTCTCCGAGATGCCGCACGGCGGCTACAAGCAGTCGGGCTACGGCAAGGACCTCTCGATGTACGCGCTGGAGGACTACACGGAGGTCAAGCACGTGATGTTCAACAACGCGAGGTGAGCGGCTTCGAGACGCGCCTCCTCATTGGGGGCGAGCAGGTCGAGGGCACTGGGCCGGCCCTCGAGGTCGAGAACCCGGCGACCGAGGAGACGCTCACCTCGGTGACTGTCTCGGCCGGCGCGCAGGTGGACGCGGCGATTGCGGCCGCCCGCGAGGCGACGCGCGCCTGGGCTGCGATGCCGGCCATCGAGCGCGCCGAGATGCTGCACGAGGTCGCCAACCGCCTCCGCGCGCGAACCGACGAGATCGCGCGCGTCATGACGCTCGAGGGCGGAAAGCCGCTGATCGAGAACTCGGACGAGGTCGGCTGGACCGCGGCCGCGTTCGACTACTACGCCGAGATCGGGCGCAACTTCGCGGGCCGGGTGATCCCGTCGATCGAGTCCACGCAGCTCGCGCTCGTGCTGAAGGAGCCGATGGGCGTGGTCGGCTGCATCGTCCCGTGGAACTACCCGCTGCTCCTCTTGTCGTGGAAGCTGGCGCCGGCGCTCGCGGCCGGGAACACCACGGTCTGCAAGCCGTCCGAGCTGACGCCCCTCTCCACGTTGATGCTCGCGGACTGCTTTGAGCACCTGCCGAGCGGCGTCGTCAACCTGCTGGCCGGCGCGGGTGACGTGGGTCAGCGGATCGTGGGCGACGAGCGGGTCGACTGCATCGCGTTCACGGGCTCGGTCGAGACCGGGAAGGCGATCGCGCGCGTCTGCGCCGACCGGATCGCGCGCATCAACCTGGAGCTGGGCGGCAAGGACCCCTTCATCGTCTGCGAGGACGTGGCGGAGAACGTCGGGGTCGCAGCGCGCGGCGGTGCCTGGGCCGCGTATCTGAACGCGGGGCAGGTCTGCACGTCGGCCGAGCGCTTCTACGTGATGAAGCCGGTCTACGACGACTTCCTCCAGGCGTTCGTCGATCACACGGAGACGCTCGTGGTCGGCGACCCGCTCGACCCGGAGACCGACATCGGACCGATGGTGTCCGCGCGTCAGCGCGCGCGGGTGGCCGAGCAGGTGGAGAGCGCCGTCGCGGCGGGCGCGACCCTCGTGCGCGGCGGTAAGGTGCGCGAGCGCGGGCACTACTTCACCCCGGCGGTCGTTACCGGGGCCGCGGCCGAAACGGACCTGCTGCGCGAGGAGACGTTCGGGCCGGTGGCGCCGATCGTGCCCGTGGGGTCACTCGACGAGGCGATCGACCTGGCGAACTCGACCCGCTTCGGACTGGGTGCGAACGTCTACACGCGGGACCTGGAGACCGTGGTGCGCTGCATGCGCGAGATCAAGGCGGGAACCGTGTGGTTCAACGACCCTCTGACCGACAACGACGCGGGGCCCTTCGGCGGGATGAAGCAGTCGGGGCTGGGGCGCGAGCTGGGCCAGGAGGGGCTGGAGGCCTTCCAGGAGACGAAGCACGTCCACATCGAGACGCAGATCGCGCCGAAGGAGTGGTGGTATCCCTATGGCGGCGGCGGGCCGCCGTCGGGCGCCTAGTCGACCGAGTCGACGCGCCAGCCGCCGTCGGGCTCGCGCGCCAGCACGACCCGTGCCTCCCCCTCATCGCCGACGGCCACGAGATGGGCCGTGTCCTGCTCGACTCCGGGCTTGTCGTCCACGACCACGAGGTGCACGTCCTTGTACTCCCAGCCCGGCCGGTGCGAGCCCAGTGCCTCCCGCGCCGAGCGGTGCAGGATCTCGGGATCCCAGCCGCGGTCGGCCGCCCACGCCTGCTCGAGCGCCCGCTCGGCGTCGGCGACGTGCTCGGACCAGTGCTCGTTGCGCCGGCGCGTGGCGACATAGCCGCCGATGAAGAGCAGCACGAGCAGGACGGCTATGACGACGAGGATGATCTCCATGGGCTGATGTATACCTCCGCGAGCATGCGACGAGCCGCCCTGTCGGACGGCTCGTCAATGTAAATCGGCGGCGACCTACTCTCCCGGGCCCTTGCGAGCCAAGTACCATCGGCGCTGAGGGGCTTGACTTCTCTGTTCGGAATGGGAAGAGGTATGACCCCCTCGCTATGACCACCGAAAGCCTGCGAGACCGGCTCACGCCGGACCCTCAAAACTGCACAGCTGGCTGCCGCGAGCGGCTTTCAAAAATTACCGTCAAGCCCTCGGAGCATTAGTACCGGTTTGCTGAGCGCATCACTGCGCGTACACACCCGGCCTATCACGTGGTGGTCTCCCACGGCCCTTACTCCCTCGAAGGGATGGGAGAGCTCATCTCGAGGCTGGCTTCCCGCTTAGATGCCTTCAGCGGTTATCCAATCCGGACGTAGCTAGCCTGCGGTGCCCTTGGCAGGACAACAGGTACACCAGAGGTCCGTTCATCCCGGTCCTCTCGTACTAGGGACGAATCCTCTCAACTCTCCAACGCGCACGGCAGATAGGGACCGAACTGTCTCACGACGTTCTGAACCCAGCTCGCGTACCGCTTTAATGGGCGAACAGCCCAACCCTTGGGACCTACTTCAGCCCCA
>Ga0190275_10000198_pt1 | contig 63605 bp, 56 predicted proteins | sample Popmic550T_FD_133745 | JGI IMG/M metagenome (GOLD analysis project Ga0190275, IMG submission 133745) | Populus adjacent soil microbial communities from riparian zone of Yellowstone River, Montana, USA - 550 T | ecosystem: Environmental > Terrestrial > Soil > Riparian zone > Trees stand | place...
ACGAATATAGCGGCGTATCGTCGGCGGCGTCGGCCGTCTCGACACTAAGGTCATCTCGGGTTGGAGGTTGGGGTTATGTGGAGATGGGTTACCCGCGGCCTGGTTCTCACCTTCGTGGCGCTTTTCGCGCCCGTTCTTTTCGCACAACAGGTATTTGTCGGGGATGTCGATTCCCCCGATCCCACCCGGGTTCATTCCGGAATGGTGCTGGTGAAGGGATGGGCACTCGACCCCGGGCTGATCTCGAAGATCGAGCTGTGGGTCGATGATCAGTTCGTGCACACCGCGATCATGTCGCTGCCGCGCATCGACATCATCGAGGCGTTCCCGGACTGGCCCGGCATCCACAACGCGAGGCCCGGCTTCATCACCGGCTTCTCGGCGAACCGCTTCCCGGATGGCCCGCATACCGTCGAGCTCCGCATCTATACGAGCAACGGCGACGTGCATTTCCTCGGCCGGCGGACGATCAACATCAACAATTCCGTGAACCAGGCGCCGTTCGGCTTTCTCGACATTCCGGACGGCGGCGGCGTCTACAACGTTTCCGGCGCCTTCCCGGTCCTCGGCTGGGCCGCGGACATGGACGGCATCGATCGGGTGGAAGTGCTGATCGACGACGGTGTGATGCAGAGCGCGATGCACGGCGACCCGCGTCCCGACGTCGGCGCCACGTTCCCCGATTTCACCGGGACGCTGTTCAGCGGCTTCATCGGCAATATCGACTCGACCCGCATCCAGAACGGCGTGCATCTGCTGACCGTCAAGGCGGTCGACCGCAAGGGGGTGTCGACGCTGATCGGCCGGCGCACCGTGCAGGTCATCAACAACGACACTTTCCTCCGGCCGTTCGGCTATCTCGACGAGCCGATCCGCGACGCCATCCTCTACGGCACGGGCTGCGATGACGACGCGGGCGGCGGGCCGATCTCGCCTCCGATCGTCCTCGGCGAGCACATCACGCCGGTGCGCGGCTGGGCTCTCGATCTCGGTACGCGCCCCGATACGGGCCGCGTCTCGTACGCGGAGCTGCTGATCGACGGCGTCCGCTCGCTCTCCACGGACGACTGCGGCGTGATCGGCGGCCAGTTCTCGAACTGCTACGGCCTGCCGCGTTATGACGTGCAGCGCTACTACCCGACCTTCCCCGACGCCCCGCGCGCCGGTTTCCTCTTCACCCTCGACGTCGGCACGCTGATGAACATGGGCGTCCGGCCGGGCAATCACAACCTGATGATCCGTGTCGGCGACCGCGACTCGACCTTCGCCGAGCTGCCGAACCGCGACGGGATCCCGGTCTGGTTCCAGTGCGTGACGGATGAATTCGACTTTGCCGGGTACGGCCACATCGAGTTCCCGAACTCGTTCGACTTCATCGGCGGCACGGCGGTCTTCCACGGCTGGGCGCTCGAGGATCAGAACGACATCGTGGCCATCGAGATCATCATCGACGGCGTTTTCATGGGGACGGCGCAGTACGGCTTCCCGCGCCCCGACGTCGCCGCGCAGTTCCCGTTCCTCAACAACAACCTCAATTCCGGCTGGATCTTCAGCATGGACACGCGCAAGCTGGCCAATTCCCGCCACCGCGTGACCGCGCGTATCCTCGACGACAGCGGCAACCGTTCCGAGATCGGCTCGGTTGATTTCTACGTTGCCAACGGAGACCAGCAGCCCTAAAGAGATTTCCCCGCGTTGCAGAACGAAAAAGCCCGGCGCAAGCCGGGCTTTTTTGTTGCTGCCCCAGCGGGACGCCTTCGGTCGGCCGTAAAAGAGAACGACCGGGAGGCCTCCGGCGGGCCGGCACGGCCGGCAGCGCTTATGGAAGCACGTGCGGTCCCGAGGTGCGCACTTCGGGCGACAGGCGTGCGTTCAGGCTAGGCCAACCAGCGCTGCCGGCCGTGCCGGCCCGCCGGAGGCCTCCTCGTCGTCTCTCTTGTGGGCCGGCTGAGGGCATCCGTCAGAACAACTTCAAAAACACCACGTTCGCCACGAACCCCTCCTGGGCGTTCCGGCCGATCATCTTCCCCACATCCAGGCGCACCAGCGTTGCCCAGGGGCCGACGGTCTGGCCGCCGATGCCGATGCCCTGGAACGGGGCGCGGCGGTAGCCGGAGGTTTCGTCGTCGACCAGGGCGTGGTCGTAGAAGGCTTCGAGGCGGAATTGCTGGGAGAAGACGAAGCCGTAGGAGAGGTGGCCGATGATCATCCGCTCGGCGTGCACGGATCCGGAGGTGACGCCGTGGACGCGGTTGGCACCGAAGAAGCCGAGCTCGTACTTGGAGAAGCGGTCGAGGCGCTGGCCGTCGACGTAGTTCAGGTCGAGGCCGATGCGCTGGAATTTCGGCAGGTAGAAGCTCTTGCCGAGCGAAGCGCCGAAGCGGGTGTAGCTCTGCTGCTCCGGGTTGTATTCCGCGAGATCACCCCAGGGTTCCCACGTGCTGCGGCGGTTGTAGTCGTACGACGCGGAGAATGAATAGCCGCGCCGTGCATAGCGGACTTCGATGCCGGGGGTGAAGGTGAAGGTCGAGGTCGGGATGATGAAGTCGTCCGCGGTGTCGTCGCCGCGCGAATAGGTCTGGTGCGAGACGCCGAGGGAGAGGTCGATCTTGCCGAACTGCGCGAAGGGGTGCCCGGCGCGGAAGAACAGCCCCGCCGGACGGTTCTTCACCGCCTCGGCCGGCACTTCTTCGCCGTCGCGGTACATCGCGTTCTCGGTCGGGATGGCGATCCCGAAGAAGTCGACGCCGATGTTCGTCCGGGTGTTGGCGACGTTCGGGTGTGTCGCGTTGGCCGCCAGCACGAGGCCGGCGAAGAAGACGTTGGTCTGGATGCCTTTGCCGAACAGGTTGAAGTTGAAGTAGTCGATGCCGCCGAGCGGGACGACCGGGAACTCCAGCCCGTCGTCGTGGTGGATGCCGCCGAGGGCGAAGATCTGGTCGGTGTCGAACCCTTCCTTTACGACGCGGATCCCGTCGCGCTTCTCGAGGTAGCGCATTCCGGCGTCGGTCTCGCGGATCATGCGGGCGTCGGACGCCGACACCTGCGCGTGCAGGGTCTCGAACTCCGGCGGGTCGATGCGGAAGTTGTCGAAGGTGGTGGTGCGCTGAATGACGCTGGCGCGGCCGGCGGCCGAGATCACCTGCTGTGCGTCGACGGAGAGCGGCAGCCAGAGGATCGACCGCGGATCCGCGGCGGCGACGGCGGCGGCGTCGAGCGGGGCCTTCGACTCGCGCGCGAACGGCACGAACTCGACGCGTTCTTCGTTCGAGAGCACCTCGCCGGTGAGGTTGAGCTGGACGGTGGCAATGCGGATGCGGGCCCACGTCTTCGTGTCGATGAAGACCGTGCCGCGGTAGAGCGGCAGGCCGGCCGGAGCATTCGCCGGCGGCTCGAAGCGGACTTCGTAGACGCGGTAGCCGAGGAGGTCGGTCGCCCGGACCAGCTCGTAGCGGTATTCGTTGCTGAGGTGGATGTCGAGCGGGAGCTGGGTCACCTTCTCCGGCTGGATGAGCGGGAGCTCGGGGATCTTCCCGTACTTCCACTTCACGCCGTTGATCAGGAACTCGGACCAGACCCAGTCAGATTTGCTGTTGGGGTCGACGTAGTAGTCGCCGGCGATGGTCGCCTCGAGCGCGTCCGCACCGCCGCCGATGTCGAAGCGGAGCTTGGTGGTGTTGCGCGCGATGTAGCGCGGTTCGATGGTCGTCTGGTAGGCATCGTATGCCTGGTGGTTGCGGATGATCTCTTCGACCGTGATCCCCCGCTCGGTGGCGACGTTGAGGGTCTCGCGGGTGACGTTGCGGTCGGGCTTTTCGGCGTAGTCGACGAGCACCGCGAACGGCTCGCGCGCGGCCGGCATGCCGACCAGCAGGCGCGCCCCGCGGCGGCCGGTGTCGGTGATGTCGCGTTCCCCGGCGGCGTTGACGCTGCGGGGCTTGGTGTAGCGGTCGACGGGAAGCGACAGGATGGCCGGGCCGGCGGCGTCGCCGCGCGCGATCAGCACCGTGCGCAGGTCTTCGCCGCGGACGAATGAGAGCACCGGCATCTGGGCGGCGTTCCCCTTGGCGTCGAGCACGTCGATCTTCGCGGTGGAGTCGTAGGCCCAGTCGCCGCTCATGCTGCGGTTGAACGCGGCCAGCGACTGCGGGTTGACGGTGCCGGTCGCGTAGGCGCGCACGGCGCCGGCGGCGAAGGCCTGTCCGAGGTCGAAGAGGGGGTTGGGGGAGGTGGCGTCGACCACGGCGAAAATTTTCTTGGCGGGGTCGCGCTCGGCCACCAGGGCGACGGTGCCGGTCACCTGTACCCCCTCGGCGACGATGGCGTCAAAGTACGCATTCGCGCCGTTGTCGAAGAGCGCCGGCAGGTCGTCCGTGCGCGGGACGATGATCCGGCCGGCGACTCCCTGCCCCTGCGCGCTGACGGCGAGGCGCTTGATGGCGAAGGCCTGCAGCGCCGGGTCGGCGTTCGTGACGCGGACGCCGAGGGAGTCGAAGGGGCCGTTCGCGCGAGCCCAGTCGAGGATCTGCTTCGTGTGCGTCTCGACGTCGAGGAGCGCGTCTTTCGCGGGGTCGACGCTGTATTCGACCACCACCGAGACATTGCCGGGGCTCACCGGGGCGAGCGTGGCGAGGTCGCTCTCGCTGACGCGGACCAGCGCCGGGACGAGCGAGCCGTCGCTGCCGGCGACGCCCGCGCAAAGGGAGCAGCCCGCCGGGTCGGCGGGTGCCGCGACGGCGGACAGGGCGAGAAATTGCAACAGGAGCAGCGTGATTCCGAGTTTTTTCATGGACCGCGACTCCAAACGGCGCGGCTGAGGTCGAAATTGCCCCCGAAAGGCACACTTTTTCTGAATCGCAACTCCGGCCCCCGTGCCGACGCCGAGGCGCTGATCGAAGCGGCGCGGGCGGCGGAGCTCGAAGTGGTCGAGATCTCGCCCGAGCTCGACTGCACGCGCGAGATCCGCGAGCGTGTCTCCCGCGGGACGAAATTGTTCATTGCCGCCGGGGGGGACGGGACGATCCACCACGTCGTGCAGGGCGTCGCCCGCACGGATGCGGTGCTGGCGGTGATCCCGACCGGGACCTACAACCACTTCGCCCGCGACCTCGACATCCCTCTGGACTGGCAGGAGGCGCTCGCGGTGGCCCTCGGCGGGGAGCACCGACAGATCGACGTGGCCCGCATCAACGACCGTTATTTCGTCAACAACGTCTCCCTCGGCCTCTACCCGGAGCTGGTGGCGCGGCGCGAGGAGCGCGGGCGCGACTACGCGCGCTGGAAGGCGCTGCTTTACGCGTTCTACGTGACCCTGCGCAAGTACCGGCACGTGACGCTGGCGGTCGAATCCGACGCGCTTCACGAGTCGATCCGCACGCATGTCTTCATGGTCTCGAACAACCGCTACGATCTCGAACGCGTCGGCGCCGAGGCGCCGCGGCCGACGCTCACCGAAGGAAAGCTGGGCGTCTACTGGCTGCCCCATACGTCGCGCCTGCGGCTGATGCGTTTTGTGACCCGCTATCTGCGCGGGGCGGTGCGGCAGATTCCGGGGTTTCGTTCTTTTCGTACCACCCGCATGCGGGTGCAATGCGCCCGGCCGGCGCTGGCGATCGGCGTGGACGGGGAGCTGTTTACGTTGCCCACGCCGCTGGTGCTGACGAGTTTTCCGCGGAGTCTGACGGTGTGTGTGCCGCGGGAAGATGGGACGAATGGGACGGATGGGACGGATGGGACGAATAAGGTCCCATAGGTCCCATCCCCTCACCGGATCGCCGCGGCAATCTCGCGGGACTCTGCTTCAATCCTGGTGAGCTTCTCCGCGAACCGCTCGATCTTCTCCGACTCGGCCGTGTAGAACCGCTGGTAGGGCTCGAAGGCGCTGGTGATGCCGCGGAGCATGCGGTCGATCTCGGTGGTCGACTCGCGGGCCATTGCTTCCTTGAGCTGGCCGCGCAACTCTTCGATCCGGCGGCGGAACTCTTCCTTGGCCTTGGTGCGCTTGTAGGGGAGGATCAGGAAGCTGGTCACCAGCAGCATCGTGGCGGCGGTGAGGCCGGTGACGTCGACGGCGGTGCTGCTCACGGCCGTGGTCAGGAGGTAGCCGAGTCCCAGCGCTCCGGCGCCCAGCCCGAACGAGTGGAGGACGGCGCGCATGGCGTTGTCGATGATGCGCCGGCTCTCCACGTTCACGTCGTACGACGAGAGACGCTGTTCGGCGTTGTTGCGCATGCGCGAGTAGACCTCCTCGCGGTTGTATGCGAACTCGCGTCCTACGCGGCCGATGATCTCCTCGTTCTTCGCATCCGACTCGGCGCGGCGATGGAACGCGTCCACCGTGCCGCTCCACAGCTTCATGTTCTCCTTCACCAGCCAGTCCACCGCCTCCTGGATGGTGGTGTCGATGTTGGTCTTCCATCCCTGGAACACCTGCCGCTCGAACTCCTCCCGGAAGCGGGAGGCGTCGCGCAGCATCATCACGTGCTGGATGCGGACGTAGCGGTCGAGGAAGTCGAGGCCGCGGCGCTCGAGGTCCATCAGCAGGTTGTCGATCCGGACGACGAACTGGCGGAAATTCGACTCCAGGTCGCCGCGGGCGCGCTCGAGCTGGTCGGTGATCGAGTCGATGCGGGTCTTGTCCGCCGCCAGCACCTCGCGCCGCGACTCGATCATCCGGAACTGCTTTTTCGACAGGCTCTGGATCGTCTCCAGCGGCGAGGAGAGCTTGATGCGGATGCGCTCCTTCTCCGAAAGCACCTGGAAGATGTAGTCCTCCAGCGCCTCGAAGCGGCTGCGGGTCCAGTCGCGCGGCGTCGCGCCTCCGAGCTTCGACTCCAGCGCCAGCTTCGCCGCCACCGGGTAGACCACCGGGTCGAAGCCGAAGATCGCCCGGACGTTGGTAGCCAGATAGGCCAGCACCTGGGCGATCTCCGACTCGCTCTTCGTGTCGATCTTGTTGAGCACGAAGACGACTTTCTTTCCCCACTCGCGGATGTACTCGAGGAAGCTCCGCTCCGACTCCGACAGCGGGCGGTCGATGGAGGTGACGAAGAGGATCAGGTCGGCCCGCGGGATGTAGTCCTCGGTGATCTCCTGATGCCGCTGCACGATCGAGTTCGTCCCCGGTGTGTCGACCAGGGTGATGTTGCGCAGGAACTCGACCGGGTAGAACTGCTCGATGACGTAGTCCGAGACCTTCCGCTGCGACGGCTCCTCGGCGTACCGGAGGATGGAGATGACGTCGTCCACCGGAATCGGCCCCTCGGTCCGCAGCTTCGCCCCGAACAACGCATTGATCAGCGACGACTTCCCGGCATTGAACTCCCCGACGATGACCAGCGTGAACAGATCCTCGAGCGTGGCCAGCAGCTCGTCCACCCGCCGCCGGTCCTCCGCCTGCTCCCGCTCCAGCGTCTCCCGCAACTCGACCAGAAGCCGCTGCTCCCGCCGCAACAGCGCCTGAATCTCCGGGTCGACGACGGTGTCAAAAATGCCGGGCATGGTGGAATGTGGTTCCACGAAGTATGCCGTATCCGGCGGCGAGACGCCGCGGGCGCCGGGACGGCGCCCGACCAGCCGGCGAGGACGCCAGCGCTCCGTACCCCGCCGGCGGGACGCCGGCCGCTCAGACCCGGCGTCCCGCCGGCGTCGTTCGGAGCGCCGCCCGTCTCGGCGGCTGGTCGGGCGCCGTCCCGGCGCCCGCGGCGTCTCGCCGCCGGGGTTGTGCTATCCTCCGCCCGTCGTTTTCCTTCCTCGTTCAGCAGGCGTCGCGGCCAGCCTGAATGAGATACGACAACGTCATCCCTCCCCCCACCGAGCTTAGAATCCATTCCCGTGGACGTCTGCCGCACTGGCGCGTCGATCACGCCGTCTACTTCATTACCTTCCGGCTGCGCGACTCGCTTCCGGTGCACATCGCCGACAAGCTCTATCGCGAGCGCCTGGATGGACTGCGCCGCTGCCGGAACGGCGTCGATCGAGCCCGGGTTGACGAGGAGTTCGGTCTGCGGCTCGACTCCTATCTCGATCAACACTGGGGCTCCGCGATCCTCCGGCAGCATGGTGAGCTCGTAGCCGGTGCCCTGAAATTCTTCGACCGCGACCGGTACGAGCTACACGCCTGGTGTGTGATGCCGAATCACGTGCACGTCATGTTCTATGTGGATCGGGGGGATGACGTACCGAGGATCCTTCACTCGTGGAAGTCCTACACCGCCCATGAGATCGGAAGGAAGGTATGGCAGCGGGAGTACTTTGACCGGATCGTGCGGTCGCCGCGGGAGCTCGAGAGTACGGCTGGGTACATTCGTGCGAATCCGGGGAAGGCGGGGTTGGAGAATTGGCGGTGGGTGGGGTGAGCCCCGGCGGCGGGACGCCGCGGGCGCCGGGACGGCGCCCGGCCAGCCGGCGCGGACGCCAGCGCTCCCTACCCGGCCGGCGGGACGCCGGCCGCTCAGAGCCCGGCGTCACGCCGGCGCCGTTGGGAGCGCTGCCCGTCTCGGCGGCTGGTCTGGCGGCGTCCCGGCGCCAGCGGCGTCTCGCCGCCGGGGCGCTCCCGAATATAATCCCGCGCCTTATGACCACCGTCCGGATCAAGGATTTGCCGCAGCATGTCGGGGAGAAGGTCACCGTGAATGGGTGGCTGTACAACAAGCGTACGTCGGGGAAGTTGCAGTTTCCCATCCTGCGCGATGGCAGCGGCTATCTGCAGTGCGTCGTCTCGAAGAAGGAAGTGAGCGAGGAGTCGTGGAATGCCTCCGACCAGGCCGGGCAGGAGGCTTCGGTGCGGGTGAGCGGGAACATCGTCGCCGAGGGGCGGGCGCCGGGTGGGGTGGAGATGCACGTGCAGGAGTTTCAGCTCCTCGGTGCCTCGGAGGCGTACCCGATCTCGCCGAAGGAGCACGGCACCGACTTCCTGATGAACCACCGCCATCTCTGGCTGCGGTCGAAGGGGCAGCATGCCGTGCTGCGGGTCCGGAATGAGATCGAGAAGTCGATCCGCGACTTTTTCTACGACCGCGACTTCCTGCTGATCGACTCGCCGATCCTCACGGCCAATGCCGCCGAGGGGACCTCGACTCTGTTCGAGACCGACTACTTCGGCGAGAAGGCGTATCTCTCCCAGTCCGGCCAGCTCTACCTCGAGCCGGCGGCGGCGGCGTTCGGGAAGGTGTACTGCTTCGGGCCGACGTTCCGGGCGGAGAAGTCGAAGACGCGGCGGCATTTGATGGAGTTCTGGATGGTCGAGCCCGAGGTGGCGTTCCTCGAGTTCGACGGCCTGCAGGAGCTGGCCGAGGAGTTCATCGAGTACATCGTCGCCCGGGCCCTCGACCGCTGCAAGGAAGAGCTGAAGACCCTGGAGCGCGATCTCTCGAAGCTCGAGCACGTCCAGCGTCCCTTCCCCCGCATCACCTATCGCGAGGCCATCGAACTGCTGGCGTCGAAGGGGATGCCGGCGAGCTTCGGCGACGACATCGGGGGCGACGAGGAGACGGTGATTGCGAATTCGTTCGACCGGCCGGTGATCATCACCCGCTACCCGGCCGCCATCAAGGCGTTCTACATGAAGCCCGACCCGAACGACCCGGAGGTGGCGCTGGCGATGGACATGATCGCCCCCGAGGGATACGGCGAGATCATCGGCGGCTCGCAGCGCATCGACGACTACGACCTGCTGGTGCAGCGCATCCAGGAGCACAAGCTGCCGCTGGACGCGTTCCAGTGGTACCTCGACGTCCGCAGGTACGGGACGTTCCCCCATTCCGGCTTCGGCATGGGAATCGAGCGCTGCGTCGCCTGGGTGACGGGCGTGCCGCACCTTCGCGAGACCATCCCGTACCCGAGGATGCTGAATCGCATTTATCCCTAGATCCGGATTGAGGATTGAGAATTGAGGATTGAGGATGACCGGGGGATGAGGACTCTACGATGAGCGAGCAAGCGGCGGAGCCATCCTCAATCCTCAATTCTCAATCCTCAATCCGTGTGATTCCGCTCGGCGGTCTCGGCGAGATCGGGATGAATCTCATGGTCTACGAGTGTGGCGACGACGCCATCCTCGTCGACTGCGGGATGATGTTCCCCGATGCCGCGACGCTCGGCGTCGACGTGATCGTCCCCGACATGACCTACCTCTTCGACAACGCGTCGAAGATCCGGGCGCTGTTCCTCACGCACGGCCATGAGGACCACATCGGCGCGATCCCGTTCCTGGTCGAGCGTCTGCCGCTGCCGGTCTACGGGATGCCGCTGGCTCTCGGGTTCGTGGCCGACAAGCTCGAGGAATTCAACATCGACGGCATCGAGCTGCGGGCGATCATGCCGCGCGAGGTCGTGGAGGCCGGCGCCTTCCGCGTCGAGGCCATCCGCGTGACGCACTCGATCGTCGATGCCCTCGGCTACGCGATCCGGACGCCGGTCGGCACGGTCATCCACACCGGCGACTTCAAGATCGACCACACCCCCATCGACGCCAAGCCGACCGACCTGGCCCGCTTCGCCGCGTACGGCGAGGAGGGGGTGATGCTGCTGGTCAGCGATTCGACGAATGCGCTCGTTCCCGGCCACGGCCCCTCGGAGAAGACGGTCGGGAGTGCGCTCGACCGCGTCTTCACGAATGTGAAGGGGCGGATCATCGTCACCACCTTCGCCTCGCACATCCATCGCGTGCAGCAGGTCATCGACCTCACCCGCAAGCACCGGCGGAAGCTGCTGCTCATCGGCCGTTCACTGGTCGACAACGTGGAGACGGCGGAGCGCCTCGGCTACCTGAAGTTCCCGCGCGACGCCCGCGCCAGCTCGGCCGACCTGCCGCCGGAAGACCTGGTGATCATGAGCACCGGGACGCAGGGGGAGCCGTCGTCGGCGCTCTCGCGCATGGCCATCGGGGAGCACAAGCAGATCTCGATCGAAAAAGGGGACGTGGTGGTGATCTCGGCCCGCACCATCCCGGGCAACGAGCGGGCGGTGTCGCACGTGATCGACAACCTCTATCGCCGCGGCGCGGAGGTGGTGCATCACGAGCAGCCGGACATCCACGTCTCCGGCCATGCCTGTCAGGAAGAGCTGAAGCTGATGGTGAACCTCACCCGGCCGAAGTTCTTCATCCCGATGCACGGCACGCTGCGCCACCTGATCCACCACGCGCGGCTGGCGCAGGAGGCGGGCGTGCCGCACGGGATGGTGATCACGAACGGGCAGGTGGCGGAGATCGACGGCAACACGATCCGCATCCTCGAAGACCGCGTGCCGCAGGGGAAGGTGTTCATCGACTCGGAGGCGGAGGAGGTACCGGACGTCGTGGTCCGCGACCGCCAGCACCTCGCCGAAGATGGGTTCGTGATCGTGGTGGTGGCGATCGACAGCGACGGCCGGCTGATCCGCGATCCGGAGATCATCACCCGCGGGCTGGTGCACGTCGACGCCAGTCAGGACATCCTGACGGAGCTGCGCCGGATGCTCGTTGGCATGTTTGACGAAAGCCACCCGAACGAGCTGCGCGAATCCGACCTGCTGCAGGAGAAGATTCGCGCCCTGCTGAAGAGATACTTCCGAAAGACCATGGGCCGGCGGCCGATGATTCTGCCGGTGATCTGGGAAATGTGAGGAGAAGCGAATTGAAAATTGAAAATTGAAAATTGAAAGACGGAGCACGCGGGCGCACCGTTTTCAATTTTCAATTTTCAATTTTCAATTCCCACCACCGTCAATGTCCATTGTCGAAGCAATCGTCCTTGGCCTCGTCCAGGGCCTCACCGAATTCATCCCCATCTCCTCCACCGGCCACCTCAAGCTCGTCCCGGAGCTGCTGGGCTGGGGCGACCCCGGCGCGGCGGTGTCGGCGGTGATCCAGTTCGGGACGATCCTGGCGGTGATCATCTACTTCTTTCGCGACATCGTCCGGCTCACGGTTGGCTTCTTCCGCGGGCTGGCGGCGCGGAAGCCGTTCGGCGATCCCGACTCGCGCGAGGCGTGGTACGTCATCTTCGCGACCATCCCGATCGTCGTGGTCGGTCTGCTGCTCGAGGAGCAGATCGAGGGAGTTTTCCGGAGCACCTGGGTGGTGACGTTCCAACTGATCTTCATCGCCATCCTGATGCAGGTGGCCGAGGCGTACGCGAAGCGGCGCGGCTTCCGGCCGCGGGAGGACTTCAACGCCAAAGACGCGTGGATCATCGGGGCGGGTCAGTGCATTGCCCTCATCCCCGGCTCGTCGCGCAGCGGCTCGACGATCATGACCGCGCTTTTCCGCCGCGTGCCGCACGACTACGCGGCCCGCTTCTCGTTCGTGATGAGCATCCCGGCCATCACCGCCGCCGGCATCTTTCAGATGTTCGACGCGAAGGAGGAGCTGGCGCGGGTCGGCACGACGCCGATGCTGGTGGGGATCGTGGTGGCGTTCATCTCCGGCTGGCTGTCGATCTACTTCCTGCTGCGCTACCTGCGCACGCACACGACGCACATCTTCATCTACTACCGCTACGTCGTCGGGGCCATCCTGGCGGTCATGCTGATCACGGGGTACGCGAAATGAAACGTTGGCTCGCTCTGGCCGCGCTGCTGGCATCATGCACGTCTGTGCCGGACGACACGCAGACGACCCGCTATCTCGCCCTCGGCGATTCGTACACGATCGGCGAGAGCGTCCCGCCGGCCGAGCGCTTCCCGCACCAGCTCGCGCGCGAGCTCGGAATCGCTGACCCGCAGATCATCGCCAAAACCGGCTGGACGACCGATGAGCTGAACGCGGCCATCGACGCGGCGCAGCCGCAGGGGCCGTACGACCTGGTGACGCTGCTGATCGGCGTGAACAACCAGTACCGAGGCCGCGACGCGGAGCAGTACCGCGGCGAGTTTGCGGCGCTGTTGCAGAGGGCCATCGGCTTCGCCGGAGGAGACGCGAAGAAGGTGGTCGTGGTCTCGATCCCCGACTGGGGCGTGACCCCGTTCGCCGAGGGGCGCGACCGGGCGAAGATCGCGTCGGAGCTGGATCGGTACAACGCGATCAACCGCGAAGAGGCGGGGAGGGCGGGGGCCAGGTACGTGGACATTACGCCGGTGTCGCGGCGCGGGGATGCGGCGCTGGTGGCGGAGGATGGGTTGCATCCTTCGGGGGGGCAGTACGGGGAGTGGGTGCGGTTGATCGTGCCGGAGGCACGGGCGGCGGTGGGCAAAATTGAAAATTGAAAATTGAAAATTGAAAACGGGATGCGCCTGTGCCGCGTTTTTCAATTTTCAATTTTCAATTTTCAATTCAACGCCCCTTCACCAGCCGAATCCTCTCCTCCAACACCATATCCTTCCGCCACCCCACCACCCGCAGGTGCCATTCCGCCACCTGGTACATGGCATCCGCCGGCACCAGCCCGACGATCTCGCTGGAGACCACGGCCACGCCGTAGCGCTCCGCTTCTTCGCGGACCACGGAGAATGCCCGGTGGATCGGGGTGCGGCGGTAGTCGAGGAGGTTCATCGACACCTGCACGAGGCCTTTGCTGGCCAGCGGGATCGGCAGGGCGCGGACGAAGCGCAGGCCGCCGCTGATGCCGCGTACGGCCAGCGCGCACGCCTGCGCCACTTCGATCCGGTCCGTCCCGAGCTGCATGTTGAAGGCGATGAGCGGGACGCGGGCGCCGACCACGCTGACGCCGGCGGTCGGGTGGACCTGGGCGGGGCCGAAGTCGGGGACCCAGCGGGCGTCGCGGATTTTCTGGGGGAAGTTCTCGAAGCCGCCGGAGCGGATGATCGGCAGGTCGCGGCGCGACTCGTGATGCGCGGCCTGTTCGTAGAGGTAGACCGGGACGTGAAAGCGCTCGGCGATCTGGGCGCCGACCCGTTCCGCCAGCTCGATGCATTCCGGCATCGACGTCCCTTCAAGCGGCACGAACGGGACGACGTCCACCGCACCAACGCGCGGGTGCGCGCCGTGATGGATGCGGAGGTCGACCAGCGGCACTGCCACTTCGTACACCTTCAGCGTGGCATCGGCGATGGCGTCTGCGCTCTCGGAGACGTAGGTGAAGACGGAGCGATTGTGGTCGGGGTCGGAGTGGACGTTCAGCAGGTGCACTTCGGGCGTGTCGCGAATCGCCTCGGCGATGGCGTCGATCGTCGCCTGGTTGCGGCCCTCACTGACGTTCGGCACGCACTCGTACATGGCTCGGGGTGCTAGTCGGAGAGCACTTGCACTTCAGGGATGTTGCGGTACTTCTCGGCGAAGTCGAGGCCGTAGCCGATCACGAACTGCGGCTCGATCGCGAAGCCGACGTAGTCGGGCGTGAACGGGACCTTGCGCGCTTTCGGCTTGTCGAGGAACGAGGCCGTCCTGACTTTGGCGGCGCCGCGGCTCTCGATGTAGTTGTTCACCTCGCGGATCGACAGACCGCTGTCGATGATGTCCTCGACGATCAGCACCGAGCGCCCCCGCATGTCGAGCTGCGGCTCCTTGAGGATCGTCACCACTCCGGACGAATACTTCTGGTTTCCGTAGCTGGAGATCTGGATGAAGTCGAGGTGGACGTCGAGGTCCATCTGCCGGACCAGGTCCGCGCAGAAGAACATCGCTCCCTTGAGGACGCAAAGGGCGATCAGCTCGGTGCCGGCGAATTCGGCGCTGATCTCCTTCGCCATCTCCGCCACCCGCTGGTCGATCTGTTCGCGGCTGAATAACGTCGTCTGTGCCATTCGTGTCAGAATCATAGCATTCGGATTTTGTGATGACGGTGATCGAAGCTGGGGCTCTGCAGAGCCGGTACGCCCGCGTGGCCGATCGCTTCAAGGCGACCTGGACTTCACACCAGTTCGCGGCCGGTGTGTTTGCCGAGTTTCTCGGCGAGCCGCTGGGGTACGAGCTCGATTTCTCGCGCCTCTTCCAGGAGATCAAGGCCATCGGCCGGACTCTCAACGGCACCTACCCGATGGAAGCCGGCGCGGCACTCGACCGGGTGGAGGAGGAGCTCGAGCACGCGTCGCAGCAGTTGCTGGTCGCCGACGCGCGGATCGGTCCGTCTCTCCTGCGGAGGTTCTTCGACCGCCTGAAACGCCCCGAGGACTCGATCGTCGAGTGCCTGATCAAGTTCTACTTCTACGCCGACGCGGTGGAGGCGGATCACCGCGACAAGGTCGACCTCCTCTTCACCCGCCTCGGCGAGGACATCAGTGAGGAGCGCGGCGGGGAGTACGTGGTGCGGGAGTCGTTCGCGCTGCGGCAGCGGATCATCGAGCTGGTGTCGTTGCTGCGCGTGGCCACGGCGCCGCGCGACGAGGTGGTGCGGATCATCCGGGCCATCCGCTCGATGCGCGACGACATCGAGTCGGCGATGCAGTTCGACGAGCTGGCCGAGCGGAACCTCCTGAAGGACGCGCGGACGTTCAAGCATCGCGTCGGCGATCTCTATTTCGATCCCGACGTCCTGCTGGCGATCATCGATCTCAACGTCGCCGCGAAGAACCGCTTCCTCCGTCTCTACGGCGGCGAGGAGCAGCGGCTGGTGGCGGATTCGGAGAAGCTGATGGCGCACGGGACGGCCATCGCCCGCAACTTCGGCGGGACCAATCCGGCCCTGGTCGAGGAGATCGCCCGCTTCCGCCTGCTGCGCGACCAGTTCACGTTCCTGCGGGCGCAGTCGAACGTGAAGCACGAGGTGGTGACGCGCCTGAAGGCGAGCATGAACAACATCCTCGCCCAGCTCGACCGCGGGCTCGACCCGGAAGTCGAGTCGGCGGAGCTGCCGGATGCGTTCTTCGACAACATCCGCCAGATGGGCAGCATGACCGCCCGCTTCGGCCGAAGCGAGCCGCTGCTCGAGTACGTCCTCCGCATCGACGCGGCGATGGAATCGGCCGACCCTGCGCTCGCCCCGGAGGAAGTCATCCAGCTTCCGGCGGCACGCGAGCTGCGGCTGGAGTCGTGGGAAGCGGCCGCGTACCAGAAGCTCGTCGACCGCCGCGAGGCGGAAGCCGAAGAGGATACGGAGGAGCTCTGGCTGCTCTACGTCCGCGCCGCGGCGCTGCGGATCAAGGTGGACGAGGAGGCGACGCTGCTCGCCACCGCGGCGACCGCGGGGGTTCGGCCGGATGCTGATTTGCTGGGGAAGGCGAAGAAGAGCCTCGATGTGGCGAAGGAGCTGGACGAGACGTTCGGCGATCTGCTGCAGGAGGCGGCGTATTACTCGAACCGGCGGATCCTGCATCAGCTTTATCGCTCGCGGTTCCGGCTGCTGCGCGGGTTTTCGGGGCTGTGGTTGATTTACGACCGGTGCCAGCCGGGGTAGTGCCGCACTCCTGCGAGCAGCAACAACACTGTCATCCTGAGCCGCAGGAATCTCCCCATCAACCAAAAGCATGGCGGCGAAGGACCCCCCGATTGAATCCGCTGCGCATGTCGGCAGGGGGTCCTTCGCCGCCATGCCTGCTCTCCATGGCGACGTTCCTGCGGCTCAGGATGACAGCGAGGGGTGGCAGAATGCTCCCCGCATGAAGACTTACCGCTTCCTCCACAACGGCCGCATTGCTGAATCCTCCTATCTCCCCGATGGCGCAACCCTGCTCCCGCCCACCCTCCCGACCAAGATCGTCTGCGTCGGGCGCAACTACGCCGATCATGCGAAGGAGCTCGGCAACGAAGCACCGGCGGAACCGATCATCTTCCTCAAGCCGCCGAGCGCGCTGCTCGCTCCCGGCGGGACGATCGTCCGTCCGGCCGCGTCGCAGCTCGTGCATCACGAGGCGGAGCTGGCGATCGTGGTCGGCCGGGAGGCGAAGCAGGTGAAGGCGGAGCGGTGGCGCGACTATGTGCGCGGCTTCGCCTGTGCGAACGACGTCACTGCACGCGACCTGCAGCGGAAGGACGTGCAGTTCACGCGCGGCAAGGGGTTCGACACCTTCTGCCCGATCGGGCCGGCGATCGAGGACGACCTCGATCCTGCCGATCTCCGGGTCACGGCGCGGGTGAACGGCGAGATCCGGCAGGACGGGCGGACGTCGCAGATGATCTTCGCCTGCGGCTTCCTCTTCGAGTTCGTCACCTCGATCATGACCCTTGTGCCGGGCGACGTGATTCTCACCGGCACGCCGGCCGGCGTCGGGACGCTGGAGGCGGGAGACACGGTCGAGGTCGAGATCGAAGGCATCGGCGTGTTGGCGAATGCAGTGGCGTGACGAGCTGACGCGACGCTTTCCGGCGCTGCGCAGGCTCGGCCCGGGCTGCTACGTCGTCGGCGGAGCGATCCGCGATCTCCTCCTCGGCCGCGAGCCGGCCGACGCCGACGTCGCCTGCAACGATCCGCTCGCGGCGGCGAAGAAGGTGCGCGACCGGGTGATCCGCCTCGGCGACCAGGAGCATCTCAGCGCCTACCGCGTCGTCGACCATTTCGCAGGCGGCGAGCACGTCTACGACTTTGCCGAGCTGCTCGACCACGACATCGACGCCGACCTCGCCCGCCGCGACTTCACCATCAACGCCATGGCCGTCGATCTCGACCGCGACGCGCTCCTCGACCCGCACGGCGGGCAGCGCGACCTCGAGATCCGCACCGTGCGGATGGTGCAAGCGTCGAACTTCGACGACGACCCGCTGCGGACACTGAAAGGCGTGCGCATGGCGGTGAAGTACGGGATGGAGCTCGACGCGGAGACGCTTGCCGCGATCCGGTTGCGTGCGGCGCGGATCGCCGAGGTGGCGACGGAGCGGGTCACGTACGAGCTGTCGGTGATCTTCTCCGCGGGAGCCCTGCGCCGTGCCATCGCGCTCCTCGACCAGACCGGTCTTGCCGAGCCCCTCGGCCTGACCGTTCGCGAAGTCCAGGCGGGCGACGTATCACTCGCCGCCGCCTACGCGCTGCTGGTCGGGAGCCCGCGCGCATACGGCGAGCGCTGGCGCTGGAGCGAGGCGCTGATCCGCGAGGTGCTCACGCTGCAGCGTCTGGTGCGCGAGCACGATCGCCTCGCGCTCTACGACGCCGGCGAGAAAATCGCCCGCCAGCTCCCGCCGCTTCTCCGGGCTCTCGGAGAGGACGACGCGCTGGACTGGCCCGACTTTTCGCTGCGCCCGCTGCTCGCCGGTGAGGAGATCGCCGCGCTGACGGGGCTACCGCCGGGCAAAGACCTCGGCCGCGTGAAACGCGAGCTTCTCGAAGCGCAGATCCGCGGAGAGGTGGCCACCAGGCGGGATGCGGAGGGGTTTGCGCGGCAGCGTGGGGGGAGATAGGACCTATGGGACCGATAGGACCTATGGGACCTATGGGACAAAAGCTCCGGTTGCCCCCATCAGTCCTATAGGTCCTATCAGTCCTATTCGTCCTATCCCGGTTACTTCTTCAGCGTCACATCCACTTCTCCGGCCGTGACGTGTACGTTTACGTGGGTCTTTCCTTCGGAGTTGAAGAAGTGGGTGCGGCCGGGGAAGACGCCTTCGCGGGTGACGATCTCGGTACCCAGGTGGGCGCGGACTTCGCCGATGCGGCAGGAGGCGTTCAGCTCGCGGACCTTCGCGCGGGGGAGCGTCACGTCGACTTCACCGGCGCGGAGGTCGATGTTGATGTCGCCGAAATCGCCGTCGACGTCGATCTCGCCGGCCGTGGTCTCGAACTGCACGTCGATGCCGGCGGGGAGGTCGAGGCGCAGGTCGAGTCCGCTGAACTTCTGCGCGCGCCACGACGAGGCGCCCTTGCCGAACTTCCGCCGCACCTTCGCCTCGGCGCCGGTGATGACGATCTCCACGCTGGTGTCGTTCACGACCTTCTGCGCCCAGATCCGCTCTTTGTCGTTGTCGTAGTCGCGCGAGACGATGCCGGAGAGGGAGATCGCGTTCGCCGCGCCGTTGCGGACCTTGAAGCTGCCGACCGGGATGTCGATCACCACCCGCTGGACGGCGCCGCGCGGTGCGGTGGCCTGGAAGGCGTGCTCGACGTCGATCGCCGCGGCGGACGTCGCCGCGAGGAGGCTTGCTGCGAGGAAGAGTGCGTTGCGCATGCTTTCAGTTACGGCTCACTGCCCCGAAAGTTGCGGCGCGGGCCGAGCGGGAAAAAAAGAACGGCCGGCTTACGCCGGCCGTTCCAGTACGACTCCCCAAATATTCGGTGATGATCGCTTATTTCTTCTTCGAAGACTTCTTGCTGCTCGCGCTGGACTTCTTAGCCGAGGACTTGGAAGCGCTCTTCTTAGCTGCCATCAGAGTTCACCACCTTTCATGCCTTTACGGGACCTCCCGGTCGCGCTTCTTGGCATAACGCGCCGGATCGCTCCGGCAGACTCGTTACCTGTGTTGGAGAACCGGGGGGAGGAGAAGAGACGGCTGCTGACGACCTGCGACGAGACTGAATTCGTTATCCAGTTGGCGATCATCATGTACTGATCAAAAAATAGGATCATTAATGGGTAATGTCAAGCAATTGTTTATGAAAATCGTAATCGAGTACCCGATGTTCCACGATGTTCCACGCTAGAGGACACTCGTCCAGGCGTTTCGCGTCGCTTCCGCGCATCGTTTCCAGGTGAAAAGCGAAGCGCGCGCGATCCCTTTCGCGGCGAGCGAGGCACGCAACGACGGATCGCGGGCGACGCGGAGCATCGCATCGGCCAGCGCCGCGCGATCGTCGGCGTCGACATGCAGCGCCGCGTCGCCGGTGATCTCCACCAGCGCCGCCGCGGTCGAAGTGATCACCGCGGTGCCGCACGCCATCGCTTCCGCCGCCGGAAGTCCGAAGCCTTCTTCGCGGCTCGGCATCACCAGCGCCGTCGCCGAAGTGAAGAGGCTCGCGAGCTCCGCGTCGGGCACGAAGCCGCGCCGCTCGACGCCATCGCGCCCGGCGAAGCGCTCGAACGAAGCGCCGGCGAGGACGAGCCGCGCGTCCGGCAGGTCGCGGCGGAGGAGGGTGAAGGCTTCGATGAGGGCGTCGACGTTTTTGTGGGGCTTGTCGTTGCCGAGGAAGAGGAAGGTTGGAGCGGTTGTCGGTTGTCGGTTGTCGGTTGTCCGAACCAGCTGGGTCTCCACCCCGTTCGGCGTGACGACCACCCGTTTCGCTCCGAGCTCCGTCTCGAGCTGCTGCTTCACCGTCTCCGAAACGGTCAGGATGCAGCGGGCCTTGTTGACCGCCCGCCGAAGCATCACCCGCGCGTAGAGCGGTGCGATCGGATTGCGGAGCGGCTGGTGGAGATGGATGAGGTCATGGATCGTGACCACCAGCGGGACGCGTGTGAAGGGGACGACGTAGTGCGGCGCGTGGAAGAGATCGAGCTTCGCCCGGTCCGCCGCGCGTCCGACGGCGAACAGCTCGCGGAGCGAGTAGTGCGGGGCGTGGATGATCACATGCTCGATGCCCGCGGGGATTTTCGCGTCGCGTGGCGCCAAGGCCACGTACTCGTCACCCGTTCCCAGCTCCACGAGGCCGCGGAGCAGCCCGCGGATGTACGTGCCGATCCCAAAGTCCGCGATCTTGCGGGCGTCGATGCCTACGCGCATGGCATCCTCACCCGCCCACCTCGCGAATCAACTGATTCATCACGCCTGCCCCCCGCTCCCATCCCCACGCCTTTGCGCGCTCCGTTCCCGCGGCGCGCAGCTCGCGGCGCAGGGCGGGGCCGCCGAGGACGCGGGCCAGCGCGTCGCGCAGGGCGAACTTGTCGCCGGGCTGGATGAGCAGCGCCGCCCCTTCGGCGAATTCCGGGATGGCGCCGGTGCGCGTGGCGATGACCGGTGCGCCGCAGGCCATCGCTTCGAGCGGCGGGATGCCGAACCCTTCGTAGTGCGACGGGTAGACGAAGGCGCGCGCGCCGCGGTAGAGGTCCCGCAGCCGTTCGCGGGTCACGTAGCCGGTGACTTCGAGGCGCGGCTCTTTCGGGATACGGGTCTTCCAGCCGGCATCGCCGCAGAGCACGAGGCGCGGACGCGGCTCGGGGAAGGTCTCCCAGGCCGCGATCAGGTCGAAGATCCCTTTGCGCGGCTCGAGTGTGCCGGTGAAGAGGATGTAGTCCTCCTCCTGACCGCCGGGGCTGAAGAAGGAGTCGACGCCGTTCGGGACGATCTCGATCTTCGACGGCGGAACGGCGAAGTCCTGCATCGCCTCGTCCGCGACGGCGCGCGAGACGCACGCCACGCGCGCGGCCTGTTCGAGGCTCCGGCCGATGAAGAGGTTGAAGGAGAGGATCGTCTTCAGCCGGTGGTGGCGCGGCATGTTGATGGAGGTGAAGTCGTGCAGGGTCACCACCGCCGGCACGCGCGAGCTCAGCGGCAGCGTTCCGTGCGGCCCCCACAGCACGTCGGCGTCGATCTTCGGGAGCTTCGTCTGCTGCCACAGCACGCCGAGGGGGCTGCGGTCGACCCGGAAGGTGAGGTGCTCGATGCCGCTGCGGTCGGCGATCTCCGCATGCGAGGCGATCACCGGCGGAGGATCGGCGTCGAGACGCCGCGCGATCTCGGCCGTGTGCACGCCGATCCCGGTGCGGTTGCCGACCAATGGGCGGCCGTCGATGACGAGCTTCACGCGACGCTCAGTGTCCCATGGGTCTCATCAGTCCCATAGGTCCCATGGGACAAATGGGACTGATGGGACAAATGGGACCTATGAGGTCATTGCCCGGCCGCCCGCCGCAGAACTTCCAGCGTTTCTTCCGCGGCGCGATCCCAGCGGAACTCTGCTGCTCTCGCGCGGCCTTTTGCCGCCAGCGTCTCGCGCAGCGCCGGATCACCGAGAACCCGTTCGAGTTGCATGGTCAACCCGGATACATCGCGCGGCTCGAAGTACAGCGCGGCGTCGCCGCCTACTTCCGGCAGGGACGAAGAGTTGGCGGCGATCGAGGGGACTCCCTGCGTCATCGCTTCGAGCAGGGGGAAGCCGAAGCCTTCGTAGATCGAGGGGAAGACGAAGACTTCGGCGTTGCGGTAGACCGTGGCGAGCTGCGAGGCGGGGAGGTAGTCGAGGTGGACGATCCCTCGCGATTTCAGCCGCGGGACGACCGCTTCCGATTTCCAGCCGATCTTTCCGACCACCACCAGCGAGCCGTCGTACGTGCCGCGGTCGCGCAGGCGTTCGTAGGCGTCGAGCAGTGTTTCCAGGTCTTTGCGCGGCTCGATCGTGCTGACGAAGAGGATGTAGCGCGCCGGCAGGCCGTCCATCGGCTCGGCGGTCGTGGGTGCGCCGAGGCCGGAGTGGATGGCGACGGCGCGGCCGGGATCGACCTGGTAGTAGCGGAGGAGGTCGCGGCGGGTCGATTCCGAGACGCAGATGATCGCGTCGGCGGCGGCGATCTCGCGGCCCATCTGCATCTCCAGGTTCTGCAGCGTTTCCTTTTGCAGCAGCTCGGGGAAGCGTTTGTAGGTGAGGTCGTGGATGGTGATGACCCGCTTCCGCGCGACCGCGGAGTGGAGGCGGGGGAGGAAATAGTTCGCGGCGAAGTAGATGTCCGGGTCGGCGAGGGCCATCTGGGCGACGTAGGCCGCGGCGGTCAGCGGGCGGTCGAGCCGGCCGAGCGGCCGGCCGCTGAGGTCGAACGTCAGCAGCCGCGCGTTGGCCGGCAGGTCGGCGTGGAGGTGGGGGCCGAGGTCCGTGACGCGGGCGTCGCCGAAGAGGAGCAGCTCGACGTCGTCCCGCTTCGCCAGCTCGTGCAGTAGATAGTAGAGATACCAGCCGACGCCGGTGAGCGGCTCGTAGAACGGACGGATGTCGACGCCGATCCGTAAACGCTTCCGGCGATGCGTCGCGGAGAGCCATGCACGGCGCAGACGCGAGCCGAGCTCATGGCGTAGAGTGTGAACAATGATCCCGAGCGTCGGCAGGAGCGACATCGGCGCGCGATTGTAATGCGGACGTTCCTCATCATCCTGATCGTTCTGGCCGTGCTGATCGCCGCGGCGGGACTCTGGCTGTTCTCCTCGACGCCGGAGAGCGCGGTGCCGGTGCGCTTCCCCCTGTCGAACGCCAACGTGGCCCTGCTGCGGCGGGTCCCGGCGTCTGCCGAGGCGTTCGCGCTGATCCCGTCGGCGGCGCTGCTGCACGCGAAGCTGCTCGCGAACCCGGTCACGCGCGAGCCGATCGCGACCTGGAGCGAAGAGCACGAGCTGCCGAGGCCGTGGATGCTCGGTGGCGCGCACATCGTGGCGTGGAAGAGCGGCAAGACCACCAGCTACGCCGTGCAGCTCGACGCCCTCCGGGCCCTCCTCGTCCGGGCCTGGCTGCTCGTCGCCAGCAACGCGACCGTGCGCTGGGAAGGCTCGACCCTGATCATGAACGACCCCGAGCCGTCGGCGGAGAAAGTCGCGCTCGAAGACGTGCTGCGGCTGGCGACGCGGCTCCCCGAGGGAGACATCTTCGTCGTCCAGCGGGAAGGCTCCCGCGGCGCCTTCCCGCCGATCGCCCGCCCGGCCGTCACCTCGGTGCGCGTGACGCCGGCGGAGATTCTGCTGGTCTCACGGGCCGCTTCGACCGACGTCGCCATCGAGCGCCGGATCGAGCCGCGCTACCCCAGGGGAGCCATGCTCGCCGCCTCCTTCGCCGCTCCCCCGCGCATCCTCGGCGACTTCAACCGCCTTCTCGGCGCCCGGATCGACATCCTGGTCGACGACGGCGGCTCGGTCGCTCTGTACGACATCGAGACCGGAACCCTCCTGCCGCGGCCGAGAGGCGTGCTCGCCATCCCGGCGGACGAGGCGGCCCGGGGGGAGATGGGGGACGTCCGGCAGGCCGCCGAGCTGGTGGGGGAGGTCCGCGATACCGGGGACCAGATCCTGGTCTCCTTCGACCGGACCAGCATGGGCCTGTATATAAAGGATACGTTCGTCCCGGCGAGCTGGCCGGCCACCCGCTGGGCGGTCCGGTTCGACCCCGCCCGCCTCGTCCCGGTCCTCGAGAGGGTCAGCGACAATCCGGCCCTCCGTTTCGCGACCCCCCGGATTCACCGCGGGGCGCGCGACCTGCGGCGCTGGATGAGGGCCCTGGAACAGGCCGAGGCGGTCGAGGCCGCCGACTCGGTAGCAAGCGGCGTCGAGGAGTTGCGCGTGCGGGTTGCATCGAAATAGATTCGGCGGCTCAGAGGGTTACGGGGTGATCTGTTGGCACGCCCTCTGTGTGCTTTCTATCCCCGAACGCACGAATATGAAGCAATTCATCGATTTCGACACCATTGACGATCAAGGACCGCAGACGTATCACGGCAGCTATGACGTGAACGCCGCGGATCTCGACCGCGACGAAGTCGCGAACGTCGGGAACGTGTCCATTAAGGTGAAGGCCGAGCAGGGCCACCTCGACGGGGAGTACATTGCGGACGGGACCGTCACTTTCACGGCCGACATGAGCTGTTCGCGCTGCGCCGATCCGTACCCGTTTGCCAATACTTCGACCTTTCACGTAAGATTTCGGCCTCGTCCGGAGGCATCCAGGGAAAACGAAGAGGTCGAGATCACCGACGAGGAAGAGCTCGACGTCGAGTTTTACTCGGATCGAACGATTCCGCTTCGGGATCTTGCTCTCGAGCAGGTCCAGCTTTCCATTCCGATGAAGCCGTTGTGTGACGAGAGTTGTCTCGGCCTCTGCCCCACCTGCGGCGTCAACCGTTCGCGCGAGGATTGCTCGTGCGGCGAGTCGATCGTCGATCAACGGTGGGGCGCGCTGAAGGACATCCGCGAAGAGTTGTCGAAGAAAAAGAACGTTTAGAACACCCTTTAGAAGGAGCTTCACCATGCCGAATCCAAAACGCCGCCATTCGAAGGCGAGAACGCGCACCCGCCGGGCGCACGACTTCCTCAAGCTGAAGTCGCTCTCCACCTGCCCCCAGTGCCAGGAGGCGAAGGAGCCGCACCGCGTCTGCCCGAAGTGCGGTTACTACAAGGGCCGCGAAGTCATCGAAGTCAAGGACGCTCTTTAGTCCTTCTGCGCGATGGCGGCTGATGTGACGGCGTCGACAGTCCGCATCGCGCTCGATGCGATGGGCGGCGACCATGCGCCCGAGGAGATCGTCAAAGGCGCGCTGCTCGCGCTCGACGAGTACCCGGACGTCACCATCATCCTGGTCGGCCGCGAAGAGGTTATCCGCGAGAAGCTCGGCGGGAACATCCCGCCGCGCCTCGAGATCGCGGACGCGCGCGAAGTCGTCGACATGACGGACAACTCTCTGGCGCCCCTGCGCCGGAAGCGGAATTCGTCCATTCGGGTCTGCGCGAACCTCGTCGCCGAGGGGAAGGCGGATGCCATGGCTTCCGCCGGCCACACCGGCGCCGCGATGACCTCGGCGTACAAGGTCCTCGGCACCATCGAGGGCGTCAGCCGTCCCGCGCTCGCCGCGATCCTGCCGACCGTCAAAGGCCACGTCGTGCTGCTCGACGTCGGCGCGAACGTCGACGCGAAGGCGGAGAACCTTCGCGAGTTCGCGGTCATGGGCCACTTCTACGCCCAGATGATCTTCGGCATCGCCGAGCCGCGCGTCGGCCTTCTCTCCGTCGGAGAGGAGGAAGGGAAGGGGAACCAGGTCACCAAGGAGACCTTCCTCATCCTCAAGGAGACGGGCCTCAATTTCATGGGGAACGTCGAGGGGCGCGACGTCTTCAACGGCAACGCCGACGTCATCGTCTGCGACGGCTTCACCGGGAACGTCGTGCTCAAGGCCTCGGAGTCGCTCGCCGAGATGATGAGCAAGATGATCCGCGAGGAGCTCACCCGCTCGTTCACCCGCAAGATGGGCGCGCTGCTGGTGAAGGGTGCCTTCGACGACCTGAAGAAGCGCACCGACTACTCCGAGTACGGCGGCGCGCCGCTCCTCGGTGTCAACGGCGGCTGCATCATCTCCCACGGCCGCTCCCAGGCGAAGGCGGTGAAGAACGCCGTCCGGGTGGCCCGCGACTTTTCGCTGAACCGGATCGACACCAAGATCCGGACGAAGATCAGCGACCTGCACACCCGCGAGCACGACCTGATCGCCACCACGTAACCCCACGCGGCGCGCTGCTATCATCCGCCCCCAATGGAACACTACACCGCCTTTGTCTTCCCCGGCCAGGGAAGCCAGTACGCCGGCATGGGTGCGGACGTCGCCTCCCAATATCCCGCCGCCCGCCGCGTCTTCGATTCCATCGACGCCGCCCTCGGTTTCTCCATCTCGAAGCTCTGCTTCGAGGGTCCCGAAGAGCAGCTCAAGCTGACCGAGAACACGCAGCCGGCCATCCTGGCCGTTTCCTCGGCGCTGCATGCAGTGCTCGAAGAGCATGGGGCGACCCGGCGCGATCTGGTGGCCGGTCATTCCCTCGGCGAGTACAGCGCCATCGTCAGCGTCGGCGGCCTCTCGCCGGCTGATGCGGCGACGATCGTCCGTGCCCGCGGCCGCTTCATGCAGGACGCCGTGCCGGTCGGCACCGGCGGCATGGCCGCGCTGATCGGGCCTTCCGTCGAAGAGGCCCGCGCCATCTGCGAGGAAGCGGCGCAGGGCGAGGTCGTCTCCGTCGCCAACATCAACGCTCCGGGACAGATCGTCATCGCCGGGACGAAGAGCGGGATCGAGCGCGCGATCGAGGTCGCAAAGAAGCGCGGCGTCCGGCGCGCGCTGCCGCTCCCGGTCTCGGCACCGTTCCACTGCGAGCTGATGAAGCCCGCCGCCGACCGTCTCGAGCCGATCCTCAACGAAGCCAACTTCCACGACCTCTGGGTCGCCCTCGTCTCCAACGTCGACGCCTCGCCGATCGGCACCGCCACCGCCGTCCGCAACGCCCTGCTGCGCCAGGTCGCTTCGCCGGTACGGTGGGTCGAATCGGTGCAGAAGATGGTCTCGATGGGGGTGAAGCGGTTCGTCGAGATCGGCCCCGGCAACGTTCTCACCGGCTTGATCAAGCGGATCGACGGCGACGTGGAAGTGATCAACGTCTCCGACGTCCCGTCGCTCGAAGCATTTCTGGAGAAGGCAAGCGTATGAAGATCGACCTCACCGGCAAGACTGCCCTCGTCACCGGCGCCTCGCGCGGCATCGGCGAAGCGATCGCCCGCCGCCTCGGCGAGACCGGCGCGCATGTCCTCTGCGCCGCCCGCTCGGCCGACGCCGTCAATCGCCTGGCCGGCGAGATCGGCAATGCCACCGGCGTGGAGCTCGACATCGCCGCTCCCGACGTCCGGGAGCGCATCAGCGCGCTGCTGAAAGAGCGCGGGATCGACATCCTGGTCAACAACGCCGGCATCACCGCGGACGACCTTTTCATCCGGATGAAGCCGGACGCCTGGAACAGCGTCCTCCGCACCAACCTCGACTCCGCCTTCCACATCACCCAGGAGATCGTGAAGAAGATGCTCCGCGCGAAGTGGGGCCGGGTGATCAACATCTCCTCGATCGTCGGCCTGATGGGGAACGCCGGACAGGTGAACTACGCCTCGTCGAAGGCCGCCCTGATCGGCTTCACCAAGGCGCTGGCGCTGGAGATCGGCTCGCGCAACATCACCGTCAACGCCGTCGCCCCCGGCTACATCCAGACCTCCATGACCGACGCCCTCGGCGACGAAGCCCGCACGAAGCTGACCGACCAGATCGCAGTCAGGCGTCTCGGGACGCCGGACGATATCGCCCACGCGGTGGTGTTTCTGGCCAGCGAGCAGGCGAGCTACATCACCGGGACGGTGTTGAACGTCAGCGGCGGGTTGTACACGTAGCGCTGTCGCGAAGCGACAGCGTACGGAGCGCCGGTCTTCGACCGGCCGGTCCGCCGACGTTCCGTCGGCAGTCTCTCGCGCAGCGTTTCCCGCTCGGGCCGGCCGAAGGCCGGCGGACCGGCCGGTCGAAGACCGGCGCTCCGCGCTCCGCGTTCGCGGGAAGGTCTTCGTCAGAACTCCAGGTCCCGCAGGTGAAACGGCGAGTGTCCTCGCCGGAATGCAGGCGCCCATAACACTGCAGCGCCTTTCTGCCCTGCGAACCGATGTTCTCCCGCAGCCAGCTCGCGAGCGCCACCATATGGCGTGCCATCCAGCAACCCCCGCACTTCCCCGGCAGGTCCGACAATCACATACTCCCCCGGCACCGCGATCGTGAACGACCCGTCCTCCTGAATCCACTGCCCCGAGGCGCGGAGGCGGCCCATGTTCAGAAAGTTTGCGCTCAGAAACGCGCGCGCCCGTGGCGGCCACATCGGCCCGTCCGCCTGCGCCACGTGCGTCCGCGTGCGGATCACATCCTCCGCCAACGTGTCTTTGAGGATCCCGTGGGCGAGCTGGGCGCGGGTGATGTACTCGAGCGCGTAGTAGAACGGCCGATGGCGGTAGATCAGCTCGCCCTTGAGATCGATCACCAACTCCCCGGGATGGGAGAGCCGCAGCGCCTGGTCCATCATCGTCGTGTGCCAGTCGGTGTTGTTCTCAAAGCGGTCGGCGTATTTCCAGAGGGAGCCGAGGCAGAGAATCACCACGACGGCCGTCACGCGTAACCGCCGCGTCGCCAGCACCGCGGCGGCGAACATCGCGCAGAGCGGCATCAGCGGCAGGAAATCGCGCGGGGAGATCAGCATCCAGAAGCCGGCCAGCGTCACCGCATAGACGCCGATCGCCACCGCGAAAAAGTACGCCCAGACATTCCGCGCCGCCCGGAACCGCCACGCCGCCCACACCACCGCCGCGAACGTGAAGGGGAAGATCGCCCGGCCGATCCAGAGGTTTTTCCGCGTCTGGGCGAGGTTGCCGTTGAACGTCAGCGTGCAATAGACCAGCTCGTCCCACGCGCCGACGCTGACGAAGTAGATGGCCAGCACTGCCGGCACGATCGCAAACCCGAGCGCGTACTGGAGTAGCCCGCCCGCCGGACGCCGCTTCAGAAAGAGCATCGTCAGGAGACCGGCCACGCCGAGGGTGAGCAGAAGCAGCGTCGTCTTCATCGACACCGCGAACGCGGCGCCGAGCAGCAGCCCGATCGCGAACGGCTTCCAGCCGCGCAGCATCCCGGCGAGCGCGAGCATCCAGAGCGCCACCCAGAGGTTGTCCGTCCGAAACTCCAGCGATTTCAGGAAGAACGGCGGGAAGAGCGCGAGCAGTGCCGCCGCCCACGCCGCAACCCGCTCGTCGAAGACCCGCCGGGCGATGTCGTAGGTCGCCCAGATGACGATCCCGAAGAGGACCAGGATCGGCGCCCGCATGATGAGGAGGATGTCCGATCGCTCCGAAAACAGCGCAAGGATCGGCGCCATCAGCAGGTGGAACAGGGGAGCGTGATTGTCGAAATAGTCGCGGTACTGGACCATCCCCGCTGTCCACCCCCAGGCCACGTGCAGGTGGTGCTGCTCGTCGGCGTCGAAGCGGTAGCGGAAGAAGGCGAGCGCACGCAGGACGACCGTCACGGCGGCGGTGGCGAGCAGCAGGATTCGTTCGGATTTCGGCAAGCGGGGTGTGCTGGCGCGCCCTGAGGGATTCGAACCCCCGACCAGCGGTTCCGAAGACCGCTGCTCTATCCACTGAGCTAAGGGCGCGCTCGGCAGGCGATCTTATCGGAAAAGCGCTCGACAGATGGGGAGGCCGTGAATAGAATCCGCCCCCGCGCTGTTCCAACGCGCGCAACAAGCCGTTGTAGCTCAGCTGGCAGAGCAGCTGATTCGTAATCAGCAGGTCACCGGTTCAAATCCGGTCAACGGCTCCATTCGACCTTACTAAGCCTCTGGAAACAGAGGCTTATTTGTTTCTGACTACTTCAACATCACCTCGGCAATCACTCTGGTATGTGGACACTGATTACGTGCCGACGTAGACTGTGTTTATGAAGAACATCACTCTGGCGATTGATGATGAGACGCTCGAAGCCGGGCGTAGCTATGCGAGCCGGCATCAGACTACCTTGAACTCTCTGGTCCGTGAGCTGCTGGTCCGAACAGTGCTGGCTGACCGTCAGGCACTGGCGAACGAAATGTTCCGGTTGATGGACGCACACCCCGGTAACTCAGAGGGAAAGCGGTGGACGCGAGAAGAGCTGTATGTCCGGTAAGGTTTTTCTCGACTCCAACATCCTTGTTTATGCTCAGGACACAGGGTCCGCGGACAAGCAGCGGCGCAGTCGCGAGCTCATTGCCCGGCTTGCGGATTCGGGCGACGGAGTGATTTCGACCCAGGTCATGCAGGAGTTCTTTGTCTCCGTGACGCGCAAGCTCGGCGTCCCGCCGCTCGCTGCAAAAGCGATCCTGAAGACATTTACCGTCTTCGAGATCGTCACCGCGGGACCCGAACTGATTCATGAAGCGATCGATTGCGCAGTCTTGAACGCGATCTCATTCTGGGACGCCCTCATTCTTGCTGCGGCTGCGAGCGCTGGCTGCGGCATTCTGTGTACGGAGGATCTGAACCACGGCCAGATCATCATGGGTGTCAAGGTTCAGAACCCGCTGGTCTGACCAGATCTCGTGATCGCCCTTTCCTACTTCGCACGCCGAGGAGTAACTGGATTGCGCATTTCACTCTCTTGGGTGTCGCTCGGGTGTCGTTCCCGTCATCTCGCGGATACTTTTGGACGGGAGGTGGACGCTCAAACGTGATGCAGCGCGACCCGGAAGCGGTGATTCATGCCGCTCGGCGTGGCGTAGAGCTCATCGAGGTGTGATCCGGCGTGGCCGTTCCGGCGCCGCCCGTCACGCTCGATCCTCGTCTCACGTCAGCCATCAGCACACGCCCGGGGTCACACCTTCGCTTTTCGTCAAAGAACGAAGGTGTGCCCCCCACAGTCTATGGTTTCCCATCGTACGGCCCGAATCGCGCGCGGATCTGGTGGACGTCGAGCCCAGCAGCTTTGACCTGTTCGTCGGTCAGGGAGCGCATCAGCCGCCGCAGGATGCGCCCTTGCCGGAACTTCAGCCAGAGGACCGCCATCAGGGCCAGCGAGGAAACGATCGCGACAAGCGAGTAGGTCTCGTCGGACATGACCAACGAGTGTAGCTCGATCACGAATGCGCGTGCCCCGCACCGCCATGCTGCATGCCGCTGAAGCTGGTGCGAGACGGCGGAACGTTCTCTGACGCTGAAAAACCGTCCGAGAGCGGTTTTCAATCACCGCTGGATTTGGCGCGCAGATCTTCGAACGGCCTGAAACCGTCCGCGAACGCTGCCGCACCGTTCGCTGACGCTGGAAAACCGTTGGCCGACGCTCGAGAACCGTTCGCACACGGCCAGCCACCGTCCGCGAACGGCGGCGGACCGTCCCGCGGCGCTGAAAAGGGCATCCGCGAACGGTTTTCAACCGTCGCCGGGTCTGGCGCTCAGATCTTCGAGCGCTCGAAAACCGTCGGCAACGCTTCCGGACCGTTCGGCGACGCTGGAAAAACGTCTGCAGACGGCCAAACACCGTCCGCGAACGGCCGTGGAGCGTCCCGCGACGGTGAAGAACCGTCGGCGAACGGTTTCGGACCCTTGGCCGACGCTCGGAAACCGTCTGCAGACGGTCAACCACCGTCCGCGAACGGCTGCGGACTGTCCCGCGACGGTGAAAAACCGTCGGCGAACGATTCCGAACCGCTCGGCGGCGCCCGAAAAGCGTTCGCAGATGCTCAACACCTGTCGCCTGTACAGCACGCACGAAGCGACTTCTTCGCGCAACCCTGGAAGATCGGACTTACGTCGATGTTCCCGCGTCCCACCGATGGGACAATGCCCTCCATGACCACCACCCGCCTCTACCTCGTCCGCCACGGCGCAACGCGTCTCACCGCCGAGGACCGCTTTTCCGGTGATGCCGGGGTCGAGCTCTCGGATGACGGCCGATGGCAGGCGGGGCTTCTCGGCGAGCGGTTGCGCCGGGAGGAGCTGAGAGCGGCGTACTGCAGCCCACTCTCCCGTACCGTCGAGACGGCCCGCATCATTGCCGGACGCTGCGGACTCGAGCCGGTCACCGTCGACGGTTTGCGGGAGATCAGCCACGGGCGCTGGGAAGGGCTGACCCGCCGCGAGGTAGAGGAGCGCTACGGCGACGAATATGCGGCGTGGGAAGAGGATCCGTTCACGTTTGCTCCCGAAGGAGGGGAGTCGGGGGTCGCGGTGCTGGCCCGGGCGCTGCCGGCGGTCCGTGCGATCGTCACGAAGCATCCGGGCGAGCGTGTGCTGGTCGTGTCGCACAAGGCGACGATCCGCATCCTCATCAGCAGCCTCCTCGGCTTCGACGCCCGCGGTTATCGCGACCGGCTCGACCAGGCCCCTGCCTGTCTCAACGTCCTCGACTTCCGCGACGCCGTCCACTCGCGGCTCATGCTCTTCAACGACACGTCGCACTACTCCGAGCATCCGCGCGAGGCGACGCAGAGCCTGTCGAAATGGTGGGATGAAGCGCCGCCGCCGTGACGTAGACTCCTCCGTCGATCCGAGGAACGCGTTTGTTGCGTTCGCTCTTACTTCCGTCACGATTCCGTCGCTTGCTTCCGACTACTCCGCGAGTAAGGTTCATCTACGCATGCTCAAACGCTTCTTCTTGTTCTGCCTGACGCTGGTGTGCGCCGCACCCGCGGTCTTCGCGGCCAACTGGCCGGACCATCCGCAGCTCCGCGCGGTGCGCGTGAGTGCGGGGCCGGCGATCGACGGCGATCTTTCAGACGCGGCGTGGCAGGCGGCGCCGGAGTTCACCGACTTTACGCAGCACGATCCCGATGACGGCCAGCCGGCGACGCTGCCGACCAGCGTGCGCATCGTCTATGACGACGAGGCGATCTACTTCGGCGCGAAGATGACCGACACCCATCCGCCGACCGCACTGCTGGTGCGGCGCGATTCGTTCGTGCCGGCGGACTTCCTCTCCATCAACCTCGACCCGCAGCTCGACCGCCTCTCCGGCAACGCCTTCACCATCACACCCGCCGGGGTGCAGATCGACTCGGTGATCTACAACGACATCGCTGAGGACGGGAGCTGGGACGGTGTGTGGAGCTCGGCCACGAAGATCGTCGCCGACGGCTGGGTGGCCGAGGTGCGCATCCCGTACTCGCAGCTCCGCTTTCCGGACAAGCCGAGCCACGTCTGGGGGCTGAACATCACCCGCCGCACGGTGCGGAACAACGAGTGGGTACGCATCGTCAACACGAAGAAGGGCGGGACCGGCTTCGCTTCCCACTTCGCCGACATCGTCGGGCTGGAGGGCATCCGTCGCGGCCGGCCGCTCGAGCTGGTGCCGTATGCGGTCGCGCGCGGCGACGTGCACACGCGCGCGAACCGCGCCGACCCGCTGCTCGACACGCGCGACTCGCGCATGGACGGCGGCCTGGACGTGAAGTACGCGCTCACCTCCAGCCTCACCCTCACCGGCACGATCAATCCCGACTTCGGCCAGGTCGAGGTCGATCCGGCGGTGGTGAACCTCAGTGAGTTCGAGACGTTCTATCCGGAGAAGCGGCCGTTTTTCACCGAAGGGCTGAACATCTTCCAGTTCGGCGACAGCCCGGCCCCGAGCCACTTCAACTTCATCTTCGCGCCGAGCCTTTTCTACACCCGCCGCATCGGCCGCGCGCCGCAAGGCTTCCCCGACGCCGAGTTCGTCTCCGCTCCCGCCGAGACGACGATCCTCGGCGCGGCGAAGCTGACCGGCAAGCTTCCCGGCGGCTGGTCCCTCGGCATCCTTGACGCGCTCACCGACACCGAGCGTGCCCGCTTCGTCGACGGCCCCCTGTCCGGACGCGAGCAGGTCGAGCCGATGACGAACTACTTCGTCTCCCGCGCCACGAAGGAAGTCGGCGACGGCTCGCGTGTCGGCATGCTCCTCACCTCGGTCAACCGCCGGCTGCCGGACGAGCTGTCGGCGCTGCGCGACACCGCGGTCACCGGCGGCATCGACGCGTACACGAGTTTCCTCAACAAGTCGTGGATTCTCGAAGGCTTCGCGGTCGGCTCGCACGTGACCGGGAGCGCCGAGGCGATCGAGCTCACGCAGCGCTCTTCGTCGCGTTATTACCAGCGGCCCGATGCGGGACACGTCGACTTCGACCCGACGCGTACGTCACTGATCGGCTGGGGCGGCCGGGCGATGCTCTCGAAGGCGACCGGGATCTGGCGGCCGAACATGCAGGTGCACGCTTATTCGCCCGGCTACGAGACCAACGACACCGGCTTCATGCAGCGCTCCGACATCATCTCGGCGCACGCGTTGATGCAGTACGTCGACCAGAATCCGACGAAGCGTTTCCGCGAGCGGAACCTCTGGACCGGCGTCTGGCAGAGCCGCAACTTCGACGGCGACACCGTGGAGCGCGGCTATTTCGCCGACGCCTTCGGCACGTTTCAGAACTACTGGGAGGCGCGAGCCGCGCTCTTCGTCTCTCCGGGCTCGTTCTCCGACCGCCTGACGCGCGGCGGCCCGCTGGCGCGCACGCCGCGGGAAATCAGCGTCGAGGGGCATGTCGGCAGCGATAGCCGGAAGAGGTTTTACGGCAGCATCGCCCTGGACGCCGACGACAGCGGCGACGGGTCGAACGGGCAGACAGTCACGGTCTCGTTGACGGCGAGGCCACGTTCGAATCTGCTGTTCAGCATCGAGCCGTCGTACTCCCGTTCGCGCACGCATGCCCAGTACGTCACCGCCCTCGACGACCCCGGCGCGACCGCGACCTTTGGCCGCCGCTACGTCTTCGCGGAGCTCGACCAGCGCTCGTTCGAGCTCGGCACCCGCGCCGACTGGACCCTGAGCTCGACGCTCTCGCTCCAGCTCTATCTCCAGCCCTTCATCGCCGCCGGCGACTTCCACGACTACCGCACCCTCGCCGCCGCGCGCACCCGCGATTACACGCCCTTCGCATATACCCAGGCCGATCCCGACTTCAACTTCCGCAGCGTCCGCGGCAGCGCCGTCGCCCGCTGGGAGTTCCGCCCCGGCTCGGCGCTCTACGTCGTCTGGAACGAGAACCGCGCCGAGGTCGAGCCGATCGGAGACTTCCGCCTGAACCGAGACCTCCGCGCGATTCCGACCGCACCGTCGCATGACGTGTTTCTGGTGAAGGTCTCGTACTGGTTGCCGTTGTAGGACGTTGAATGGAGCCGACGCCTCCCCTCAGAAGAAGCCCGGGTATGTTGCGGCCAGGTATTCTTCGAGCTTGTTCACGTTTCCGAGCAGGCGATGGTTGGGGGCGATGGAGCGGGCGACGGTCCAGCAGTCCCAGGCTCGGGTGGGGTCGTAGCCGTTGTAATAGAGGTCGCCCAGGTCTTTCCAGACGCCGGCGATGCGGGGCTGTTTCCGGAGGACTTCGAGGAACTTCTTTTCGGCAGCGGCCGACTCGCCGAGGTTCATGAGGAAGTCGCCTTCGAAGATGGTGAGGATGTGGGCCTTGGCCGGGGCCGAGGATCGCAGTCCCTGGAGCACGGTCAGGGCTTGACGCGCTTCCGACGCGCTCTGGGGGGAGAGGGCCGTCCGGAGGACGCGAACTTTCGGATCGTTTGCGAGGGCGGACATCTGGCCTTCGATGTCGGCAGGGAGGTCGCGGCCGGTCATCAGGCCGTACTCCATCCAGGCGAGGAAAGCATCGAGATTTGCCCCTGCGGCGGCGAAGGCCGTGCCATCGGTGAGGATCTTCCGCTCGGCGCTGTCTGCCGCCAGAGGCGAGATAGCGGCTGCTGCAGCGACGAGAGGCGCGAGGTCCTTGTCCGACTCGATCATCAGGTGGCGCTCGGGGGAAATCGCGGGAGGGGTATCGGTCGAGGGTGCGGCTCCGGTGACGCTGATGAGGAGCTCGCGCGACACGGTGTGCTGCACGATGCGGAGGGTGCGCGGGATGCCTTTGGCCTGTCGCAGGTCGGCGAGGACGACGGGATGGGCGTTGAAGGTGAGGGCGATGAAGCGTGCGAAGCCGGCTCGCTCCTCGTTCGTGGCGTCGACGAAATCCATCGGATAGTCGGCGAGATCGAGCCTGTTCGCACGGAAGCGAACCGTTCCACCTTTCTCGGCGCGGTCGACCTTTCCCTTCTTCCTGCCTCCATCCATCGACAGCCCGTGCTCGCTGACTGCAAGCGGGATCGCCGCTTTCCCTCCCATGACTTCGATGAGGTAGACGCGGTTGGTCATCTCCCGATCGCGTCCGCCCACCTCGGAGAAGAGCGACCGCTCGACCAGCGGCTTGTTTGCCTCGCTCACATAGATCCGGCGTTGCGCGAAGTCGTACACCGTGGTCTCTCCCTCCCGCTCGTACCAGAGGGACGACCCGTCGAGCTTGACCCGCGCGGTCCATTGCTCCGGCGGCTCTTCCTTCTGCCCTTTCACCCGGGTGAAGCCGAGGGACTTGCCGCTGTAGGGCTTCGAGTCGACGCGCAGGGTCAGCTCGAGACCGGCCAGCGCCGGCATGGCGGCAAGTACGACGAGGAGCAGTTGCAGCAGTCTGGTCATCATCAGATGAGACGCAGGCAGCGGCTGGCGGTTCTGGTCGGACGCTACGGAGGCTGCCATGCCGGGTGCGGGCACCGATGAGAGCGTCGCCGGGGTCCGCCGGAACGGGGCGGGCGAAATAATCGCGGGCACTCCCGCGGTTCGCGTACACTTGCCGGCCCTCGTCCCGGGGTGCCCGGACACATTCTTTAACAATCTGCCAGCTCCTTGGACCTCGCGTGTCGCGGGGTTCCGCTAGGCCAGAAGGAGGTTTCATGAGGACTTATGAAGTCCTGTTCATCCTCTCTCCGCAAGTGACGGAGGAGGAAGCGACGACCCTCATCAACGTCTTCAAGGGGATCGCCACCACCAATGGTGCGACTCTGAAGAGCGAAGATGCGTGGGGTCGCCGCCGTCTCGCATATCCCATCCACAAGTTCAACGAAGGCATCTACCACCTCTTCGTCCTGGAGAGCGAGGGCTCGCTGTCGGAGCTCGACCGCCGCATGAAGAACATCGACCGCGTCCTGCGGCATGTGATCGTGCGGACGGATCTCGAGCAGAAGCGTGCCGACAAGCTCGCCAAGCGCAATCCGAAGAAAGAGCGCGTTCGTCCGGCCGTCACGCCCGCTGCCGCCCCTGTGGCCGCTGCGGCTGCTGAACCCGGCATCGAGAGCGCGATCGCTGCAGGTGCCGACGAAGCGGCGCCGCAGGCGTAAAGGAGGAGACGAAGATGGCAACGATGGCACCGAGAAGAGGACCGGGCGGTCCTGGTGGCGCCGGCGGCGACGATCGCCGTGGCGGTCCGGGCGGCCAGCAGGGCGGCAAGAAGAAGTTCTTCTACCGCCGCAAACGCGTCTGCAAGTTCTGCGTCGAGAAGATCGAGTACATCGACTTCAAGGACGTGAAGACGCTCCAGCAGTTCATCCCCGAGCGCGGCAAGATTCTTCCGCGCCGCATCTCCGGCACTTGTGCGCTGCACCAGCGCAAGCTGCAGAACGCGATCAAGCGCGCGCGCATCGCCGCGCTGCTGCCGTTCACGGCCGATTGATTCGGCCCGCGGATCTATGATCGAAATGTCCCTCCGCCAGAGCGAGCCCGTTGCGCTGCCTGACCGGCCTCTCGGCCGGCAGATGCGCAGCATTGCGGCGCACGCTCTGCTGACGACGATGATGATCGTCACGGAGCTGCTGGTGTTCATCCCGGCGGCGCTGTTCCATTGCGCACTCCGCAATGGGCGGCGCGCCGCGTGGGCGACGGCGGCCGTGGCGTTCGGAGTCGCCAGCCTGTACGCGGCGGCGATCCCCTCCACTCAACCGGACGCGGTGAAGTTGTTCTGGGCCGGTCTGCTCAGTATCGGCCTCACCGTCGCTCTCCCGGCCCTGGCAGCGTTGCCGCTGGTGGAGCAAGGCGCGAAGTTCGGCCGTCTGGTGGCGCTGCTGCTGCTCGGCAGCGTGGCCGGCATGGTCGCTACCGAGGCGTTGTCGCGGTCGGTGCTGTCGATCTCGCCGTACACCCTGCAGGTGGCGCAGTCGAAGGTGAACAACGCCCAGTTCGTGCAGTTCTATCGTACGAACGGCGCGCCTCCGGAAGCGCTGCGCATGATGGAGCGGTGGGCGACGTACAGCACGACGCTGTTACCGGCGGTCATGCTGGTCCTGCTCACGCTCATCTTTGTCCTCAGCCTGCTGATGCTCGGCCGGCTGAAGGCGTGGCGCGAGCATGCCGCACGGCGCGGCGACGGCGACGCTCTCGGCGTGTACCTGTTCCGCAACTTCGCGTTGCCGGAGTGGGTGCTCTTCGCCTTCGTCCTCGGCGGCGTGGCGCCTCTGGCGTCGGGTCTGCTGCACCAGGTCGCGGCGAACACGCTCTTCATCGTGGCGTTCCTCTACTTCCTCCAGGGGCTGGCGATTTTCCGCTTCGTCCTGCTGGCCATGGGAGCGGGGTTCGCCGGGACGATGCTGGGGTGGCTGCTGCTGGTGTTCCTGACGCTGACCGGCGTCGGACCGGTATTACTGGCGCTGGCGGGACTCTTCGATCCATTTTTTGATTTCCGAAATTTCAAGAAGCGAAAGGACGACTCTCATGAAAGTCATTCTGACTGAGGAGATCCGAGGACTCGGAACGCGCGGCGATGTCGTGACCGTCAAGGACGGCTACGCGCGGAACTATCTCCTCCCGAAGAACCTCGCCCGTGAAGCGACGGCGGGGAACCTCAAGCAGGTCGAGCACGAGCGCCGCAAGTGGGCGCTGCTCGCGCAGGAAGAAAAGAATGTGGCGCAGAAGGCCGCGGATCGCGTCAAGGGCGTGAAGGTGCGCATCGAGAAGCGCGTGGGCGAGCACGGACAGTTGTTCGGCTCGGTCACCGCGAACGAGATCGCCGACGCGCTGGCCGAGAAGGGGATCGAAGTGGACAAGCGCCGCATCGAGCTCGAGCAGCCGATCAAGACGGTCGGTCTGCACGACGTCGACGTGCGCCTGCACCGCGATGTCACGGCCCGCATCCAGGTGGAAGTCGCGGCCCAGGGTGTCGAGACGATTGAGGACACCGGCGCCGCCGCCGGCGACGACGCGACCGCCGAGCAGTAAGCGGCGCCGCGTTACCAAATACACCGTCAAGCTGGAGGGCAGGCAGGTTTGTCTGCCCTCCACGTGTATTCTCTCCCTCGATGGCTGACGACAAGTACGTCGACGCTGCTCCCGCTGGTGCGGATGCCTGGCGTGAGGTGTGGCGCGACGACCGCCGCTACCGGCCCCGCCCTTCGCGGCACGAGTGGCTGCTCGGCTTCGTTCGCCGTCTCGTCCGCCGGGCCGGTGAGCCGGACGCGGAGAGGCAGCAGAACTACAACGTCGCGATGCTCGACCTGCTGCAGGACCTGCGCGGCGACGTGGCCGCGATCCGCGCCGACCTCCGGTCCGATATCGAGACCGTGCAGCGCGATCTCTCCGCGGCGCTGGCCGCCGAGGGGATGAAGCTGCGGGAGCTCGTGCTCATCGCGGCGAAGCGCAACGACGCGCTGATCGCCGCGCTCGACCAGAAGATCGAGACCGTGGCGGTACGGGTCCGCGATGCGGTGAATCCGGTCGTGCCGGCAACCTCGCCCGACGTCCTGTATCGCCGTGTGGAAGACGCGCTGCGCGGCGGGGAAGCGGAGGTTCGCGCCGACGTCGCTCCGTACGTTCGCCTTGCCGCCGGGCATCAGCCGGTGCTCGACGTCGGCTGCGGCCGAGGGGAGTTTCTGGTGTCGTGCCGCGAGCAGCGGATCGAGGCACGCGGCGTAGATCTCAACGAGCGCTCGGTGGCCGATCTGCAGCAGCGCGGGCTGGATGCCGCGGTCAGCGGGATCCCGGAATGCTTTGCGCCACTTGCGAATGGCTCGCTCGGGAGCATCCTGGCGATGCATGTCGTGGAGCACCTGCCGGCGGATGTGCTTTTCGCCCTCTTCCGCGAGGCGGCCCGGGTGCTGCGCGGCGGCGGGCTGTTGATGATCGAGACACCGAACGCGGAGTCGATGGCGATGTCGGCGTCCGACTTCTGGCGCGACCCGACGCACATCGCGCCGCGCCACGCGGCGGCATTGACGGTGCTGGCGCGCGAGCACGGCTTCGCGATCGAGGAGGTTCGCGCGGTTCACGAGATCGCCGAGGGGGCGCGCATCCCGATTCTGGAGACGGACGCACCGGAGCTGCAGCGCGTGATCCACGCCGTCAACGATCGTCTCTTCGCCCCGCAGGACCTCCGGCTGATCCTTCGCCGTACGGGGTGACGTCGATCACCGCCTGAGCCGCGGGTGGCGGCGGGAGTGGCGCGTGGGGCAGGATGGCGCCGAGGATCAGGCCGGCGATGAGGCCGCCGAGGTGCGCGGAGTTGTCGATCTGCGGCATGCGCATGCCGATGGCGATGTTGGCGACGATCCAGAAGATCAGCTGGTTGACGATGCTGCGCGCCGCGCGCTCGTGACGCCACCGCGGCGAGCGCCGCACCGACAGCACGAACGCGCCGAGGATGCCGAAGATCGCGCCGCTGGCGCCGACCGAGGGGCCGCCGTTCACCAGTGCGCTGGTGACCGAGGCGATGATGCCGGCAGTGAAATAGATGAACAGATAGCGGCGCGTGCCGAACATCAGCTCGAACAGCCTGCCGATCTGCACGATGGCCAGCAGGTTGAGCGCGACGTGGAGCAGGCCTCCCGGGATGGTGCCGTCGCCGTGCAGGAACATCGCGCTCACGAGGCGCCAGTACTGGCCGTCGAGGAAAATCCATTCCCTGACTACGGCGCCGAGGCGGGCCAGCCGGTAGGGGTTCTGCCACGCACCGGTGACGATCTCGATGGCGAACCCGATCACGATCGCGGAGATGATGAACCGCGTTGCGGGGGTGCTCCTGCGGGGGAGTATCGAGCCCGTTTCCGGCGCTCCGGCAACGTTCCTGTCGCTCAGTGGCATTTCTGGTGGGTGAGTGTATCGGCAGCGAGGGGTGCCGCGGACGGGGAAATCGCCTTCGTCACCGGCCGGGCTCCTTCCCGCGTTCCATCAAGGCCGAAACGCGCCGCATCAGCAGGTGTGCGAATCGGGGGGAGAGCTCCTTCATGCGCATGTACAGTGCGGCAAGCGGCGGCAGGATGCGGCGGTACCGGCCGTCCTCGGCGGCGTCGCAGATGGCGCGCGCGACGCGCTCCGGCGACACGGCCAGGACGAGCCGCGAGGCGCCCGGCATCTTCCCCCGCTCCGCTTTCACGAAGAACTCGGTCTCGGTCGTACCGGGGCAGACCAGCGAAACGCGCACGCCGCGGCCGAGCACCTCGTCCCGCAGCGCCTCGGTGAAACCGATCACGGCGAACTTGGTCGCACAGTAGCCGCCCATCCGTGCGTATCCCATGATCCCGGCGATGGAGGCGACGTTGACGATGGTCCCCTCGCGACGGGCGAGCATTTTCGGCAGGGCGGCCTGAGTGCAGTGCACCATCCCGAAGTAGTTGGTGTCCACCATCGACCGCAGATCCTCGACGTGGGCGGTCTCGATCGGGTCGAAGATCGCGAAGCCGGCGTTGTTGACCAGCACGTCGAGCTGGCCGGCGGCCTCGATCATGCGCGCGCAGTCTTCCGGGCTGGTGACGTCGGTGACGACGGCGGTTGCCCGCACGCCGAGGGCCCGGCATTCAGCCGCCGTCTTCTCCAGGAGCTCCGCCCGCCTCGCCGCCAGCACGACGTTTGCGCCGCGACGGGCCATCTCCAGCGCTGCAGCGCGCCCGATGCCACTCGAAGCGCCGGTGATGACGACGTTTTTTTCGCGGAGGCTCATTCGGAACGGGAGTCTATCGCGTGGCGGGAGCACCGCCGCTCATCCGTCCTATGAGTCCCATCGGTCCCATGATCCCGTTTTTGGGTACCTCGGTCACGACACTCCAAACTTGGCGCGAGAACCGCGAAGGATCGGCTTGAAACGGCCGGGCGACGGAGATATGGTGGCGTGGGGCGACCGGACGGAGTTGCGTCGCCGGGAGAAGGAAAGGCACGTGATCAGAATCGCCAACCTGTCGGCGCAGAGGACGCCTCCGTATTCGCTCGATCCGCAAGACATCGAGTTCGGGCGAATCTGCACGCCGAACTTCTTCCTCGTGGAGTACCGCGGCGGCAGGTGGCAGGACCCGCGGGTGGAAGCGCTGCACGGTTTCACGCTCCATCCCGCCACGAACGTCTTCCACTACGCCCAGGCAATCTTCGAAGGGCTGAAGGCCTACCGGCAGTCCGACGATAAGGTCGCCCTTTTCCGGCCGGAGATGAATGCCCGGCGCTTCAACGAGTCGGCCGCGCGCATGGGGATGCCGGCCGTTGACGAGCAGCTCTTCGTCGAAGCCATCCGGCGCCTCGTCGACATCGAGCGCGCCTTCGTGCCGCAGGCTCCCGGCTCGCTCTACATCCGTCCGACGATGATCGGCACCGAGGCCTGCCTCGGCGTTCGCAGCTCGAACGAGTTCCTCTTCTACGTCATCACCCTCCCTTCCGGCGCGTACTTCAAGGAAATGGCCGCCGGTACCGGCACGGTCCGCGTTTACGTCGAACAGGCGACCTCCCGCGCCGCACCCGGCGGCACCGGTGGCGTCAAGGCCGCCGCCAACTACGCGGTGACGCTGAAGTCGATCACGGTGGCGAAGGAGCGGGGCTGCAGCCAAGTGCTCTTCCTCGACGCCGCGCGCCGGCATCGGGTCGAAGAGCTCGGCGGCATGAACGTCTTCTTCGTCCGCAACGGCGAGCTGATGACCCCGACGCTCAACGGGACGATTCTCGCCGGTGTGACGCGGGACAGCCTGCTGGCCATCGGTCCGTCCCTCGGGATCCCTGCAAGTGAAACCGACATCGACATCGACGAGGTCATCGAAGGCGTGCAGTCCGGCGCGATCACCGAGGCCATCGCCTGCGGCACGGCGGCGACCGTGGTCGGCATCAGCGAGCTGGTGTTCTCCGACGGCCGCGTCTTCGAGATCGGCGGCGGCAAGCTCGGGCCGGTCACCAAGCGCCTGTTCGACGAGATCCAGGCAATCCAGTTCGGTACCGAGCCGGATCGCTTCGGGTGGACGTCGCAGGTCGAGGTGTCGGAAGTGATTTCCGCGGGCGCGTAAGTCACAACTTCCCCCGCTCCTTCATCGAGTAGTAGCCGTGGGCGCCGAGGATGAGGTGGTCGACGAGCTCGATGTCGCAGGTCGCGAGGCATGCGCCGAGCTTGGCAGTGAACGAGAGGTCGTCGTCCGAGGGGATCGGGCTGCCGGACGGGTGGTTGTGAAAGACCACGATGCCGACGCCGTTTTCCATGAGGGTCGTGGTGATGATCTCCCGCGTCGACACCAGGGCGTTGTTGATGGTGCCGATGTAGATCTCCTGCTGCTTGAGGATGCGGTGGCGGGCGTCGAGCAGGACGAGGCCGAGGCGTTCCTGACGCTCGTTGGCGTACTGGGCGACGAGCGCGCGGCCGATGACGTTTGCCTCGTAAAGGACGCGTTCCGGCTCCTCCGGCTCGTCGGCCATCAGGCGCCAGGCCAGCTCCATCGCCGCCCAGACGCGAGCCAGCTTGGCATCACCCAGGCCGGGGATCTTCGCGAACTCCCGCGGGTCGCGGTTGCGCAGGGACTTGAAGCTGCCGTGCTTGAGAAGCTCGCGGGCCACCTGGATGGCGTTCTTGCCGCGGGTGCCTGAGCCGATCAGGATCGCGGCGAGCTCCGCGTTCGAGAGCGTTCCGGCGCCGTGACGGAGCATCCGCTCGCGGGGGCGGTCGTCCATGGGCAGGTCACGAATCATATCGGTCATTTCCTCACCTCCAGAAGGGCCTCGACGATGGGCGGCGTCGCCTCCGCTGCACGCGCGGGGATCGCGAACGTGCAGGAGGAGCTGACGCCGCTCGTCTCTGGGTTGATCTCGCGCCACAAGCCTCGGGCACCGCGAAAGGTCGGGATCCCGCTGTCGGCGGAGACGCCGGCACCGGTCATGACGACGACGTTCCGCGGCTTCATCTCGCGGATCGTGCGGACTGCTTCATCGACGCTGCTCATGTGGAGCAGCGTAAGACGAGGGTGTCAACAGAGCCGAGGAAATCTACAGATCCGGGGGATCCCAGAGGCTCCGAGGGAGGGGTTTTTGGGAAAACCCGCTACGGGACGTAGAGACGATGATTCCGGGGCTTACGCGCCCGGAATCATCGCTTCGTTGATCTGGATGAAAGCGTCCTTGCGGAGATTCTCGATGTATGCCTTGTAGTCGCGCTGGAAGGTCTCTTCACTCGCGTCCTGCTTGAGGCGGTCCTTCAGCGACTCGAATGCCGGCACTTCGGAGGGGAGGCGCTGCTCGACCCGGATGATGTGCCACGCCGACTTCGTCTCCACCGGGCCGACGATCGCTCCCGGCGCGGCGTTGAAGACGGCCTGATCGAGCTCGGGGATGAGGTCGCCCTTGGCCACTTCGCCGAGATCGCCGCCCTTCTCACGAGAGCCCGACTCGGACATCGTGGAGGCGAGGTTCGCGAAGTCGGTGCCTGGCTTGCGGGCCGCCTCGGCCATCTCCGTAGCGCGCGTGCGGGCCTCGTCGAGGACGCCGTTCTCCGGCTTCAGGATGACCAGCTCGCGCAATTGAGCGCGCTCGGGGAGGCGGTACTGCTCCTTCTCGCGGTTGTAACGCTCGCGGAGCTCGGAGTCGGTGAGCTGCTCGCGGCTGCGGAGCTCGCGGCCGAAGACCTTGTTGCTGATCAAGGTATCGCGAAGGCGGGCTTCCATGTCGGCGCGGGTCAGGCCGGAGGAGCGGAGCGAGGCGTCGAACTGCTCGTCGGTGCTGATGTTGTACTGCTGCTTGAGGCGGCCGACCGCTTCCTTCAGCTCGGGCTCGGTGACGGTGATGCCGAGCCGGTCCGCGCGATCCTTCAGGAGCAGCTCGCCGATGAGCTCATTCACGAGCTCCTTCCGGGCCGTTTCCTTCAGCGCCGCGACCTGCTCGGCGGGGGCGCCGCGCTCGATCTCGGCATAGGTGTCCCGGAGGCGGCGGTCGTACTGGGTTCGGGTGACGATTCGGTCACCGACGCGGACGACGATGCCCTCGATGAGCTCTGCGGCGGAAGCGCTGACGGCAGTCAGGGCGATGGCAATCGAAAGGATGGTTTTCTTCATGATTGTGCTCCGAGTGAGACGTGTTGGGAAAAGAACAAGTTACGGGTCGATTTATTCGTCCTGGGCCTGGGGGAGGGTGCCCGAGTAGCGGAAGGGGAGCCGCCGGGTCAGGATGGCGATGTTCATGTCCCGGCGGCTGCGGCCGACGATCTGTCCCAGGCGCTCCCGAATGGCCTCTTCCCGGAGACGGGTCTGGATGAGCGGGGCGGCGGCCTGGAGGTCGAGCATGCCGGGGGGACGGCGGTCGTCGAGCTGAAAGATGTGGTAGCTGGAGTCAGTACGGATGACGTCGCTGACGTCGCCGGGCCGGAGGCTGAAGATGACGTCTTCGAACATCTTCGGCAGGTCGCCGCGGGTGACGAAGCCGATCTCGCCGCCCCGTTTGGCGTTCGGGGCACGGGAGTACTCGCTCGAGAGGTCCGCGAACGGCATCCCGCTCTTCAGCTTCTTGACGATGTCCTTCGCCAGGGTCTCGTCGTGGACGAGGATCTGGCGGACGCGGACTTCCTCGCCGCTGCGGAACTCCCCCTGATGTTGCTCGTAGTACGCCTGCACCTGTGCGTCGCTGACGTCCGCCACCTCGGCCGTAAGATTGGCGATGAGGCGCTCCCGGCGCATCTCGTCCCGTTTCTCGACGACCGTGACGCCCGCCTGGGTGCGGACGGCCTCGGTGATCTTGTCGGCCGGGACTTCCACGCCGTGCGAGGCGGCGTACTCGGAGACGATGATCTCCTCGACGAACTGGTCGAGCATCGCGCTGGAGACTTCCGGAGTGAGCTGGGCCAGCTCGGTGCCGGCGTTGCGGTCCATGTAGCGCTTGAAATCGGACAGCGTGACCATGCGCTCGCTGACGCGCGCGATTACGTCCGGAGGAGTGGACGGCTTCCGCTTGCATGCGGACAGCGCGGCAACGAAGGAGAGCAGCAGGATTCCGGCGCGGCGGGAGTGCACGGGCGGCGGGAGTGTAGCAGTTTTGCCGCAGGCAATGTCTCCCCGCCCGGCCGGGAAGCCGGGCGGGGAGAGCGGGCGGAACGTCCCGTCAGTTGATGGCGACCGAGTGGATCTCCTCGTTCGCCGAAGTGGCGGTTCGGCTCAGCGTCACCTTGACGAAGTAGGTGTTGTTCGCGAAGTCGAACGTGTTCGAGTTGAATGCGCACGAGCTGCACTGCGCGGTCGACGAGCTGTCGGAGCTGGTGATCGAGCAGATCTGCGTCAGGACACCGGTGCACTCTTCGATCTCGTAGAGTGCCGCCGTGACCGATCCGGCCGCCGAATTGTCCCGATACGTGGCCCACAGCGTGGTCCAGGGCGGGGTCTTCGACGTGCCGCTGCCGTAGGTGTTCGTGACCGGATAGAGCGCGACGACGTCACCGGTGGAGATCGAGGTGAACTTCAGCGTCGGCCCGGTCCAGGTGATCTTGAACGCACCGGTCGGGGCCACCCGGCCGTTGTTGCCGACCGAGGTCCAGTCGTGCGTCTGCGCGAACAGCGGCACGGCCGCGAGGATGAGAGCGATTGCGAGCAGGCGAGTAGTGATCTTCATGGTTTTCTCCTTCCCGCCTCAGTTGATGGCCACCGTGTGCAACTGGATGGTTGCCGCGGTCGACGTGCGGTTGATGTTGGCCTGGATGTAATAGAAGTTGTTCGCGAAGTCGAACGTGCTCGACCCGAACGTGCAGGTGTCGCACGTGCCGCTGTCGGAGCTGGTGATGGCGCAGATCTCCGTCTCGGCATTGCTGCACTTGTCGACCTGGAAAAGGCGCAGCGTCACCGAGCCGAGAGAGGAGTTGTCGGTGTAGGCGGCGGTGAACGTTGTCCATGCCGGCGTCTTGTCGATGCCCCCGCCGGCCGTGTTGGTGACGTTGTAGCGGGCCGTGAGTGTGCCCGTGCGCGAGGGGGCGAACGTGAAGCTCGGCCCGCTGAACGAGGTTCCGTTCAGCAGTTGGACGATTCCCACGGAGCCGACGTTGCTCCAGTCGTACGACTGGGCCGCGGCCGGCAGTGCGAGCAGAAGAAGCGCGAGGGTGCTCAGCTTGATCATGGCTTTCATGTCGTGCTCCTTAGTAAATCGCCACCGCGTAGAGTCGCGGATCCGCCGTGGCCGAGGTCTTCGCGACCGCGGCGTAGACGTAATACGCGTTGTTGGCGAAATCGAGACCGCCGCTGAACGTGCAGGAGTTGCAGTGCGTATCCTCGTCCGTGTCCTCGCTCTCGATCTGGCAGAGTTGCGTCTGTTCGCCCGAGCACTTGTCCACCTCGTAGAGCGTGGCCGTGACCGAGCCGTCCCCGATGTACTGGTCGTGGACCGTGATCTCCAGCGTCGTCCAGCCCGGCGTGAACGTGGTCAGGCTGCCCACGGTGTTGGTGACCGGGTACCGCGCCTCGGCGGTCGCCACGGAGTCAGGGCGAATGCCGAGATAGCCGTCGGCCATGACGTAAAGAGTGTTGTTGTTGGCGTCGATGACGCCGGCGCCCCCTGCGCTGCTCCAGTCCCACGTATTCTGCGCGGCGGCCGGAAGCGCGCACACGGCCAGTACCAGAACCATTCCAATGATGTTCTTCATGATCCGTCCTTCCTTCGGTATGGCACGCGTGTCTGTGCATGAAGGTAAGGCCGGATGGAAGAACCTGCTAGGGACATTTCATGATGAGCAGGTCCTTTTGTGGACTCCTGTAGGTGTATCCGCACACGCCGAATGCTAAACGGCGATGGCGTGCAGCACGCCTTCGATCGCGTTGATGACCTCGGGCCCATGCTCGCGCAGCGGGAATGACAGCACCCCATTCGGCGAGAACTTCGCCTGTGGGTGCTCGCCGAGGAACACCAGGAGCTTGTTCGGGTCGACCTTCGCGTGGGAGGTGAGCTTCATCACGCCGCGGGCGCCCTCGCGCACGACCGACACCACGCCGAGCTGCTTCGCCAGCCACTTCACGCGGACGAAGTGAAGCAGGCTGTCGACGTTCGGCGGCACCGCTCCGAAGCGGTCGCGCATCTCGTTGCGGATGTCGGTGAGCCGTTCCTCGGTCGAGGCCGAGGCGATCTTCTTGTAGAAGGTCATCCGGAGGTTCTCCTCGCTGATGTAATCGCGCGGGATGTAGATGTCGACTCCGAGGTTCATGGACGTCTCCACCTCCTCCTCGATCTTCTCCCCCTTCATCTCGCGGATCGTCTCCTCCAGCAGCTTCGTGTACATCTCGAAGCCGACCGCGGCGATCTGGCCCGACTGCTCGCCGCCGAGGATGTTGCCGGCGCCGCGGATCTCGAGGTCCCGCGCGGCGATCCGGAAGCCGGCGCCGAGGTCGGAGAACTCCTGGATTGCCGCCAGCCGCTTGCGCGCGTCGCCGCTGAGAATGCGGTCCGACGGCACGAGCAGGTAGCAGAACGCCAGCCGGTCGCTCCGTCCGACGCGCCCGCGCAACTGGTAGAGCTGCGAGAGGCCGAAGCGTTCGGCATGGTTGATCAGGATGGTGTTGCAGGCGGGGATGTCGATGCCGTTCTCGATGATCGTCGTCGCCAGCAGCACGTCGAACTCGCGGTTGATGAAGGCGAGCATGGCCCGCTCCAGCTCCCGCTCGTCCATCTGTCCGTGGCCGACGATCACCCGCAGGCCGGGGACGATCTTCTCGAGATACTCCTTCATGTTGTAGATCGACTCCACCCGGTTGTGGACGAAGAAGACCTGCCCGCCGCGGCCGACCTCGAACTCGATCGCTTCTCGGATGAAGTCGTCGTTGAACGGCACCACCGCGGTCTGGATGGCCAGGCGGTCCTTCGGCGGTGTCTCGATCACCGAGATGTCGCGGATGCCGACCAGCGACATGTGCAGCGTGCGCGGAATCGGCGTCGCCGACATCGCCAGGACGTCGACCGACTTCTTCATGGTCTTCATCCGTTCCTTCTGCGCCACGCCGAAACGCTGCTCTTCGTCGATGACCAGCAGGCCGAGGTCCTTCCAGTTGACGTCCTTGGAGAGCATCCGGTGCGTGCCGACGATCACGTCGATCTCGCCCGTCTCGACCTTCTTGAGGATCTCCCTCTGGTCCTTCGCCGAGTAGTACCGCGTCAGCAGCTCGATCGTCACCGGAAACGACGCGAAGCGGCGCATGAACGTGCGGGAGTGCTGAAAGGCGAGGACGGTCGTCGGCGCGAGCACTGCCACCTGCTTGCCGTCCATGACCGCCTTGAACGCGGCCCGCATGGCGACCTCGGTCTTGCCATATCCGACGTCGCCGCACAGCAGGCGGTCCATCGGCTTGCGCGACTCCATGTCGCTCTTGACGTCTTCGATGGCCGACATCTGGTCCTCGGTCTCGTCGAACTCGAACGCATCCTCGAAGTCGAACTGCCACGGCGAGTCCTTGCCGAACGCGTGGCCGTGGACCATCTGGCGCGTGGCGTAGAGCTTGAGGAGCTCGTCGGCCATGTCGCGCATCGCCTTCTTGACCGAGGCCTTTGTGCGCGCCCAGGTCGTGCCGCCGAGCTTGTCGAGCTTTGGCTGCGCCTCCTCACCCGCGGTGAACCGCTGGATGAGATTCAGGTTCTCCATCGGCATCAGCAGCTTGCCGCCGCCGGAGTACTCGATCTCCATCACCTCGCGCTCGGTGTCGCCGAAGGGGATGCGCTGCAGCCCGCGGAAGCGGCCGACGCCGTGGTCGACGTGCACGACGTGGTCGCCTGCCTTCAGATCGCGCAGGTCGGTCAGGAAGGCGTCGCTCTTCTTCTTCCGGCCGCCGACGCGCGTGGAAGTAGGCGGCTCGAAGAGATCCCATTCCGAGTACGCCCGGATGCCGAGCTCCTCGAAGATGAATCCGCGGCCGAGCGCGCCGCCGGTGATCGCCAGCTCGCCGCCGAGCTTGTTCTCGGCGAACGGGACGTCGAACTCCTTCAGCAGGCGCTCGATCTTTTCCCGGCCGCCTTTGGTCGCGCAGAAGAAGAGCTGCTGCGCGTCGCTCCGCAGGACCTCGGCCGGAAACTCGCTGAGGCGGTTACTGAAGCGCTCTGTCGGCCGCGCGCCGAGGCGCAGCTCCGCGAACTCCTTCGTGACGATGTGGACGTCCGACATCGCCAGCGGCGCCGTGCCGATGAACGCCAGCACGTCCGTTCCCGGCGCGACGAGCTTCTCCGGGGGGTACACCGCCCGCCCTTTTTCCGCCGCCGCTTCGTACTCGTTGCTGAGCAGCGTCTCGTACTTCGCGACCGTGGTGGTGATCTGGTCCGGCTCGATCAGGATCAGGTCCCAGTCGCGGATGTAGTCGGCGAAGGTCACACTCTCGACGGCTACCGGCACGTAGTGCTCGATGCCGGGGAAGGTCCCGTTCTCCTGCAGCTTCTCGATCTTCTCCGCGACGTCGCGCTTGAACAGCGGGTCCATGAAGTCGAGCGAGAGCCGTTTCGACAGCCGCTGGCGCGTGTCGCGCGTGACCGGGAACTGCGTGAGCGGATAGACCGTGACAGTGCCGGCCGCGTCGCCGGAGCGCTGCGTCTCGACGTCCAGCCAGCGCAGCGAGTCGATCGTGTCGCCGAACAGCTCCACGCGCACCGCCTGGTCCGTGTTCGGCGGGTAGAGATCGAGGATACCGCCGCGGAACGCGAACTCGCCTGCCTCTCCGACCAGGTCCGTCCGGACGAACCCGTTTTCGACGAGGCTCTGCAGCAGGTTCCGCATGTCCAGCTCTTCCCCCTCGGCCAGCCGGACGATGCGATCGCGAAAGTCCTCAGGGCGGGGGAGGCGCTGGAAGAGAGCGCGGGTCGGCACTACCAGCAATTCAGCAGCGTCGTCGATCAGCATCCCGAGGGCGCGGATCTCCTCACGGACGACTCCCAGCGAAGGAGCAACATCCTGATAGGGCGACAGCGAAGGCGCCGGATACACCGAGACACAACGCGGATCGCGATGAAACAACCGCAACGCCGCCTCAAAGTCAGCCAGATTCGCATCCCCCGGCGTGATGACCGCCACGTGCCGCCGGGTCTGGTCCTGCAGCGCCGCGACCAGCAGCGCCCGCGCTTCCACCGTCGCACCGGTGACATCGAGCCGCGTTCCGGCCGTCAGGCGCTTGAAGAAGGGCGCCCGCTGCACGCGGGTACGGAGTTGTTCGATGAGCGGCTCGTGACGGTCCATGCGGGGTGCGATGAGGCTACGTGCCGCTTTCTAACACAAGGGGAAGGCCCCTCTGTCATCCTGAGCCACAGGAATCTTCGCAAGAACGGAAAGCACGGCGGCGAAGGACCTGGGCGGGTGGGGGTGCGATGCGCGTGCCTCCCTCCACCACCCGCCCAGGTCCCTCGCCGCCGTGCTCTTGCCCTGGAGGACGTCCACTGCGGCTCGGGATGACATCCCGGATGACATCCCTACGGCGTGAAATACCCCTGAATCGTCCTGGCCGTCAGCTTCGGCGAGTCCACCACCACCCGGACCGGGCGCCATTCGTTCGACTTCCCGAAATCCGACACCTGATAGGTGATCGCAAACTGCGCCCGCAGGTCTTTCTCGATGGCGGCGTACTTGGCCATCAGATTCTGCTCCGTGGCCGTGGCCACGAACCCGCCGGTCTGCGAAGCGAGATAGCGCAGGCGGTCGAGATTGCGGGCCGTGCTGTCCAGCGCGCCCCCTTCATAAGCGATGAAGTAGATCGGGATGGCCGCCTCGCGGGCGAGCTTCTCGACCTCTTCGTACGACCACACCGACGTCGTGTCGCCGCCGTCCGTGAGGACCACGATGGCCCGGCGGTTCTTCTCCTCGCGCAACTCGCGGATGGCCGAGGCCACCGAGTCGTACAGCGCCGTCCGTCCGGACGGCACGATCCCTTCCAGCGCTTTCGCAACCTCGGCGCGGTCGCCCGTCAGCGACTGCTTCCGCCGCGGCACATCCTGGATCGCGGTCACGCTGCAACGGTCGCCGTTCTTCAGCGCATGCTGGACGAATTCCGAGGCCGCCTTCGCGGCGTGCTTCATCGAATACGTCATGCTGGCCGACGAGTCGACCACCAGCGCGATCGAGATCGGCTGGTCGAACGCCTTGCCGAACTCGATGATCTTCGTCTCCGAATTGCCGTCGATGATCCGGAACAGCGAGCGGTCGATGTCGTCGTGCGTGTTGCCGTGGCGGTCCACGACCGACACGAAGATCGGCACTGTCCGCACCTGCAGCTCTTCGACGTGCACGTGCCCGGCGGCCGACCAGAAGTCCGCGGCTTCCTCGCCGGATTTTGTCCGAGCCGTCACCTGCACGAAGCCGGTCGCCAGCAGCGACTGCGGCACCGTGAAGCGATACGGCTCCGCGGTCGCGGAGGCGACTACCTGGCCGTTGTCCCAGAGCTGCACGACCTCGATCGAGTCGCCCTTCGGCGCCGTCGCCGTCGCCTCGAACAGGCCGGCCGCCTCGTCGACGGCCCTGATACGGACGCTGAGGGGGAGCAGGCCCTTGTTGATGGTCTCGGTCCACTGCACCCGGCGCCCGTTCGGCGCCTTGGCCGTGATCGCGATCTTGTGTTGCAGCGCCACCGGTCCGAAGTCGACCACCACGTGATACGGGGTGGTCAGCCCCACAGCTACCTTCTGGCCGTCGACCATCACCGTGACCCTGGCGTTGGCGAACCCCGGGTTGATCGCCAGGTCGACCACGCCGCGGTACTCGCCGCTGTGATCGCGCTGGCTGCCGCGCTCGAGCACGATCTGCGTGCCCGCCTGTGCGGCCGTGCTGGTAAGGAGGATGAGAGTGAAGAAGGAGGTGACGAGCGCCCTATGGCGTTGCGTCTGACTGCTGAACTGCCATGCTGCTTTCATAGATCCGCCGGTACTCGAAACGGTTCCGGGTCACTGTCTTCACGTACAAACGCGTCTCCGCATAGGGAATTGACTCGATGAATAAGTCAGGGTCATCGACGGGCGTCTTCTCAATCCATGTGCCAACGGCTTTTTCGCCCGCGTTATAAGAAGCAATGGCAAGGATGTGATTGCCATTCCAGGCTGCCAATTTTTGTGAGTATTCGGCCGCACCGACGGCGATGTTCTTCGCCGGGTCGAACAGGTCCTGCCGCGTCACCTCGCCGAGCCCGCCGGCGCCCGCGATCCGCGCCGCTTCCTCGGGCATGATCTGCATCAGGCCGACAGCCCCGGCGTTCGAGACCGTCGACGGCTCGAAGCCGCTCTCCTGCCGCGTGATCGACGCCAGCAGGTACGGATCGAGCCCACGCCGCTGCGCTTCCGCCTGCAGCGGCTCCCAGTAGGCGAGGGGGAAGAGGATCTGCCAGAAACGGTCGGGGATGTTCGCTCCTCCGTGGCGGACGAACTGCCGGAACTGCCGCTGCAGCACCGTGTTCGCCTTGAACGGCTCCCCTCCGCGCACGTAAACGTCGGCGAGCAGGAACTGCACGCCCGGATTCGACGCGTACTGCGCCGCGACGAGCTTCATCTCCCGCGCGGCGGCGCGATTCAAACCGATCTCCAGCAGCTCTTCGACCGTGTCCAGGCGGGGATCGGTGACTTTCGCCAGCTCCGCGGCGAGGTCCGGGAACGTGGTGCCGGGTGCTGGTTGCTGGTTGCCGGCCGCCTCCCACAACTCCTTCGTCCGGTACGAGTAATAGCTGTACGGATACTCCGCCACGATCTGGGCCGCCTTCGCGTCGCGCTCCGCCGTCCTTCCCAGCTTGTCGTAGATCTTCGCCGACCAGAAGAGCGAGTTCGTCTTCCAGTCGCCGTCGGGATAGGAGCGGATGTAGCGGTCGAACGTCTTCAGCGCCTCGTCCGTCTTTCCGGCGAGCGTGTACGTCCAGCCGAGGTTCCAGAGATTCTCGCCGTCGTTGCCGAAGGCGCCCGCCTCGATCGCCCGGGAGAGATTGTCGAGCGACTTCCCGTAGTCGACGACGTCGGTGACGTAGTACTTCGCCCGGATGATCTTCGCCTCCAGCGCTTCCTTGCTGGTCGGGAACTGCCTCTCGATCTGCGCGAGACCGTCCAGCATCTCCTGCGGCTTGTCATCGCGCCAGGCGGCGCGGGCGCGGACCAGCATCAACCCCGGATCGGCGAGGTTCGTATCCTTCGTCTCCTCGATCAATTGCCCATAGTTGCGCGAGTTGAACAGCGCGCGCAGCCGCGTCGCCCGCGCTTCCGGGAGATTGCCCGGGATGCTGCTGAAGAGGTCGAGCGCCTGGTCGTAGCGGTTCGCGCGCGACAGCTTGCCGGCCAGCGCGAGCCTCTCCGCGACCGGCAGCGCCGCGATCTCGTTCTTCAGGAAGTCATACGTCTGCTCGGTGAAACGGCCGCTCGTGTAGTCGGTGAGCAGCCGCATGCGCGTCTTCGCCGCCAGGTCCGTCCGCCCCGCTTTCGCGAGCGCGGTCGCCATCGCCACGACGTCCGACTCCGTCAGCTCGTCGAGCGCGATCTGCGATGCCTGCTGCCACGCCGTATCCGTCGCGGCGGCGTCGCCGGCCTGCGCATACAAAGCAGGGAGCCGCAGCCGCGCCACCGTCACCGCCGACGTCTCGCCCAGCGCCACGATCTCCGTGGCCGCCGCGATCGCGCTCTGCACGTTCCCGCGTGCCGTCTCCGCGTCCACGATCCGCAGCCGCAGGAACGGCGCGACCTCGGGATAAACACGAATCACTTCCGTCAGCGCCGCGACGGCTTCGTCATAGCGCTTCTGTTCGAGCAGCGACAGCGCCTGCCGGGCGAGCTCGCGGCGATCCGCCGGCTGCTCCGGGCTCGCAGCCGCTTCGACAGCCTGGGGAACCGGCGCCGGAAGCGGCAAAGCATCCGGATCCGAGACCGGCTTCGCGCACGAAACCAGAGATACGACAGCAACCGCAATGACTACGAAACGAGCCTGACCCACTTCTCCCCCTCACTTTCAAAACCGACGCGGCGAAAGAACTCCTGCGCGTCGCGAGCGTCGTCGACGACCACGCGGTGGCGGTCCATCTTCGCGGCAAGCTGCTCGACCTCGCGCATCATCACCCGTCCGATCCATTTCTTCCGGTATTCCGTCGCTACTACGACGTTTTCAACGTGCAAAGAGTCACTTGTGAGCTCGAGCGCGACCACCGCCACGACGTCGCCGAGAAGTTTCCCGAGCAGGCCGCATGCCGGTGAGACGGCCGCGCTTCCGTGTTTCTCGAAAAAGGCGCTCACGGCGTCCGAATCGGAGGCTACGATGGGGCGTACAAACAGGCGTAAACCGCGCACTCAGGATCTCCTAAGTCCTAGATTTCGATGCTTTTGCAGCATATTCCCACCGACAAATAATTTCTTGACAATACTGTGACGCAGCGTACACTTCGACCCGGCCCAACCAGCCCAAAACCTCAGCAAAAGTGACCTCGACTATGAACGTGCAGCAGGCGATAGCCCAATTCCTCGAGCATGGGCAGCAGGTGCGAAACTTGTCCGATCGGACACTCCGTGCCTACCACTCAGACCTCGCACAGTTCCACGTGCACATGAACGACACCCCCACGGTGGCGATCACTCCCGACGACCTCGAGGTCTACCTCGACAAGCTCGGTGGCGGTCCCTACCGCGACACGTCGATCCGCCGCAAAGTCGCCGCGCTGAAGGTCTTCTTCCGCTACCTCGAAGAGCAGGGAATCGTCACCGAGTCCCCCGCTCGCAAGCTCAAGATCAAGAAGCCTGTCGAGAACCGCGTTCCCACCGTCCTCTCGAACCGCGAAGTGCGCGCCCTCCTCGCCGCTCCGAAGGAGCAGGTGGCGGAGCTGGCTACCGCGCGCGACCAGTCGGCCGGCAGCCGCAACCGCTACTTCTGCGCCATCCGCGACAACGTCATCCTCGAGCTCCTCTTCTCCACCGGCATCCGCATCGGCGAGCTGGTGGCCCTGAACGTCGCCGACGTCGACCTCGACCGCCGCCAGATCGCCATCACCGGCCGCGCTACCCGCGGACGCCTGGTGGCCCTCGGCTCGGACGACGTCATGGAAGCGATGCGCCAGTACCTCGAGCTCCGCAGCGAGCGCACCCTCTCCACCCCGGCCCTCTTCGTCGGCCGCTCCGGAACGCGCCTCACCATTTACTCCATCGAGAACATCTTCAAAAAACACGTCCGCCTCGCCGAGATCAAGCGCCACGTCACCCCGCACTCGCTCCGCCACACCATGGCCGCGATGCTCGTCTCCTCCGGCGCCGACATCCGCGAAGTCCAGGAAATCCTCGGCCACGCCAGCATCCTCTCGACCCAGGTCTATACCCGCCTGCCGATCCAGAAGAGAAGCCGCGCCGCCCAGCCCCAGCACATCACCCGCTTCATCGCCGAAAGCGCGAGCGTGCCGCGGATCCCGATCAAGAAGTAACGTCGCTCAAGACTCCCGAAATGTGGCCCGGACTTTCAGTCCGGGCCTTTGTTTTTTTGGTCGGAGCGCCGACGTTCCGTCGGCCGGTCCGCCGGCCTTCGGCCGGCAGTGTGACTGGTCATACCTCCCCAGACCCGGCCCACGGAACGTGGGCGGACCGGCCGGTCGAAGACCGGCGCTCCATAGGTCCGCCCGCGTCGCGCGGGCACGTTCTCGCGCAACCCGAACCTGAAACCCCGCCCCTCCATCCGCGTATACCGACCCCATGTTACGCATCGAGTCCGTCTCCAAGCGCTTCCGTTCCGGCAACTACGGCGTCCGCGACATGACCTTCACCGCCCACGCCGGCGTCCTCGGACTCCTCGGCGCCAACGGCGCCGGCAAGTCGACGCTCATGCAGATGATCGCCACGGTCACGAAGCCGACCACCGGCCGCATCCACTTCCAGGACATCGACCTCGTCGCCCGCCCCGACGACCTCCGCCCCCGCCTCGGCTACCTGCCGCAGGACTTCGGCGTCTACGAAAACCTCACCGCCCGTGAATTCCTCAGCTACTTCGCCGCCCTCAAAGGCGTCCGCAGCAAAGCCCGTGTCGGCGAGATGCTCGAGATGGTCAACCTCCACCACGTCGCCGGCCGCGCCGTCGGCGGCTTCTCCGGCGGCATGAAGCAGCGCCTCGGCATCGCCCAGGCCTTGATCAACGACCCCGAGCTCGTCATCGTCGACGAGCCCACCGCCGGCCTCGACCCCGAAGAGCGCGTCCGCTTCCGCAACGTCCTCGCCCAGCTCGGAGCCGGCCGGCTGGTCATCCTCTCCACCCACATCGTCTCCGACGTCGAATCCATCGCCACCGAGATCGCCATCATGCGCGAAGGCCAGCTCGTGACGCTCGCCACCCCCGAGGCATTGCTGCGCGACACCGGCGCGTCGTCGCTCGAAGCAGCCTTCCTCCAGGTCATGAACGGGCAGCGGGCGATCGAGAAAGTCGCATGAGCGCCACTCTCCACCGCCTCGCCGCCATCGTCCGCGCCGACGTCCTGATCCGCCTCCGCCGCCCCTCCACCGCGGTCGTCTTCGTCCTCATCTCGATCATCCCGTACATGTGGATCCCCGACCCATCCACCGGGCGCACGTTGATGCAGATCGGCGGCAGCCGCGTCCTCTACAACTCCGCCGCCATCGGCATGGGCACCGCCGTCCTCGGCACCATGTTCATCGGCCTGATCGGCTTCTACGTCATTTCCAACGCCTTGCGGCGCGACGTCCTCTCCCGCTGCGGTTCCATCATCGCCTCCACGACCATGAGGGGCGGCGAGTACATCCTCGGCAAATTCGCCGGCAACGTCGCGTTTTTATCGATCTTCACGCTGGGCTTCATGACCACCGCCATGGCCATGGTCCTCGTGCGAGGCGAGGCCCCGCTGCAGCCGCACGTCTTTGCCATGCAGTACCTGCTGCTCCTGCCGCCGGCGATCGTCTTCGTCTCCGCCATCGCCATCCTCTTCGAGTGCACCCCGCTGCTGCGCACCAAGCTCGGCGATGTCCTCTACTTCTTCCTCTGGATGGGGATGATGGGCGCCGTCGCCAGCACGATCGAGAAAGATCCCGGCGCCAACTGGGCGCCGTACTTCGACGTCTCCGGCCTCGGCTTCCTGCTGCAGCAGATGAAGACCTACTACAACACCAACAGCCTCTCCATCGGCTCGTCCACCTTCGACGCCGCCAAGGCGCCGCTGGTCTTCCCCGGCATCCAGCTCGGCGCGCAGTGGATCCTCCCGCGCCTCGGCTCCACCCTCTGGCCGATGGCCCTCCTCCTCCTCGCCCGCCTCTTCTTCCACCGCTTCGACCCCGCCCGCGTCCGGGCCATGCCCAACGAAGGCACGAGACGGAGCTGGCTCGGCCGCCTCAACCTGATCTCCAAACCGGTCGCGAGATTCCTCGTCTCCATCGGCTCCGTCGTCCGCTACCTCCCGGGACGTCTCCTCCGCTCCGCCGCCGTCGACGCCCTCGCCACCATCGGAGCCTTCCCCTTGGCCGCCGTTGCCATCATCGGCTTCGCCATCGCCGCCCTCGCGTCCGACGCGAACAGCCTCCTTACCGGAGTCCTGCCGTTTGCCTTTGCTGGTTGCGCCATCGGCATCGCCGAAATCTCCTGCCGCGAAAAACGGGCCGGCACCACCGCCCTCGTCTTCGCCGCCCCCGGCCTGCGAGCCAGCTTCGTCGCCTGGAAATACCTTTCCACCCTGATCGTCGCCGCCGCCTTCCTCGCCGTCCCGGTCGCGCGAGCCATCGCCCTCCGCCCGGCCTCCGCGATCCCGCTCCTCACCGGCATCCTCTTCCTGACCGCCGCCTCCACGGCCCTCGGCATCGTCAGCTCCAACCCCAAGACCTTCATCGTCCTCTTCCTGACCTTCTGGTACGTCGCCATGAGCGACAAAGGCCAGTCCCCGGGCCTCGACTTCGCCGGCTGGTTCGGCACCGCAACCCCCACGGTGATCGCGACTTACGCCGCCCTCGGCGCCGCCTTCCTCCTCCTCTCCCAGCTCTTCCACACGAACGAGTTACGCAGGAAGTGGTGAGCCCTGAAGATGCGTAACATCAGCCCCTTACCTCCTTACCGTCACCAACGTCACGTCGTCCCCCACCTCCCGCAACTCCCGCAGAAGCGCCGCCGGGGAACTCCCCACCTCACCGATCAACTTCCGCAACCCGCACACCCCCAGTTCCTCCCCGTTCCGCTCTGACTCCGTCACGCCGTCGCTGTAGAGCACCAGTGTGTCGCCTTCCTCCAGCCGCGTGGTGAACGTGCGCCATTTGGCGATGCGCAGGATGCCGAGGATCGGGCCGGTGGAGCCGATTTCCTCGATCGAGCCGTCGCGGCGGAGGATCAGTGGGGGGCAGTGGCCGCCGTTGACGATGGTCAGCGTGCCGTCTTCGGAGAGCGTTCCCATTACGGCGGTCGCGAAGCGGTTCTGGGGCATGAGGGGCAGGAGGAAGTCGTGCAGGCGGGCCATGGTCCGGGCCGGGTCGCAGGCGGTGGCGGCGCAGGAGGCGATGAGGTGCTCGAGCTCTTCCTGGATCATCGCCATCACGATCGCCGCGGGGAGGCCTTTGCCGGCGACATCGCCGAGGGCGAGCCAGACGCGGTCGTTCGTGTGGTGCGTGAAGTAAAAATCACCGGTGAACGTCCGTGCGGGACGGGAGATCGCCTCGATGTCCGCGATGCGGTTCAGAGGGCGGTCGGCCGCTAGGCCGCGACGGTCGGCCGTCAGGCCGCGACGGTCGGCCGTCAGGCCGCGACGAACGGTTGGCAGTGTAGACACGGCCGGAATCCTTTCTCCACTGCCTCTCCGGCCGCCCGAAAAGGGACGCGATTTTCCTCGCGGATCCTCTTCGCATCGCGGCAGGTGGGAAGGCAAACGATCTTCGTGGTGCGCGACCCGATGTAGCGCACCCCCTTCTTCGCCAGCTCGTCGAGCGCCTGCACGTCGACGCCCTCGCGCTGCAGCAGCTCGCGTTTCATCGCCGGGCCGAAGGCGTACTGGCCGACGCCGCCCGTAGTCGGGACGACCCGGTGACACGGCACCACCAGCGGCACCACATTGCGCGCGCAGATCGTCCCGACCGCGCGCACCGCACGCGGGCGGCCGACCTGCCGGGCCACCCACTCGTATGTCCGCACCTCGCCGCGCGGGATGCGGGTCAGCACGCCGAGAACCTCGCGCTCCAGCGGAGAGATCTCGTCGCTCCAGTCGACGCGCGGCTTCTCCACGCCTTCGCCCCCGAGCGCCGCGACCACCTGCTTGCGCAGCGGGTCGGGAAGCTTTCCCCCTTGCAGCGAGCGGCCGTAGCGCTTCGTGTAGTCGAGCAGGAACTCGTTGAACGTGCCGCCGCGGCGGATCATCCGCAGCCCGTCGCGGGTGAACGCCACCCAGACGTCGTCGATACGCTCGTAGGAATCGCTCATCGACTCGCGGCACGACCGCGGCGGCGTGGCGATCAGCGCCTTGACGCTCTTCGCCAGCGTGCCGACGTCGTCGAGCGACTCGTCGCAACTGCTGCAGGTCTTCAGATGCTCGTGGACGACGGTCTGCTCTTCCGGCGGCAACTCGCCGGTCCGCAGCGCATCGACTCGAGTGAGAACGGATCTACACCGCATGGGCCACACCTTTCCTCTCCAGAGCTTCCCGCAGCAGCTTCAGCGACCGGAACACTTTCCCCCTCAGCGAGGCCTCGGTGGTCCCAACCGTCCGGGCGATGTCGGCGTACGACATCTCCTCCATGAAGCGGAGCACGATCAGCTCGCGCGCGTCGACCGGCAGGGCGGACATCGCATGGCGGAGCATCTCCGCGTCCTGCCGGGCCTCGAGCTCCGACCCGTGCTCGCGCACGAACGGCCCGATGCGCCCGTCGTCGAACGACTCCAGCGGCTGCTCGAGCGCGCGGGTCTTCGAGCGCCGCTTGTTGAGACAGAGATTGCGCACCGTCTTGAAGAGCCACGGCCGCAGCGCCAGCGCCGCGCAGCGGGCCTCGTCGTACTGCCGGGTCAAAGCCCGGTGTGCCCGCAGGATCGCGTCCTGCACCACCTCCTGCGCGTCGAACGTGTTCTGCAGGATGCCGTAGGCGTAGCTGTAGAGCGCCGGCTCGAAGCGGTCGATCAACCGTTCCAGCGCTCCCGGCTCCGACCGGTGTACCGCCACGGCAAGACTCTCCTCGCCCATCTCCCCGATCGCGCGGGCGGCCTCGCCGCCGGTCCAGGAGTTCTTCATGATCTTTAGAACACGGGACAGAGCGTCCGCGTTCGCGCCCTTTCCGCAAAAAGATAGTATGCCGCCGGAACAGAGATGAGCGATGAGAGATGAACGATGAGCAGGGGCCGCCTTTGTTCATCTCTCATCTCTCATGGCTCATCTCTCGACTGATCTATGCCCGTCCTCCTCTCCTGTGAGTCCTTAACCAAAGCCTACGGCGCGCGCCCCCTGTTCGAAGACCTCTCCTTCACCATCTCCGACGGCGACCACGTCGGGCTGGTGGGGCCGAACGGGTCGGGGAAGTCGACGCTGATGAAGATCATCGCCGGCGTCGAGGACGCTGACTCCGGCACCCGTGCCGTCCGGAAAGGCGTTCGGGTCGGCTACGTCCCGCAGGACCCGGTCTTCTCCCCCGGCAAGACCGTCGAGGAGGTGCTGCACGAAGCCCTCGACGACCACAAGACTCTCGACGAGCACGACAAGTTCGCCCGCGTCTCGGTGGCCCTCGGCAAGGCCCGCTTCACCGACCGGGAGGCGAAGACCGACACTCTCTCCGGCGGCTGGCGGAAGCGCCTGGCCATCGCCGTCGAGCTGGTCCGCGAGCCCGACATCCTCCTCCTCGACGAGCCGACCAACCACCTCGACGTCGAGGCCATCCTCTGGCTCGAGTCGCTCCTGAAGAGCGAGCCGGAGGCCTTCGTCGTCGTCAGCCACGACCGCTACTTCCTCGAGAACACCACCAAGCGGATGCTCGAGCTGAACAAAGTCTTCCCTGGCGGCCTGCTGGAGACCACCGGAACCTACTCGGACCTGCTGGTCAAGCGCGACGAAGTGCTGCGCAACGAGGCCGCCTACCAGGAGACGCTGGCCAATCTCGTCCGCCGCGAGGTCGAGTGGCTCCGCCGCGGCCCCAAGGCGCGCACCACCAAGGCGAAAGCGCGCATCCAGAACGCCGGCCGCCTGATCGACGAGCTCGACGAAAGCCGCGACCGCGCCCAGACTTCCAGCGCCGGCATCGACTTCACCGCCTCCCAGCGGAAAACCAAGCGCCTGCTGGTCGGCCGCGGCGTGCGCAAATCGTTCGGGGCAAAAGACATCGTCCGCGATCTCGATCTCCTCCTCACCCCCGGCACCCGCCTCGGCATCCTCGGCCCGAACGGCTCCGGCAAGACCACGCTCCTCCGGATGATCCTCGGCGAGCTGGAGCCGGACGCCGGCACCATCGAGCCCGCCGACGGCCTGCGCGTCGTCTACTTCGAGCAGAACCGCGAAAGCCTCGACCCCAACGTCACATTGAAGCGCGCCCTCGCCCCCGAAGGCGACACCGTCGTCTACCGCGACCGCCCCATCCACATCGCCGGCTGGGCCAAACGCTTCCTCTTCCGCACCGAACAACTCGAGACCGCCGTCTCCCGCCTGTCGGGCGGAGAAAAGGCCCGCATCATCCTCGCCCGCCTCATGCTCCAGCCGGCCGACCTCCTGGTCATGGACGAGCCGACCAACGACCTCGACATCCCGACGCTCGACGTCCTGGAAGAATCACTGCTCGAGTTCCCCGGCGCGCTGGTCCTCGTCACCCACGACAGGTATCTGCTCGACCGGGTATCGACCCAGATCCTGTCGCTGGATGGCAGGGGAGGGGCCGAGTACTTTGCGGATCTCGATCAGGCGCTGGCTCCCCGCGAAGCGCCCGTCGCACCCCCACCGGTTCGGACAACCGGCAACCGGCAACCGGCAACCAAAATCAAACGCCTCGGCTACATGGAACAGCGCGAATTCGACTCCATGGAGGCCAAAGTCCTCGAAGCCGAGGAACGCCTGGAACTGGCGAAAAAACGCGCCGAAGACCCATCCGTCGCCGCCGACGCCAACGCCTTGCAGGAACGCTACGCGGAGCTCGGAGCAGCACAGGCCGAGGTGGAGCGGCTGTACGCGAGATGGGTGGAGCTGGAAGCGAAGGCAACCCTGTCATCCTGAGCCTCGGGAACTTCCCACGAAGGCGAGAGCATGGCGGCGAAGGATCTGGGCGGGCGGGGGAGCGATGCACGCTCATCCCACCTCCACCCCCCAGGTCCTTCGCCGCCGTGCTTTTCCCTTCGTGGGTAGATTCTGTGGCTGCTACGAAAACATCTTCGCCAAAAGGGTGCTGAAGACAGAGCAATCCTGAGCTGACTGCGAGAGTCAGCGGAAGGGTCCAGCTGTGCAGAGTCGGCTCCGATTCACCAAGGTCTGGTCATGCAGAGAGCTGGCAGGCTCTCGCGCGGGCCGATTCTGCGCGGCGCTCTTACGAGGGCTTCTTCACGAGCTGCACGTTGTAGCCGAGAGCAGCAAGCTTCCTCGCGTAGTGATCAACGGTGCGGCTCCTTGTTGCGTTGGTCGTAGAACGACGCTCCGAGATCGGTATACGGCTTGCCGGAGAGCACGTGGTAGATCAGGACCAGCATCTGCCGGGCGAGCGCCACGATCGCTTTGTTCCGCCCGATCCGGTTCTGCAGTCGCAGAAAACGGACCCGCAGGAAGCTTCCTTTCTGGCGCGAGGCGGCCCAGGCGATCTGGACACAGATCCGCTTCAGATAGCGGTTGCCCTTGCGAACGCCGATGCGTTTGCGCTTTTTGTCGCTGATGGCATTTCCCGGTGCCAGCCCGGCC
>Ga0190275_10000199_pt1 | contig 63602 bp, 55 predicted proteins | sample Popmic550T_FD_133745 | JGI IMG/M metagenome (GOLD analysis project Ga0190275, IMG submission 133745) | Populus adjacent soil microbial communities from riparian zone of Yellowstone River, Montana, USA - 550 T | ecosystem: Environmental > Terrestrial > Soil > Riparian zone > Trees stand | place...
CATGACGCGCGGGTCGGGACCCCATGACTCGCGAGTCGAGACCCCATGACTCGCGGGTCGGGACCCCATGACTCGTGAGGCGAGACCCCATGACTCGTGAGGCGAGACCCCATGACTCGTGAGGCGAGACCCCATGCCTCGTGAGGCGAGACCCCATGCCTCGTGAGCGAGACCCCATGCCTCGTGAACAAGGATGACGGAGGAAAGGTCTCCGCTTAACTGAAGACCGTTGGGATTACACGCCGCGCTGCCAATAGGTGCCGGTTGCGTTGTCCGAACCCTGGGCGCTGAGGCACCCGTCGGCCGAGAGCTGCAACGCCGATTCGTGACCGCTGTAGCCCGCAACTGGCCCCGAACGGACAACCGACAACCGACAACATTCAAGGCAGCCACGAAACCAGCCGCCGGGAGCGCCCGCCCCAATGTACAATCCCGCTTCCCGTGAAACCGACCGGTCGGTCAACAACTTCAGGAGGGTTGCCAGTGCGTCTTCGTTCCCTCGTCCTTTTCACCCTGCTCCTCGTCCCGGTCGCCGCCCAGGCGCAGCTCGAGTCGGATCCGGCCTATGGCCTCAGCACTGACTTTCGTACCTGGCTGAGCGCAAACGGCTATTCGTCCTACGACTTCGTCCGGGCGGACGTGCCGGGCGGCAGTTACGGCGGGCGTTCGGTCGCCGGGCAGGCGGTGGTGAACCAGCCGGTGATCTTCATTCACGGCAATTCCGACTCGGCGCTCGGTACCGGCTCGGCGCTGGCTACCGGCTGGACGTCGAGCATCCAGTACTTCAAGTCGCAGGGTTACACCTCGGCCGAGTTGTACGCGACGACCTGGGGGCCGGCCAACGCGGCGTTCTCCTCCCAGCAGTACCACTCGAAGGCGCACCTGACCCGTCTGCGCGCATTCGTCCAGGCGGTGAAGGCGTACACCGGCGCAGCGAAGGTCGACATCGTGGGGCACTCGATGGGGGTCACGCTCGGCCGGAAGATCATCAAGGGCGGACCGGGGAACGATTCGCTCGGCGGCGGCGCCTACAACCTCGGCTCGGCGTTGACCTCCTCGGTCGACACGTTCGTCGGGATCGCCGGCGCGAACCGCGGCCTCACGACCTGCTACCTGAGCGGTCCGACGACGCCGACCTGCGGCTCGACGAATGGTCTGTACCCCGGCTACCTCGTCGGCGGCTTCGGCCCGTACGGCGTCTCGTCGTTTCTGGTCGAACTGGCGAACGCCAGTCACTACGAGGGGTCGTATGTCTATTCGATGTGGTCGAGCGCGGACGAGGTGATCGGGTACGGAACCATCGTTTACGGCACGTCGACCTGCCGCATCCCGGCCCAGAATGGGGAGAAGACGTTCAGCGGCTATCCGTATGGACACATCGGGGTGAAGGACCAGACCGGCTACTACCAGTGGCGGATGGTGAAGTACCACGCCACGAATTAAGCACGACGCTCTCAGTGTGCCAACACACAGGGACGACGAGGGGCCTCCGGCGGGCCGGCACGGCCGGCAGCGTTGATCGAAGCACGTGCGGTCCCGAGAGAGTTGATTCAGGCGACAGGCGTGCGTTCAGGCTGGGCCAACCAACGCTGCCGGCCGGGCCGGCCCGCCGGAGGCCCCCGGTCGTCTCTTTCCGTTGGCTGACTGCAAGCGTGCTGCTTAGGCCGCGATGTCGCCGAGCGCCGCGCGGATCTTCTTCAGATCTTCGACGAACCGTGCGCGCTCGGAGCGGCGGACTTCGTCGCCCGGGGCGCGCAGAATCGATGACGGGTGCACGGTGGCGGTGACGTACTCGGCAAGCGCGGAGGCGACGAACTGGCCGCGCTGGATCGAGACCTTGAACTTCGGGCCGATCACCGCCTGGGCGGCCGTCGCGCCGAGGCAGATGATCGCGCGCGGCTGGATCACCGCGATCTCCGACTCCAGCCAGGGGCGGCAGGCAGTGATCTCGAGCCCGTTCGGCTTCTTATGGATGCGGCGCTTCCCGCGCGGCTCCCACTTGAAGTGCTTCACCACGTTGGTGACGTAGACCTTCGACCGGTCGATCCCCGCCTCTTCCAGCGACTGGTCGAGCAGCGCGCCGGCGGGGCCGACGAACGGCCGCCCGGAGAGGTCTTCCTTGTCGCCCGGCTGCTCGCCGACGAACATGATCAGCGAGGTCCGCTTCCCTTCGCCGAACACGGTCTGCGTCCCGATCTTCCAGAGATGGCAGGCCTTGCATTCCGCGGCCACCGCACGAAGCTTGTTGAGCGTGGGACGCGGCGGAATGAGCGGCGCGGCGGTCTCGATCTCCACGCCGACGGCGAAGCACGCCACGTGCCGTAGAATCGCGCTCCCGCCATGACCATTTACGAGCCGATGACGCTCGCCACCGACTACCTGCTGACCATCGCGGCCGGAGTCTTCGCGGCGCGGCTGTGGCGGACGAACCGGATGTGGGCGCTGGCGTTCCTCTTCACCGCCGCCGCGTCGTTCTTCGGCGGCACGTCGCATGGGTTCGGGCCGCTGTTCGTGCCGATGGTGGGGGTGGTGCTTTGGAAGCTGACCGTCTTCTCCATCGGCTTCGCCAGCTTCTTCCTTCTGGCGGGAAGCGGCCGGATCCTGGCGATAGTGGCGGTGGTCAAGCTGGTCGTCTACATCAGCTGGATGATCACCCACAACGCGTTCATCTGGGTGATCGCCGACTACGGCACGACACTGATCCTCGTCGGAGCCGCGCAGCTGATCCGCCGCACGAGCGCCACCCCGTGGGTCCTCGGCAGCATCGGCCTGTCGATCGCCGGCGCGGCAGTGCAGGCGTCCCACTTCTCACTGCACCGGCACTTCAACTACAACGACCTCTACCACGTCATCCAACTGGCCGCCCTCTGGCTCCTCTACCGCGGCGGGCGGGAGATGAGCGGCGCGCGCCACTTCGGCAGCCGCTCGCCGGTGCTCTCGAACCAGGCGTCGGACGCCCGGTTGTAGGCGGCGAACAGCTTCGAGCGGTCGCACATCACTGCCACGAGCGTCTCCCGGCCGAGGGTCTTCTCGATGACGACGGCCATCTTCCAGCCGACCGAATACCACGGCCCCTGCACGCCGTAGAAGGCGAAGCCGCGGCGATGCTGTTCTTCCTCCGGAAGACCGGCCGCGACGTCGGCGAGGAACGTCTCGACCTCGTGGAAGTTCTTCTCGAGATCGGCCATCTGCCGCTTCCACTCCGCCTGCACGCCCGCAGGGCTGTGCTGCTGAGGATCGGCATCCGGGCCGCCCGCGGCGGCGAGGACGGCGAAGCCCTCTCCGAACGCGCCGAGCCAGCGCAGCAGGTCGTCCTCGTCGTTGCCACGGCAGGCGCGGCGATAGCCGACGTGGTGCATCTCGTGTGCGATCACCTGCTCGAACCGCTCCCGCGGCTCGTCTTCGATGTACTTGAAGATGGCCGGGTCGGTGTCGAGCTCGAAGACGAAGCTGTTCGTGGCCGGCTTGATCGACGGGTAGATCTTCGCCTCGATCTTCGTTCCCGGCGGCAGGTACGCCTGCGCCAGGGAGGTGGCGCGAGAGAGGTCGGCGCGCTTCCAGTCATTCAACACGCGGGAAAGCATGGGGCGCTTCGCGAGGAGGTCGTCCGAGAGGACGAACGTGCGGAAGGCCTCGTCCTCGAACGGCCGCTGCATCGACTGCTCGCGCTTCTTCAGGCGGACGTAGCCTTCGGCGGTAAACAGCCGCTGCCAGTCGACCTCGGTGATGGCCTGGCTACCAGCGCGCTTCTCCAGGATGGCGAGCACGGCCTCCGGTTGATCGCTGACGAGCGTGACGGAGAGCAGCAGGGCGGCGAACATACCGCGTTGAACGGCGGAGGGCGGTCGAGGTTAGGATTTGCGAGACACCACACTAGGACGTCAAGGACAGTCCCACCGAGGACCCCACCCACGTGTACTGCCTGTTGAAGTCCACCCCGAGCATCTTCCCGCGCGAGAGGCGAATCAGATTCTGGGCGAGGATCGGCTTCGGCTCGTCGTCGGGGCGGAGGAACATGAGGCGGATCTCGATCTTCACGCCGCCGCCGTCGACCGCCTGGACGGCCGGCTCGTACTCGATCTTTCCTGCAGGCACCAAGCGTGGCGCTTGTCCGCGGCGATGGCCTCGATGTCGGCGCGGGTCGGTTCGACGTTCACGCCGCCGCTATTGCCACCGCGGCCGGGGTTGCCCGAGGACCGCCGACACTCCTACGTCTTCCGGCACTCGATCGGCGTCCATATGGCGAACGAAGGCTTCGAGATTCCGGACGTGGGCGGCCATTCCGGCCACGCCGACCTCACATCAAACGGCGGGCGACTTCGAGATCACCGACAAGCGCCGCGCAGCGACACACCAGCGCATGCTGACATCCCGTGAAATCGAACGCGAAGGAGGCATCTGATGCCCGATTGCCTTTTCCTCAAAAGTGTCAACCTGCACAGCACCATCTATCGACGCAAATCATCGAGAGCTCCCGCGTGAGCAGGTACTTGAATGCCTTCAGCGCTTCACGAGCCGCGTAAGTTCTTTGACTCGTATCAGATGCCACGCTCCGCTTTCCTTGTACCGTCCGCGTGCGGTATTCTTTGATCCACCGTGCCGCTACGCCGCCGTAACCTGCCGACAGCATGAAAAAGCCGGTCGCCATCGATTTGTTCGCAGGGTGTGGAGGCCTGTCGGAAGGACTCAAAAGGGCGGGCTTTAGGGTTCGTGCGGCAGTCGAGATTGACCCGACTGCGATTCGAACCTATCGCGCCAACCATCGGCGCACGAAGACGTTTCCTCGGGACATCCGTCAAATCACGCCGGAACAACTGCTTGAAGCTGCCGGTGGACATGTAGACCTGCTCGCCGGGTGTGCGCCGTGCCAAGGATTCTGCTCCCTCACCGAGAAATACGAGCGCGATGACCCGAGGAATGAACTCGTTCTTCAGATGGCCGCTTTGATCGAAGGCATCCGGCCTACCGCGATCATGATGGAAAACGTCCCTGGTCTACTACGTCGCGGTGCGGCAATTTTTGACGAGTTTGTGGGTCGGCTGCGAGCTGCAGGGTATGTAGTTCGTTGGCAAGTGGAACAGATGGCCAACTACGGGGTTCCTCAGTCACGCCGACGTTTGGTTTTGCTTGCGGGGCTCGGCTTCGAAATCGGATTCCCCGACATCACACACGCGAAGAAAGAAACCGACGAATTGCCCATGTGGCTATCGGTTCGTGACGCGATTGGCCATTTACGCGCGCCGATACGCTTCTCAGAAGCCTTGCGAAAAGGTGGCCCGCAGGATTTCAACTGGCATGTCGTTCGTGATCTCCAGCCTCAGACTCGGGCACGCTTAAAAGCGGCTCTGCCGGGAAAGACCTGGCGCGCAGTCGCCGAGGAACTCAGGCCAGAGTGTCATCAGGGACCGTATGTCGGTTTCACGAACGTATATGGCCGTATGACCTGGGCCTCAGAAGCGCCCACAATCACTACCGGCTGCACGACCCCCGCGAAGGGACGATTCGGGCATCCAGATCGACGTCGTACGACCATTTCCGTCCGTGAAGCTGCAATCCTCCAGACGTTCCCCGAGGGCTATCGCTTTGACAGTAAGCATATCGACGCAGTCTGTAGCATGATTGGAAACGCGGTACCTCCCGCATATGCAGCAGTCGTCGCGAGCAAAATCATTCAGGCTCTAAAAGAGCACGAACAGTAAATTCTACTCCCTCGCGGCGTCGCGTTTCTGCCGGTCGGCTTCGTTCAAGAAGTCTTCATGCATCCGGCGCGTCCGTAGCAAGAACGTCGTCCAATCGACATGGTCTAGAATCCCTTGACTCTTAAGTCCCGAGAAGGCTGCTCTGGCGGTTCTTCCGAGCGCGAGGCCGTCGCATACCAAAGTCACATGAAATCCAGAGAAAATCGCGGCGAACTGCTTATGCGGTTCTGCCGTTAAGAACTCGTGCATAAGATCGACATACGTCACCATTCGATCTACTTCTGCGTCAGTCAACTTGTGCGTCGGCTTCTTGATTTCGACGATCTGGATTACACCTTCCTGATTCGCCATCACGAAATCTGCGCGTTTGCCAGGAGCTGTAAATGGCCCGAGGCTCAAATCATCGCCAGTACGCTTCTTGTATAGCTTAGCGAACTCCTTCTTTAGCGTGCTAAAACTCTGATTCGACGTAATCGGTGACCACTGCGGATCGACGAGCCACGGCGCCTGCGTAATCAATTCCTGAAACGCATCCTCCAACGTCTCCGTCTCATCCTTCAAAATCTCGACGCGACCGATTACCTGTACACGATGTTCGGCAATCTGACCAAACGACGATAGCTCAGCGAAACGCGCGGTTCGCAAAAGACTTGTTACCGCTACAAGTGGCGAATCAGCTGTCCCGCCAGCTTGCCTCAACATGTCCGTGAGAATGACGTGCGGCGCGAGATTCAGACTTAATTGAACCAACGATTCGACCTGTTGGGTATCATCCAGTTCGCTCTCCCTGACAGTTTGGCCGATAATCCGAGCTAGCTCCACCGCGCGCTCGCGAATCTCTTTCTGGTTCATGCCGGGAAAGGCGGCCTCCACGCGCTCCTCGATTTTTGACACTTCCTTGAATCGATCCCACGCCTTTTTCTTAAGTGGATTTCGGGTCACCTTTCCGATCCGCAAGACCAATTTCTGTCCCCAGTCCTCAAAGGCACGCCCAACTTCGTCCGACCAAAGAATGTCGCGTCTATCGGTTTGAATGAGATCCTCATTTTCATCCAACCAATCGGCGTGAAGCTCACCGATCAGATACGACCGAATGTCGTATTCGCCGGTAAATCCAGCACGATGATTGAAGAGACTCGTCTGTGCGGCTATCTTGCCGTGACAGTAGATTCTGATTCCGGCCATAAGATCGTCTTTGTACGGCGCCTTTGCATATGCGATCCAGCCGCTGACCGGATAAAAAGTTCCGTCGTGCTCAAAACCCGCGGAAAGGTCCTCAACAACCTCACCGTCATACTTGATCGCTTGATGCGTCGGCTTCCCACTGGCTGTCCCTGCGACGAATCGAATTTCGGTCTCCGGCATCCTATCCAGCGTAAATGATCCAACCGTAGTCGGCTTCGCCTTTTCTGCGTCCTCTCCTGCGTTGTCGTATAGATCGATGCGCCAATTTGCCGTTTGCAATCCGAACCGTTGCGCAAGTTGGCGCTCGAAATCTTGGAGCGATGGAACGTGACGATGCGAGAAGTCTCGGAGAACTAGCGTCGTACCTCGCTTCGGCCGGATCTTGCCGTCGAGCGGTCCTGGCGTCGGATGGTACTCTTTATCGGTGTCCTGAAGGATCTGTGAGCGATCGAGTATCAGGTGTGCCGTTTCATAACCTTGGGTGGTTTTTCCGTCAGCATCGACGCCGGTTGTTTTGTCCCCGCCTGACGAGATCACTTCAACGGTCGTGCAGATGCCAAATGGTGCGAGCTTGCCTACGCCCTTACGTCCCATCACCTTGCGCTTGAAGATTCGGGATAGTGCTCCGCGGCGGCTGTCCTCGCGGCGTTCGGCGCCCACCTTGAGGTAGAAGTCGTTGATCTCGGCCGGCGTCATACCGATGCCGTCGTCTTCTACGCGAATTTGAAACCCACGATCCTGCAAAACGCCCTTTTTCTTCGTCGCGAGTAGCTCGTCCATGGGAGCGTAAACCTTGACGGTCTTCGCGTCAGCGTCATAGCTGTTGGCGATGAGTTCCGCCATGACTGCGGATACCTTGTCGTACAGTCGGACACCGAGCTTATCGACCGTCAACCGCGAGATCGTCATTGAGTATCGGGGCTTCGTGGCCATAGCGTTAGATTACCTTTCGTCTCTTGATCCCAAGCGATCCAGTTCGACTTGCGCGTTGCGTTTCCGCAATAGCTCCCGCCGTGCCATCTGTTCCTCCCATGAGGAAATGTACGGCGCCAGAACTCACTTGATCCGAGCAATTGATATGGCACTCCCAAGCGATGAGGACTCGGTAGCCGCGATCTACAAGTTGGGAAGTGGCATGCCGATCGCGACGCGTGTTTCGCTCGCGCTTGGCATTCCAGAATGATGAGTTCGTGCGTGGTATCGAGGCCCGACGACACCCCTCGTGAGCGTGCCAAAAACAGCCATGGACGAAGACGACCCATCGACGAGCGCGATTCGCGACATCCGGCGATCCGGGCAGGTCGCGATTGTGGACGCGGTAACGGAGGCCCGCTGCGGCGAGAAGTTTTCTCATGGCCAGTTCCGGTTCTGTACCTGAGCGGCGTACTCGCTGCATGCGCCGGGACGTCGCGATTGAGACAGTCACAATCTCAGCCTATCTGACCTGCGGAAGGCACGCCAATCGTTGTCCTTGCCTTCCCGCGGCGCCGTGGACCTGAAGGCGGTTGCACTGATCACCTTGAGATGCTAATCAGAGCGTAGACCTTTTGTTCTCGGGGGCGCATCAGGATCGCGGCCATCAGAGTAGCCTCTGAGGGCTCCGAGCAGTCGCGCGACCGACCGAAACCGCTTCATACCGCGTTGAACGAAGGAGAGCGTGACGGTTAGCCGCACACATCATGCGTGAGTCGGCTCCCTACGACGTCAACGACAGCCCCACCGAGGACCCCACCCAGGTGTACTGCTTGTTGAAGTCCACCCCGAGCATCTTCCCGCGCGAGAGGCGAATCAAATTCTGGGCGAGGATCGGCTTCGGCTCGTCGTCGGGGCGGAGGAACATGAGGCGGATCTCGATCTTCACGCCGCCGCCGTCGACCGCCTGCAGGGCCGGCTCGTACTCGATCTTCTCCTGCAGGCACCAGGAGTGGCGGTCGGCCGACGGAATGGCATCGATGTCCGCCGGTGTGGGATCGACGTTCACGCCGCCGCCGGCGAAGGAGAACAGCGGCTTGAGGACGTAGCCCGACAGGTCTTCCGGAATGCGCTCGAGATCCGAGACGAACGTCGCCTTCGGTACCGACTCATGCCGCAAAAACGGCAGCGAGTACTTCGACCAGACCCAGTACCAGTTCGGGTGCGGCGTCCATTCGACGTCCAGCTCTTCGCGATGGTCGAACGGCAGCTCGATCTTCTTAGCGATCAGCTCGTCGAACACGATCCGGTTGTAGATGCGGCGTACCGGGGTGCCGTCGGGGCGGAAGAGCTGCCGGCCGCGGCGGACCAGCGTCGTTGGGTCGACCGCGTCGACGCCGAACAGCTGTTTCGTCGCCGCAAAGTCGGTGTAGGTCTTCTGGTGCAGCGGGTCGATGTCCATCAGGATCACCTCCGCCGGATCGTGTTTGCCGACGATCGTGCGGCGGGCGAGGTCGATGAACGACTCGCGGTCGTAGCCGGAGAACCAGCACGACCATGCGAGATCGAGCCCCTCCATGGTCGCGAGCGCGGCCTTCCAGGCGTCGCGCTGGATGATCTGCAGGCTGGTGAGCGAGGGAAAGCCTTGCAGCTCGATGAGCTTCGGGACGAGCGTGCCGTTCCCGTCGCGCACGATCGCGAAGTCGACCTGGGAGAAGTTCGGCAGTGCGTCCATCCCGGGTGTGTTCCACCGCTCCGGGATCGCCTCCTTCATCCGCTCGATCGTCGCCGGATCGGAGAGCTGCTCCACGATCGCGTTGGCCGCATGGACCGCTTTTTCTTTGAAGTCGTCCGGCAGGAACACCGGCGACTCGGCCAGGCGGAACTCGAACTCCGCCCCAAGGCGGTTGGAGAGGTCGCGCTTGTACGACTCGTAGAGCGCGTCGTTGAACTGGGCGTTGAAGAGCGAGCGGAAACGCGCGTCCATGCTTAGATCCTTCGCTTCGCTCGGGACGACGGCTGCGCCGTCACTTCTTTTTCAGCTCCGTCAACACCAGCTTGGCGACCGCTTTCAGCGTATCGAAGACGCCGGTGCCGTTCATGGCGATCGCCTCGTAGGTCGGCTCGCCTTTGAAGTTGAGCTGGCGGTACATGTCGTCCATCGGCAGCGCGGTGGGAAGGTCGCGCTTGTTGAACTGGAGGACGTACGGGACGGTCTTGAGCTCGTAGCCCTGCTCTTTGAGGTTCTTGTCGAGATTGGCGAGCGACTCGATGTTCGCCTCCATGCGCGCGTCCTGCGAGTCGGCCACGAAGACCACGCCGTCGACCCCCTTGAGGATCAGCTTGCGGGAGGCGTCATAGAAGACCTGGCCGGGGACGGTGTAGAGGTGGAAGCGGGTCTTGAAGCCGCGGACCGTGCCGAGGTCGAGCGGGAGGAAGTCGAAGAAGAGGGTGCGGTCCGTCTCCGTGGCGAGGGAGATCAGCTTTCCCTTCGCCTGGGGATTGGTCTTGTCGTAGATCCACTGCAGATTCGTCGTCTTCCCGCACAGGCCGGGACCGTAGTAGACGATCTTGCAGTTGATCTCCCGCGCAGCGTAGTTGATGAACGTCATGGACTATTCGCTGAAGAGGCTGTCGATGTCTTCGTCGGTAATCTCCGCGAACGGGGAGTCGAAGCGGCTGGACATCGAACCGCGCTCCGCCTCGGCCTTTTTGAGGAGGACTTCGAACGTGCGCTCGAGCTCCTGCGAGGCCTTCTTGACACGCAGCCGGACCAGGCCGAGGGACGACTTCTCGTCGAAGATCACGACGAGGATCACCCGCTGAGCGACGAGGGAGATGTGGATGTTGTCCTTCTCCCCCTCGTGGAACAGGATCGAGAATTCTTTTTCGCCGATCAGCTTGGCCAGGCCGTCGGTCGCGGCAACGTTGCCGGCGGTGAGCGACGCCAGGGAGGTGGCATCGACGCCCCGCATATCGCCCTGAACGGCGATCTGCTGGCCGTTCTTGTCGACCAGGAAGACAATTTTCGAGTTGGAGTCGACCTGCAGACGCTGGAGGATCTCCTTGATCTGCTGGTACTCCTCCTCGTACATGACGAGATCAGGAGACGCCATCGTTCACCGTTTGTGCGTACCCGTGGACGGGGACGCAAATGTATAGCACAGGCTGAGTTGCGAACCTAGACTTAGAAGCATGAACGCGAAAGATAGAGCTACGTTTCTCATCGGCGGCGACCTCCCGGTCCACCGGCTCGGCTTCGGGGCCATGCGCATCACCGGGCCGGGGGTCTGGGGTCCGCCGAAAGACAAACCGGAGGCGCTGGCGGTGCTCCGGCGGGCCGTCGAGCTGGGAGTAAACCTCATCGACACCGCCGAGTCGTACGGTCCGTACGTCAGCGAGGAGCTGATCGCCGAGGCGCTGTACCCCTACCCGGCCGGCCTGGTGATCGCCACGAAGGCAGGCTTCGACCGCAGCGGTCCGAACAAATGGGAGGTCAACTGCCGCCCGGAGCGGTTGCGCGAAGGGCTGGAAGGAAGCCTGAAGCGCCTGCGCCAGGAGCGGATCGACCTCTTTCAACTGCACCGCATCGACCCCGACGTACCGGAAGACGAGCAGTTCGGTTTCCTCTCCGAGGCACAGCGGGAAGGAAAGATCCGCCACATCGGCCTCTCCGAAGTGACGATCGAGCAGATCGAGCGCGCCCGCAGGCAGATCACCGTGACCACGGTCCAGAACCGCTACAACCTCGGCGACCGCGAATGGGAGAACGTCGTCGACTACTGCGACCGCGAAAACATCGGCTTCATCCCCTGGTACCCGCTGAACGTTGGCAAGCTCACGGTGTCAGCGCCCGAGGCCATCGCCTGGCTGCTGGCAAGAACGCCCGTCATGCTGCCCATCCCGGGAACGTCGAAGGTGAAACACCTCGAGGAGAACATGAAGGGGGCGACGGCGAAGGTGCCGGAGGTGTGAGGGTGGTTGCTGGTTGCTGGTGACTGGTTGCTTGGGAGGTTGCGCCTGATGACGTGCGCGGCCTGACAAACAAAGCCGCCGAAGGCGGCGAAAGACCTGTAGGCCCGGCCTTTAGGCCGGGTTCAGAGCGGCGGTGCGAATGTGAGCCCGCGTAGCGGGCGACAGCATAGGGGCTGGCGATCGCGCTGTTCTGTCGCCCGCTTCGCGGGCTTGGCCCACACGCACGCCGGAACCCGGCCTAAAGGCCGGGTCTACAGATCTTTTGCTGCCTACGGCAGCATGGCGCGCGTAGCCCCGGCATGCCCTAAATCTCCCGTCGCCCTTCCAGCGCCTTGGCCATGGTCACCTGATCCGCGTACTCGAGATCACCGCCGACCGGCAGGCCAAAGGCCAGCCGGGTGGTCCGCACGCCCGTCGCCCGCAACTGCTGGGCGATGTACAGCGCGGTCGCTTCGCCTTCGACGTTCGGGTTGGTGGCGATGATGATCTCGCGGGGGTTGGTGCTCTGGACGCGCTTGAGCAGGCCGGCCACGTCGATGTCCTGCGGGCCGACTCCTTTGAGCGGTGAGAGGGCGCCGAGGAGGACGTGGTAGACGCCTTTGAAGTCGCGGGTCTGCTCGATCGTCTGGATGTTGAACGCCTCCTCGACGACGCAGATCACCGAGGGGTCGCGGCGGGCGTCGGTGCAGAGGGCGCACGGCTCGACGTCCGTCATGTTGTTGCAGACCGAGCAGCGGAAGATCTTGCTCTTGACGTCGAGGATCGCCGTCGCCAGTGCCTCGGCCTCGGACGACGGGCGTTTGAGGATGTGGTACGCGAGGCGTGCCGCGGATTTGCCGCCCACGCCGGGGAGCTTGGTCAGCTCGTTGATGAGGTTCGCCAGCGGGGGTGCGGTCATTGATTAGAAGCCGGGGATCTTCATCCCGCCGGTCATCGCGCCCATCGAAGACTGCATCTCCTCGTCGACCTTGCGGGCCGCTTCGTTGACCGCCGCCTTGACCAGGTCCTGCAGCATCTCGACGTCGTCCGGGTCGACCGCTTCCTTGTCAATCGTGATCGCGAGGAGCTCCTTGTTGCCGTTCATCTCGGCCTTGACCATGCCGCCGCCGGCGGTGCCTTCGACGTGGATCGTCTGCATCTGGCGCTGCATCTGATCCTGCATCTGCTGCGCTTGTTTCATCAGTTGCTTGATGTTCATCGTTTCTCCTTCACGAGCTCGCCGCCGAGGTGCTTGCGGAATGCGCTGAGCACGGGATCGTCACGCAGCGGGGCGGGCTTGTCTTCGACGCGGCGGCCGGTGACCGGCTCGGCCGCGCCGACTTTGGTTTCTACAATCATCTTCTCGCCGTACAGTTCCGAGGCGATCTGGGCAACGGTGTCCTTGGCGTCTGCGACGCTGTCGGCGTGGAATTGGTCTTCGAAGACGAAGACCAGTTTGTTTCCGTCGCGCTCCATCTTCGCGCCGGCGAGATAGCCGCCGATCAGGGGGCGCCTGGCTTTGACGCGGGAGATCAGATCGTCCGAGGACGCGTTGTCAGTTGTCGGTTGTCGGTTGTCTGCGCTTTGCGGCTGCGAGGGTGGCGGCGCTGCTTGACGCGCAGGAGCCGGTGCGGGTGCAGATCGCGGTGGCGCGGCGGGACGCGACGGCGCGGCCGGCGTCGTTGCTCTCTCTCCTGCGATCACCTGTTCCACGCTCTTCAGGCGCGGGAACGTCGCCGCTTTGAGGAGCGCGATCTCGACCGCCAGGCGCTGATGCTCGGCGCGGTTCACCGTTTCGTCGTCACGCAGGAGGAGGTTGGCGATGCGGAGCAGGTCGCTGTACGAGAACTGTTCGGCGACGCCGCGCACCGTGCCGAGATCCTCCGGCGAAACGCCCAGCATTCCCTCGTTCGCGCCGCCGGTGAGCAGCAGCAGGTTGCGGATGAAGTTCAGGAGATCGCGATACAGCATCTTGAAATCGCGGCCGCTGTCCGCGGCTTCCTGCAGCGCTTCCAGGATAGCGCCGTGATCCCCGGCGCCGATGTGCGTGACCACGCGGGCGAAGAAGTTCGTCTCGGAAAGGCCGAGGATCGTGGCGACGTCGGTGACGCTGATGGAGCGGCCGGAGAAGGCGATGATCTGGTCGAGCAGCGACAGCGAATCGCGCACCGAGCCCTCGCCGCGGCGGGCCACGATCTCCACCGCCGCCCGCTCGGCCTCGATCCCTTCCTGTTTGCAGATCTGCTGCAGGTGCTTGATGAGATCTTCGAGCGTGATCTTGCGCAGCATGAACTTCTGCACGCGCGAGAGGATGGTCTGCGGGACCTTGTGCATCTCCGTCGTGGCGAACATGAACACCACGTGCGGCGGCGGCTCCTCGATCAGCTTGAGGAGCGCGTTCCACGAGGCGGTGGAGAGCATGTGCGCCTCGTCGATGATGAAGATGCGGTAGCGGTCGCGGGCCGGCTGGAACTGCGAGACGTCGCGCAGCTCGCGAACGTTGTCGACGCCCGTATACGTCGCGGCGTCGATCTCCCGCACGTCCATGTCGATCCCCTCGGTGATCTCACGGCACATCGTGCATGTGTTGTCCGGCTCCGTCGTCGGACCCTTGATGCAGTTCAGCGCCTTCGCGAGAATGCGCGCGGTCGTCGTCTTGCCGACCCCGCGGACGCCGGAGAAGAGATAAGCGTGATGGATCCGGTTCGTCTCGATCGCGTTGTGCAGCGTCCGGACGGCCGTCTCCTGGCCGACCACGTCATGAAACGTCTGGGGACGATACTTGCGCGCGAGAGCCTGGTAGGACATGCGGCGGGCAGTTTACTTCGAGACGGTAAGCTCGGAAGAGCCCAGGCCGAACTGTGTCACGCAGGAGAAGCACCTTATCGCTGCTTCCTTCCGGACCTGACGAGGTTCGGTGCGCCTGCTGCACAGGACCCGGGCTCATCCGAGCCTGCCCTCCATATCGATGAATCAAGCAAACGGCGCTCCCGGCCGTGCCGGCCGACTGGCGGAGAGAGTGGGATTCGAACCCACGGTACGGGTTAACGTACACACGCTTTCCAAGCGTGCGCCTTAAGCCACTCGGCCATCTCTCCGGGGTCGACCGGTATTGCTTTGCGCGAACCGAATGGCGGAGAGGGAGGGATTCGAACCCTCGATACCCGTGAAGGTATAACGGTTTTCGAGACCGCCGCGTTCAACCACTCTGCCACCTCTCCGTTCGGTCGCGCTGGCGCAGCTTCCGGAAAAAGTCCTGGAGCAGATCCCGCGACCGCTCCTCCATGAAGCCGCCTTCGAGTTGAAGACGATGGTTGAGCCGCGCGTCCTGCACCAGATTCCCGAGGGAGCCGCAAAAGCCTGCCTTCGGATCGTACGCGGCGAAGACCAGCCGGTCGACGCGCGCGTTCACCAGCGCGCCCGCGCACATCGCGCACGGCTCGAGAGTGACGAACATCGTCGTACCTTCGAGCCGCCAGTCGCCGATGGCGCGGGCAGCTTCCGAGATCGCATAGAGCTCGGCGTGACCGAGCGGATCACCCGACTCGCGGCGATTGCGGCCGCTGCCGATGACCCGTTCATCCCGGTCCACGATCACGGCCCCGACCGGAATCTCTCCGTCGGCAGCCGCTTCCAGGGCAAGCGCGAGTGCGGTTTCCATCCACTGCGCCTGATTCATCTGTCAAAGAATACGACGGCGGGCAGGGCCCGCCGTCAGTTGAATCCGAATTGGTGCACCCAAGAGGACTCGAACCTCTAACCTTCTGATCCGTAGTCAGATGCTCTATCCAATTGAGCTATGGGTGCGAGCACGGAGCCGAAACCACCCCTACGGGCCGTTCATTCCGGCGGGCGCGCATTCTACTCAGGCGCCCAATCGCTGACAACAGCGAACTTCCCCTTGCCCGTTCCCACCCGACATGGGTATCCTTGTTGCTCCTGAGCTCAGCAAGCTTTCACGGCCTCTACGGTTGGCGAACTGCCTGACCCACCCTTCCCCAGCCAACCGTGGAGGCGTGATTTTCCCCGGATGAAAAAGGAAGACGTCTACGCGCGGATGATGCACACGCCGGACGACCCGGCCCGCGCCGAGCTCCGCGCCACCCTCCGCGACACCTGGAAACAACTCCTCCCCCTCCACCGCGCCCTCATCGATAGCGCCAGCGCCGAGTACGGCGCCGCCGTCGGAGCGGTCTCCGGCCCGAACCACCTGCTGCAACTGCTGCAGGAAGACCCGTTCTTCGCCTGGCTCAAACCGCTGACGTCTCTGATCGTCGATCTCGACTCCCTGGCGAGAACCGACTTCGAGCGGGCGGATGTGGATGCCATGGTCAAACGCATCGAACAGCACTTCGGCAGCACGCCCGACGCCGAGTTTGCGGCACGGTACGTACCGGTGCTGCAGCGCGATGTGGACGTGGCCATTGCGCATGCAGCGATCCGGCAGTTGCTGCGGCGCTTGGCGCCGGCGTGAAGACTTGAAATGGTTGGGCGGACCTGCCGCCACGGCCCAAGGAGCGTTACAAATAGCCGAGCCGCTTGGCGGCGGCAATCTCAAATTCGCCGACCCGATGTGACATGAATTCACTCTTCCCCAGATCGGGCAACCCTAATTCTAGGATGAGCTTCTGAGCACTCGCCCATGTTCCGCACAGAAGTACGACCCCTTCCCTCGCGAGCACATCACGGGCTCCCCCGCCTGCGTCCGCTCTCAGACGGCGCATGAAGTCACGCTGTGCGGCGACATCTTCAACAACCTTCCTGCTTATCGGGTGATCGAGCACCTCGCGAAAAAGGGTGACGACTCGCTCATTTCCACTCCGGCCCGTGGCAATCTTCATCGCAGTTTCTTTCGGGACAGCCTGCCAAAAGTTTGGCGGATAGGGTTCGTTCCGGAAAAGCCAGTAGACATTGCTCTGGCCAAATTTGCTGATGCTCCGCTTCTGATCCCTATTCGGTGCGTTGAGGTATTCGAGCCGCGCTATGACGAGGCCAAACGAACAGAGTCCGGTGGTGTCGTTCGCGGAGATGATGATGCACGGGCGCCCTAGAGCTTCTGGCGGAATCATCCACGAAGTGCCGCCGCTGAACTTGACGTCGACCTCCATGTCCGCGATCTTGAGATCGAGTTCCGATCCTTTGGCCAGCTTCAGCCTGTCTCTAAGGTCGATTTCGACGCATGTCCCGATGTAAGTCTTCTCAGAGTTCTGGAGTTCTTCATACAGACGACGCCCCGTTCGTGGCGTCTTGATTACGCCATCGATACAGTCCCGGAGAAGTTCACCGACCTCATTCTTCAGCCCAACCAAGCCTCCCGCTGCTGAAACAATCGCGGAGGCGATCGGGGCAAGTACTGCGTCGTCCGGGTGTGTTTCGGCCATCGCGCGTAGGACGGAAGGGCCGCCTCGGTCGCGCAGAAGCGCGCTCAGCCGTCGGTTTGAAGACTACTCTACCGAGCGGAGATGGCGTTAGGAGTTTCCGTGCAGAGTGTCAGTGGGTTAGGAGCTCGCCGCTTGCTCACGATCGAAGATCCGCATCTGTTCCCGACCAAGCGGCACCTCATAGACTCGACCGAGCGCACGGCGAATCGCCGTCGCGACCGCTTCTGCGACAGGAGGAGGGAACGCATTGCCGACTTGACGATATGCCGCCGTTTTCCTGCCAGCAAACTGCCAGCTGTCCGGAAATCCCTGAATACGCGCGACCATACGGACAGTAAGCTTCGGCATTTGGTCGGCTGGGAAGTCGATGGGCGGCGGAGCGTCGCTGATCCCTAAGCCGTTGACTCCAAGTTGAGCCCACTGCTGGCGCGCACGAGTGGGGCCGAGATCCGGGCCACCATGCTTTTTAGAGCCACCTACAACCGTCGGAGCGATGCCGGAAGCCCGCTTCACCCACTTTGCTGCTCCAGGCCAGCCGTCAGATGCGATGAGGTCCGCCAGGAGTTGTCCCACAGTTCCTGGGGTGAAGCCATTCGCATCAGGCCATCGGAAGAAGTCGAAATCCGCAGGTTTGAGCGCTACCACGACGCATCGCGGTCGAAGCTGCGGCACTCCGAAGCTCGACGCATTCAGGATGCGGAAGTCAGCCACATAACCTAGACGTTTCAGGCGAGCGAACAACCCACGGCGATATTCGCGAAACTTCTCAGACGCGAAGCCGGGGACGTTCTCCAGCATGATCGCGCGCGGTTTGATCTCGGCGGCGAGTCTCAGCGCTTCGGGGAACAGATCACGCTCGTCGTCGCTACCAAGTTGCTTCCCAGCGATCGAAAACGGGGGGCACGGAACGCCACCGGCGAGAAGATCGACCTGATCCAGATACGGCGTACCGTCAACCTTCCGGACGTCGTCCTCGATGACGTTCCACTCTGGCCTATTGAGGCGGAGCGTCTCACAGGCATGGCGGTCCAACTCGACCGCAGCAACGCAATCGAAGCCCGCAGCCTCCAGTCCGATGGCCTGTCCCCCAGCACCGGCGCAGATTTCGAATACGGTCGGCATCCATACTCAGTGTAACGGAAGCTTTCGCTTGCGCAAGAACTTCTACCCCAGGTAGAAAAAACCACCGATGGACGTCCACGATACTGCCACCCGTTCGTACAACATGTCCCGGATTCGTGCGACGAACACGAAGCCCGAAATGATCCTCAGGAAGCTGCTGTGGCTTTGCGGCTTGCGGGGCTACCGGCTTCATTCGAAGTTGCCGGGACGGCCGGACATCGTGTTCGGGCGAAAACGCGTCGCGGTCTTCGTTGATGGCTGTTTCTGGCATTCGTGTCCGCACTGCTCGGATGGCCGGGCTCCGAAGTCGAATACTTCGTACTGGACGGAGAAGCGCCGGGGAAACCGGGAACGCGACCTCCGCCGGACGGCCGAACTGGAACAGGGCGGATGGGTCGTGCTTCGGTTCTGGGAGCACGAGGTGAACGGCGACCCGATCGCTTGTGCGCTGCGAATCGCGAAGGTACTGGGAGTGGAGATCGTCACGGACGGGACATTGCTGGAAGGAGTAAAGCCTGTGCAAATCGCCGGAGACGCAGCGCCGGATCAGCCAGTATCTGCAAACCGCAGAGGTAGTACCAAGCGTTAGCCGCCCTGGCGTCCCCGGCAGGACTCGAACCTGCGACCCACAGCTTAGAAGGCTGTTGCTCTATCCAACTGAGCTACGGGGACGGATGGGGGTGGATGATCCGATTGGTCGGGGCGAGAGGATTCGAACCTCCGACCCCCTGCTCCCAAAGCAGGTGCGCTACCAGACTGCGCTACACCCCGACTCGACGGACAGACGCATCCTCGCCTGTACCCGCTGCCGCGGTCAACAGGGCGTCCGAAAACGCCATTCCGTGCGGAGCGACGCTACACCGCGTGCGCGGTGGTCGCCACGTTGCCGAAGGTCTTGGCCGGCAGGGCGGCCATCCACTTCGCGCAGTCGGCCTTGTCGAGGACGAACTCGAAGGCGGCGCCGTGGGATCTCATCCGCATCACCCGGCAGGCGTCGTCGATGGTCCGGCCGGTCACCAGCTCGTCGTCGTACTCGACTTCGTCGATCCGCCCGAGCTCGAACGAGGCTTCCATGTCGAGGTTCTCGTAATAGAAGGTGTCCTCGGTGAGCGCGAGCGCCACCGGGATCTGCTCCGCCCCTTCGACGAAGTCGGCCCGGGTGACGAGTTTCGAGGTGCCCCGGCGCTTGTCGAGCAGCGCGCCGATGATGTCCCTCTGGCGAAGGCGGAGATACCAGACAGTCAGGACGGCCACTACGACTACTCCGGCGACGGTTGCGGCAACTTCCAGCATTCGCTTCCTCCTTGTGTAGGCTTCTTGGTCGGTTACACGAAAATGTAAACCTTTTTGCCGGAAAGAACCACATTCATTTTCGTTCTCACTGGCAGGCCCTGCCATGGCGCGCGCGTAGAATGCGCTCATGGGGCCCGGGCGGCGGAAGACCAGAAACGAACATTCGTCCGGCGGAGCCGTGATCTCCGTGCGCGACGGTTCTCCCTACGTGGCGCTGATCGCCACCCGCGGCAAGACCCGCTGGGGGCTTCCGAAAGGGGCGGTCACGGCCGGTGAGACCTCGGAGGATGCGGCGCTGCGTGAGGTCCGCGAGGAGACCGGTCTCGAAGCCCGCATCCTCAAGCCGCTCGACACGATCGAGTACACCTTCCGGGCAGGCGACACGCTGATCCACAAACGCGTCGACTTTTATCTGATGGAGTACGTGGCGGGAGAGCTCGAGCCGCAGCTCAGCGAGGTCGACGACGTGCAGTGGGTCGAGCTGCAGTCGGCTCTGCAGCGCGCGAGCTTCGACTCCGAGCGGAAGCTCCTCGAGATGGCGCTGCTGGACGTCGGCTCTTCGTTGACGCGGCCTTCTTAGCCGCCGGTTTCTTAGCCGCTCCGGCTTTGGCCGCGGCTTTCTTCGCAGAAGAACGTTTGGCCGGAGCCTTCTTCACCGAGGACTTCTTCTTCTCTTCCGCTTCCAGCCGGGCCGCCAGCGTCGGCGCCTTGCGCGAGGCCGCCTTGCGGTTGCTCTCCCAGACGTTCCCGCCGCCCACTTCCTCGACCAGCGCGTTCGACACCACGGAGCGGGGCGCCACTTTCGTCACGTCGACTTTGGCGTTCGCGAACTCGTCGCGGTGCTTGAGCAGCAGCCACTCGTTACCCTTCTCCGACGAACGGCCTTTCCCGGCGATCCTTACCAGCGCCCACTCGCCGAACATCTTCTTCCCGTACAGCCGGAACGTCAGCTTGCCGGACTTCAGCGCCGCGACCGGATCGTCGCCCGGCTCGATGAACTCCCACTGCCCCTGGTCCCAGATGATGACGTTCCCGGCGCCATAGTTTCCTGCCGGGATCACTCCTTCGAAGGAGGCGTAGTCGTACGGATGGTCCTCGGTCATCATCGCCAGGCGGCGGATGGCGGGGTCGTACGACGGTCCTTTCGGCACCGCCCACGACTTCAGCACCCCCTCCATTTCCAGGCGGAAGTCGTAGTGGAGATGTGAGGCCTGATGCTTCTGGATGACGAAGAGCGGCCCTTTGGCGAGCTTCTTCGTCCGCCCCGCCGGCTCCGGCGTATCGCCGAAGTCGCGCATCTGCTTGTACTTTTTCAGCAGGTCCGGCATTTACCGGTGGCATACTCTGCACAGGCCGTTCCCGCGGATTGCCTACGGAAGTGCCTTAGAACGAAGCACTTACCTGCCGGACGGCGCTGTTCTTGCAGAGGAGGTTCGCCGGCTACATGTCTCCATCCATCCGGCGCATGCTTTGGGGAGCCTTTGCAGGCCTGATCCTCCTCACGGCGGGAGGTGTCGGGCTGACGATCGCTGTTTTGCGCATGGAGCAGCGGCAGGAGCAGGAGATCATCCGCGATACCCGTCCTCTCCTCGAATCCGTCCGGGCCATGGACGACGCGGTGGAGACCATGACGTCGGCGACGCGGGGATTCCTGCTCAACCGCGAGACGGCATTCGAGCAGCAATATGCCGACGCCGTGCGGGAGTTCAGGACCGCGGAGTCGCTTGCGGACGAACGGGCCCGCAAGCCGCCGGACCGCAAGCTCCTGCGAGAGTTCCACGACCATTTCGAGGAGATTCGCGCGCTCTCCAACCGGCAGATCGAGCTCGCGCGAGCCCAGAACAGATTCGAAGCGCAACAGCTCATGCTCCGGACTGCCCAGAAGCGACAGACGGCCCCCGATTACGCGAGCCTGATCTCCAACCGGATCCGCACCGAACAGACCGAGCGACTCGACGAGATCGCCGTGGCGCGGCAATGGGTGATGATGGGGATGGTCTTCGTCGGTCTGGCCATCATCGCCATCGGCGCCGTTGCGGTCTGGCGGATCGAGCAGGCGTTGCGGGAGTCGATCACCCGCCAGGTCAAGCGAACCGAGGCGATGATCGCCGGCATGGCGGACGGCGTCCTGCTCGTCGACGGCGAAGGACGGACGGTGTTCATCAATCCTGCCGGACAACGGCTGCTCGGCAAGTTCGAAGTCGGGGTTCCGATCACCCGCCACGCTGAGGTCTACCGCCTGCGCGACGAGCACGGACGGACCCTCGATCCGCAGGAGCTCCCCGCGGCACAGTCGCTCTCCACCGGACGCTCCGTACAGGATGTCACCATCCTCATCGCCCGCGAGAGCGACCGGGTGGCGGTCTCGATGTCCGCCACGCCGCTGCGCGAGGAGGGCCAGACCACGGGCGTGATCGTCACGTTTCGCGACATCACCGAGCGCCGGGCGCTCGAAGAGCAGATGCAGGTACAGGCCGAGCGGGCCCAGATCCTCGCCGATGCCGGCGCCTTCTTTGCCAGCAACATCGATCCCACCTGGGTCACACAGGCGATCGCGGAGCGTGTGGCCGAGGTTCTGGGCGACTGGTCGGCGGTAATCCTGCGCACCGCCGACACGAAGGAGCTGAACGTCGCCTCGATCTATCACCGCGACATGGCTTCCCTCGGCTTGGCGTGGTCGTACATCTACCGGCAGCCGCTCATCGTTGGTGAGGGGATCATCGGCCAGGTGGTGGCCAGCGGCTATCCGTCGCTGATGCAGAACGTGCGCGGGACGCACGACACGACCAATCCGGGTACGTATCACCCGTCGCCGGTGAAGCTGGCGTCGCTGCTGATCCTGCCGCTGCGGACGCGGCGTGACGTGATCGGCGCGCTGGTCATCGCCGCGAACGATCCCGACCGGGCTATGACGGAGGACAAACTTCCGCTGGCCGAGGTGCTGGCCGAGCGCGCGTCGCTGGCCATCGAGAACGCGCGCCTCTATACCGAGCAGGTCGAGGCGCGGCGCAAAGTGGAAGACCTCTCGCGCCTGAAGGACGAGTTTCTCTCCATCGCCTCGCACGAGCTGCGCACGCCGGTCACGTCGATCAAGGGCTACACGCAGCTCGCGAAGATGCTGATCCGCGAGAACGATCTCAGCACGTCCGAGGAGTATCTCGACATCGCCCTCGACCAGATCGACCGGATGTCGCGGCTGATCCTCGAGCTTCTCGACGTGTCGCGCATCGAGACCGGACGCCTGGAGATCCGCCGCGAGGCGATCGCCTGGACGCATTTCGTGCGCGACGTCGTCCACCGCCACCACACCGCAGTGAGCGACCGCCGTTTCCATGTCAGCGTGCCGGACAGCGGGAAGATGGTCACCGGCGACCGCGACCGCCTGGAGCAGGTTCTCGGCAATCTGCTGGAGAACGCCGTGAAATATTCGCCGGACGGCAGCGACGTCACCGTCACCGTCGAAGACGAGGGGAACGCTTATGTCACCGCCGTCTGCGACCGCGGCATCGGCATCCCGGCCGACGAGCTGGGGCAGGTTTTCGAGCGTTTCCATCGCGGCCGGCAGGTCTCGTCGACCAACTACGGCGGCCTCGGGCTCGGCCTCTACATCACCAAGCAGATCATCGAGCGCCACGGCGGCTCGATCTGGGTGGAGAGCAAGGAAGGGGAGGGAACGACGTTCTACTTCTCGCTCCCGGCCGCGACGGAGCCGGTCAGTCTCCCTGCCCACCAAACGCCCGCCGTCGCGCAGACGTAACATCCCGGCGTGATGCTCCTGGCGATCCTCCTCTCTGTTGCCGCACCGTCCGAGTATCGGCTGGAGGTGGTGCGACAGTCGCTGACGGGAACACACTGCCGCTATCGCGAGTACGTGAGCGGCATTCCGACGGAAAACTACGAGACGCGGCCCTGCAGTGAGGCGAGCGATGAGAGAGGAGCGATGAACGATGAACAAAGCCGGGGGGCTGTTCATCGCTCATCGTTCATCGCTCATCGCTCGCAGTATCTCTGGTCCGGCGGGCGTCTCTTACGCCGCGAGATCGCCGGCGCCGAAACGCTGAAACCGGTCGCCGAGGACTACGACGCTGCGACCGGAGAGCTGGTCCGGCGCATTCCGCTCTACTACAACGCCAAGCCGGCGCGGGTGTTCGACCCGAGCCCTGTCGTTACGCTGAACCATCCGGGGCTGCAGGACCGCAACGACTCCGCCTCCGCCGTTCCTGAAGCCGCGTACCGCGACGTGGAACTGGAGCGCACCGAGGACTTTGGACCGCTTCGAGGAACACACGTCACGCTCGTCGACCGCCAGTTGCCGGACATCGAGCCGCCAGACGCCGCGGGATCGTTGGTCTTCGACCGCGAGCAGGACGGCTTCGAGGACGTCAACGCCTACTTTCACATCGACCGGAACCAGCAGTACCTGCAGTCGCTTGGCTACCGCGGCGAGCGCGCCGTGGTGGCGTACTCGATCGAGACGGACACCCACGCGGGGGCGGGCTTCGACAACTCGTTCTTCCAGCCGTCGGTATTCACGATCGGAACGGGAACGCTCTTCTTCGGCGAAGGCGGGACGGACGACGCGGAGGATGCCGACCTGCTGGTTCACGAATACGGCCACGCGATCCTCGAATGGATCTCCCCCGGCACGTTCTCCGGCACGTTCTCGACCGAGTCGCGGGCCCTCGGCGAGGGCTTCGGCGACTACTGGGCGTTCTCGGCGCACCGCGCCCAGCGGGTCGCGTCGGGCCGCGATCCCTACTGCTTTGCCGACTGGGACGCCCGCTGCTGGGAAGACGAGACGTCGCAGCAGTGCGGCTATCCACCCGGCAGCGATTGCCTGCGGCGTCTCGACACCACCCGCACGATGGCCGACTACGAACGGCAGGAGGCTGCCGGAACCGAGCACCGCAACGGCACGATCTGGTCGTCGGCGCTGCGGGAGATCCACGAACAGCTCGGCCGCGAGACGACCGACACGATCGTCATCGAGTCGCTTTTCGGCGCGCCGCCGAATCCGACGTTCGCCGCGATGGCCCAGCGGCTGATCGAAACCGACCGTCTGCTGAATAACGGCACGCACGCCGGCACGATCTGCAGCGCCATGACCGCGCGCGGGATCCTCACGGGCTGCGACATTGCGCCGCGCGGCGAGACGACGCTCTTCCAGAGCAACGCCCGCGGCGTCGCCATCCCGGAGAACAGCGAGGGGATCACCTCAGCGATCTCGGTCAGCGATCCCCGCACGATCGAGCGGCTTCAGGTGCGCGTCGACATCGTCCATCCCGCCCGCGGCGATCTCCGTCTCGAGCTGATCGCGCCCGACGGGACCACGGTGCTGCTGAAGCAGATCTCGCTCGACCGCGCGGCCGACATTCACGCGACCTACGGCCTGACCTCGAATCCAGTCGCCTCGCTCGACATCTTCCGCGGCCGCAGCGCCACCGGCGTCTGGACGCTCGTCGTGAAAGACCTGCAGGCGCGCGACATTGGGACGCTGGTCTCCTGGGGTCTGGTCCTCCAGTTCGCCGGCGATACGCCGGTGACCGGACGCCCGCGGCACGCGCGCGCGCAGATGGTGCCGGTGGTGACGCACGTCTACGGCACCGGCCCACGGCTGTACGTTTCGGACGTCCGGATCGCGAACGTCCAGGCCACGCCCGAAACGGCGACGCTGATCTTCACCCGCAGCGGCGAGAACGGCCTCACCAGCTTTTCAACCGCGAACGTAAATGTCGAGCCGGGACAGACGGTCGCGTTCGAGGACGTCGTGGCGAACACGTTTCACACGGCCGGCAGCGGCACGCTCGAGGTCCTCGGCGATGTCGTCGTGATGAGCCGGACGTACTTCACGACCGCGGAAGGCACCCTCGGGCAGCAGGTGCCGCCGAATCTCCAGACGACGTCCGTCACGGAGGCGACGATGATCGTCGACCCGTTCGTCGCCCCGGACGCCGTCCGGGACGACCGCATCAATTTCGGGATCGCCGAAACGGCCGGCGGCAGCGGGGTCGTGCATCTGCGCTCGCGCGGGGAAGACCGCGACATCCCGATCGAGCCCTTCAGCCACGTGCTCCTCCCGATCGACGCCTACCCCTCCGCCATCGACGTGGTGAGCGGCGATGCCCGCGTCGCCGCGTACATCTCGCAGCTCGATTTGGTGACGAAGGACCCGATGTTCATCCCTGCACAGACGCGGGGGACGCCGGCACCGCGGGCGCTCATCGCCCCTTTCATCAATAACCCGTCGTGGCAAAGTGCGGTCTGGTATTCCGATACGTCGGCCCTCATCGAGCACATCAGCTTCGCCACGGGCGGCATCGGGGCCGTCCGGGTGACGCCAAAGGCGGGGGCGTTCGCCGGAACGAGGATCCGCCACGGCGGGACCCACCAGTACGTCCCGCTCCTCCCGGCCGAGGGACCGCGGGAGCAGCACCTTCTCTTCATTGAAAACTCGCCCGGCTACCGGACGAACATCGGGATCGTCTCCGACCGCTACGCGCAGGCCGAAGTGACGGTCTACGACGCGGCCGGGAACGAGCTCCAGACCGGCTACCTGGAGACGGGGGGCGGGGTCCACCAGTTCATGGTCTTCCGGCCGATCGTGAATGGCCGGGCCCGGGTCCGCTTCCTTTTCGGCCACGGCCGCGCATACGCCTCCATGATCGACACCGGCACGGGGGACGCGACATATGTGCAGGATCAGTGATCGTGTATTCTTCGCCCGCAATGTCCGACATTTCGCCACGGCACGCGCTGCCTGAAGCGCAGTCGCTGGCGCAGCTCCCGCTCAAGATCCTCGAAGAAGTGATCCGGCAACTGCGCAGCACGCGCAATGACATCATCCGCTTCGGAGTCTGGAACATCCGGAACCTGACGGACGACGAGTTCAACAAGACCGACGACCGCAAGCTCCTCGGCTACTTCCGCCAGGACCTGCTGGAGACCCGTTTCCTCTCCAAGGGCCGCCGCATCGACCTGGTCCAGCTCTGGCGCTGGTTCGACGACCAGATGTGCGGCGTCGAGCCGCTGCTCGTCGACACCGAAGAGGTCTTCCTCAACGTCCAGGACAAGGATCTCGAGAAGGTGCGCAAGCGCATCGCCGAGATCCACTCCTTCCTCCCGACCCTCCGCGGCGACGACCTCGAGGCCTTCCGGCGCGTGAAGTACAAGCTCCGCCGGACGGTGATGCGCCTGACTTACGACCTCCACCACATCTTCAAGCGCATCGAAAAGTACCGGAAGAACATCTTCATGGCCAGCGGCGCCCCCCGCATGGATCGCGATCGTTTGCCCCTCGAAGCGGTGGTCGACATCCCCGAGCCGCCGCACATGGACGACCACGACGAGGCCTGACGGGATTCCATAGGACCCATAGAACCTATGAGACAAATAGGACGTTCCAGGATTCGTGGCCGGCCGACGGTCCGCCTATCCGTCCTATGAGTTCTATTCGTCCTATCAGTCGTACACTCCCGCAATGCTCCACCGGATTGCGTCCGCGCTCGTGTTCGCGCTCGTCACGTCCGCCGTGATGGCGCAGTTTCCGGTCCACTACCTCGTCTGCGCCATCGACCGCGACGACCAGATCACCGTCCTCTCGGCCGAAGAAGTCGTCCTCGCCGAGGAACCCCAAGACGCGCGCGCCACAAACCCTGACGCGATCGACGTGGAGCTCTTCGCCGGCGGGCAGCGTGTCTTCCGGACCAGCGTCGACGTCGATCGCTACGTCCGCGCCGAGTTCCACGGCCACGACGGCAGAATCGACGGCCGCTGGCTGAAGAAAGAGCGGACCGTCTTCGTCGTCCGCATCCCGCGCAAAGGCAACGCGCTCGAGCTGACTTCGCGTGCGAGCCGGCGCACAACGCGCGTCGGCACCGCCGACCTCCCGCGGCGCGAGGACCCCCCCGCGATCTCCGCCCCCACGCCGTATGCCGTGACCGGCAGTCCCGCCAACCGCCTCGACCTGCTGATCATCGGCGACGGCTACACCAGCGCGCAGTCGTCCCTGTTCCAGACCCATGTGGACAACCTGGCGGCGGACTTTTTCACCGCACAGCCGTATGGCGCGTACCAGAACTACCTGAACGTCACCAGCTACTTCGTCCCCTCCGTGCAGTCCGGCGCCGACCATCCCAACTGCAGCGACGGCGGTCCCGATCCCAAGGAGGGCACGTTCGTCGACACTGCGTTCGACTCCACGTACTGCACCGCCGGCATTCAGCGGCTTCTGACCGCGAACGACACCAAGGTCTACACCGCTGCAGCCGCGGTCCCTGACTGGGACAAGATCATTGTCCTCGTGAACGACACCATGTACGGCGGCGCCGGCGGGCCGGTCGGTGTGGTCTCAACCCATGACGCCGCGGTCGGCCTCGCCCAGCACGAATTCGGTCACTCCTTCACCGGTCTCGCCGACGAATACGCCTGGCCCTTTCCCGGCTATCCCGGCTGCAGCGACATCAGCGGCTCCACGCCGTGCGAGCCGAACGTCACCGACGTCACCACCCGCGCCTCGGTGAAGTGGAACCCGTGGATCTCTCCCTCGACGCCGGTGCCGACCACGCCGCAGGAGAGCTACACCACCGTCCCGGGCCTGTTCCAGGGGGCGCGCTACCAGGGGACGTTCTACCGGCCCCGCTACGGTTGCCTGATGAACTCCCTCGTGGACCAGTTCTGCGAGATCTGCAAACAATCGTTCATCCTGCGTCTCTACACCGGTTGGGGAGGCACGCCGTCGGCTGGCATCGACCCGATCGAGCCGGGCAGCGAAGACCCGCCGCCAGGCGCAATCTCCACCGTCACCGGTCAGGCAGAGACGTTCACCGCCTCGGTGCTCCAGCCGGCCGGAGGGCCCGCGACCACGAAACAGTGGTACGTCAACAGCGTCCTGCAGGGCGAAACCGGCAACTCGTTCCATTGGACGCCTTCCGCCTCCGGCAGCTACACGATCGAATTGCGCGTCAAGGACGTGACGCCGTTCGTCCACACGGCGATGGCCGGTACGTCGCTCCAATCCAATCGCATCTGGACGGTCACCGCTCAGGCGGCCGAACCCGCGAACTTCATCGCACAGGGCAATACCGCCAGCGTCTCACTTTCGTGGAATGCGATCGCCGGCGCCACGTCCTACGAGATCTTCCGCAACACCGGCAGCGGCTTCGTCAGCCTGACCAGCGTCTCCGGGACGACCTTCGTGGACACCGGCGTGACCGCGAATAGCGCCTACGCGTACAAGGTGCGCGCCGGCGCCGGCCCGTTCAGCACACCCGATCTCGCAACCGTATTCACCGCGAGCGACGATCCGCTCGCCGCCGGAACCAAAGTCAAAGCGATTCACCTGACCCAGTTACGCACGGCCATCAACGCCGCGCGTACCGTCGCGGGGTTAGCCCACGCGAGCTACACCAACACCCCGGCCGCGGGAGTCATTGTCCGGGCAGTCGACATCCAGCAGATGCGCACCGCGATCAACGCCGCGCGCACCGCGCTGGGCGTGCCTGCCTTCACATTTACCAATCCCACGCTGAACGCCGGAACCACCGTCATCGACAATGCACACGTGATCGAGCTGCGAAACGCGACGCGGTAGAAACAGGGCTGATAGGACGAATAGGACCTAGGGGACCTATGGGAAACGTCCCAGGTCCCATAAGTCCTATCGTCCAGCCTAAATCTCCGCTTCCGTCGTCTGCCCTTCCTGGACCACCACCTGCTTCGAATCCACCACGATGTCCTGGTCGCCGAGGAGCTGGATCGTGTAACTGCCGGGGGCGATGTGCGGCATCGGGCTGGCGCCGGGGCGCGGGTTGAGATCGCGGACTCCGGTGCTCATGCCGGTACGGGGGTACGGCAGGCCGGATGCGTCGATCAGGCGGACGCGGCGGCGGTCGCTGTGCTTCGAGCGCACCACCAGCGTGCCGCCGGGGGTCAACTGCACCGTCAGGGTCGCCGGCGACTGGAACGAGATGTTCCGGCCGGCATAACCGCCCGCGGTGACATAGACCATGTACGTGCCGGGGCCGACCGGGACTTTCAGCTCGCCCGTATCGCTCCCGCCGCTGCCGAAAAAGGACGAGCGAAGCTCGTGCACCAGGCGGCCCTGCCCGTCGAATACCGTCGCCGTCGCGCGCACCGGCTGGCCGTCGCGGGCGTCGACGACCTTGATCGTCGACCCGTCGTTCTTCGCGAGCTTCAGGTCGAGGTTGTCGACCGGTGACGAGCCGACGGTCACGTCGAGGGCCTGGATCCCGAACCCCTCCTTCGTCGCCGTCAGCGAATACGATCCAGGCGGGATGGCGTCGAGCACGAACGCGCCGTTCGCATCGGTCGCCCCGTTGCGCGTCATCATGTACCCCATGTACGCCGCCTCTCCGGGCGTGCTGACCGGCCGGAGCTGGACGTTGACGTTCGGGATCGCCTCGTTCGAGGCGACGTCGGTCACCCTTCCACGAAGCGCCGCGGTCCTGTAGTCGATGTCGAACGTGCCCGAGCCCCGCACCGTGTACTGCGTCGCGTAGGGGCTGCTGCGCTGGCTGTCGACCACCTGGACCGTGTAATCCCCCTCGTCGAGGCCGTTGACGCTGTACATCCCCTGCTCGTCCGTGGCGCTGCTCGAGACCGTATCCGCGGTCGAGCCGCGCGGCACGAACGTCACCTGTCCGCTGATGAGGGGCGTGCCGTTGCGCGAGACCCGTCCGCGGATCACCGTGTCGCCGCGGAACACGATGTCGACCTGCTGCGAGCTCCCCGGCGAGACCTGCACCGACTGCGCGCTGGAAGAGCGGTAGCCGTTCCCGGTCATCACCCTCGCGGTCACCTGCACCGTCCCGATCGGAGCCCCTTCGATGCGGTAGTTCCCGGCGGAGTCGATGCTGCCGCTCGATCGTTCGCGCCCGGAGCTGGCATCCACCTCCGCCTGCGCGAGCTCGCGCTCGGAGACGCCGGAGACGTGGCCGTAGATCGTGCCGCCGGTCTTGAGGGTGATCCGCACCGGTGCGCCGCTCGAGACGTCGAAGTCGTCGACGATCCCCTCGGCGTACCCTGTTTTGGAGGCGCTGAAGCGATAGCGTCCGGACGGCAGTCCTTCGATCTCGAAGGCGCCGTTCGCGTTCGTCCTGGCGCGGTCGCCGCGGCCGCTGCCGGACACCTGCACGTCCGCTTCCGCGACCAGCGCGCCGCTCTCCGTCATGACCGTCCCGGTGATCTTCTGGCCCGAGTTGAGCTGGACGTCGAATCGGGTCTCGCGGCCTTTGAGCGTCACCTGCTTGCGCGCCGAGACATACTTCGCGTGATTGAACGTGAGAGTCTCCTCGCCCGGCTCGAGCGCCTCGAACGTGTACTCCCCGTTCGAGTCCGTCGTCGTCGAGCGGTCCATGCTGCTGACTCCGAAGCCGCCGGTGGCGGACGGCATGACGCGTACCGAGACGTCGCTGACGCCGGAGCCGTTCGGGCCGGTGACTCGTCCGGTGAGCTTCACGCCCGTGTCGAGCTGCACCTCCGTGCCGGTGATCGACTTCCCTTCCTCGACCGTCAGGTTCACCCGCCCGGGGGCGTAGCCGGGGGCGTTGACGACCAGCACCACCGCCCCGGTCGGGACGTTGTCGAGCGTGAACGTCCCGTCGTCCGAGTTGAAATCGCGCAACTGCGGCGGTCCCATACGGACCATCCCGCCGCCGCTGCTCGAGGTCGTGATGCCGGCCTGAAAGATCGTGACCGGCTTGCTCGAGCCCTTCTCGACCACCCGGCCGCTGACGTTGCCGCCGGGGCGCACTTCGATGACCACGTCGCGCGCGGGGGCTTCGACGGTGCGCATCTCGTTCACAAACTCGTCTTCCTTGCGCACCATCAGCCGGATGCTGCCGGGCGCCACGCCGGTGAGGGTGAACGAGCCGTCGGCGGACGTGGTGGCGGTGGAGGTGTCGCTGCTGAACGCCATCACGCGCGCGTTCTCGATCCCCGCGCCGGCGCGGACGACGCGGCCCGCGACCTCGACCGCCGGCTCGAGCGATGCTTCGACCGACGGCGAGAGCGTGTTGCTCACGACCTGGCCGCGCACGACCTTCGTGGCGTAGCCCTCGCGCCGGAACCCGAAGTCGTACGTCCCTTCCTTGACCCGCATCGTGAACGAGCCGTCCGAGCCGGTGTGCACCGCGTCGTCGTCACGGCCCGGCATGCCGCCGAAGATCATGCGGTTCATGCCGCCGCCTCGCGGCTCCGCTTCCATCGCCGACACGGCCACGCCCGACAGCGGGTTGCCTTCCTTGTCGGTGGCGCGCCCGCTGACCGCGATGCCGCTCGGCAGCATGATCACCACGCCGCTCTTCCGTTCCCCCGGCCCGAGCTGGAGCGAATCGCTCTTCGCCGCAGGCATGCCGCGCTTCACCGCCCGCACCCAGAGCGCCGACTCCGTTTCCGCGCGAAGGCTGAAGCGGCCGTCCGGGCCGCTCGCCGTCGAGTCGCCGCCGCCGCGGAGGAAGCGCATCGCGCCCCCCATCGACTGCGTCTGGGCGTCCTCGGTGGCCAGGATCGCGGCGACCACCGGCTTCTTCCCCTCGTCCACCACGACGCCGCTGATGCGCGCCAGCGGAGAGGGGGAGAAGTCTTTCGTCGCCTGTTGCCCCGCGGTGACCGCCACGTCGGCGCTCGCTTCAGGATAGGCGGGGTGCACGGCCATGAGGCCGTACGTGCCGGCCGGCAGTGCCAGCGAATACGCCCCCTTCGCGTCCGTGATCGCGCTTGTGCCCGGGTCCCCGCCGATGCGGCCCATCCGGCGCGGGCCGGCGTATACGACCGTGCCGGCGACCGGAAGCTTCGTCTTGCCGTCGGTGACGCGGCCGGTCACCATCGCCGCTTTGGCCATCCGCAGCGTGTACGTCGCGTCCTTCGCGAACGGCCGCTGCGCGAGCAGTCCGTCCTTTCGCGCGAGCAGCGTCGTCCAGCGCGACTGCGTGCGGGGAATCGTGAACGTCCCCTCCTCGCCGCTCTTCGCGAGCGGCCAGCCGTCGAGCAGGATCGTTGCTCCCGCAACGGCCGTCTCCCCGTCCGCCGCGACGACTTTACCGGTGATCGCGACTCCGGGCGTCAGTGTGCGGGTGAGATCCGAGACCGCGCCGCCCGCCGGAACGAGGAAGTTCTTCTCGTCCAGCGCGAAGTCGGGATGGATGACCGTGATGCCGCGGGCGCGCTTCGGATCGGGCGCCTCGTAGCGTCCTTCCGCGTCCGTTTTCACCACGTGGTCGAAGCCGTCGAACCGCAGCACCACGACCGCTCCCGATACCGGTTTCCCTGCGCTGGCGATCCGGCCGCTGCGCACCTCCGCGGCCGACAGCATGATGGCGCCCGCCTCTTCGTCGCGCTCGATCGACCGGCCCTCCGGCTGATATCCCCGCGCGCTCACCGCCAGCAGCACCACCGCCTCTTTCGGTGATTCGAGCGAGAAGTTCCCTTTCGCATCGGTCTGCGTCGAGGCGAGAGGCACCACCTCCGGCGACGCGGAGAGCAGCCGCGCGTTGCGTGCTTCCTGGTTCTCGAACGGGCGGATCGAAACCCGCGCGCCGGCGATCGGCGTCCCTTCGGGCGTCATGATCGTGCCGTTGATCGCGGCAAAGAGGGGGAGTCCAGCGAGGCAGAGGGTGACCAGGGCCGTCAGGCGGATACGCACAGGGATACGCATAGATGTCAGTATGACGCCAGAAATCGGGTACGGTTCCCGCGTGTTGGCGACTTCATGAAACGGCTGATGCTGCTGCCCATGCTCGCGCTCGTCACTGCCTGTGCCGCCGCGGGCGCCGGAGGTGCTTTGGAGACCCGAGTCATCACCGAAGGGGGATACGCCGCCGGCGACTTCCCGCAGCCGCAAGCCATGGCCGCCCGCGACCAGGAGACGCTCCAGCGCCTCTGGAAGGACGTCGGCCAGGGCACCCCGCCGCCGCTCGGCGAGAACGAGACCGTGGTCTTCCTCTTCGCCGGCTCCCGGCCGACGGGAGGCTGGAGCATTCAGCCTCCGGCGGCGAAGATCGAGAACGGCATCCTGGTCATCGAGGCGGCGGTCCAGGGCCCGCCCGCCGGCGCCATGGTCACGCAGGCCTTCACCTCGCCGTACCTCGTCCTGACGGTCAACACCCGCACCTTCGACGACCTCCTCTGGAAACGCTGATGCGGAAGCGGAGGCCCGTACGCGACGAGCTGCTCAAGACGCGGCTCGACACTCTGGTCGACACGTTCGACGTGACCACCATCGAGCCCGATCCGCTGCAGCTCGTCCTCCGCTACACCGACCCGCGCGACCAGGAGACCGCCGGCCTCATCGCCGCCGCCTTCGCCTACGGCCGCGCCGAGACCATCGTGGCCAACATCGGCGTCGTCCTCACCCGTATGACGCCGTCGCCGTACCGGTACATGCAGGCGTTCGACCCCCGCGAGGCCTCCAAACGCTTCGCCGGCTTCGCCCACCGCTTCCACAAGACCAACGACCTGGTGGCCTTCCTCGGCGCGCTCGCCGCCGCGATCCGCGAGCACGGCTCCCTCGGCGCACTCTTCGAGACGTGCTACAACGACTCCGACCCCGACATCGCCCCGGCGCTCGCGCGGTTCGTGACCAGCCTTCGCAGCACTATCCGCCGTCCGACCCCCGCCCTCCAGTACCTCCTCACCAGCCCCGAAGACGGCTCCGCCTGCAAGCGGATGAACCTCTACCTGAGGTGGATGGTCCGCCGGACTCCTCCCGACCTCGGCGTCTGGACTTTCGTCAGCCCGTCGAAGCTCGTCATGCCCGTCGATACCCACATCCACCGCATCGCCACGTTCCTCGGCCTGAACGACCGCAAATCCGCCGACTGGAAAGCCGCCCGCGCCCTCACCGACCGCCTGGCCCGCTTCGACGCCGCGGACCCCGTCCGCTACGACTTCGCCCTCTGCCGCCTCGGCATCCTCGACCTCTGCAGCCGCAAGCAGCGGAAAGAGAACTGCGATGTGTGCCTGCTGAGGGAGGTTTGCCGGTTTCCGGTGACGGGATGAGCCCCGATCCCTTGGAAGTAGGTGACCAGTCGTCGCTGAGAGCCGCCGAAGGCGGCGAAAGATCTGTAGGGCCCGGCCTTCAGGCCGGGTACAACGAGCACCCGCCAGGGTGAGCCCGCGTAGCGGGCGACAGAGAAGGCCTTCCGCGCGTTTCTCGTCTGTCGCCCGCTACGCGGGCTTGAAGATCCAACCCACGTTTAACCCGGCCTAAAGGCCGGGCCTACAGATCTTTCGCTGCCTACGGCAGCAGAGAGACACGATGAGACTGCGCTGGTTTCTGAAAGCTTGCTGCTTAGATCAACCGCCCCCGCTCTCTTTCAGGTGCCGCTCGACGACCGCGATGTGATGGCGCTGGTGGTAGAGGGTGAAGAACAGCATCTCCCGGACGGTGAGCTTGCCGAGGAGGGGATGCGGGAGCTGGAACCGATCGAGCTTGCTCTCGGGCCAGCGTGCGATCGCCGTTCGCAGCTCGCCGTTCACGCGCGCGGCCTCGTTCATGATCGTCCGGCGCCACGCCTCGCGGTCGCTCTCTTCCCGGGGAGACGGGGCAAAGCGGCCGGCCTGTCCACCCTCTGCCAATCCCTGCCGGTAGCGGGCGACGAGCCCGTCATACGTCATCGGAACGCGGCCGGGCTTCCCGAACATGAAGCGCAGTACGATTTTGAACGTAGCCAGCGCCTTGACGACCGGCCGGGTCGATTTGCTGAGGTGCCGCACCGTCTCGGCCGGCGACCACGATTCACCGATCCGCCGGAAGAAGGCATCGGTGTCGAACGCGCTCCAGTAGGCAACGCTTTCGCGCTCCTGCTGCTCGAACGCGGCGATCAACTGCTCCCGTGTCTGCGGCGATTCGATGCTCATAGCGGCACTCCCTTACTTCCCGTCGTAAATCACCCGGCCGTCGAACAGCGTCATTTCCACCTTCACCTCACCGAGCCGCTCCGGTGCAACCGTGAACGGGTCTTCCGACAGGACGGCGATGTCGGCGAACATGCCAGGAGCGATCTTTCCGATCTCGTGCTCGGCGAACATCGCCCAGGCGTTGTTGACGGTGTAGCAGCGGAGAGCTTCTTCGACGCCGATCTTCTGTTCGGGGATCCAGCCGTCCGGATGCCGGCCGTCGATGGTGCGGCGGGTGACGGCGGCGTAGATGCCGAGGAGCGGGTTGAGGGGGGCGACGGTCCAGTCGGAGCCGAAGGTGACGATGGCGCCGGCGTCGAGGAGCGAGCGGAGGGCGTAGGTGCTCTTCGCGCGCTGCGGGCCGATCTTCTTCTCCGCCCAGCGCCCGTCGTCGATGGCGTGGTGCGGCTGCATCGACGCAACCACACGCGCGCGTGCAAAGCGCTGAATCAGCTGGGGATCGAGATGCTGGGCGTGCTCGATCCGGAAGCGGCGCTCGCGGTATTCGGGACGCGATTCGAAGAGCGTCAGGACGTCGTCGTTGGCGCGGTCGCCGATGGCGTGGATGGCGATCTGCAGCTCGTGCGCGTCGGCGTCGTCCACCCAGCGGGCCATGGAGCCGTCGCTCATCGCCGCCATCACCAGCCCGCAATGATGCGGCTCGTCCGTGAACGGCTCGCGAAACGCCGCGGTCGACGAGCCGAGGGAACCGTCGGCGAAGCCTTTGAGCCCCCCGATCCGGAGCCGCTCGCTCCCGAAACGCTTCTCCACCCCGGCGTCGCGCAACCGCTGATAGGCGCCGATGGGCGTGTAGAGCCAGACCCGCGCGGTCAGCTCGCCGGCACGGTCGAGACGCTGGTAGGCGCGGAAGTCGTCGAATGCCTCCAGGCTCATCCCCATGTCGCAGAAGGACGTGACGCCGGACCGCGCCGCCTCGGCCAGGCCCGCCCGGGCTGCGGCGACGCGCGCTTCGAGCGACGGCGGCGGGATCACCGCGGAGACGGCTTCCATCGCCGCGTCTTTCATGAGGCCCGTGGGCTCGCCATCCGCGTCGCGGACGATCGTTCCGCCGGGCGGATCGGGTGTCTCTCGCGTGATCCCGGCCAGCCGAAGAGCCTCCGAGTTCGCCAGCGCCATGTGCATGTCCGCCCGAGGGACGAAGACCGGATTTGCGGTCGTGACGGCGTCGATCATCTGCCGCGTCGGCGGCACGGACGGATCCCAGAGCTGCTCGTCCCAGCTCCCGCCGTTGATCCATTCGCCCGGTCCCATCTTCCCGGCATGCGCGGCGATCCGGCGCACGAATTCATCGGCGGTCGACGCATCGCGCAACTGCACCCGCGAGAGCTGCAGGCCGCCGTTGACGAAGTGGACGTGGTTGTCGATGAACCCCGGAACCGCGAAGCGGCCGCGCAGATCGATCGTCTCGGCGCCGGCCGGAGCGGCGGCGTCTACAGCGGCGATCCGGTTTCCAACGATGACGACGTTTCGAGCGAAACCGTCACCGGTCCAGATTCTGCCGTTCACGAGGGCGAGGATCGCAGTCAGCTCTCGGATTCCTTGATCTGCTGGGCGAGATAGTTCTGGATGCCGACCTGCTCGATGAGCGACATCTGCGCCTCCAGCCAGTCGACGTGCTCCTCTTCGTCTTCCAGGATCTCCTCGAGCAGGTGCCGGCTGTTATTGTCACCGAGCGTGCGGCAGGTCTCGATCCCTTCCTGCAATTGCGGCAGCGCGGCCAGCTCCAGGGCGTAGTCGGACTTGAAGATCTCCTGGACGTTCTCGCCGATGGTGATCTTGTCGAGCTTCTGGACGTTGGGGATGCCTTCGAGGAACAGCACCCGCTCGATCAGCTCCTCGGCGTGCTTCATCTCGCCGATGGAATGCTTGCGGATGACCTTCTGGAGCCGCTCGTACCCCCAGTTCTCACACATCTCGGCGTGGACGAAGTACTGGTTGATGGCCGTGAGCTCCGCGGTCAGGACGGAATTGAGGACCTGGATGACCTTGGGATCGCCTTTCATGGCGCTGTACCTCCGCGAGAGGCGGAGCCTACCACGGGGGATGGGACGAATAGGTCCTATCAGTCCTATCGTTTACACCGTGGCCGAGGCCCCAACCGCAGGCTGCACGCCGCAAGTGGGGCAAACCGGCACCGCGGCAGCCTGATCGGTCGCCGCGCGGGCCAGCATGCCGCGCAGGGAGCTCAGGCAGGAACCGCACTGGTCGCCGATGCCGCAGCGCTGGAGGTCGCGCACGGAGCTGGCTCCGTTGTCGAGCGCCCTCTGGATTTCGCGATCCGATTTGCCGCGGCAGATACAGATGATCACGTCGTGCAGTTCCTTTTCATGCTTGAGGTTTGAGACTCAGTCTCAATACACACATGATGCCGCGGCCATTCCCATTCGTCAATGGGTCTCCCGCACACGTCTCTGTGACAGGCGTCACGCGTGCAGCGATAATGGAACCTCGATTGCAGTAGGAAACGATGTGAAACCCATTCTGTTTCTGACATTTACAGCGATTCTGTGGAGCTCGCCGATGGCGGCCGAGCTTCGCCTGGAGATCGACATCTCGGAGCGTGTTCTGAGCGCCGTCGTCGACGGCGAGACCATCGAGACGTTCGCCGTTTCGGTCGGCAAAGACGACTGGCCGACGCCCGAAGGGACGTTCACCATCAGCAAAGTCATCTGGAACCCGGCCTGGAAGCCGCCCGACTCGAAGTGGGCGCGCGGCAAGTCCGCCAAGCCGCCGGGACACCCCGAAAACCCGATGAAGCGCGTGAAGATGTTCTTCAAGGAGCCCGACTACTACATCCACGGCACCGACGCCGAGCATTCCCTTGGAAAGGCGGAGTCCCACGGCTGTATCCGCATGGCCACCGACGACGTGACCCGTCTCGGTCAACTGGTGATGGAGCACGGCGGCAAGCCGATGCCCGAGCCGTGGTACCGCCGCATCTTCCGCCGCAAGACCACCAAAGTGGTGTATCTCGCGAAGCCGGTACCAGTGGAGATCAACGCGTAAGTGGTTGCCTCTACTCAAGAACCCGCAACAGACTCTCCCACCGCGTCCACGCCGCGTCGTGCGCCTTCAGGTTTGCCGAGGTCGCCTCCGGCTCTTCGGCGAGGCGCATGAAGGCGTGGCCGGCTCCGGGATAGATCGCCGGGTCGAAGCGCTTGCCATGCTTTTCCATCAGGGCGCGGGACGTTTCGATCGTCGCGTTTACCCGCTCGTCGTCGCCGCCGTAGAAGCCGTAGACCGGCGCCTCGATCCCTGTGACACCCGCCTCGGTGCTCGGGCCGGTGCCATAGAAAACGAACGCCGCGGAGAGGCCGTCGACGGTGTTGGCTGCTTCCCACGTCCGCGAGCCGCCCCAGCAGAAGCCGGCCACGGCGAGCTTGCCGTTCGAGGACGGGATGGTGCGCGCGTACGCGGCGGCGTTCTTCAGGTCGGCCAGCACCTGCTCGCGCGGCAGCTTCGAGATCGCCTCGCGCGCCGCGTCCGACGTCGCAAAGTCGCTCGTCCGTCCGCCGTTCGGCGCGGAGCCGGAGAGAAAGTCGGGCGCGACCGCGATGTAGCCGCGCTCCGCGAGCTTGTCGGCCACGGTCCGTACCCAGTCGGTCAGCCCGCGGTTCTCGTGGATCACCAGCACCGTACCGGCTTTCTTACTCGACTGCGGATACACCACATACGCGTGCAGCGGCCGTCCCGCGCTGTCGATGGTGACCCACTCATCGTGGCGGGGAGTCGCCTCGAGGCGGGCGGTCTGGGGAGTGGTAGCGCAGGCGGCGAGAGTGAGGAGAGCGAACAGCAGCATCTTCCGCATGTGGGGATTATAGATACGGGGCCTGCGAAAAAACGTGCGCCCGAACGCAGAACGCCCGGGCGCACGGAACCGGGGAGCGATTCGCCCGCAGCGCCCGCTCCGCCTCGTCGGCGCCGCGTGTAATAGACTCCGACGCCGCAAGGAGGTCCACGATGCCGGACAGTAAACGCGACGAAGCCCTCGAGTATCACTCCGGCGGGCGGCCGGGGAAGATCGAGGTCGTTCCGTCGAAGCCGACCGCCACGCAACGGGACCTTTCTCTCGCATATACGCCCGGGGTGGCCATCCCCTGCCTGGAGATCGCCGCGAATCCGGCTGACGTCTACAAGTACACGGCGAAGGGGAACCTGGTCGCGGTCATCACCAACGGCACCGCGGTTCTCGGCCTCGGCAACATCGGAGCGGCGGCCGGTAAGCCGGTGATGGAAGGGAAGGGCGTCCTCTTCAAGAGGTTCGCCGATATCGACGTCTTCGACATCGAGATCGACACGCGGGACACGGAGGAGTTCATCCGCTGCGTGAAGCTCCTGGAGCCGACTTTCGGCGGGATCAACCTCGAAGACATTGCCGCGCCGGAGTGCTTCGAGATCGAGGAGCGGCTGAAGGCCTCGATGAACATCCCGGTCTTTCACGACGACCAGCACGGCACGGCCATCATCTCCGCGGCCGCGCTGGTGAACGCCCTGGAAGTCGCGGGGAAGAAGATCGAGGACGTGAAGGTCGTCATCTCCGGCGCCGGCGCCGCGGCTATGGCCTGCCTCCGCCTCTACATCAAGCTCGGCCTGCGGAAGGAGAACGTCATTCTCGTCGATCGTCACGGCGTGATTTACAAGGGGCGGAAGGCGGACATGACTCCCTACAAAGAGGAGTTCTCGGCCGAGACGGACCGCCGCTCCATGGCCGATGCCTTTGCCGGCGCCGACGTCTTCATCGGCCTCTCTGCCGGCGGGGTCGTGTCGCAGGACATGATCCGGGCCATGGCTCCCGACCCGATCGTTTTCGCGATGGCCAACCCGACGCCGGAGATCGGCTATGACGAGGCGGTCGAGGCACGACCGGACGTGATCATGGCCACGGGGCGCTCGGACTATCCGAACCAGGTCAACAACGTCCTCGGCTTCCCGTTCATCTTCCGCGGCGCGCTCGACTGCCGCGCCACGACGATCAACGACGAGATGAAGCTGGCCGCCTCGCACGCCCTCGCCAACCTGGCGAAGGAAGACGTCCCCGACTCGGTCCTCCGCGCGTACGGCAAGGACAGGATCGCCTTCGGCCGGGAGTACCTGATTCCGAAACCGTTCGACTACCGCGTGCTGCTCAACGTCCCGGTGGCGGTCGCGCGCGCGGCGGCGGAGACCGGGGTGGCGCAACTGCCGATCGAGGACTACGGCGCCTACCGCCACCGCCTCGAGGCGATGCTCGGCCGCTCGCGCGGGCTGATGCACGAGATCTACGGCCGGGCGAAGCAGAACCCGAAGCGTATCGTCTTCCCGGAAGGGGACCAGGAGAAGATCATCCGCGCGGCCAAGATCCTCAGCGACGAAGGGCTCGCCCATCCGATCCTCCTCGGCAGGCGGGCGGACATCGCCCCGCTGCTCCGGAAGTACAACGTCGACGAGGCGAAGGTGACGAGCATCGACATCTTCGACTGTGGCGAGCAGCACGAGCGCTACGTCGAGCGCTTCACGGAGCTGCGCCGGCGCCACGGCATCACGCTCGCCGACGCCCGCCGGATCCTGAACAGCCGCAACTATTACGCGATGATGATGCTCGACGGCGGCGACGCCGACGGCGTCATCGCCGGCCTGCGCGCCTACTATCCCGCCACCATCAAACCGGCGTTGCAGATCGTGAAGACCCGCTCGGGCGTCAAGAACGCGTCGGGCGCCTACCTGCTGATGTTCAAGACCCGGACGCTGGTTCTCGCCGACACCACGGTGAACATCGACCCGAGCAGCGAGACGCTGGCCGAGATCGCCGAGCAGACCGCCGAGACGGCGAAGCGGTTCCACCTCGAGCCGCGCATTGCGATGATCTCGTTCTCCAATTTCGGCTCCACCAAGGACGTTGCCGCCGAGAAGATGCGGGCCGCCGTGGAGATCCTGAAAAAGCGCCGTCCCGACCTGATCGTCGAAGGGGAGATGCAGGCCGACACGGCCGTCGTCCCGGAGATCGCCGCCGCCGATTACCCCTGGAGCGCCATCCAGGGCGACGCCAATGTCCTCGTCTTCGCCAACCTCGATGCCGCCAACGCCGCCTACAAGCTGCTGTGGCGATTGGCCGGAGCGGAAGTGATCGGGCCGATCCTGCAGGGGATCTCCAAGCCGGTGCACGTGCTGCAGCGCGGGGTGGATGTGAACGACATCGTCAACATGGCCGCGATTGCCGTGCTGGATGCGCAGGAGCTGGAAGGGCGGTAGAGCGTGGGTGTGATGGGACCAATGGGACCTATGGGACGAATAGGACCAATGGGACTCTCAACCTCATAGGTCCTATAGGTCCCAAGAGTCCCATTGGTCCCATCATTCTTCCGGAATGCAGCTCCGCACCAGCGCGCTCAATGCCCCGATGTCGAACGGCTTGGGCAGAAACGCGCAGATGCCGCTGGTGACCGCCGTAGCGACCTCGGGGTCGCGGTTGGCGCTGACCACGATGACCGGGATGTCGCGGAGGCTGGCGTCGTTGGAGCGCTCCCGGAGCACGTCCCAGCCCGACATGACCGGCATCATCAGGTCGAGCACGACCACGTCCGGATGGTCGCTGCGCATGCTGTCGAGCGCGTCCCGTCCGTTCGCGGCCTCCGCGAAGGTGTACCCCTGACCATCGCGCTTGAGCGCGGCCATAATCATCTTTCGGATACTCGGGTCGTCGTCGACCACCAGCACCGAGAACGTACGATCCACTCCCACCGCAGGGGAATTATGCCCGAAACCGTTGCCGTTGGCGGTTTCGCAGTAGACACACCATGAAAATTGCCGTCGCCATGTCCGGCGGGGTCGATTCCTCGACCGCCGCGTATCTCCTCAAGTCCCAGGGACATGAGGTGATCGGTCTGTCGATGCAGATGTACGACAACCTCGCTAATTCTTCGGCCGGAGCGGACGCGGCGTACGGCGGCTGCTGCACGATTGACGACCTTGCCGATGCCCGCCGCGTCGCCTGGCGGCTGGAGATCCCGCACTTTACGCTGAACCTCGAGGCGAACTTCCACGACAAGGTCGTGAAGCCGTTCGTGGAGGGATATCTTTCCGGGACGACGCCCAGCCCCTGCGTGCTCTGCAACACGCACGTGAAGTTCGATCTCTTCCACCAGAAGGCGATCGCCATCGGGGCGGAGAAGATCGCCACCGGCCACTACGCCCGGATCACCCGCGACGGCGACGGTTTCGAGCTCCGCAAGGCACTCGACCTCGCCAAGGACCAGTCGTACTTTCTGTTCGAGCTCTCCCAGGCGCAGCTCGCCGAGGCCTTGTTTCCGCTAGGCGAGCTGACCAAGCCGGAAGTGCGCGACATCGCCGAAGAGGCAGGGCTCTCCGTGGCCCGGAAGAAGGAGTCGTACGAGATCTGCTTCGTCCCGCAGAAAGACGGCTACGGCAGGATCGTCGAGCGGGAGGCGGGGATTCCGGCGGGGGAGGGAGCGGGGGAGATCGTCGATGTCGACGGCAACGTCGTCGGCAGCCACGACGGCTACTACCACTTCACCATCGGCCAGCGCCGTGGCCTCGACCTCGGCGGGAGCAGCGAGCGGACCTACGTCGTCGACGTGAACCCGCTCACGAAGCGGGTCGTCGTCGGGCCGGCCACCGTTCTGGAGAAGGACGAGCTGACCGCGGAGCGCGTCCACTGGATCTCCGGCGTGCCGCCGGCGGGGCCGGTGGAGGTGCAGGCGCGCGTCCGCTCGCGGATGGCCGACGTTGCCGCGACGGTGACTCCGCTCGGCGGCGACCGCGCCCGGGTGACGTTCGCGCACAAGCTCCGGTCCGTGGCTCCCGGGCAGGCGGTGGTCTTCTACCAGGACGACCTCTGCCTCGGTGGCGGCTGGATCGCGCGCTGATCTTGCATACCAGCCTGAGCACTCAGCAACTCAGGCAAGGAGGCAGGAAATGGCGAACAGGATCGCGACCATTCTCGGGATCGGTTTCCTTCTCGTCGGAGTCGTCGGCTTCGTAGCGCCGGGCGTCCTCGGCATGCACCTCTCGGCGGCCCACAACGTCGTCCACCTGGTGACCGGCGCCGTCTCGCTCTGGCTCGGCCTGAAAGGGACGGTCAGCGCGGCGAAGACGTTCTGCGTCGTCTTCGGCCTGGTCTACCTGCTTCTCGGCGTGGCGGGCTTCGTGGCCGGCGCTGACGGCGATCCCGGCGTCCCGGGGCCGCACGACGCCCGTCTCCTGAAGATCATCCCCGGCACGCTCGAGTTCGGGACGATGGACCATGGCGTCCACATTTTTCTCGGGGCGATCTATCTGATCGGGGGATTGATGACGCCGGCGCTCGCCAGACGCGCGGATACGCGATAGGACGAATGGGACAGATGGGACAAATGGGACAACCCACCCCTCGATAGTCCCATAGGTCCTATAAGTCCTATGCCCAGGGCGTCTCGCCCTGTTGCTCGACGGCCACACCCAACTGCGCCAGCCGCGCATCGATCGTAGGCGCCCACTCCGCCGTACACGCCGGGTGGCGGCGCGCGCGGGTGAAGGTCTCGCGGGCTGCGGCGACGTCGCCGCGGGCGCGGAGCATGGTGCCGATCTTGACGAGCGACGCCACGGCCGCCGGTGCGTTCGGGTCGGCGGCGACGGCGCGCTCGTAGAGGGTCATGGCCAGGTCGGCGTTGCCGTTCCGCTCGGCGAACATGGCCGCGCGCGGCACGAACTTCGGCAACTTTGCGTCGGGGTCGGCCGTGAGCTCGTAGACCAGATCCGTCGCCATGTCCGTCTGCTTCTCTTCAATGTACCGATTCAGCAACCGCGTTCCGTAGCCGTCGACCGCCGCCGCATCCTCGACGCCGACGGCCGAATCGACGGCGATCCGCAGCGCGTCGACGTTGTTCCGGTCGTCGCGGAGCACCGCGGCCACCTGTTGCAACGCGGTCGCATGGTCGCCGAACTTCTGCGCATCCAGGGCCGCGATCACGCGGTCGTCCATCGCCCAGGTGGTCTGCTTTTCCACCACCGGATGGACGTACTTTTCCTCGAACTTCACCAGCTTCACCACCAGCGCCACCACCACGCCGAAGACGAAGCCGCCGACATGTGCGGAGAAGGCGATGCCGGAACCGGAATCCTCCGACCGCATCTGCCAGAACTGCTGGACGAACCAGAGCGGCAGCACGACGAACGCCGGCATGAAGAAGCGGAAGTGCCACATCGGCCGGAGGAGGAACGGCACGAACAGGAACTCGATCTTCGACCGAAGAAAGCGGACGAGATACGCCCCCATCACCGCCGCGATCGCTCCCGACGCGCCGACCAGCGGGATCGTTGCCCCGGCGTGCTGCCCCGCGTACGTCAGCGCGGCGGTGAAGCCGCCGATGACGTACATCGCCGCGAAGAGCGGCCGGCCGAACACGTCCTCGACGAACGGGCCGGAGAGGAAGAAGAACAGCAGGTTGCCGAGAAGGTGGAGGAAGCCGGCGTGCACGAACATGTGCGTTACGAGTTGCAGGAAGCCGCCGTCCTTCGGGACATAGCCGAAACGGTGAGTCGGCAGGCTGCGAGTCGTCCCCCACGCGTTCCGGGCGAGCGTGTTCAGCTTCTCCTGCTCCCGCTTCATCACAGGAGGCGTCACGTTCTTTTTCAGCAGCGTCCGCACCTGGGCGAGGTACTGCTCGCCGCGCGGCCCGAGGACCGGGGCCATTTCCGGCGGAACGTCGAGGTACGGGTGCGCGACCAGGTACGAGACGGCCGCCGACCAGGTGGCGTTGAGCTCGCGTGCCGCCTGCCGCTGCGCCGTCTCGACGGCAACGAACGCGACGATGTTCAGCGCAATGAGGATGTAGGAGACCCAGGCGTGCCGCCGGATCTCCGAGTCGTCACGGCCGATCGGAAGGAGAATCATGTGCGCGGGAAGCGCACATTCTAGCAGCCGTCTCCCGGGCCCCGCCTACTCCACCGTCACGCTCTTGGCCAGATTCCGCGGCTGGTCCACGTCGCACCCGCGGCGCAGGGCGATGTAGTACGCCAGCAACTGCGTCGGAATCACCGCCAGGATCGGCTGCAGGAACTCGATCGTCTGCGGCACCTCGATGTACTCGTCGGCCATCGTCTTCATCGCCTCGTCGTTCTCGTCGCAGATGGCGATCAGGATGCCGTCCCGTGCCTTCGCTTCCTGGAGGTTGGAGACGACCTTCTCGTACACCGCGGTGCGGGTGGCGATGGCCACGATCGGCATGTTCTCGTCAATCAGGGCGATCGGTCCGTGTTTCATCTCGCCCGCCGGGTACCCCTCGGCGTGGATGTACGAGATCTCCTTCAGCTTCAGCGCTCCTTCGAGCGCGATCGGGTAATGCACCCCGCGGCCGAGGAAGAGGAAGTCCTGCGCGCGGTGGAACTTGTGCGCGAGTTGCTCGATCTTCTTCTCCTGCGTCTTCAGCAGGTGCTCGATCTTGTGCGGGATCGTCGACAGCTCGTGCATCGACTGACGGATCTCCTCCGGCGCGTCGCCGCGGAGCTGGCGGATGTAGAGAGAGAAGAGGAAGAACGCGCAGAGTTGCGTCGTGAAGGCCTTCGTCGACGCCACGCCGATCTCCGGCCCGGCGTTCGTGTAGATCACCCCGTCCGACATGCGCGTGGCGGCCGAGCCGAGGACATTGCAGACCGAGATCAGCTTCGCGCCTTTCGCCTTCGCCTCCTGCATGGCGGCGATCGTGTCGGCCGTCTCGCCCGACTGCGTCACGCCGATCACCAGCGTGTTCTCGTCGACGATCGGGTCGCGGTAGCGGTACTCGGAGCCGTAGTCGACTTCCACCGGCATCCGGCCGGCGGTCTCGATCATGAACTTGCCGACCAGCGCCGCGTGCCACGACGTGCCGCAGGCGACGATCTGGACCTTCTTGATCTTCGCCCACTCCTCCGGCGTGAACTGGAGGTCGTTGAAGAAGACCTCGCCAGACTCCTCGAACATCCGGCCGTTGAAGGTGTCGCGGACGGCACGCGACTGCTCGTGGATCTCCTTGAGCATGTAGTGCCGGTAGCCTTCCTTCTCGGCCATCACGGCGTCCCAGGTGATCCGCTTCGGCTCCCGGACCAGCTTCTCGTCTCCGCGGTTGAACAGCTCCACCTTCTTGTCGTCGGCCACGGCGTACTCGCCGTCCTCGAGGTAGATGATGTTCCGCGTGTAGGCGAGCAGCGGCGCGACGTCGGAGGCGACGATGTTCTCCCCCTCGCCGAGGCCGATGACCAGCGGCGGGCCGTGCTTGGCGGCGATGATCGTCCCCGGCTCGTCGCCGGCGATCATCACCAGCGCGTAGTGGCCTTCGAGCTCCTTGAGCGTCTTCTTCACCGCGTCGACGAAGCTCATGCCCCCCTTGCGGTACTCCTCGATCAGGTGGGCGACCACTTCCGTGTCCGTCTCGCTCTTGAACTCGTGTCCCTGCGACTTGAGCCGCTGCTTGAGCGGGAGGAAGTTCTCGATGATGCCGTTGTGGATCACGACCACGTTCCCCGTACAGTCGCGATGGGGATGGGCGTTGTTCTCGTTCGGCTTGCCGTGGGTGGCCCAGCGGGTGTGGCCCATGCCGAACGTGCCGTGCAGCGGCTGGCCGGCGAGCTTGACCTCGAGGTTGCTCAGCTTCCCCTCGGCGCGCACGACGTCGACGCCGTTCCCGTTCACCACCGCCACCCCGGCGCTGTCGTAGCCGCGGTACTCGAGCTTCTTCAAGCCGCCGAGGAGCACCGGCACCACGTCACGGGTGCCGACATATCCAATGATTCCGCACATGAATTGATCACTCCATTAAAATCCGCGCCAGTGAAAAAGATCCTGGCCGTTGCCGCTCTGCTCGTCCTTGCCTGTGGGAAGCGCGGCGACCCGCGACCTCCCGTCCCCGTCATCCCCCAGGCGACCAGCGACCTGGTTGTAACACAGCGAGCCGATCAGGTGATTCTCTCGTGGAGTTACCCCTCGATGACGACCGCGGGCCGGAGTCTGACCGGCATCCGCCGTATTTCTGTTCACCGCTATACCGAAGAGCTCCCAGCGTCCGCGGTGGGGCGCGACCCGAACGCGCTCCTGCCGGGCGACGTCGACCCGACGCTTCCCCAGCCGGTGGCGCTGTTCGCCCGGATTCCGACCCTTCCTCTGGCGCAGTTTGCCAAGCTCAGTGAACGGGTAGACAGCATAGAAAAGGCCAACCTCGCCACCGCGACCGCCGGGACGAAGCTCCTCTACACCGACCGCCCCCCTTTCCGCGACGTCGGCGGGCGTCCCGTCCGGATCACCTACGCCGTCGTCACCGAGGGAGAAGACGCCCGCGGCGAGCTCTCCAACCTCGCCGTCATCGTCCCCCTCCCCGTGGCGACGGCGCCGGCCGGCCTGACCGCCACACCGAAGCCCGGTGGGGTGGAGCTGACGTGGGACATCCCGAAGACCTCCATCCGCGGTGAAGAGGCGCCGGTGATCGAGGGCTATCACGTCTACCGCACCGCCCCGGGGGAGACGCTGAACGAGTTCTCGGCCCCGATCAACAACGCGCCGGTGAAGACTCCTCCCTATACCGACACGCCGGGATACGGCGAGCACGAGTACCGGCTCTCCGCCGTCGCAACGACCGGGCCGCCGCTCGTCCAGAGCAGTATCTCCGAGCCCGTCCGCACGACCTTCAAGGACCTCGTTCCGCCGCCGGTGCCGACCGAGCTCACTCCGCTGGTCGAGCCGAGTAACGTCCGGCTGGTCTGGAACCCGGTCGAAGCGGCCGACCTCGCCGGCTACAAGGTCTACCGGACCGAGGGACAGGGGCACGGGACGAACATCCGGGAGATCGGCACCATCCCTCTGCACAACGAGCTGCTCACGGTCACGAACTACATCGATACAGGGGTGAACCCGGGCATCGCGTTCCGCTACTCGGTGACGGCGATCGACAAGAGCGGGAACGAAAGCGCCCGGGCGACCTCCGGATGGGTCGTCGCGCCCAAGACACCCTGATGTCCGGCTGGCGGCGCGTCGCGGAGGCGGTCCTGCTTGCCGGCGCGCTCGCGGTCGCGGTCTTCCTCCGGTTCGACGACCTCGGCGGCCCGAGTTTCTGGCTGGACGAGATCCTCGGCCAGCAATTGACGACCTCCGCGGCCGCGCAGCCGCTCTGGCGCTGGGTGGCCGGCTTCGACCCCGAGCACGGTCCGCTGTACTACGCGACGCAGCTCGCCACGCGGGTTTTCGGTGACGGTGAGTTTGCCGGGCGGGCGGCGGCGGCGTTTTTCGGGGTGCTGACGGTGCTGGTGGTGTGGCTGGCGGCGCGGCGGTTCGGAGCCGTGGCGGCGGCCGTGAGCGCGATCCTGCTGGCCGTGTCGCCGCTGCACGTGTACTACAGCCGGGAGGCGCGGCCCTACGCGCTGCTGATGTTGTTGACGGCGGGGGTGGTGTGGGTGCTGATGGCTAAACTTGACAGGAGTTTCCTGGTCGTGGCCATTCTCTTGGTGGCCATGCTCTACACCACCGCCGTCGCCGCGACGGTCGTGGCCTCGGTTCTGCTGGTCGCCGTGCTGAGCGCCCTCACCGCCCGCACTCGCGAGACCCGCCGCTGGTTCGCCGCCGTCGCCGCCTGCGCGCTCGTCGTCCTGCCCCTCTTCCGCGTCATCTACGCTGCCCGCCCGGCCGGCGATCCCGGCTGGCCGCGCTTCCCTGAGGTCGACGCCGATTTCCTCACCGCCCTCGTCCGCACGTTCTCCGTAACCGCCCTCGGCGCGGAGATCAGCGGTCGCGCGGCCGTGGCGATGCTCGTCTTCGCCCTCATCGGCGCGATCGTCATGCTGAGGCGCGACTGGCGCGAAGCGATCGTGCCGGTCGGCATGACCATCCTCCCCCTCGGCATCGCCCTCGCCGCCCTCCGCCTCTTCGACCATTTCTACGCTGCCCGGTACGTCCTGCCGGCTCTGGTGGGGTTCGTGATCCTGGCGGCGGTCGGGATCGGCTTCCTCACCAACCTGCTCGGCGAGCGCGCAGAAGCGATCCTCGCGGTCGCGGTCGCGGTGGTCACAGCCGCGCAGGGATGGGAGCAGGCGCGGACCGAGCCGTTCCGGAAGCTCGACTGGCGGTCGATCGCCACCACCGTCACGCGTTACGCGCGGCCGGGCGACCTGGTGCTCGCCGCCGAACAGTGGACCGAGGTCTCACTGCGCTATTACCTCGAACGGCAGCCGCGACCTCCGAAGCTCGTGCAGATGCCGCACGTTGCGCTTGCGGACCAGATCCGTCGCGGAGGACAGTCCACCTGGCTCGTCACCGCCGGCTTCGACGACAGCGCCATGCGCCGGTGGATGTGCGGCTACCCGACGGCCCTCGCCCACCCGCTCGAAAACTTCCGCCTGCACTACGCGTCCGTCACCAGCGACTTCCTCCGCGAGCGCGGCACCCCCGCCGAGCAACGCGCCCTCGCCACCGCCCTCGGCGCGCACGGTTTCACGCTGCGAATGGACGAGGAGCAGTTCTTCGGCGAAGGGTGGGGGGATCCCGAAGGCGACTTCCGCTGGGCGATCGCGAAGCGAGCCACGCTGACCGTCCCGCGCTGGGGCAGTGCCGCGCGGACGATCCGCGTAAGCGTGCTCCCCTTCCACTCTCCCTCGCTCCCGCCGCAGGTCCTGCGCGTGTCGGTCAACGGAAAAACGGTCGGTGCGGTCACCCTCCCGGTCCGATGGAGCGAGCAAGCCTTCGAAGCGCCGGCCGCTCTATGGGTGAACGGCTGGAACAGCGTGGACTTCGCATTCCTGCGCGCCCACGTCCCGACGTTCCTCGACCCCCGCTCGAAAGACCACCGCCCCCTCGCCGCCGCCTTCGAATGGATCGCGGTCGACGACGCCGGCATGAGCTCCGTCGAACCGCCGTTACCGGCGTACCTCCCGGAACGCATGGCCACGCTCCTCGGCGACTGGCGCCACACCGTTACCCGCTTCGATCGCGCACGCTTCGACGAGGCCCGGGTTCGCGCACTACTCGGCCGACTCGGACTCGATCCCCACGCTGTATTTCCCCGGCTCGCGAACGGTAGCCTGCACCTCGACGACGTCGCCGAGACGGCGGCCTATGGCCAGGACTGCCTCGACGATGCAACGTTCCTCCGCCACGCGTTTCTGGTGCTGCTGACCCGCCCCCCGAACGAAGTGGAGCAACGCGACCTCCTCGCCCGCATGCACAACGGAGCATCGCGAGTGACCATCGCCGGCCGCATCGTGAAATCGGACGACTTTCGGAAGCAGGTAGAGGCTCCCTAAAAGAGGCCAGACTAAAAAGTCTGGGGCCGGACGACCGGAGCGCCGACGTTCCGTCGGCCGGTCCGCCGGCATTCTGCCGGCCGTCTCTCTGGATGCCCTTTCCGCACACTGCCGACCGAAGGTCGGCGGACCGGCCGGTCGAAGACCGGCGCTCCGTTAGCGAACTCGCTTCGCTCGCGCCGTAGTTCTCGTCCACGGTGATCGGGGACGGTTGTGACGCGGCCGTCAGAATGCCGAAACTGCTTATGAGAGCCTCGCTGCCGAACTTCAACAAAGCCAAGTTGTTCGATCACGGCGATGACCTGCCGCGGTTTGAGCTAGCTCACTTCGACCAACTGCGTACCGACGAACTCGGCTTCGACTTTAGGATCGCCGTCTTCGAGAAGCATCTCGACGACCTCGCGAAGATTCACGTTCAGTTCGTCGAGCGTTGCTCCCTGCGTATGTGCGCCCGGAAATCCGGGAACGAATCCGATGTACAAGCCGGTTTCCGGATCGCGTTCGACGACAGCAGTGAAGCTTTTTCTCATGTGAGAAAGCCTAGCATGTGACGGTGCCGATGACAGCTACGCTCGGCCGCGGACCGGAGCGCCGACGTTCCGTCGGCCGGTCCGCCGGCATTCTGCCGGCCGGCTCTCGGGATGCCTTTTCGCACACTGCCGACCGAAGGTCGGCGGACCGGCCGGTCGAGGACCGGCGCTCCGTAGCGACCTCGCTTCGCTCGGCGAGTGCCTACAACAGCTCCCTCAACCTCCCCGCATCCGCGGTCGGCTCCTCGCACGCATACCCGAAACACACATACGCGAGTGTCTTCTCCTGCGGGCGATCCTGCATGAGCGGCAGGTCTGCGGAGCCTCTCCCGGAAACAAGCACGCGGTGCGGGACGAACGTCTCACCCACCACGCGACGCAGCAAAGCCGCGTCCCCCGTGATCGCGATCTCCCGCGGCTGCCCAGACCTCCATTCGCCGACAGAAAGCGCGAACCCGAAGCCCGACGCGTACTTTTCGACCAGCGGCCAGATCCCTTCCAGCGCCGCGGTGGCGATCCGAGCGTACTCCTCCTCCCCGAACAGCAGCGCATGCCGCAACAGCACGTCGCACGTCACCGAAGTCCCCGCAGGCGTGGCGTTGTCGAAGAGATCCTTCGGCCGGGTGATGAGTTTTTCGTGGTCGACCGGGGTGTCGTAGAACCCGCCGTTCTGGTCGTCGGTAAAGCGGGCGATGATCTGGTCGAGGAGGGTGCGGGCGGCGTCGAGGTATCGCCGCTCCTCGGTCGCTTCATACGCCAGCGTCAATCCCCAGGCGACGCCTGAGTAGTCTTCGAGCAGTCCCGGGATCTTCGCGTGCCGCGTCAGCCGGCCGGAAGCGTCGATCCGCGTCAGCAGAAAGTCGGCGTTCCTGCGGACGACGTCGCGGTAGGCGTCCTTGTCGAACGCCAGTGCGGCCTCGGCGAAGGCGGCGAGCATCCAGCCGTTCCAGCCGGCGAGGAGTTTTTCGTCGCGTCCGGGCCAGATCCGCTGGGCGCGGACGCCGTACAGCTTGCACTTGCCGCGGGCGGCGATGTCGGCGAGCTGGTCGAGCGTGAGTCCGAGATCAGCGGCGACGCTTTCCGGCTCGCGCGGGACGTTGAGGATGTTGTGCTCTTCCCAGTTTCCGCGATCGGTGATGTCGTAGAGCGCGCAGAAGACGCGGCCCTCGTCGGCGCCGAGGAGCTCCATCACCTCGGCGCGCGTCCAGACGTAGAACTTCCCTTCCACTCCCTCGGAGTCGGCGTCGAGCGTCGAATAGAACGCGCCGTCGGGGGAGGTCATCTCGCGCGTCACAAAGCCGAGGATCTCGTTGGCGATCTGCGCGAAGAGCGGCTCTTTCGTCCACTGCCAGGCGCGCGTGTAGACGCGGGCCAGCAGGGCGTTGTCGTACAGCATCTTCTCGAAGTGCGGCACCAGCCAGCGGGCGTCGACAGAGTAGCGGTGGAAGCCGCCGCCGACCTGGTCGTACATCCCGCCGCGGGCCATCTTAGTCAGCGTCGTGACGACGATCTCGCGCAGCTTCGGGTCGTTGTTGCGATGCGCAACCTGCATCAGGAAGTCGAGCGACATGGACGGGGGGAACTTCGGCGCGCTGCCGAAACCGCCGTGGACCGGGTCGTAATTCGACGCCAGGCGGACGGCCGCCGTGTCGAGGGACGCGTGGCTGATCGACCCGCTCGCGCCGCGCACGCGGAGCTGCGACGAGAGTGCCTGCTGCACTTCCTTCGACGCCTCCTCGACTTCCTGCCGCTTCGAACGGAAGACGTTCACCACATGCTCGAGCACGCGCCGGAAGCTCGGCATGCCGTGCCGGTCGTCGGGCGGAAAATAAGTGCCGGCGAAGAACGGCTTGCCGTCGGGCGTGAGGAACATCGACATCGGCCAGCCGCCGTGGCCGGTCATCATCTGCACGGCCTGCATGTAGATCGAATCGACGTCCGGCCGCTCCTCGCGGTCGACCTTGATCGAGACGTAGTCCTCGTTGAGGAGCTGCGCGATCTCCTCGCTCTCGAACGACTCCCGCTCCATCACATGGCACCAATGGCAGGCCGAGTAGCCGATCGAGAGAAAGATGGGCCGGTCCTCCTCCCGCGCTTTCGCAAAAGCCTCCTCACCCCACGGATACCAGTCCACGGGGTTATGCGCGTGCTGCAGTAGGTAGGGAGAGGTTTCCTGTGCGAGGCGGTTGGTCATGGAGAAACGTTATCAGTTGTCGGTTGTCAGTTGTCTGCGCAGCATCGCCCGGGCGATGAATGGCCCCGGACCGACAACTGACAACTGACAACCTTTACGAGGGCCGCTGGATGACATCTAGGAGCTGTGGTGGAAACGCCCGCATCTCAAAGTACTCACTCTCCAGCTCTTCCACCTGGAACCGGTCCAGCCCGGAATTGGAGAGGAAGTCGTTGCGGAGCTTGGAGTCCTGCTCCTCGACGATCCGCGGGAGGAGCTGGTTGATGTAGAAGGCTTCGAGGCGGATCTTGGTGATCACCTCTTCGAGCAGGCCCTCGGTCATGAACTCCTGCAGGCCGCGGAGCTCGGGGTCGTGGGCGATCTCGGCGCGGATCTCGCGGCGGAAGGTCTCGCGGCCTTCCGGGGTGTTGAGCTCGAGGTAGAAGTTGGCCATCCGGCGCCGCGCTAGGTTGTACGCCGCAAAGTAGGCGCGCTCGTGGCGGTTGAGCGAGGCGATCGCCTGCACGACGTCGGCGAGCGACTGCTCGTTGTTCTCGATCGACATGATCCCGAGCGTCAGCGCGTAGAGCTTCTTCTTCCCGTACACCAGCGCGTACTCGTTGTTCACCACCGGGTCGATGAAAAGCTGCTGGAACAGGCCCCGGCGCAGTTTCTCGAAGACCTGCATGTTGCCGAGGAGCGAGCGCACCTGCTCCTGCGACAGCTCGACGTCGTCCATGAAGGCCAGCTTGTTGACGAGCGTCGTGGTGTGGTCGATCCGGTCGAAAAGAGTAACCAGCTCGCCGAACGACTCCAGCCGCTCGAAGTCCTCTTCCTCGCGACTGATCTCGTCGATCAGGCGGCCGGTCTCGAGCAGCACCTCCTCGAACGTCTGGTCGCGCATCGCCGCGGCGCGCTGCTTGTTCTCCATGAGCTGCACGAGGTCGAGCGAGGAGAGCTTCCGGGTGATGTTCCGGCCGAGGAGGAAGCCGCCGAGGATCTCGCGGGTCGACTGGATGTAATCCGGCTCGTCCTCCTTCCGGATGTGGTGCTCCGCGGCACCGGAGCGCGGCTCCTGCAGCACGATCTCCTCGAGTGTGTCGAAGATCGAGAGCGGCACCTCGTTGCGCATCGAGAGCGTGCGCAGGCGCATCAGGCGTGCGCGCGCTGAGGAGTCGATCGTCGAGCCGGCGCAGGAGGCGAGGATGCGCTTGTACTCGTCGATGAGCTGCTGGCTGTCGGGATGGTGGTAGATGACGTCGATCTGGATCCGTTCGCGCTGGTAGGGCTCGATCCGCCCCAGCTCATCCTCGGCTGGGAAGAGCCGGGCTACATCTTCGAGCGAGCGCGTGCTGGCGTAGGTCTGCTGGCAGATGTCGGCCAGGCGCTGGTTGGCGCGATGGACGGCGCGGACGATCACCAGCGTCGACTCCGGCTCGTTCAGGGCGTCGAGCATCTCGTGCGCGAGCGCGAGAAAGTTGCCGGCCGCCACGCGCCGGGAGCGCTTGAGCAGCTTTCCGGCGCTCTTGAGGGTGGCTTCCTGCCGGTCGCCGACGTCCTTGTAGCGCTTCCGGTCGTCGATGAAGAAGAAGTAGTTCGCGACGGCGTTTCCCTGCAGGAAGAGGTTGTCCCACCGCTCGAACCCCTCGGTGTTGGTGGTGAAGCGGAGCTCGTGGTTCTTTGGGTCGACCGTCGTTCCGTAGAGCACGAGCCGGTTGACGACTTCCTCGTTCAGCAGGTCGCCGACCGGCAGATGCCCGCCGAACATGTACTCGCCGAAGATCCCGCCGTTGCCGCGAAAGCGCACGCCCTCCGGGTTCAGGGTGATCTCCGAGGTTCCGCCGAAATAGCGGATCACATCCCCCCGCGGAGCGTGGATCTGCTCGAAGAAGAACCGCCGGTCGACGTCAGGTCCCACCACGACGGCGAAGTACTCGATCGCCGTCCCGATGAACCCGTGGTGCACGATGGCCCGGATCACGGTGCGGATTGTAAGGGCGGATGCCTACGCTCTCGGGTGCGCCTTCTTGTACACGGCGATCAACTGCCAGTCGCTCAGGTGCGTGTACTTCTGGGTCGTGGACAGCGAGGCGTGGCCCAGCAGCTCCTGAATCCCGCGGAGGTCGGCGCCGGCATTCAGGAGATGGGTGGCAAACGAGTGGCGGAGGGTGTGCGGCGAGATTCCCTCGCGGAGGGCGGCCTGTTTGACGTAGCGATCGAAGTGGCGGGCCACGCTGCGGGTGGTGATGCGCTTGCCGCGGTGGTTGACGAAGACGGCCTGCTCTTCAACGTCCGACACGATCTCGCCGCGGATCGCCAGCCAGGCCCGCAGCGCCGCCTCGGCCTTGGAGCCGAAGGGGACGATCCGCTCTTTCGAGCCCTTGCCGCGCACCTTCACCAGCTTCGCCCGCAGCTCCAGGTCGTCGATGTCGACGCCCACCAGCTCGCTGATGCGCAGCCCCGAACCGTACATCAGCTCCAGGAACGCCGCGTCGCGGACTCCGAGGGGGGTGGAGAGATCAGGTTGCTCGATCAGGAGCGCCACGTCCGCGGTCTGCATCACCGCCGGCAGATGCTTCTCCCGCTTCGGCGTCGCCACGGTCCGGGCCGGGTTCATTTCCACCAACTCCTCACGCACCAGGTACTTGAAGAATGAGCGGAGGGCCGATAGATGCCGGGCCATCGAGGCCCGGGCCAGCTTGCGGCGGGAAAGGTGCGCCAGATACGAACGGATGGTCAGGTGATCGACCTTCCGAAGGTCGAGCTGATCGCGCCCCATGGTGAAGTAGTCGTTGCAGAGGAAGGCGACGAACGACTCCAGGTCATCGCGGTAGGCGTGGATGGTGTTCGGGGAGACGTTCCGCTCGTAAGTCAGGTAATCGAGGAAATCGCCGATCTCGTTGGTCACGCCCATCCCTCCCGGTACTTCTGCCTTCTGCATTCTGCCTTCTGCCTTCTAAATGTGCTAGCGTCCCGTCCCGCCATGAGCGACGAACCCCTGAAGAAAACTCCCCTGAACCAGGTCGAAAAAGACCTCGGCGGCAAGATGGTCGATTTCGGCGGCTGGGAGCTGCCGGTGCAGTTCAGCGGCATCCTCGACGAGCACGATGCGGTGCGGAACCGGGTCGGGATCTTTGATGTCTCGCACATGGGCGAGCTCACCGTGCGCGGGCCGCAGGCCGTGGAGCTGCTCCAGCGCTCGACCTGCAACGACGTGACGAAGCTCGAAGACGGCCGGGCGCAGTACAACGGACTGCTCTACCCGACCGGCGGCTTCGTCGACGACATCCTGATCTACCGCATGGCCGACGACGACTACTTCATCGTCGTCAACGCCTCCAACAGCGACAAGGACTTCGAGTGGCTCGAGCAGGCGGCCCAGGGGCTGGACGTGGAGGTTCGCAATGTCAGTCCCGACTACGCGCAGCTCGCCATCCAGGGTCCGGAGGCTGAGCGCGTCCTCCAGACCATGACCGAGACACCGCTCGCGCCGATCAAGTACTACCGCTTCGACCGCGGCGCGGTCGACGGGGCGCCGGCGATCATCTCCCGCACCGGGTACACCGGCGAGGACGGGTTCGAGATCTACGTCTCCCCTGAGGAAGGCCCGCGCCTCATGCGCAAGCTCGTCGAAGCCGGCGTGCAGCCGTGCGGTCTCGGTGCGCGCGACACCCTGCGCCTGGAGGCCAAGATGGCCCTCTACGGCAACGACATCGACCAGACCACGACCCCGATCGAGGCGGATCTCGCCTGGATCGTGAAGCTCGAAAAGGGCGATTTCGCCGGCCGCGACGTGCTCGCGCGCGAGAAGAGCGAAGGGCCGCGCCGGAAGCTCGTCGGCTTCGAGATGGTCGACCGCGGCATCGCCCGCCACGGCTATCCGGTGGTCGACGGCAAGGAAGAGATCGGCGTCGTCACGTCGGGAACCCATTCGCCGACGTTGAAAAAAGCGATCGGACTCGCTTATCTTCCGCTCGACAAGTCCGCCCAGGGCAGCGAATTCAACGTGTTGATTCGCGGCAAGGAGACCCGGGCGCGCGTCGTCCCAACCCCGTTCTACAAACGCGCGAAATGAAGCGTGTCACGCACGCCTGGAGGCATTGAATGGCCACTCCCGAAGACAACCGGTATGCCAAGAGCCACGAATACGTCCATCTCGAGGGCGACATCGCGACCATCGGCATCACCGAATACGCACAGAAGGAGCTCGGCGACGTCGTCTTCGTCGAGCTGCCGCAGGTGGATACCGAGCTCGAAGCCGGCGACGAGCTGGGGAGCATCGAGTCCGTGAAAGCCGTTTCCGAGCTGTTCACGCCGGTCTCGGGCACCGTCGTCGAGATCAACGAGACGCTCGCCGGCAAGCCCGACCTGGTCAACACCGACCCGTTCGGCGACGGCTGGATGATCCGCGTCAAAGTCAGCGACCCGACCGAGGTCGACGAGCTGATGACCGCGGAAGAGTACGACGAGTATGTAGAGAAGGAAGCCGGGCACTGAGGGGTTGAGGATTGAGAATCGAGGATTGAGGATGACTCCTCGGCCTCGTTCATCCTCAGTCCTCAATCCTCAATCCTCAATCCACCATGAGCCTTCCCGACCCGACCGACGCCTCCTCCTCCCACCGTTACATCTCCAACGCCGGCGAAGACATCCGCGAGATGCTGGCGGTGATCGGTGTCGACAGCATCGACCGCCTCTTCGACACCATCCCCGCCGACGTCAAGCTCGAGGGCCTGCTCGACATCCCCGGGCCGTGGTCGGAGATCGAGTCGCGGCGCTGGTTCCGCGGCCTGGCCGCGCGCAACGTCAGCACCGCCGACCACGTCTCGTTCCTCGGCGGCGGCGCCTACGCGCACTACCAGCCGGCCGTCGTCGACCAGCTCCTGCTGCGCGCCGAGTTCCTCACCGCCTACACGCCGTATCAGCCCGAGGTCTCGCAGGGGACGCTGCAGTCGATCTTCGAATACCAGACCCACCAGTCGCTGCTGACCGGCCTCGACGTCGCAAACGCCTCGCTCTACGACGGTTCGACCGCGTTGTGTGAGGCGGTGCTGCTCGCCGAGCGGATCGTCAAAGGCAAGCACAAGATCATCCTGGCGAAGTCGATCCACCCGCATTATCGCCAGACCGTCCGGACCTACATCCAGAACCTCGGCATCGAGATCGTGGAAGTGGGCTGGGGAGAGGATGGACGGATCGATCTCGACGCCCTCCGTGCCGCGACCGAGGGCGCGTTCGCCGTGGCCGTGCAGTCGCCGAATTTCCTCGGCGTGGTCGAAGACTACGACGCCATCGGCCGGGCTACGGACATCACCAAGATCTCCGTCGTGGCTGAAGCCACATCGTTCGGCATCCTTGCCCCTCCGGGCGAGCATGGCTTCGACATCTGCGTCGGCGAAGGGCAGGCGTGGGGCATCCCGACCCAGTTCGGCGGCCCGTACGTCGGCTTCATGGTCGTGCGCGACCACCTCAAGCGCCACATGCCGGGACGCCTCGTCGGCGAGACCGTCGACGTCGACGGCAAGCGGGCCTGGGTGCTGACGCTGGCCACGCGCGAGCAGCACATCCGCCGTGGCAAAGCCACCTCGAACATCTGCACCAACCAGGCGCTGATCGCCCTCGCCGCGAACATGTACCTCTCGCTGCTCGGCAAAGAGGGGTTGCGCGAAGTCGCCACACAGTGCGTCCAGAAGGCCGCCTATCTCCGCGACAAGCTGAAAGCCGTCAAGTCGGTCGAGCTGCCGTTCAGCGGCCCGATCTACAACGAGCTCGTCGTGCGGACTCCGTTCCCCGCGGCCGAGATCCAGAACGACCTCGAGCACGAGAAGATCCTCGGCGGGATCCCGCTGGGCGACTTCTACGAAGGACACGACCGCGACTTCCTCGTCGCCGTCACCGAGCTGCACACGCGCGAGCAACTCGATCGTTATGCCGCGGTGCTTTCCGCCGCGATCTCCCGGGAGCGCAGATGACCGCCACCATTGAACCTGAAGCCGCGCAGAAAGAGACCGCGCAGAAATCCTCGACCGAGCCGCTCATCTTCGAGCGTTCCCGGCGTGGCCGCCGCGGCTACCAGCTTCCCGACCTCGACGTCCCCGAGCAGCAGCTCGACAACATCCTGCCGGCCGCGCTGCGCCGCAGCGAGATCGCCGACGAAGTCGAAGTCTCCGAGGTCGACGTCGTCCGCCACTTCACCCGCCTCTCCAAGCTCAACGTCTCGATCGACGCGGGCCTCTACCCCCTCGGCTCGTGCACGATGAAGCACAACCCCCGCATCAACGAAGAGATCGCCCGCACCCCCGGCTTCGCGCATTCGCATCCGATGCAGCCGGAGCATCAGGTGCAGGGGAATCTCGAGCTGCTGTGGCACCTCGAGCAGACGCTGAAGGAGATCTTCGGACTCCCGCGGGTGACCCTGCAGCCGGTGGCCGGCGCGCACGGCGAGCTGACCGGCATCCTCATGGTGCACAAGGCGCTGGCCAAGACCGGCAACGCCCGCAAGTACATCCTGATCCCCGACTCCGCGCACGGCACCAACCCCGCCTCGGCCGCCTTTGCCGGTTACCAGATCAAAGAGCTGAAATCGAACAACCGTGGCACCGTCGACCTCTCCACGCTCGAGGCGGCGATGAACGAAGACGTCGCGGCACTGATGATCACCGTCCCGAACACCCTCGGCGTGTTCGAGTCGGAGATCAAGGCGATGGCCGACATCCTCCACGCAAAGGGTGCCTATCTCTACTGCGACGGCGCGAACCTCAACTCCTTCGTCGGCATCGCCCGGCCGGGCGACATGGGCATCGACGTCATCCACTCCAACCTGCACAAGACCTTCTCCACGCCGCACGGCGGCGGCGGTCCGGGCGCCGGTCCGGTGGGAGTGAGCGAGAGCCTGATGCCGTTCGTCCCGACCCCGACAGTCGAGCGCCGCGAAGACGGGACGTTCTACCTCGACTTCAACCACCCCCACTCCATCGGCCGGATGCGCGCCTTCCACGGCAACTTCAACGTCCTCGTGCGCGCCCTGACCTACATGCGCTCCATGGGCCCGACCGGCCTTCGCCGGATCGCCCAGCTCGCCGTCCTGAACGCCAACTACATCCGGGCCCGGCTGAAAGGCCACTACCACCTCCCCTACGACGCCCCGACCCTCCACGAAGTCGTCTTCTCGGACAAGCTCCAGACCCCGAAAGACGTTCACACGCTGGATATCGCCAAACGCCTGATGGACTACGGCTTCCACCCGCCGACCATCTACTTCCCGCTGATCGTCTCCGGCGCCCTCATGATCGAGCCGACCGAGAGCGAGCCGAAAGAAGAGCTGGACGCCTTCTGCGAAGCGATGATCGCCATCGCCAGGGAATCGGAAGAGCGCCCCGAGCTCGTCCGCAGCGCCCCCCACACCACGCCGGTGCGTCGCCTGGACGAGGCGCGCGCCGCGAGACAGCCGGTATTGCGCTGGAAGAAAGGCTAAGCAGGACACATTCAGAAAACCAACGAATCTCCGCTGCCGTTAGGCAGCTAAAGATCTGTAGGCCCGGCCTTAGGCCGGGTAAAGCGTGGATGGATTTTCGAGCCCGCGCCGCGGGCGACGGAGGAGAAACGTGCCGGAGGCCGAAGCGTCATTTGTCGCTCGCACCTTGACAAACCCGCTGATTTCTTCTACATTGTGATAGAAATGACGAAGCGGACAACGAACGCACGCCAACTCGGCGAATTCGAGCGAGCTGTAATGCTCGCCGTGATGAGCCTGGAGAAGCGCGCCTACGGTGTCGCCATCCGCGACGAGCTCGAACAGCGGCTCGAGCGCGACGTCTCCTTCGGCGCCGTCTACACCACCCTCGATCGCCTGGAGGCGAAAGGCTTCGTCTCCAGTTCCCACGGAGAGCCCACTCCCGAGCGGGGCGGCCGGGCCAAGAAATTCTTCGTCGTCGAGCCGCCCGGACTCGAAGCGCTGAAGCAGTCGCGGCGTACCGTCGATGCGATCTGGGCGATGAGTCCCATCCGGGGTCTGAAATGAGTGCACGGCCGGGCATCGCTCCCCCCGCAATCATGGAGAAGCTCGCCGGTCCATTCCTCCCGCCGGCGCAGCGCGAAGCACTCCTCGGAGATCTGGCGGAGGAATACGCCGCGCAGTGCGCGCAAGGTGACCGCACGGCGGCGAACTACTGGTACGCCCGCCAGGCAGCGGCCGCCGTCGGCCACGCACTCGTGGCCGAAGCGGTCAAGACGCTGTTGCCATCAGAACAAGAAAGCAGGAGTCCGGACATGAGTGGAAAACGCAGCCTCAAGACCATCGCCATTTCCATGCTTCTCAACGTTGCCGCGTTCGCAGCCTTCTGGATCGTCAGCTTTCTCCTGATCCAGATTGCCGAGCGCCTGCTCGGCGGCTGGCCGGTGACGTCCTTCGCACAGATTGCAGGATGCGCGATCGGTGTGATCCTCGCCATCCGGCTCGAGGCCCGCATCATGGCCTACTTCCTCGCCGGGATGGGCGCCTACAGCATCTCCGAGCTTCTGATCCATTCCGTGTATGGAATCCGTTCCGCGCAGGGAGCACCCACGCACTTTGCGGTCATGGGCGCCGCAGTCCTGGGGATCATGTTCGGCGCGTTCCTGGCCGGCTATTTCCGCCGGACCCCCACTCCCGAGGGAGCGGAACACGGCCGCGACGCCATGGTCTCGCCGCCGGTGGCAGTGTAAACAGCGGGACTACGGAGGCGGCCGCGGCCGGTGACGCGTATGGTTCCGGACCGTCCAGGAATGGGTCACTCCATACTGTCTACCCTCTTCGGTCTCTTCGGGACGCCCGCGCTCATACCTTCGTACGGTGCGTTGAATTCAACACGCCGGGAAACCGGGATTTTCGCGAGTGCCGGCTCAGACTAAAAGTCTGGCGCACATGGCGGGCCCTCGTTGTGCGGGTATGCGGATTGTGCCTTCGCGAACCAGGCGTCGCCGGTGATGTTGTCGACGCTGGAACCGTAAGCGGTCCAGGGGCCGAGGTCGTACGTGGCCGGGCTCTCCTGATGGGGCGTCACCTCGATCGTCACTGCGCCGAAGACGCCGGACGGAACCGGGCGCTGGGTCATCGAGCTCGGCTCCAGGGAGATCGTCTCCTCGCGCTGGCGTATGCCGTTCGCGAGAAAGGCAACGGTGAAGGTCATCGCTTTGGCGCTCATGTTGACGATGCCGTAGTTCGAGCGGAAGCTCGCGTCGTGGCGGAGGCCGTAGATCATCCCCGCGATCGGCTGGAAATCGTCGATGTCCGGCGAGTAGAGCGTCGACGCAGGCACTCCTTGCGACATCGTTCCGCGTCCGCCAGGGACCGGCGTCCAGACGCGGGCGTACGCGTCGATGCGTCCCGCGAGGTCCGCCGTCCCGTCCTCCTCGACGGTCCGGAAGATCACGCTGCCGAGGCCCGTCTTTCCGAGCGTGCGGGTCACGAAGTCCTCGAAGAGCTCGATCTCCCGCGGCTGCAGCGTCAGCCGCACCACCGGAGCACCCGTACCGCGGGCATTCTGCGGGAGCCAGTAGACGTCGACCAGTACCGGGAACGGGTCGTGTCCCTGAGTCGTCAGCGTCACATCCGTCTGAAACCGCGTCCCGTTCGCACCGCTGACCGTCCCCGCCACCGGAATCAGGATCGCCGCCCGCGACGCCTCCCGGTCCGCCGCCGCAAACAACGAAGGAGTGAAGAGCGCGGCCAGGAGAACCGGGAGCAGGGCATGACGGGGCATGACGGATTTACGGAGCCGGAGGAGAAGACGTCCACGCACGCATGAAAACCAATGAAAATCCGACCATGCCTGCCCGCTGTCGTCTGCCGCCGCAGGTAGCTAAAGAACTGCAGGCCAAGCCTTTAGGCCCGATCATCCAGGGATGAAACGAATCATCCAGGGAAGTGAACGGATCTTCCGAGGAAGAAAACGAAGCTTCCGGGGAAGTAAACGAATGTTCCGGGGAAGGAAACGAATGTTCGGAGGAAGTGAACGAATCTTCCGGGGATGAACCCAAATCTTCCGATGAAGAAAACGAATGTTCCGGGGAGTAAACGAATGTTGAACGTAACCGCTGCGCGGTAGCTGCGCTCGGGCGCCGTTTGCGCGACAGCTACGAGGTGTGGCGAGTGCTGACGTGACCCTCCCGCCCTCGCCCGAGGGCGTACTCGGGGTAATGCTTC
>Ga0190275_10000200_pt1 | contig 63374 bp, 60 predicted proteins | sample Popmic550T_FD_133745 | JGI IMG/M metagenome (GOLD analysis project Ga0190275, IMG submission 133745) | Populus adjacent soil microbial communities from riparian zone of Yellowstone River, Montana, USA - 550 T | ecosystem: Environmental > Terrestrial > Soil > Riparian zone > Trees stand | place...
CGAGAAGCCGTACTCGTCGGCGCCGAGCAGCGCCGCGACCATCACGTCGCGGCCGGTGCGCATCTGACCGTCGGTCTCGACGACGATCCGCGAGCGCAGGTCGTTCTTGAGCAGCGTCTGCTGCGTCTCGGCGAGGCCGATCTCCCACGGGATGCCGGCGTGCTGGATCGAGGACTGCGGCGACGCGCCGGTGCCGCCGTCGTGACCGGCGATCACGACGTGGTCGGCGTTCGCCTTCGCGACGCCGGCGGCGACGGTGCCGACGCCGACCTCGGAGACGAGCTTGACCGACACGCGCGCGCTCGGGTTCGCGCAGCGGAGGTCGTAGATCAGCTGCTTCAAGTCCTCGATCGAGTAGATGTCGTGGTGCGGCGGCGGCGAGATCAGCGTCACACCCGGAGTGGAATGACGGAGGCCGGCGATGTAGCCGTCGACCTTATGGCCGGGCAGCTGGCCGCCCTCGCCGGGCTTGGCGCCCTGGGCGACCTTGATCTGCAGCTCGTCGGCATTGACGAGGTACTCGATCGTCACGCCGAAGCGGCCCGAGGCGACCTGCTTGATCGACGAGCGGCGCTCGTCGGCGAAGCGCGCCGGATCCTCGCCGCCCTCGCCGGTGTTCGACTTGCCGCCGAGGCGGTTCATCGCGACCGCGAGCCCCTCGTGCGCCTCGGGCGAGAGCGCGCCGAGGCTCATGCCGCCGCTCTTGAAGCGCTTGACGATCTCCGACGCCGGCTCGACCTGGTCGAGCGGCACGGGGTCGACGTCGTCGCGGAAGCGCAGCAGCCCACGCAGCGTCGAGCTCTTGACCGCGACGTCGTTGACGTAGGTCTGGAAGCGCTCGTAGGACGCCGGCTCCTCGCCGCGCGCGGCGTGCTGGAGGTTGGCGATCGTCTCCGGGTTCCAGCCGTGGAACTCGCCGTCGCGGCGCCAGGCGTAGATGCCGCCGGACGGCAGCAGCTCGGAGGCCGCGGCCGGATAGGCGCGCCGGTGACGGTCGAGCGACTCGCCGGCGAGCACGTCGAAGCCGATGCCGCCGATCCGCGACGGGGTGCCGGCGAAGTGGCGCTCGATCAACTCCGCCTCGAGCCCGATCGCCTCGAAGATCTGCGCGCCGGTGTAGGAGCGCATCGTCGAGATGCCCATCTTCGAGAGCACCTTCAGCAGGCCCTTGCCGATCGCCTTGACGACGTTCGCCTCGGCCTGATCGAGGTCCATCTGCTCGCCGAGGCTGCCCTCGCGGTCGAGCATCCCGAGCGACTCGAACAGCAGGTACGGGTTGACCGCGGCGGCGCCGTAGCCGATCAGGCAGGCGATGTGGTGGACCTCGCGCGCCTCGCCGGTCTCGACGACGAGCCCGCAGCGCAGGCGGGTCTTCTCGCGCACGAGGTGGTGGTGGACGGCGGCGGTCGCTAGCAGCGACGGGATCGGCGCGCGCTCCTTGCCGAGGTTGCGGTCGGACAGGATCAGGATCGAGATCCCGTCCGCGACCAGCTCCGAGGCCTGCTCGCAGACCTCCTGGAGCCGGCGCTCCATGCCGCGGATGCCGTCGCGCACCGGCCAGGTGATGTCGATCGAGCGCGCCTCGAAGACGGCGTGGTCGACCTGGCGTAGCTTCTCGAGCTCGGAGTTGCGCAGGATCGGCTGCGGCATCACGAGCTGGTGGCAGTGGTCGGCCGTCTCGCCAAGCAGGTTGATCTCGGGCCCGACGCACGCCTGCAGGCTCATCACGATCGACTCGCGGATCGGGTCGATCGCAGGGTTGGTGACCTGGGCGAACAGCTGCTTGAAATAGGAGAACAGCGGCGGGCGGTTGTCGGACAGGACCGCCAGCGCGGTGTCGTTGCCCATCGACCCGGTCGGCTCGATGCCGTCGCAGGCCATCGGGCGCAGCAGCACGCGCAGGTCCTCCTGGCTCCAGCCGAAGGCGAGCTGGCGCGCGCGCAGCGGCTCGACGCGCGGCACGCGCGGGCTCTTCTCGGGCAGGTCCTCGATCCGCACGACGCGCTCGCGCAGCCACTCGCCGTAGGGCTGGCGCGCCGCCAGGTCGCGCTTGATCTCGGCGTCGGGGACGACGCGCTCGCGCTCGAGGTCGACGAGGAACAGCTTGCCCGGATGCAGGCGGCCCTTGCCGACGACGTCCGCCTCGGGCACCGGCAGCACGCCGGTCTCCGAGGCGAAGACGACCCAGCCATCGCGCGTGTGCAGCCAGCGCCCGGGGCGCAGGCCGTTGCGGTCGAGCGTCGCGCCGATCGCGCGGCCGTCGGTGAAGGCGACGGCGGCCGGGCCGTCCCACGGCTCGATCAGCGAGTCGTGGTAGGCGAAGAAGTCGTTGACGTCCTCGGGCAGCTCGCCGCGGCCCTGGTAGGCCTCGGGGATCAGCATCGAGATCGCGTGCGCCATCGAGCGTCCGCCGACCGTCAGCAGCTCGAAGGCGGCGTCGAGCGACGCGGAGTCGGACAGCTGCTCGTCGAGCACCGGGCCGAGGTCGGACAGCGCGTCGCCGAACAGCGGCGAGCCGATCTGGGACTCGCGCGCGCGCATCCAGTTGCGGTTGCCGCGCAGCGTGTTGATCTCGCCGTTGTGGGCGAGCATCCGGTAGGGGTGCGCGAGCTCCCAGCTCGGGAAGGTGTTGGTCGAGAAGCGCGAGTGGACGAGCGCGAGCCGGCTCTCGACGCGCCCGTCCTGGAGGTCGGGGAAGTAGTGCGGCAGCTGCGGGGCGGTCAGCATCCCCTTGTAGACGAGCGTGCGCGAGGACAGGCTGGCGATCGAGAAGCCCTTGACTTGCTCGCGCTCGGCGGCACGGCGGGCGACGTAGAGCTTGCGCTCGAGCGCGTCCTGATCGGCGATGCCGTCGGGCGCGCCGACGAACAGCTGGGCGACGTGCGGCGCACAGGCGGCCGCCGTTCGCCCGCAAGAGTTGAGGTCGACCGGCACCTCGCGCCAGCCGAGGACCCACAGGCCCTGGGCCTCGACGGCACGCTCGAGCACCTTGACCGCCTCGGGGCGGCGCTCCTCGCGCGGGGGCAGGAAGCACATCGCCACCCCGTAGCGGCCGGGCGCGGGCAGCTCGACGCCGGCCTCGTCGCGCAGGAACGCGTCGGGGACCTGGATCAAGATGCCGGCGCCGTCGCCGGTCTCGGGGTCGGCGCCCTCGGCGCCGCGATGCTCCATCCGGTTGAGGACCGTCAGGCCGCGCTCGACGACCTCGTGCGAGGCGGGGGCGTGCAGACGCGCGACGAAGCCGACGCCGCAGGCGTCGTGCTCGTACTGCTGGTCATGTAGCCCGCTGGCTGGATCGGGGCCTCTGGCCCCGCCGCCCGGCGGGTAGACGGGATGCGGCATCTGTCGTTCCTCCGGGTCGCGCGTATCGCCGAGCGGGACGCGAGCGTTAGGAGGCGAAATCTTAGCGTTGCTCGGCCCTCGGCAGGGGAAAAGCGCTTCGCGCGCCGGGCGGTCGCGGCGACGGCCTCCGGCGGCCCGCGCGCGCTGTATCGTCGGCGCGCATGGCCACGACGATCACCGTTCTGTCGCAGAAGGGCGGAACCGGCAAGACGACGACCGCGCGAACGCTCTGCGACGTGTTCCGGCGGATCGGCCTGCGGGTGCTCGCCGTCGACATGGATCCGCAGGGCAACCTGACCGACTACTTCGACGTCGGCGACGATCCCGAGCCGACGCTCGCGGACGTGCTGATGGGGCGCGCGAAGGCCGCCGAGGCGATCCACTCCGACGTCCTGCCGGCGAGCATCCACCTCGCCGAGGCCGAGCTGGTGCTGCACGGCAAGATCGGCCGCGAGCTGACGCTGCGGCGGGCGCTCGCCGAGATCGGCGACGACTACGACCTGATCCTGATCGACTGCCCACCCTCGCTCGGGCTGCTGACCGTCAACGCGCTCGTCGCCGCCGACGAGGCGCTGATCTCGACCGAGGCCGAGTACTTCTCGCTCCAGGGCGTCGAGCAGGCGCTCGAGGTCGTCGAGGCGGCGCGCACCGTCAACGAGGACCTGCACTGGCTCGGCGTCGTGCTCAACATCGCCGACCTGCGCACGGTGCATGCGCGCGAGGCCGGCGTGCAGTTGCGCGAGAGCTTCGAGGGCAAGGTCTTCGACGCCGCGATCCGGCGCTCGGTGGCGTATGCGGAGTCGGCCGAGCGCGCGACGTCGATCCTCGACTACCGGCCGGATCTGGGGGCTGACTACCTCGGTCTCGCGGACGAGGTGCTCGCGCGGCTCGGGCGCGAGGGCGATCGGCGCAAGCTCGCCGACCTGCGCGCCGAGCTCGTCGCCTAGCGGGACGATCCGGGGGTGGCGCTCCTGTGGGCGTCCTCGAGGTGCTGGTTCGTGCTGGGGTGGCTGGGAGAGATACGAGTGGCTGAACTGCGGTGCCGGGCTTTGGCTGGGTAGGGCGGCGAGGAGGTGGAGGGTGGCCGGGAGCGGTTGGCGCTCGGTGGCGGGGGGCTCCGGCGTGAGGCGGTGCTGGCTCTTCGCGTCGTGCTTAGGCAGCGGAAGCCGTCTCGGAGCCTGGATTCGGGACGTTTGGAGCTTTGTATGACCTAGAGGTCATACAAAGCTCCAAACGCCCAGTTTTCGCTTGCCACACCCAGCCCATATGCACGTTCGTCAGCACTGGACCGGTCACCGGCACGACAACCACTCCGAACGACCGAGAGCCGCGCCCATCGAGCGAAGCAGCCTCTCCGGCCACCCACCACTCCGCAATCCGCCCTACCCAGCCAAAGCCCGGCGCCGCAGCTCAGCCACTCGTATCTCTCCCAGCCACCCCAGCGCGAACCCGCGCCTCAAGGACGCTCTACAGGAGCGCCACCCCCACCAATCCCCCAGCCCCAATCCCCCTGGCGGCTGGCTGGCCGGCCGGATAGGGTCCGCCGCATGAGCGCCGCCGACCTCCTGCGCAAGCCCGCTCTCGAGCTGGCGGCCATGGTTCGTTCCGGTGAGAGCTCCTCGCGCGAGCTGGTCCAGGCGTCGCTCGACCGGATCGAGGCGACCGAGGCGCTGAATCACTGGACGCTCGTGGACGGGGAGAGCGCGCTCGCCGCCGCCGACGCCGTCAAGCCCGGGGATGAGCGGCCCTACGCGGGCGTGCCGATCGCGAGCAAGGACCTGTTCGCGCCGGTCGCAGGCCTGAGGATGGCGCAGGGCTCGGACCTGCTCGGCGAGTTCGCCCCGAGCTACGACTCGGCGCTCGTCCGCCGCTTCAAGGATGCGGGCTTCGTGATCGTCGGCAAGACGCAGACCCCAGAGTTCGGGATCACTCCGGTCACCCATCCGCGCCGCTTCGGCCCGGCGTGCAATCCGTGGGACCCGGGGCGCACGACCGGCGGCTCGAGCGGTGGCTCGGCGGGCGCCGTCGCGGCCGGCGCGGTCCCGGTCGCGCACGCCAGCGACGGCGGCGGGTCGATCCGGATACCGGCGGCGTGCTGCGGGCTGCTCGGCCTCAAGCCGGCGCGCGGACGGATCTCGCGGGCGCCCGACCTCGGCGACCACTTCCTCTCGACCGACGGCATCCTCGCCCGCACGACCGCGGACGTCGCCGCCCTGATGGACGTGATGTCCGGCTATGAGCTCGGCGACGCGACCTGGGCGCCCCCGCCGGAGGCGCCCTTCGCCGAGCTCGCACAGCGCGATCCCGGGCGCCTGAAGGTGGCCTTGCTGACGGAGATGCCGGTCGAGGGGACGCTGGACCCCGAGTGCGAGCGTGGTGCGCGCGAGGCCGCGGAGCTGCTCGAGGCGCTCGGCCATGACGTTGAGCAAGTCAGCTCGCCGTTCCCGCCGCAGGAGGTGATCGTTCCTGCCTTCACGATGCTGTGGGCGGCGAACGTGTCGGCGAGCGTCCTCCACGGTCAGATCTTCACCGGCACCGAGGCGACGCCCGAGAACATCGAGCCGCTGTCGTGGTGGCTGTATGAGATGGGCAAGGGAATCGACTCCCCGACCTATGTCGGCGCACTCGCGATGGGGCAGGCGATGGCACGCGCGATCGTCTCCCACTGGAGCGACTGGGACCTGCTCGTCACGCCGGGGCTCGCCCAGCGCCCGCTCCGTCATGGCGAGATGGACCCTTGCGGCGACGACCCGGCGGCCGAGTTCGCCAAGGGGGGCCGGTTCACCCCTTACACGCCGCTGTTCAACCTGACCGGACAGCCCGGCGTCTCGGTGCCGCTCCTCCACGGCGACGACGGGCTGCCGACGGCCGCCCAGATCGTCGGCGCGCCGGCGCGCGAGGACGTGCTGCTGCAGGTCTGCCGCCAGCTCGAGGAGGCGCGTCCGTGGGCGGACCGCGTTCCCGCGGAGCCCGCGGCCACCGCGACCTGAGCGGTGCGCGCCCGACCGTGGGCGGCTACAGCGACCTGACCAGCTTGCGGTCGCGCGAGTAGGTCAACAGGTCGGGCGCCTCGGCCGGCAGCAGCCAGCGCAGCTCGTCGACCTCTTCGTTGGGGGTGAACCCCGGGTCTTCGATGACGGCCATCAGCCAGTAGCGGACGATCTTCGGCCGCCCGTGGTTGTCGTCGTACTGCGCGAACGGCAGCTCGGGACCGAGGCGGCAGATCAGCCCGGTCTCCTCCCTGACCTCGCGCAGCGCCGCCTCCTCGAAGCTCTCGCCCGGGTCGAGCTTGCCCTTCGGGAAGCTCCAGTCGTCGTAGCGCGGCCGGTGGACGACCGCTATCTCCGTCGCGCGCGGGCCCTTGCGCATCACAACGCCGCCCGCCGCCTCGATTCGAGCCCTCACTCGATTCCCTCCACGTCGGCCCCTGCCGGGGCGAATTGAACCCGCCGGACCTCGCAGTCCGGCGCTTGCGTGCGCAGGGCCTCGACGACCGCGCCGGTCTGCTCCCAACCGCACCAGAAGAGCACGGTGGGGCCGGCGCCGGAGATCGTCGCCCCGAGCGCGCCGAGCTGCTCGGCCTGGCCGATCAGCTCGATCGAGCGCGGGTAGAGGTGCGCCCTGCGACTTTGGTGGATCCGGTCCGACAGTCCGCGCGCGACCGCCCCAAGATCCCCGTTCGAGAGCCCGAGCACGAGCAGCGACGCGTGCGCGACGTTGTGCACCGCGTCCGCGAGCGGCACCTCGGCGGGCAGCGCAGCGCGCGCCTCAGAAGTCGGCACCGGCGTCGGCGGAGTGGCGAGCACGCCCTCGAGCGCCGGCGGCGGATCGAGCCGCACCGCCCCACCATCCGCGCACAGGACGAAGCCGCCGAGCAGCGCGGCGGCGACGTTGTCCGGATGTCCCTCGAGCTCGATCGCGTGCTCGAGCAGCGGCGCGTCGAGCTCGTACATGTGGTCGGCGGCCGTCAGCCCGGCGACGATCGCCGCGGCGCTCGAGCCAAGCCCGGCCGCGGGCGGGATCTCCGAGCGGATCCTGAACGCGAGCCCGTCGGCCGGATGCAGGCGCTCGAACGCGCGCACGCAGAGGTTGTCGCGGTCGAGCGGCAGCCCGGGGGTGTCTGACTCGACCGAGAACTCGCCCGTCTCCTCGACCTCGAGCTCGAGCATGAGCGACAGCGCCGCCGCGAGCACGTCGTAGCCCGGGCCGAGGTTGGCCGAGGAGGCGGGAACGCGGACCGTCCGACGCCGATTCACCGCTCCCCCAGCACCGCCGCCTCGACGCTCTCGATGTCGGGCTCGCACGGCACGACCGACGCCGCCCTGTCCATCGCGGTCTGCGGATCCTTGAGGCCGTGGCCGGTCAGCACGCAGACGACCCGTCCCTCCGCCCCGTAGGCCAGCAGCCCCGCGACCGAGGCCGCCGACGCCGGCTCGCAGAACACGCCCTCGCGCGAGGCGAGCAGCTTGTAGGCGTCGAGGATCTGCTCGTCGGTCACGGCCCGCACCTGTCCGCGTGAGGCGGTGAAGACGTTCATCGCGTCCTCCCAGCGCGCGGGGTTGCCGATCCGGATCGCGGAAGCGACCGTCTCGGGCGCCTCGACCGGGGCGCCGTTCACGAGCGGTGCGGCGCCGGCCGCCTGGTAGCCGTGCATCTGGGGAGCGGTCCCGTACTCGCTGAAGCCTCGCCACCACGCGGTCACGTTGCCCGCATTGCCGACCGGGATGCAGACGACGTCGGGCGCCTCGCCGAGCCGGTCGCAGACCTCGAAGGCGCCCGTCTTCTGGCCCTCGATGCGGTACTCGTTGACCGAGTTGACGAGCGCGATCGGGTGGTTGTCGCTCAGCTCGCGCACGAGCGCGAGCGCCTGGTCGAAGTTGCCGCGCAGGGCGATCACGCGCGCCCCGTGCATCAGCGCCTGCGCGAGCTTGCCGGTCGCGATCTTGCCCTCGGGGACGATCACGGCACCGCGCAGCCCGGCGCGGCCGGCGTAGGCAGCGGCGCTCGCGGCGGTGTTGCCCGTCGACGCGCAGATGACGGCCTTGGCGCCCTCGGCGATCGCCGCCGAGACCGCGACCGTCATGCCGCGGTCCTTGAACGACCCCGTCGGGTTCGCCCCCTCGAGCTTGAGGTGGACGTCGCAGCCCGTCTGCTCGGACAGCCAGGGGGCGGGCACGAGTGGCGTGTCCCCCTCCTCCAACGACACCAACGGCTCGACGGGCAGCCGGTCGCGGTAGCGCCAGAGGCTCACGCCTCTGCTGGCCCTCTCACTCGAAGACCTCCTCGATCACGTGGATCGCCCGCGGCCGCGAGCGGACGAAGTCGAGCCGCTCGATCATGTCGACGGCAGCGCGGAACCTCGACTCGAGCACCGGGTGCATGTCCATCACGAGCCGCGCATCGTCGCCGATCCCGCGTTGGACGACCGACTTGATCGAGATGCCCTGCAGGCCGAGGATCTCGGCGACCTGGGCGAGCACGCCGGGGCGGTCGGCGACCTCGACGTAGAGGTAGAACGCCGATTCGACGTCGCCGACGATCGGCAGCTTCGCCACCGGTGGCGGCTCGACGACCGGTCCGTTCATCGCCGAGATCACGTCGCCGAGCACCGCCGAGGCCGTCTGCGAGCCGCCGGCGCCGGGTCCCGAGAGCGTGATCTCTGTGATCGCGGGCGACTCGATCGTCACCGCGTTGTACGAGCCGTTGATCGGCGAGAGCGGGTGGCCGGCGTAGAGGAAGGCCGGGTAGACCATCACCGAGATGCCGCCGTCGATCCGCTCGGCGCTGCCGATCAGCTTCAGCGACAGCCCAAGCTCGCGCGCGTAGGCGATGTCGTCGGCGGTGACGTCCTCGATCCCCTGGTAGGGCACGTCCGCGAGCGACACCTGCGCGCCGAAGGCGAGCCGGGCGAGGATCGCCATCTTGGCGGCGGCGTCCTTGCCGGTCACGTCCTCGGTCGGGTCGGCCTCGGCGAATCCGAGCTCCTGGGCCTCGCGCAGCGCGTCGTCGTAGGAGGCGCCGGTACGAGCCATCGCGGTCAGGATGAAGTTGGTCGTCCCGTTGACGATCCCGTGCACGCGCTCGACGTGGGCGGCGGCGAGCGTCTCGCGGATCACCCGGATCGCCGGAACGACGCCGGCGACGGCCGCCTCGAACCCGAGCTTGGCGCCGCCCTCCGCAGCCGCGGCTTCGAGCTGCTCGCCGTGCTGGGAGAGCAGCTGCTTGTTCGCGGTGACGACGTGCTTGCCGGCCTTCAGCGCGCGCGTGACGTGGTCGAGCGCCGGGTCGATGCCGCCGATCAGCTCGACGATCGCGTCGCTGCCGGCGAGGATCTCGTCGAAGTCGCCGCGGCTGCGGGTGAGGACGCCGGAGATCTCCGGGCGGCGTCCGGTCGCCGCCGCGATCGCGTCCGGGCGCTGCTCGAGCAGGTCGTGGAAGGCGGAGCCGACGGTGCCGTGGCCGAGCAGCCCGACCCGGAACGGAGCGCTACTCGAGCTCACGGAGGGTCAGATCCTCGTAGGTCTCGCGGCGTACGACGACGCGGGCGTCGCCATCGCGGCAGAACACGACCGGGGGGCGTCGGACGGCGTTGTAGTTGCTCGCCATCGCGTGCCCGTAGGCGCCGGTCGCGGGCATCGTCAGCACGTCGCCGGGGCGGGGGTGCTCGAGCGTCGCTTCTTGGACCAGCACGTCGCCGGACTCGCAGTGCATTCCGACGAGCCGGCAGTGGGTCGAGTTGCCGAAGCGGTCGGCGATCTCGGCCTCGTAGACCGCGTCGTAGAGCATCGGACGGATGTTGTCCGCCATGCCGCCGTCGACCGCGACGTAGGTACGCACGCCGGGGATCTCCTTGACGGTGCCGACGGTATAGAGCGTCACGCCAGCGTTCGCGACCAGCGAGCGGCCCGGCTCGCAGAGCACCTCGATGCCCGCCGGCAGCCGCTCGAGCATCGCCTCCGCGTAGGCGGAGGCGGGCGGCGGATGCTGGTCGCGCGTGTAGGCGACCGCGAAGCCGCCGCCCATGTTGACCACCGGGAAGTCGCCGGCCGCCGCGAGCACCTCGGCGAGCGTGTCGTAGACGTCGAGGTCGAACACCTGCGAGCCGATGTGGGCGTGCAGCCCGCGCACCTCGAGCCCGGCGGCGGCGCAGCGCTCGAGCGCCAGCGGCAGGGTCGCGAGCGGGATGCCGAACTTCGAGTCCTCCTGCCCGGTGGCGATCCGGTGGTGGGTGTCGGGCCGGATCCCCGGCGTGACGCGCAGCAGCACGCGCTGCGGGCGGCCGGCGGCGACGCGTTGGAGGCGGTCGATCTCGTCGAGCGAGTCGACGATCACGTGTCCGACCCCGCTGTCGAGCGCGTACTCAAGCTCGGCCTCGGACTTGTTGTTGCCGTGGAGGTAGATCCGCTCGGGATCGAAGCCCGCGCGCAGGGCGAGGTGCAGCTCGCCCCCGGACGCGACGTCGCACGAGAGCCCCTCGGCGGCGAAGATCCGCAGCGCGGCCGTGCAGGGGAACGCCTTGCTCGCGTAGAGGACCTCGAAGTCCCGCGCCCGGGTGGCGAACGCCCGCACCGTCGCCCGCGCCCGCTCGCGCAGGTCGTCCTCGGCGTAGACGTAGGCCGGAGTGCCGAACTCGCGCGCCAGCTCGATCGTGTCGCAGCCGCCGATCTCGAGCCGCCCGGCGCCGTTGATGCGCGAGCCGAGCGGATAGACGTGCCCCAGCCCCCCGGGGAGGCTGTCCGCCCGCCCCGGGTCTGCCAGCGCCTGCTCAGCGTCGCTTTCGACCATCAGCGTGCGGATTATGAAGCAACGGCGGCCGTTTCCATCCCCGGGTCGAGGGTGGCCCGACCACCTTTGGAGAATGGCCCGACCACTCTAACGAGAATGATTCTCGATTACATTTGTGATGTGAGCACGCTCGCGTCCCTGCCCTCGCCGCTCGATCTGGTCGAGTTGCCGTACATGCGCACGGCGCTCGCCGAGCTGACGCTGCTGGCGGTCGCGGGCGGCCTGCTCGGCGCCTGGATCGTCCTGCGGCGACTCGCCTTCTTCGCCCACGCCGTCGGGACGGCGACCTTCCCCGGTCTCGTGATCGCCGACGCGACGGGCTTCAGCGCGACCGTCGCCGGACTGGCCGTCGCGCTCGGCTACGCCAGCGGCGTGGAGCGTGCCGGGCGCTCGGGGCGGGATCCGGGCGACGCCGCGACGGCGCTGGCGCTGGTAGCCGCGCTCGGGATCGGGATCGTGCTCGCAAGCGACGTCTTCGAGTCGGGTGCGGCCGTCGACCGGCTGCTGTTCGGGACCGCGCTCGGGCTCGGTGGCGAGGACCTGTGGGTCGCCGCGGGCGCAGCCGCGCTCGCGCTGGCCGGGACTGCGCTGCTCGGCCGCGCCTGGACGGCGGCCGGCTTCGACGCCGGCGGCGCGCCGGCGCTCGGCCTGCCCGCGCATGCCGCCGACCTCGCCCTGCTCGTCCTGATCGCCGTGGCGGCCGTCGCGGCGCTGCCCGCCGTCGGCGCGCTGCTCGTCGCCTCGCTGTTCGTCGTCCCCGCCGCGGTCGCGCGGCTGCTGACCGAGAGCGTCGGCGGCCTGCTCGGGGCGTCCGTCGCGACGGCGGTCGTCCAAGGCGCCCTCGGCCTGTACGCATCGCTCTGGCTCGACGTCCCCCCGGGACCGGCGGTCGCCGTCGCGCGCGCGAGCCTCTACGCGCTCGTCGCGGTGGCCACGGCGACCCGGTCGACCGGCGGCCGGCCCACGGCGTTGGAGGCGACGTGAGCGGCCCAGCGGCTGGAGGCGCGACCGGTGGCGAGCGGGGCGCGAACGGCACGGCGGTGCGCGTACACGACCTTTCGCTCGCCTACGGCGGCGGACCGGTGCTCGAGGGAGTCGACTTCTCACTGGCGGCGGGCGAGTCGCTCTGCGTCCTCGGCCCCAACGGCGGCGGCAAGACGACACTGCTGCGCGCGCTCACCGGCGAGCTGGCGGCGCTGCGCGGCTCCGCCGACGTCGCGGGACGCCCCGCCTACCTCGCCCAGACCGAGCGCACGCGGCTCGACTTCCCGGTCAGCGCGCTCGACGTCGCGCTGATGGGCTCGCTGGCGAACGGGCGCTGGTGGCTGCCCGCGCGCCGCTCGGACCGCGCTGCCGCGCGCGCCGCGCTCGCGCGGGTGGGCCTCGAGGATCGCGCCGGCGTCCGCTTCGGCGAGCTCTCCGGCGGTCAGCGTCAGCGTGTCCTGCTCGCCCGCGCGCTCGTCCAGGACGCCGCCGTGCTGCTGCTCGACGAGCCGCTCGCCGGAGTCGACCCCGCGAGCGCCGAGCGGATCGCGACCCTGTTCGCGGAGCTGCGCGACGAGGGTCGCACGCTGCTCGTCTCGACGCACGACGTCGACAGCGCGCGCGACTTCGACCGCGTCCTCTGCCTCAACCGGCGCCAGGTCGCGTTCGGCGAGCCGGCGAGCGTCCTCACGCGCACCGCGCTCGAGCAGACCTACGGCAGCGAGATCGTCGTGCTCGAGGACGAGGGCGGAGCCGGACCCGTGCGCGCGATCGCCGTCCAGCACCACGCCCACTGATGGACCTGCTCGAGCCGCTGCAGTCGGGCATCGAGCGCCGGGCGCTGCTCGAGGTCGCGCTGCTCGGCGGCTTCTGCGGCGCGCTCGGCTTCTGGGTCACGAGCTTCCGCCTCAGCTATCCGGCCGAGTCGCTCGCCCACGGGCTACTGCCGGGCCTCGTCGTCGCCGCGCTCGCCGGGCTGCCGCTGCTGCTCGGGGCCGCCGGCGGCGTCGCGGTCGCGGCGGCCGTGGTCGCGCTCGCCGGACGCGACCCGCGCATCGGCTCGGACAGCGCGACCGCGGTCGCTGTCACGGGCATGCTCGGTCTCGGCGGCCTGCTGGCGCTCGCGCCGGACGCGCCCGCGCGGCTCGAGGAGCTGCTGTTCGGCGATCCGCTCGGCGTCAGCGACGGCGACCTCGTCGCGGCCGGCGTGCTCGCGCTGCTGGGCGGCGCGGCCATGATCGCGCTCCAGCGTCCCTTGACGGCGGTGGCCCTCGACGCCGGCGGCGCCCTCGCACTCGGGATCCGCCCGACCGCCGTCCGGCTCGCGCTGCTCGGCCTGCTCGCGGCGGCGCTCTCGGTGGCCGTGCAGGGCCTCGGCAGCTTGCTGGTGCTCGCGGTGCTCGTGGCGCCTGCGGTCGCCGTGCGCGGCCACGTCGCCTCGCCGGTGCGCGCGATGGCCGCCGCCGGCGCGGTCGCGATCGCCGCGGGCGTGGCCGGGATCTACGCGTCGCACCTGCTCGGCAGTGCGGCCGGCGCCTCCGTCGCGCTCGCCCTCTGCCTCGCGGCCCTGGCCGGAGCCGCCCTACCCAGCCGCAACGCCAGAAGCGTCCGCCGCGACGCCGGCGCGTCCGTGGGCGGTCAGGCCGCGCGCGCGCTCGGCGACGCCGGCGCGCGCAGCCGAGCGAGCCAGTAGAGCCCGCCCACCACCATCGCAACGCTGAACAGCTGCGCCTGGGTGAGGCCGAGCAGCACCTCGTCGTTGCGGCGGATCAGCTCGATCAGCAGCCGCTCGACACCCGCGAGCACCAGGTAGAGGGCGAACAGGCCGCCGGGGCGGAAGCGATCGCGCAGCTGCCACAGCAACAGCGCCACCAGCCCCATCGCGAGCGTCTCGAAGACCGGGGTCGGATGCACCTCCTGCAGCGTGCTCACCGTCCCCTCCGGGTACGCCATCCCCCACCACATGTCGGTCGCCTTCCCGTAGTCGCCGTCGCCCGACAGCTGGCAGCCGACGCGCCCGATCGCGTAGCCCAGCGCGAGTGCCGGTGCCGCCAGGTCGAACATCCGCGGCTCGAGGAACCCGCGCCAGCGCGCCCAGAGAACGACGCCGATCGCCCCGCCGACGACGCCGCCGAGCCAGACGAGCCCAGAGCCGCTGAAGAAGCTGCCGAGCAGGTCGTCCGAGGCCCGGTCCCAGTTCTGCAGCACGTAGTCCAGCCGCGAGCCGACCAGACCGCCGACGAGCGCCGCGAACGCCATCTCGTACGCCCAGTCGACCGGCTTGCCGAGCTCCCCGAGCCGCCGGGCGATCAACGCCCCCGCCGCGAGGAAGCCGAGCGCGAAGCAGATCCCGAAGGTCTGGAGCGTAAGCGGGCCGAGCTCGATCTCAGGTTGCACCGCGGCGGACCCTAGCGCCGCAGCCGCGCGCTAGAGGTAGCCGAGCGGATCCGCGGGGGACCCGTTGACACGCGTCTCGAAGTGCAGGTGGTCGCCGAAGCAGTGACCGGTGCAGCCGACGTAGCCGATCACCTGTCCCTGCCTGACCGACGCGCCCTGCGAGGTGGCGTAGCCCGACTGGTGCGCGTAGCAGCTGGAGAGCGAGCCGGTGTGCTGAATGCAGGTGTAGTTGCCGTAGCCCGAGACCGAGCCGAGCAGGACGACGGTGCCGCCGTCGGCGGCACGGATCGGCGTCCCCGCGGGCACGGCGATGTCGATGCCGGCGTGCAGCCGGCCCCAGCGCATCCCGAACGGCGACACCATCGCGCCGTTGACCGGCCAGATCAGCTGCCCGGTGCCGTGGCGGATCGGACCGGCCGGCAACGAGCCCTGGAGCTGGCCGGTGACGCGTGCCTGCGCCGCCTCGAGCTTCTGCAGATCCCCCTCGAGCTGCGAGCGGCTCGCGCGCACCTGCTCGAGCGACTGCGAGCGGTCGTTACGGGTCGCCCTCAGCTCACCCTGCGCCGACGCGAGCCGATCGCGCGTGGCGGCGATCGCGTCGCGCTGACGCAGCACGGCGACCGCGATCTCCTCCTTCTCCTGCTCCAGCCGCGCGAGCGTCGCCTCCTGGCGCTCGAAGCGCCGCTTGAGGATGCGCACGCGCGTGACGATCGTCCGGTCCTGGTCGGAGATCCGCTCGAGGAACTCGGTCCGCTCGAGCAGGTCCGAGAAGCCATCGGCCTCGAGGACCACGGTCAGCGCGTCGGGACGGTCGGACTTGTAGAGCTCGACGAGCCGGTCGGCGAGACCCGTCCGCGCCAGCTTCAGGCGCGTGCGTGCGCGGGCGAGCTTGTCGCGCGCCAACTCGAGGTCGTCACGCACACGCTGCAACTCGGCACGCCGCGCGTCGAGCTCGCCCTGCACGGTGCCCAGCCGGCGCTGCGTGCTCGCGATCTCGCCCTGCAGGCCGCTGATGCGCGTGTTGAAGTTGCTGATCGTCCGCGTCAGCACGCCCTCGGTCTGCTTCTTCTCCTCGATCTGCGAGCGCTTCGCCTCGATCCGCTCGGGCAGCGGCGCCGACTGGCCCGGCAGCGGCAGCAGCACGTAGGCCATCAGGCCGAGCGCGATCGGTATCCAGAAGTACCTGTGCATGACGAGGGGGCGCGATCCCGGCGCCATCCCTGATTTGCCGCGTGTGCAGGCAAATCGGCAGCCGGGACCGGAGCAAGTTAACACGCACGGGATCGGGCTCGGACCCGGTGCAATGGATCCTGCACCCCCTGGTGCGTGGGATCGAGCACCCCCTCACTAGACTTGTGTGCATGGCGACCCAGAAGACCTCATTCGGCCGTGACACCGGCCTCCAGGTGCGAATGCTGCTCACGATGTTCCTGCTCGGCCTGCTCTACGTCGCGTTCGTCGGCGTGCTGTTCGCGGCCGGCGCAGGGGCGATCATGATGGTCGTCGTCATCGGCGCGCTGACGCTCGCGCAGCTGTTCCTGTCCGACAAGATCGCGCTCGCCTCCGTCGGCGCGAAAGAGGTCGCCCCCGACGAGGCCCCTGGCCTGCACGCGATGATCGAGCGCCTCTGCATCCAGGCCGACCTGCCGAAGCCGAAGATCGCCGTCGCCGACACCGACGTCCCGAACGCCTTCGCGATGGGCCGCTCGCAGAAGAAGGCCACCGTCTGCGCGACCACGGGCATCATGCGCCGCCTCTCCCCCGCCGAGCTCGAGGCCGTCATGGCGCACGAGCTCACTCACGTCAAGAACCGCGACGTGATGATCATGACGATCGTCTCGTTCTTCGCCAGCGTCGCCTCGATGATCATGCAGTTCGCCTTCTTCTTCGGCGGCGACGACGACGAGGGCGGCGCCCCCGTCCTGATGATCCTCGCCGTCTCGTTCCTCGTCTACGCGCTCTCGTTCTTCCTGATGCTCGCCCTCTCGCGCTACCGCGAGTTCTCCGCCGACCGTGGCGCCGCCCTGATCACCGGACGACCGAGCGCACTCAGCTCCGCGCTGATGAAGATCTCCGGCGCGATGGAGGCGATCCCCTCCCAGGACCTGCGCAAGGCCGAGGAGCTCAACGCCTTCTTCATTATCCCCGCCCGCGCGAAGGGCAGCCTGAAAGCCATCTTCGCCACGCACCCGCCGATGGAGAAGCGGATCGAGCGCCTCAACCAGCTCGAGGCACAGCTCCAGGGCTCCATCGCCGCCTAGCGTGGGCTTCCTCGACGCCATCCTCGGCGGCAAGAAGAAGCTGTCCGGGGTAGCCCCCGACCGGCTGTTCGCGATGACGACGGCCTACATCACGCTCGAGACTGGCCTGAACATCACGCACGCCGGCGCCGCGGGCATCGTCTTCCAGCCACTCGCCACCGGCGACTTCGCCCAGATCCTCAAGGACGCCGAGGAGCTCCTGCGCGGCACCGCCGAGGAGCAGGGCTCCACGCTCGAGACCGCCGACGACGAGTTCGGCTACCGCTGGCTCGTCCTGCGCGACACGGACTTCGAGGACATCGTCGTGTCGCTGAACACGATCTCGACGGAGCTTCAAGGCGGCGGCTACGGCGACCGGCTGCTAGCGGCGGTGTTCGCCTTCGAGGAGCAGGGCAAGCGGCTGTACTTCATCTACAACTTCAAGCGCGGGATGTTCTACCCGTTCGTCCCAGCGCCGGGGGAGCATCAGCGCGACAACGAGCGCGAGATGCGGCTCAAGGCGCAGGTCGGGAGCGAGCTGCCGCTCGAGCCCGAGATGACGCGCTGGTTCCCGCTCTGGCAGATCCCTCTGTAGTCGGTCGTCCGTCGTCCTGAGGGCCGGGCGTCGGTGGCCGCGGGTCCTGTCTCCGGTGGCGACCTTTCGTGCTCGGCGGGCTCCGGTCTCCGCCCCGTGCCTGGCGCGGGTTGCTGTATAGGGCTCTTTCGTGGTCAGACGGCAGGGGCTGCGCCGGAGCGCCCGCCTGCGCGCGAAAGTCGACCACCGTCGCCACCCGCGGAAGCCGCGTCGACGTGTGGCAGGGGCGCTATTGAGGATGCAGGTAAAGTCGCCGCCGTATGGACGGTGGGGACGTCGTGACTGTCGTATCGGTGATCGTCGCAGGCGCACTCAGCCCGTGGATTGCCGGCCAGATCGCCAGTCGTGCTCAAGGTAAGCGCTTCGACCACGAGCGGGCGCTGCACGACCTAGACGATTTGCGCCGGGAGTTAGATCGACTGGGCGATGCCTTCGGCGACTTCATCCGCGCGGTCACGTCGTTCCTGAGCGCGAGTGACGACGAAACCCGCCTCACACGCCGGATCGAAGCGCGAAGGCACGGCAGCGTGGCGATGGAGCGCACTGCTCGCCTAAAGGTTCGTCTCCCCGAGGATGATCTTGTAGTAATGGCTGCCCGAAAGGTGCTGGATCAGCTGGACGGTGTTGTGAGCGATGCCGACGACCTGACGGACGATGAGATCGACGCCCGCATGTCGGGCGTTGGAGACGCTCATACAGAGTTCTTTCGAGCGGCGAATCGGCAGGTAGGCGCCCGCATCCCAGCCTGGTAGTCAATCCAGCGGGTCGTGCAAAAGGGAGAGCTCAGCTCTCCGAGGGACACGAGCCGCTCGCCACGGTCCCACTACTAGGCCCGCGCTCACCAGCGACAATGCTGTGTACGGGTGGTCAGATCACTAGAGGACGGTTAGGTGACTTGACGATTCGGCGGCAGCGGCGGTCCAGGTAGTTGACGCCGAGCCAGAAGTTGCGGAAGGCGGGATTGCGGGTCTGTTTGTGGTGGTAGCGGTAGTAGATCTGTTGGGCGATGGTGGCTAGTCGGAAGAGGCCGAAGACCTCGTAGAAGGGCCAGTTGTCGATCTGGCGGCCGCTGCGGTCGGCGTAGCGCTCGACGACCTGTTGGCGGGTGAGCATGCCTGGGGCGTTGGTGGGCTGGCGGCGGAGGATGTGCATGAAGCGGTCGTCGTCGGCCTCGACCCAGTAGGCGAGGGCGCCGCCGAGGTCCATCAGCGGGTCGCCGACGGTGGCCATCTCCCAGTCGAGGATGCCGACGATCCGTTGGGGGTCGTTTGGGGCGAGGACGAGGTTGTCGAGTCGGAAGTCGTTGTGGATGACGCAGGCGGCGACGTCATCGGGTTGGTTGGCGTCGAGCCAGCGCATGACGCGCTCGAAGGATGGGACGTTCCAGGTCTTGGCAGCGCGGTAGCGGCGCGACCAGCCCTCGACCTGGCGGCGGACGTAGCCGGGGCCCTTGCCGAGGTCGGCGAGGCCGGCTGCGGAGGGGTCGACGTTGTGGAGGTCGACGAGGCGGTCGATCATGGAGTCGCAGAGGCGTCCGAGGTCTGCGGGCGCGAGGTCGAGCTCGCGCGGGATCTCCTTGCGGAGGATGGTTCCGGGGATTCGCTCCATGACGTAGAAGTCGCTGCCGATCACGCTCGGGTCCTGACAGAGGGCGACCATCTCCGGGACGTATGGGAAGGAGGGCCGAAGGGCAGCCTGGACGCGGTGCTCGCGTGCCATGTCGTGCGCGGACGCGGCCTTGGTGCCGGGCGGCGGCCGGCGCAGGATCAGATCGCGCTCGGGGTAGCGGAGCAGGTAGGTGAGGTTCGAGGCGCCGCCGGAGAACTGGCGGACCTCGGGTGGGCCGGTCAGGTCGGGTGCGTGAGGGCGCAGCCAGCCGTCGACTGCCGTGACGTCGAAGACGTCCTCTTCGCGAACGGAACGAGCGCTGGAGACGTCATCCCCGCTCGGCACGGCATCCGCCGCTGCGGTCATCCGGCGCGGCGGCTGTCGCCCGAACCGACGGCAGGTCGGCGACGGCCGTTCACCCCGACCATTTGCCCTTGCCGTAGCGAGCTAGCTCGAGGCGAGCAACGACGCCGCGATGAACCTCGTCCGGACCATCGGCGAGGCGCAGGGCGCGGGCGATCGTCCAGGCGGGGGCGAGCGGGAAGTCGGTGCTGAGGCCGCCACCGCCGTGCAACTGCATCGCCATGTCGACGACGTCCTGGGCCATGTTCGGCACTGCGACCTTGATCTTCGACACGGCGCCGATCGCCTCAGGCGAGCCCTCGTCGAGCAACCAGGCGGCGTGAAGGACCAGCAGGCGCGCTTGGTCGATTGCGATCCGAGCGTCGGCGATCCGCTCGCGGTTGCCACCGAGGTTCGCGATCGGCTTGCCGAACGCGACCCGCTCGGTCGCGCGCCGGCAGGCCAGCTCGAGCGCCGACTCGGCGAGACCGATCAGGCGCATGCAGTGGTGGACACGACCGGGTCCAAGCCTCGCTTGGGCGATCGAGAATGCCTGACCGATGCCACCGATCACGGCTTCCTTCGGCACCCGGACGTCGGTGAACGACACCTCCCCATGTCCGCCGGGAGCGTCGAGGAAGCCCATCGTCGAGAGCATCCGCTCGACCTTCACCCCGGGCGCGTCGCGCGGCACGAGCACCATCGAGTGCTGGTGGTAGCGATCCGCCTCGGGATCGCTGAGCCCCATGAAGATCAGCACCTCGCACTTCGGGTGCCCCACCCCCGTGCTCCACCACTTACGCCCGTTGATGACGACCTCATCGCCGGCGAGCGTCGCGGTCGCCTCCATGTTCGTCGCGTCGGAGGAAGCGACGTCGGGCTCGGTCATGCAGAACGCGGAACGAATCTCCCCGGCCAGCAGCGGCTTCAACCACCGCTCCTGTTGCTGCTCGTTGCCGAAGTGGAGCAGCACCTCCATGTTCCCCGTGTCCGGCGCGTTGCAGTTGAAGACCTCGCTCGCGATCAACGACCTCCCCATCCGCTCCGCAAGCGGCGCGTACTCCGCGTTCGACAGCCCCGCGCCGTGCTCCTCATCCGGGAGGAACAGGTTCCACAGCCCCTCAGCCCGCGCCTTCGCCTTTAGCTCCTCGATCGCCGGCAACACGACCCACGGGTCTTGGAGCGACAGCTGCTCGCGGTGGTACGCCTCCTCACGGGGTGCTACCTCACTCTCGATGAACGCGCCTACGCGCTCCAGCAGCTCTTGCGCTCGGGCCGAGTGATGGAAGTCCATTGGCGGCAATTTGCCAGAGCCCCGCTCTCCGTGTCGGAGGGCGTCTAATTCGGATCGGTAGAATGCAAATATGCAGGCTCGCATGACCTCCTCGCATCGACGCCGGTTCCACCGAGATCGAATCGTTCGCAAGCGTCAAGACGAATACCGTCGCCAGAAACTCGACTTGCGGCCCGAGGACCGTTCACTGGAGGACGGTCGCCTCGAAGCCAAGCAGGCCTACCTCGGATGCAGGCGAGCCCGATGTGGGCTCTGCCATCCGCACAAGCGCTGGGGTCGAGGAGCGGATCGGGCTCGCGGAAAGCGCGACTGGAGACGGATCGAGGAAGCCGCCTAACGTACGCGGGTTACTGCTCGACGTCCCGAGCGGCTAGCGCTTGCTCGACCAACGCTTGCGCAGCCTCTGACGGACTGATCTCTCGCTCTCGCGCAAGCCGTGAGATCGCCGTCAGCTGCTCGGGCGTGAACGGAACAGAGAGCTCCACACTGAAGTCAGGCGCAAACTCGACGGGTTCGAAGTCGTCCGTGTCGATGTCGTCAGAGGGATCGGGTCGCATCAGGCTCTCCACTGATCAGCTCCTTCGATAGTAGAACATCTGCTCGGTGGCGCTCGATGCCCAGGCGGTGCGTACATGCCAAGTCGCTTGGTCCGTCCCATCACGTTCGAGGACTACCGTGAGCAGCCGTCCACCGTCTGTGGGTCCGATCAACAGACGACTGCCCGCCACACGTGGATGGGGATTCCGTTTGCTGACGGCTCCGTTCGCCCGGAGCTGCACAACCTCGTGGGGATCAATGCCCCGGCGAGCCAGCTTCGCCGTGACGCGCCCGTTGAAAAGTATCTGCGCCACGAACACGCCTCGGAGCGTCCCGACCCTCGGGACGCCCTTGGACACCTCTTCGCAACGGCTCTGACACCTGTCTGTGACGGTCGTAGGCAGTCGACGCCTCGCCCAGAAGCCGTGCACCCCCGACGCAGCTTCCGCGGGTGGCGACGGTGGTCGACTTTCGCGCGCAGGCGGGCGCTCCGGCGCAGCCCCTGCCGTCTAACCCCGAGGAGAGCCCTACACGGCAACACGCGCAAGGCACGGGGCGAAGACCGGAGCCCGCCGAGCACGAAAGGTCGCCACCGGAGACAGGACCCGCGGCCTCAAGCGCCACGGGCCCAGCAAGAAGAACAGCTCAGTCAGGAATCAAGCCGTCGCCGGTGAACTCGCCCTGAGCCTCGGCGAACGTCACGTCCCGCGGCGGCAGGATCACGTCCGACTCCACGAGCTCGTCGTCGGCCACAACCTCGCCGTCGGTCTCGACCAGCGCCAGCATCTGGTTCCACAGCTCCTGGAAGCCGGTCTCGTCACCCTGCTCGGCCGCCGTGACCGCGCGGTTGTCGAGCTCGTTGAGTCGCTGGGCGTCGCTGTCGGGGAGTCGGAACTGGCCTTCACCGGCAATCCGGACGATCACCGGCTCTCCTCTCCGCCCTCGAGCTGAGGCGAATCGCCGCCACTCCCCGGCCCGAGCTCCGCCTTCATCGCGGCAAGCTCGTCGTCGACCTGCGCGCCGGCGCCGAGCGACGCCAGCTCGCGGTCGATGTCGTCCTGACCCCCACCGAGCTGCGTCAGGTCATCGAACGTACCCGCAGCCTCCAGCTCCTCGACCGCGCCGGCACGTGCGCGCATCTCCTCGGTCTTGTCCTCGGCGCGCTGGATCGCGAGTCCGAGGTCGGCCATCTCCTCGCCGACGCCGTTGGCGGCCTCGGAGATCTTGACCTGGGCCTCCGCGGCGGAGTACTGGGCCTTGATGACCTCCTTCTTGGTGCGGAAGGCCTCGATCTTGACGCGTAGCTTCTTCTCGTTGTCGGTCAGCTGCTGCTGCTGGTCCTCGAGCTGCTTGACCTGCGTGTCGAGCGACTGAAGCTCGGTCTGGGCCAGCGTCTTGCGCTCGAGCGCGGCGCGGGCGAGGTCCTCGCGGCCCTGGGAGAGCGCCTGACGCGCCTGGGTGTCGAGCTTGACGACGGACTGCTCGAGCTTCTGCGACTGCATCTGCAGCCGCTTCTTCGAGGTCGTGACGTCGGCGATCCCCTTCTTGACGTTCTGCAGCAGCTCGACCTGCTTCTGGTAGCCGTAGTCGAGCGTCTCGGACGGATCCTCCGCGCGATCGAGCATCTTCGAGATCTTTGCCTTGAACACCGTTGACATACGTCCGCCGAGGCCTGCCATGCGTTTCTCCTTTGACCTGCTGAAGATTCCTTTGGGTCGAGCGGAACCTAGACTAGCCTCTAAGCAAAGAGGAGGATCGAGGGTGATGTCGCCAGCGGAGCGAACGGTGACCGTCAGCTGGGAGGACCCGGGCGAGATCGCCGCCCAGGCTCGGGCGATGGCGGGGCTCGACTTCCTCCGGGCGTTCCGCGACGGCGAGATCCCGCCTGCGCCGATCCAGCGGCTGCTCGGCTTCGCGCTGACCGAGGCGGACGAGGGCCGGGCCGTCTTCTCGGCCACGCCGGAAGAGCAGCACTACAACCCGATCGGAGTCGTGCACGGCGGCCTGGCGGCGACGCTGCTCGACAGCGCGCTCGGCGCCTCGGTCCACAGCACGCTCGCGCAGGGGCAGGGCTACACGACGCTCGAGACGAAGTTCAACCTCGTGCGCTCGATCACCGCCGAGACGGGCACGATCCACGCCGCGGGCCACGTCCTACACCGCGGACGGCAGGTGGCGACCGCGGAGGCTCGCCTGCGCGACGGCGACGACCGCCTGCTCGCGCACGCCACGTCGACCTGCCTCGTCCTCAACGGCTGAGCGCCGCCGAGCGGCTCAGCCGACTGCGGTCCTGGGTCGCTCGGCGCGGTCGTGGTCCTGGGCCGAGCGGTAGAAGAAGAAGCCGGTCGCGAACAGCATCACGAGCAGGTCGAGGCCGAGCATCATCCCGCCGGCGACCTGCTGGTCGGTCAGCGGCGACCAGCCGTGCTCTGGGGCGCTGCGCGCGTACTGCTCGTAGGCCGGCGAGCGCATGATGATGAAGGCCATGCCGAGGAACATCCCGGCGACCCGGGCGCCGAGCAGGTAGGGAACCTTCCAGAGGTCGCCGGGCAGGCGGCGCCGCTGCGGCTCGATCACCGACCACCAGACGAGCAGCGAGGCGGCAACGAACGACTGGTGCTGGAGCACGTGGACGAGGTCGTTCTCGAGCGCGGCCTCGAACATGAAGCCGAAGTGCCAGCCGTAGAGGGTGACGATCCACACCGGGATCGCGACGAGCGGGCGGCGCAGGAAGCGGAACGCGGCGCGCAGCGGTCGTGAGCGCGCGAGCGGCACGAGGACCGGTCGTGGCAGCAGGAACGCGTAGACCGGCGAGCGCAGGCCGACGAGCAGCAGCGGCGCCGCGAGGTCGGCGATCAGCAGGTGCTGGCCCATGTGCGCCACCAACAGCTCCTCGCCGAGCGGGTCGAGCGGACCGAGCAGGGCGATCGCCGTCAGCGCGATCGCGACGTGCCAGGCGACCTGCTGTCCCGGCGGCACGCAGTAGCCGCGTCGGCGCAGGATGCGGACGGCGCGCACGTACAGGACCTCCGCGAGCAGGAGGTAGAGGACCGGCCCGGGGTCGAAGGAGAGCTCCACGCCTCGATTGTCGCGGCTGACCCCCGGCCGGCGGGTGATCCACCCCCTCTCGCCCCAGTGCCCGGGGAGCGAAGAAGGCGGACCACCCGCCCACGCGGCGGTCGGACGCTTGGGTAAAGCCCTATGCGGCGGCGGCCGCGAGCGTCTCGCTCGCGGCCTTCAGGCGCTCCTGGTACTCACGGCGCTGCATGCGCGAGATCACGAGCCGCTGCACCTGCGCCGTGCCCTCGAACAGCTGGTAGATCTTGGCGTCGCGGAAGAACTTCTCGAGCGGACAGTCGGTCGCCATCGCGGCCTCGCCGATGAGGTCCATCAGCGTTGTCGTCGCCCACATCGTCACGTCGCCGGCCTTGAGCTTCGACATCGAGCCCTGGCCGCCGGTCATCGGCACGCCGTTGCGGCCCATCCAGGCGGCGCGCCAGACGAGCAGTCGCGACGCCTCGATCTCGGTCGCCACGTCGGCGAGCGTCTGCTGGATCCGCTGCTGTTCGAGCAGCGGGCCGTTCTCGTCCTCGCGGCCCTCGAGGTGCTCGAGCGTCCACTCGTAGGCGGCCTGGGCGATCCTGAGCGCTGACGCTCCGACCATCGGCCGCGTGATCTCGAAGGTCGCGAGCGCGTTCGACGAGCCACCCGTCTGCCCGGCGCGGGCGCGCTCGAGCTTCTTGTTCAGCTTGTCCATGCCGCCGAGCAGGTTGTCGACGGGAATCCGGCAGTCCTCGAAGACGACCTCCGCGGTGTGCGACGCGCGGATGCCGATCTTGTCCTCCTTCTTGCCCTGCGTCATGCCGTGCGTGTCCTTGGGGACGACGAAGGAGGCCTGGCCGCGGTGGCCGAGCTCGGGATCGACGACGGCTACGACGACCGTGACGTCGGCGATGCCGCCGTTGGTGATGAAGACCTTGGTGCCGTTGAGGACCCACTCGTCGCCGTCGAGCCGCGCGGTGGTGCGCAGCGACTTGACGTCGGAGCCGGCGCCGGCCTCGGTGACGGCGTAGGCGCCGAGCTTGATCTCGTCGCCTTGGCCGTAGCACTCCATCGCCCAGTGGCCGACCTGCTCGGGCGTGCCCGACGCGGCGATGCCGGCGGCGGCGAGCCCCGAGCCCGCGATCGCGAGCGCGATGCCGGCGCAGCCCCAGTGCAGCTCCTCGGCGTAGATCACGCCGAACATGCCCTCCGGATCGCTGCCGATCCGCTCGAGCTGCGGTACGCCGTGCAGGCCCCACTCGCGCGCCTGCTTGATGACCTCCCACGGCACGGACTGGTCGCGGTCGTGCTGCGCGGCCGCCGGGCGGATCACCTCGCGGGCGAACTTGCGGCAGTACTGCTGGAACTCGAGCTGCTCCTCGTTGAGCCTGAAATCCACTGTTAGAGCCCTTCCTGACGCATTGACTATCCAGTCAACCAAGGATTGACTGACTAGTCAACCAATCACCGCGGACCGTTGCGCACGGCGCGCCCTCGCAGACGCACGGCTAGTCTCCGGGCCCGTGCGGGCGAACCGATGGATCGCGGCCACGCTGACGGGCCTCGCAGTGGCCGTGGCCGGCGGCTGCGGCGACGAGCCCAACCGCCCCCCACAGCTCGGCCCTCCGTCGGACGACGAGGAGGCCGCCACCCAGCTCGGCTTCCCGTCTGTCGCGACGCGCAACACGGTCCGCGTCGGCGGCGACGACGCCGCGGGCGACGCGGCCGGCGTGGCCAGCGCCGTCTTTCCCGCCACCAGCGACGCCACGCGCCCGAACGCCGTCGTGCTCGTCGAGGAGGATGACTGGCAGGGCGCCGTCACCGCCGCCGTGCTGGCCGCCAACCCGATCGGCGCGCCGCTGCTGATCTCCAAGGACGGCGAGTTGCCGAGCATCAGCGCCGACACGCTCGAGCGGCTCGACCCACGCGGCTCCGACCTGTCCGAGGACGCCCAGGTGATCCGGATCGGCAACTCCCCCGCCAAGCCCGACGGCTTTCGCACGGCACGGATCGAGGGCTCCGACCCCTATGCGCGCGCAGCCGAGATCGACGGCTTCTTCTCGGCCGCCCGTGGCCGCGCTTCGAGCAACGTCGTCGTGACGTCCGGCGAGCGGCCGCAGTTCGCCCTCCCGGCGGCGGCCTGGGCGGCCCGCTCGGGCGATTCGGTGCTGCTGGTCGAGCGCGACCGCGTCCCGCCGGCGACGCGCAAGGCGCTCGCCACCCACGACAAGCCGGGCATCTTCGTCCTCGGCCCGCCGTCGGTGATCTCCGACAAGGTGCTGAAGCAGCTCCGCCCACTCGGAGAGGTGACTCGTATCGGCGCACCCACTCCGGTCGCCAACGCGATCGCCTTCGCGCGCTACGAGGAGGGCGACTTCGGCTGGGGCGCGACCGTACCGGGCTACAACTTCACCGTCGCCGGGGTCTCTCGGCCGCTGGACGCCGCCGCGGCGGCGATGCTGGGCACCAACGGCGTGTTCGCCCCGCTGCTGCTGACCGATCGCGCCGACGCGCTGCCGAAGGCGCTCGAGGACTACTTCCTCAGCGTCCAGCCGGGCTACGAGCAGGACCCGGGCCAGGCCGTCTACAACCGGGTCTGGATCCTCGGCGACGACGAGCAGGTCTCGCTCGCCGCCCAGGCTCAGCTCGACACCGTCACCGAGCTGATCCCGGTGCAGGCGAACGCGCCCTAGACTGCCGGCCGTGAGCGAGTACGAGCAGCCCGAGCGGCTCGAGCGCGAGCCGACGCTCGAGGACGTGCGCCAGCTGATGGGCGCCTCCACCCCCCACTTCGCGCTCCAGATCCGCAACCGGATCAGGACCCTGATCGCCGGCCTGCCGGCCGACCATCCGGCGCGAGTCGAGGGCGACCGCGAGATCGCCCGGCTCGAGACCCTCGCCCACGGCGCCGAGCGGCGTGGCAAGGACGGCCAGGGCGAGCCGCCGCTGCCGAGCCTGCGCGACGCACCGCCGGTCTAGACGGGCGCTCGGTCGGCGGCTACCCCGCCATCCGCCTGCACCGGTCCGAGCTCCCCGACGACTCGAGCCGGCGTGACGCGCCGGGGGCGCCAGGCGTACAGCGCGGCCGCCAGGAGCACCACGGCGCCATACACGGGCGCCAGATGCAGGAAGTCCGTGTAGTCGACGAGGAAGTGGGACGTGATCACGGCAGCGAAGTGGACCGAGCCCGCCGCGCCCATGGCAAGCCAGAGCGACCAGCCGTAGACCCCGATGCCCTTCCACGCCGTCGCTGCCACCAGCGTGCCCATCGTCATCATCGCGACGCCGAACTCGGCCCGCTCGTGGGCCAGCAGCGAGAGCAGGCGCTCGCTCACCCCATGGACCTGAGCGGCGTCGAGACCGAGGAACGAGACGTCCTGGGGCACGAAGACCGTCGTCATTGCGACGAGCAGGACGCTGCCCCCCGAGAAGACGAAGCCCACGGCAAGGCTGACGAAGAAGAGCTGTCCCAAGCCTTCGGCCCCCCGGCCCACGGAGGAGTAGCCCGACCTGCGCAGGGCGGCGATCGGGCTCGACGTGTCCCGGAGCATGCCCCGCGTAGCGAGGAGCCCGCCCGCCAGCGCGAGGCTGGCGAGCAGGACGGCCGCGACGTGCCATGCGCCGAAGCCGTAGGCCTGGGTCTGCCCGTAGGCGATGAATGCGATCGAGCAGCCACACTGCACGGCCCCGGCGGCGAGCAGCGTCCACCAGCCCCAGGCCTCGCCCGCGCGCAACGGGTGGCGCACGATCCAGGCGACCATCACCCCGCTGCCGATCGTGGCACCGCCGTAAGCGGCCCTGTTGTGGGTGATGAAGTCAGTGAAGCGGCAGCCCACCTCCTGACATAACCGTGACTGATCCATTCCCAGGTAACGCACGTCACCCGGAAGCAACGTCACCGTGGCGGCTATCAGCAGGTATGCACTGCCCAAGACGATGAGAATTGCCGCGAAGGCGTTGAGCAAGACGATCCCAGCACGATGATCGGCTGGCACCCTGCTCATAAAAAGCGTTACTGAGCGCGGTGTGTACGTACAGACCTCCCTCCAGGGTCCTGCACGAAGCTGAATAGGCACTATAGTGCGAATCGGTGAGGAGTCAAGGTCGAATCGCCGTCGGGCTCGTGGTGTGCTTGCTGACGTTGGCAGGCGGATGCTCGGACGACTCGTCGTCGGCCGACCGTGAAATTGCGAGAATGGGACTGATCGCCGCGGCCGAGCTGCCGCGTAAGCCTCCCGCCGCCGAGGACACTTTCGAGAATTCCTGCAGCCCTCACCGGCAGTTCGACGGGGACGCGAGCGCCATCGCCAAGGCCCCGCGCTACCTTTTCCCTGGAATGTCGTTTTTGCACACCATCGGTGTTTTCCAGTCCGAGGAGAGTGCAAAGGAGGCACTGACCGCATTCACCACGACCAACAACGCCTGCGTTCTCGCCAGGATCAAGGAGCGAGTCCTCGAGGAGACGGGACTGCCGGCACAGGCCTGGACGGCGCCCCTGCCGCTGCGCGTCCCCAAGGGCTTCGACGGCAGCTCGACGCGCTTCGTGGGTGCCTCGAGCGACGGGCGCCGGGTCTACTTCGACACCGCCGCGTTGCGAAGGGATCGCAGCATCGTCGTCGTCGGCTATTACGCCAACAGTCACCCCTCCCCGAAGCTGAAGGCCACGCTCACCGGCTCTGCCGTGCGGCAGCTCTCCAAGGCCCTGGACGACGGCACCTAGGTCCGGAGGCGCGGGTGGAGGCTGCGGCGTCGCGACCGCTTCTGGAGGGGATCGGCCTCGTCCGGCGATATCGCCACGGACCGAGCGAGGTCGAGGCCCTGCGGGGCGTGGACGTCGCCGTCCGGCGAGCCGAGTTCCTCGCGATCACCGGGCCGTCGGGATCGGGCAAGTCCACGCTGCTGCATCTGCTGTCGGCGCTGGACCGGCCGACGTCAGGCGCGGTGCGCCTCGACGGCGTCGCCATGGCCGATCTGAGCGACCGCGAGATGGCGCTCCTGCGGCGACGCCGGTTCGGTTACGTCCTGCAGTTCTTCAACCTGCTGCCTTCGCTCAGCGCGCTGGAGAACGTCGCCTTTCCGTTGCTCCTCGACGGAGCGCGAGACGCGGCCGAGCGGGCGCGTGAAGCGCTGGGCGAGGTCGGGCTCGGCGGGCGCGCCGACCACAAGCCGGCCGAGCTCTCCGGAGGCGAGCAACAGCGGGTCGCGCTGGCGCGCGCCCTGGTGACCGAGCCGGCGGTCATCTTCGCCGACGAGCCGACGGGCAACCTCGACCAGTCGACCGGCGCGGAGATCCTGGCACTCCTGCGCGCGACGTCGGACGCTGGGCACACGGTCGTAATGGTCACCCACGACCCGCGCAGCGCCGAGTATGCGAGCCGGGCGGTCGAGCTGGTCGACGGGGCGCTCCAGGCGCCCGATCGGGCGAGCCGCGCGCCATGGCCCTAGCCGGCGCGCTGCACATGGCACGGCTGGTGGGGCTGCGCCAGCTGCTCGCGCGCCCCCGCCGCTCCCTGCTGACGGTCACCGGCGTGGCGGGCGGCGTGGCGCTGATATTCGCCACCGCGTCGATCGACGCAACCCTGCAGGCGTCGATCGCCACCACCGTCCGAGGCGTCGCGGGGCAGGCACAGCTGGAGGTCACCGCACCGCCCAGCGCGGCAGGGCTGCGGCCAGCGCTCGTGCGCGACGTCGCACGCGTTCCGGGCGTCGCGTCCACGCTGTCGCTGAGACGAAGCACGGCGCGGATCGCGTCTTCGACAGGTACCCAACGCGTGCTGATCCTCGGCGTTCCCCGCAACCTGGGCCGCGCCTTCGGCGCGGGCCTGGGACGGGCGGGCCGGCAGCTCGACGCGCTGAGCGGCAGCGAGTTGCTGCTCGGCCCCGGGACCCTGGGGCGACCGGCGGCCGGCACGCTGCGCGTCGAGACCTCCGCGGGCCCTCGCGCCGTACGGATCGCCGGACGGCTCGGGTCGGTCCCCTTCGCCGACCTCAACGGCGGCGCGTTCGCCCTAATGGATCTCGGCGCAGCCGGCTCCCTGTTCGACCGCCGGGGGCTGGTCGACGCCGTCTACGTACTCGCCGAGCCGGGCGTGAAGCTCTCGGGCCTGCGCGAGCGGCTCCGACGGCAAGTCGCCGGCCGCGCCTTCGTGGGACGCCCCGGGAGTCAGTCGCTGCCCTACGAGCGGGCCTACGAGTCGTTGTCGCAGCTGACGGACCTGGCCGTCGCCGGCTCGCTCTGGGTGGCGCTGTTCGTCGTCTTCAACTCGATGTCGATGTCGCTGCTCGAGCGGCGCCGAACGATCTCGCTGGCGTCCGCGATCGGCGCGACGCGCCGCCAGATCGCGGCGGCCCTGCTCGTCGAGGCGGCGCTGCTCGGGACGGTCGCGGCGCTCGTCGGCATGGCCGGGGGCTACCTGCTCGCCGACATGCTGCTCGACAGGTCGCTCGAGGCATACCCGCTGCTTCCCGTCACCGACGGCGGAGAGCTCGCAGTGACCTCTACGGCGATCGTGCTGGCGGTCGTGAGCGGACCGCTGATCGCGATGCTGGGAGCGCTGATACCGGTGCGGCAGATGCTCAGCGTCTCGCCGCGCGAGGCGCTGCGGGTCGAGCCCGCATACGAGTGGAGCCCCGCGCCGGGCAGCGGCCCGGCCGGACGCGGGCGCGCGCTGCTCGCCGGCGGCGGCTGCATGGCGGCGGGGATCGCCGGTGCGGCGTCGGGCGCGATCGTGGACGTCCCGTGGTGGGTCGGAGGGCTTGCGATGGCGTTCGTCCTTACCGGCGCCCTGCTCCTCTTGCCGCTGGTGCTGCCGACCCTCGTGCGCGGCGCGCGCTGGCTGCTCGCCAGGCTGTTCGGCGTAGTGGGCGGGCTGGCGGGGGACTCGCTGCTTCGCAACGCCGGGCGAACGACGATCACGGTCGGGGTGCTGGCGTTCACGGCAGCGACCGCGATCGGACTCGGGACGGCGCTCGGGTCCTTCGAGTCCGAGATGAGGAGCAGCTTCACCGCCCGCTACGGCGCGCCGCTCTACGTCACTGCGAGCTCGTACTCGGGGATAACGTCCGACCAGCCGATGCCCGCGCGCGTCGGCGGGTGGTTGAAACGGGTGGAGGGCGTCGAAGCGGTCTACCCGCTGCGCTACCGACCCGCCAACGTCGAGGGCGAGCAGGCCGTGATCGCCAGCGCGCCGCTCGGCCGGCAGGTTCGCGACGGAGTCCAGACGGCCGTCGACGACACCCGGGCCAGCTCGCGCCGATCGCTGATGGCCGGCCTCGGACGCGGCGGCGTCGTGCCCTCGCGGCTGACCGCGGAGCGCCACGACCTCGACGTCGGGCAGGTCGTGCGCATTCCGGGGCCGAAGGGCGAGAACCGGCTGCGGGTCGTCGGGATATTCGACGACGTGCTGTCCGTCGACTCGGTCTACATGGAGCGCAGCACCTATCGCAGGCTCTCCGGCGACTCGACGGTCGACCACTTCGCGATCGCTCCGCGATCCGGCACGTCGCTCGCAGCGCTCGCCGGCCGCCTCGAGCGGTCGCTGGCCGAGCGCCGGGTGAACGCCACGGTCCAGACCCGGACGGAGGTCATCGACGCCATCCTCGGCAACGTGCGCGGGATGTTCTCGATCGCGCGCGGCCTCCAGATAGCGGCCCTGCTGATAGCCGGCATGGTGGTCGCGAACACGATGTTCACCGTGGTCGCCGAGCGACGCTGGGAGTTGGCGCTGAGCCGGGCGCTGGGCACGACCCGTACGCAGGTCGGGGCGGTCGTGCTGCTCGAGGCACTCGGGATCGGGCTGGTCGGCGGCGCCGCGGCGATGCTCGCCGGCATCGCGCTCGGCGTGCTGATGTTGACGTCGATGGAGCTCCGCTTCTCCTGGACGATCGACCTCCAGCTGCAGTGGGCGCTGATGAGCGCCGTCTTCGCGATCGGCATCGCCGGCGCCCTACTCGCGGCCCTCCTGCCCGCGTACTCCGCCACCCGGGCACCTCTGGCCGAGAGCCTCCGCTCGGAGTAGCGTGCGTGGCTTAGCTGTTCATGGTCCGGGCGGCGCAGTCGACCGCTCGACGCTCGTCAGCGCCTCGCGGCCGATCTCATCAGCCGATGCGCAGCCGGCCAGGCCCAGGGTCAGGTCGAAGTCCGCCCGGAGGTCGCGCAGCACCTGACGCACGCCCGCCTCGCCTGCGATCGCGAGCGCGTAGATGTAGGGGCGCCCGAGCAGGACGGCGCGGGCGCCGAGGGCGATCGCCTTGAAGACGTCGGCGCCGCTGCGCACGCCGCTGTCCAGCAGCACCGGGATCCCGCCGTCGATCGCGTCCACCACGGCCGGCAGCGCATCGAGCGTTGCGATCGCTCCGTCGACCTGTCGTCCGCCGTGGTTGGAGACGATCACGCCATCCATGCCGGCGTCGAGCGCACGGCGCGCGTCGTCGGGATGGCAGACGCCCTTGAGCAGGATCGGCAGGTCTGTTCGCTCGCGCAGGAAGGGCAGGTCGTCCCAGCTCAAGGAAGGGCGCGAGTAGACGTCGACGAAGCGCTGCACCGAGGCCCGCGAGACTCGGCGGCGCAGCAGGGCGAGCAGCGTCTTGAGCGCCGCCGGGGTCGGGCGCGGCGCGGGCGCGTCGGGATCGGGGTTCGCCTTGGCCTCCTCCACCAGGCGGCGGAAGACCGGGTCGCTGGTGTACTGGCCGATCCCCATCCCGCGCAGGAACGGCAGCCAGCCGAGGTCCAGGTCCCGCGTTCGCCAGCCGAGCAGCGTCGTGTCGAGCGTGACAACGATCGCCTCGCAGCCACACGCCTCCGCCCTGCCGACGAAGCTCTCCACGAGCTCGTTCGACTTGCTCCAGTAGAGCTGGAACCACCGTGGGCTGTCGCCCAGCTCGCTGGCGCAGGCCTCCATCGGCTCCGATGCCTGGTTGGAGAAGATCATTGGGATCCCCTCCGCCCGGGCAGCACGTGCCGTCGCGAGGTCGGCGTCGCGGTGCGCCATCTCGGCGACCCCGATCGGAGCGAGCAGGAAGGGCGCGGGCAAGCGGCGACCGAACAGCTCGACGCTCGTGTCCCGCTTGGACACGTCGCGCAGCATCCGCGGCACGATCCGGTGCCGTTCGAAGGCCGCCCGGTTCGCCCGCATGGTCGAGCCGGTCCCTGCGCCGCCGGCGATGTAGGCGAACGCCTCGGGGCTCATCGCCTCCCTGGCACGCTCCTCCAGCAGGGTGAGGTCGGTCGACACGAGCGGCCGGCGCCCCGAGACGCCGTCGAGGTAGACCTCGCTCTGCCGAGTCTGCCCGTCCATCCGGCCGCGTTCCGATCAGACGGCGGTCGCAGCCGAAGTGCCGAGGCCGCTCAGCTCCGCGACCCGCTCGCGGTGCTCGGCGGCGGAGCCGAACAGCGCGCCGTCGACCTTGGCGCGCTTGAGGAAGAAGTGGAGGTCGTGCTCCCAGGTGAAGCCGATCCCGCCGAGCACCTGGAGCGCGGAGGCGGGGACGTTCCAGCCGCTGTCGGAGGCCTGCGCCTTGGCCATCGCGGCGGCGAGCGGCAGCGTCTCGGGCTCGGAATCGGCGGCCCAGGCCGCCCAAAGGACGGTCGAGCGCGAGCTCTCGACCTCGCGCAGCATGTCGGCGCAGCGGTGCGAGACGCCCTGGTAGGCGCCGATCGGGCGGCCGAACTGCTGGCGGTCGCGCGCGTACTCGACGGCCATCTCGAGCGTGCGCTGGATGACACCGACGATCTCGGCGCCTACGAGCGTCGCGATCCGGTCAAGCGCCGGTCCGGCGTCGCCCTCGAGCAGCTCGCCCGCGCCTGCGCGTGGCGTTACGCGCGCGTAGCGGCGGGTCTGGTCGATCGAGGGGATCGGAGCGATCTCGCATTCGCTGGGCTCGAGCACCGTGGCCGCGCCGTTCTCGAACAGGACGATCGCGCTCGCGGAGTCGGCGTCGGGCACGAGCGGCGCGACTCCGTCGCGCATCAGGCCGGCGGCGCCGCGCTGGGCGCCGGAGGCGATGCCAGGCAGCCAGCGCTCGCGCTGGGCGTCGCTGCCGGCGTGCTGGAGCGCGATGCCGGCGGCGGCGTTGGCGAGGAACGGCAGCGGCGCGACCGCGTAGCCGAGCTCCTCGGCGAGGATCGCGAGCTCCACCATGCCAAGCCCCTGGCCGCCGTGCTGCTCGTCGACGAAGATCCCGGCCCAGCCGAGCTCGGCGATCTCGCGCCAGTGGACCTCGTCGTAGCGCTCCGCCTCGGCGAGCTCGCGGACGGTGTCGGGCTTGAAGCGGTCGGCGAGCAGGTCGCGCGCGGTGCGCTTGATCGCCTGCTGGTCGTCGGTGAAGTCGAAGTTCATCGCAGCCTCGGCAGGCCCAGCACGCGCTCGGCGATGATGTTCTTGAGGATCTCGGTCGTGCCGCCCTCGATCGAGTTCGCGCGGGCGCGCAGGAAGCGGTAGGTCCACTCGGAGTCGCGCGTCAGGCCCTCCTCGCCCTGGATCGCGACGGCCAGCTCGGTCAGCCCCTGGTTGACCGCGGACCACTGCAGCTTCGGCAGCGAGCCCTCGGGACCCGGGATGCCGGTCTTCATGATCTGCGTCAAGCCGCGCCAGGCGTTCAGGCGCAGCGCCTCGGCCTCGATCAGCAGCGAGGCGATCTTCTGGCGCACGACCGGGTCGCCGTCGACACCGCGCTCCTGCGCGAGCTCGATCAGCTGCCCGAGCGCGATCTTGACCGAGGCCGCCGATGCGGCGCCGAGCCCGGCGCGCTCGTGCATAAGCGTGGTGATCGCGACCGCCCAGCCGTTGCCGACGCCGCCGACGACGTTCTCGTCGGGGATCCGCGCCTCCTCGATGAACAGCTCGTTGAACTCGGCCTCGCCGGTGATCTGGCGCAGCGGGCGGACCTGGATCTCGTCCTGCTCCATGTCCATCAGGAAGTAGGTGAGGCCCTTGTGCTTGGGCGCGTCGGGGTCGGTCCGCGCGACGAGCATGCACCACTTCGCGTGGTGGGCGAACGTGGTCCAGACCTTCTGGCCGGTCACGATCCACTCGCCGTTCGACTTCACGGCGCGCGTCTTCAGCGAGGCGAGGTCGGAGCCGGACTCGGGCTCGGAGAAGCCCTGGCACCAGATCTCCTCGGCGGAGAGGATCGGCTCGAGGTAGCGCCGCTTCTGCTCCTCGCTGCCGTGGGCGATCACCACCGGGCCGCCCATCACGAGGCCGAGGATGTTCGCCGGCGAGGGGGCCTTCGCGCGCGCCATCTCCTCGCCGAAGATCGCCTGCTCGATCAGCGTGGCGCCGCGGCCGCCGAACTCCTCGGGCCACGAGAGGCCGGCATAGCCCTGCGCGTGCAGCTTGCGCTGCCAGGCGCTGCGGAACTCCCACGCCGCCTCGTCGCCCGTCGGCTCCTCACCGGGGTGGTTCTGCCCGACCCAGTCACGCAGCTCGTCCCGGAATGCTTGCTCGCTGGGCGAGAGCGTCAGGTCCACGCGGGCGACCTTACCGCACCCTGGCCGGCCGGCCAGGGAGCTTCTCGGGCTACGACGGGCCTATCGCGGCCATACCGCGACCGGAACCGGCCCATCGATCCTCGACTCACAGCGATGGGCCTGTCCCGGCCGTATTGCGGCCGCAATCGACCCGTGGTGCGTCAGCGGGGAACCGAGGCGGCGTGGAGGCCCCGGAGCAGACGGCGGGAGATGCCCTCGAGCGTCTGCTTGCCGTAGGCGTGGCTCGGGTTGTCGGCGGTCATGATCGCGACGGCGATCCGGCGCTCGCCGTGGCGGAGCAGGGCAACCTGGTGGTCGACGGCGCCCGAGCCGTCGCCCCAGCCGCCCTTGAAGTAGAGCCGCCACCCGGATCGGCGCACGCGCGCGATGCCCCAGCGCTGCTCCGGGACGATCGTCGCGAGCAGCCGCAGCGCGGCGCGGCGGTGGCGAGCGACGACGTAGCGGTCGACGCGCAAGAAGAGCTTCGTCTGACCGGCGGCAGTGATCTGGGAGTCCCCCCAGTTGAGCGCGACCGTGAACCGCCCCATTCCCGCCCGCCGGGCGAGATCGACGAGCGCCCCGTTGCCGACGAAGTCGCGCACGCGCGAGGCGGCGACGTTGCTCGACCAGCGCACCATCGGGTCGAGCAGCGCGTGGTCCGCCTGCGTCAGCGGACGCGACCGGACGCTCGGGTGGTTGAGGTAGGCGACCATCAACATCGCCTTGACCACGCTCGCCGAGCGGAAGCTGCGGTAGGCGTCGGAGCGGTACAGGCGACTGTCGGTTCGCACGGCGAAGCTGATCGTGCCGGCGCGCGTGGCGGCGTAGGCGCGAGCCTGTTCTAGCCCTGGGCGCCAGCGGCGGTCCGGGGCATCGGCGGCGGCCGCGCAGGCGGAAGCGGCAAGCAGCGCCACTGCCACCCCGAGGGTTCCGGCCGCTCTCCTCACGCGCGCAAACGTATTCCTGCGACCGGCGGACGGCGTCTCCGTCGCTTGGCGATTACGTGCTCTATCGCCCACCCAGAGCGTTTCGATACGGAAACGTTGCGTAATAGGCGCGATCCTGGTACGGTTTCGCTACGACTTCGTATCGAAACCATTCTCAACCGCTACCGAAGGAGCCCGCCATGCAAAACGACCTCACATACAAGCGCCGCTGGTGGATCCTGGCGGTGCTGTCGCTGAGCCTGCTCGTCATCTCGCTCGACAACACGATCCTCAACGTCGCGCTGCCGAGCATCGAGCGCGACCTCGACGCCTCTGCCAGCGAGCTGCAGTGGATCGTCGACTCCTACGTGCTCGTGTTCGCCGGCCTGCTGCTGATCGCCGGCAGCCTCGGCGACCGCTTCGGCCGTCGCCGCGCATTGCTGCTCGGCCTGAGCGTCTTCGGCGCCGGGTCCGCCCTCTCCGCGCTCGCGGGGTCGGCCGACGCGCTGATCGCCAGCCGCGCGCTGATGGGCGTCGGCGGCGCGTTCATCATGCCGATCACGCTCTCCGTGCTGACGAACGTCTTCGAGGGCCGCGAGCGCGCGAAGGCGATCGGCATCTGGACCGCGGTCGCCGGGATCGGCGTGGCCGCCGGCCCGGTCGCCGGCGGCTGGCTGCTCGAGCACTTCGACTGGACCTCTGTCTTCCTCGTCAACCTGCCGATCGTGGCGCTCGGCCTCGCGGGCAGCTGGCTGCTGGTCCCGGAGTCGCGCGACCCCGAGGCATCGGCGCTCGACCCGGTCGGAGCCGGCCTCTCGATCGCCGGGCTCGCCACGCTGCTATGGGCCGTCATCGAGGCCCCCGCGCGCGGCTGGACCGACGGCCTCGTCCTGACCGCGTTCGCGTTCGCCGCGGCCATGCTCGCCGCGTTCGTCCGCTGGGAGCTGCGCAGCTCGAAGCCGATGCTCGACGTGCGCCTGTTCCGCAACGGCGCCTTCAGCGGTGCCAGCTCGGCGATCGCGCTCGTCTTCTTCGCCCTCTTCGGGACGATCTTCTTCCTGACCCAGTACCTCCAGGGGATCCTCGACCACACCGCACTCGAGGCCGGCATCCGCACGCTGCCGATCGCCGGCGGGCTGATGATCGCCGCGCCCGCGTCGGCGAAGCTCGCCGCGCGGCTCGGAGCCCGGCCGGTGGTGACCGGCGGGCTCGTCGTGGTCGCCACCGGCCTCGTCGGCCTCTCGACGGTCGACGGCGAGACGGCCTACGGCATGGTCGCCGCGTCGATGGCCCTGCTCGGCCTCGGCATGGGAGCCGCGATGGCGCCGGCGACCGAGTCGATCATGGGCAGCGTCTCCGAGGCCCACGCCGGCGTCGGGGCCGCGATGAACGACACGATGCGCCTGGTCGGCGGCTCGCTCGGCGTGGCGGTGCTCGGAAGCCTCCTGTCCAGCGGCTACCGTGCCGACATGGCGCAGGCGACGGCCGATCTGCCGGCGGGGGCCGCCGGGCCCGCGAGCGACTCGCTCGGCGGGGCCTCGGCCGTGGCCGAGCGGCTCGGCGGGATCGCCGGTCAGGACCTCACGCGCGCCGCAGACGCAGCATTCAGCTCGGCGATGGGCGGGGCGCTGCTGGTGGCTGCTGCCGTCGCGCTCGCGGGTGCGCTGGTCGCGGCGCTCGCGATGCCCGGCCGGCAGCGCGATGCCACCAGCACGAAGGTCCGCGATGCGGACGCCGCCGGCGCGGTGCCCGCATGACGCCGGCGAGCGCTCGCGGCTCGGCTCCCCCCGAGCCGGCCGGCGCCGCCGGGGACGTTGCCGGTCCGGCGCCGGCCCGCCGGCCCGGGCGGCCGCGCAGCGAGCAGGCCGACAGGGCGATCCTCGGCGCCGCCCTGCGACTGCTCGCCGTCGAGGGTGCCGGCGCGTTCAGCATGGAGGCGGTCGCGGCGGAGGCGGGGGTCGGCAAGACGACCGTCTACCGCCGCTGGTCGTCGAAGGGGGAGCTGATCGGCGCGGCGCTCGAGCTGCTGCGCCCGCCGGGTCCGCCCGAGGACGCCGGCTCGTTCGAGGCGGACCTCGAGGCGTTCGGCAGCGGTCAGGGCGGCCGCGCCAGGGACACCGGCCTCGCCGACCTCCTCCCCCGCTTCGGCGTCGCGGCGCTCGGAGACCCCGAGCTGCGTCCACTGGTGATCGAGCGTGTGGTCGGCCCGGTGCGCGCGATCCTCGCCGAGATCGTCCGGCGCGGCATCGACCGCGGCGAGCTGACGCCCGGCGTCGACGTCGAGCAGGCCGTTGACCTCCTGCACGGAACGACCATCTACCGGATCCTGCTGTCCGAGACGGACCTCGGCGGCGCCGACCGCACGATCGCCGCGCTCGGCCGGACGCTGCGCGAGGGCCTCGGCAACCCCGGCTAGCTCCTGCGCCGCTCACGCGGCCGATCCGGGCGCCCTGCGAACATCGGAGGGATGGAGCAGGACCCGAATCGCACGATCGTCCCGACCGGCATCGACGGCAGGCCTGAAGGGCCCGTTCGCCGTTGGCGAGTACGCCGAGGCGCTGCGCAGCCAGCTGCGCAGCTTCGCGCGCGTGCAGGTCTTCGGCGAGGTGTCGAACCTCGGCATCCGGGCCAACGCCGTCTACTTCGAGCTGCGCGACCAGCGCGGCGCGCTGCCCTGCTCGATGTGGCGCGACGACTACGACCGCGCGAAGGTCGAGCTCGAGAACGGCGCCCAGGTGGTGCTCGCCGGCGGCTGCGACTACTACCCCGGCAGCTCGACCTCGTCGCCCTCCTTCTCATTCCGCGCGACCAGCCTCAAGCTGGCGGGCGAGGGCGAGCTGCTCGCCCAGATCGAGCGGCTGCGGCGGCGGCTGCACGGCGAGGGCCTGTTCGAGCCGCAGAAGCAGCTCGCCCGTCCTGTGCTGCCGCGCTCGATCGGAGTCGTGACCGGCGAGGGCGGCAAGGCGCGGGACGACGTCCTCGCCGGGCTCCACCGCCGCGGCTGGGCCGGCCGGCTCGTGTGGGGCTTCGCTCCGGTGCAAGACCGCCGCGCGGCCCCCGCGATCGCCCGCGCGATCCAGGACCTGGCGGCCCTGGCGGACGTGGACGTGATCGTCGTCGCTCGCGGCGGCGGATCCGTGATGGACCTGATGGCCTTCTCCGACGAGACCCTCTGCCGCACCGTCGCTCTGCTGCCCGTGCCGGTGATCGCGTCCGTCGGCCACCACACCGACCGCACGCTGATCGACGACGTCGCCGCGGTCTCCTGCTCCACCCCCACCCACGCCGCCGAGTCCGCCGTCCAGATCGACTGCGGCCAAGCCCGTACGGCGACGCTCGCCACCGCTCGCCGCCTCGACGCCTGCTCCCGCCGCGCGGTCGTCGACCGCGCCCGCCGACTGTCCACGCTCTCGCGCGCGCCCGCGCAGCACCTGCTGCGCGAGCGGATCGCCCTTCACCAGAAGGCGCGCGAGCTGCGCGCCGCCAGTGCCCGCCAGCTCGCCGTCCGGGCCGAGCACAGCGCCCGCCACCGGCTCGTGATCGACCGCAAGGCCGAGGCCGCGAAGCGCGAGCCCGCCCAGATGCTCGAGCGCGGCTACGCCCTCGTCGAGGACAGCGCCGGCGAGCTCATCGCCAGCGCCGAGACCGCCCGCGCGGCCAAGGATCTCGCGATCCGCTTCCACGACGACCGCGTCCGCGCCAGAATCGAGGACGTATGACCGACGAGCTCCACCCGCAGCTACCGGACGCCGAGGGCGAGAGCGTCTCTGACGACGAGGCTGCCGACGCGGCGCCCACCGTCCAGACCTACGAGGCCGCCTCCGAGCGCCTCGAGGAGATCATCAAGCGCCTCGACTCGGGCACCGCCGGGCTGCGCGAGACGCTCGACCTCGTCAAGGAGGCCCGCGCGCTGATCGACTACTGCGCGACCGCGCTCGATGCCGTCGGCAAGGGGCTCGAGGAGCTTCGCCTCGACGACCTCATCGCCCGGCTCGAGTCCGACGGCCGAACGGCCTAGCTCAGCCGGCCGCAGCGCGCGCGGCCTCGAGCTCCTGCTCGACGGTCTGGGTCTGGTCGGGGATCTGCAGCCGCCGCTCGAGGATCGGCACCGCCTCGTCGGCCCGTCCGGCGAGCCGCAGCGAGCGCCCGAGGGTGTAGAGCGCGTACGCGTAGGTCAGCTCCTGCGAGCCCTCCGGGAAGGAGTCGACCGCACGCTGGAGCAGTGGGATCGCCTCGTCGTAGCGGCCGTCCTGCATCAGCGCGTAGCCCTGGTCGTTGAGCTCGACGGGATCGTCGGACGCCGGCGCGGGAGCCTCGTCCGCGGGAGGGGCTGCGTCCGCGGGGGCCTGCGCCCCCTCGCTCTCGCCGGTTGCTGCCGTATCTCCGTCTCCGTTCGCGGCCGCGGACGGGCCCGCGGAACCTCGATCGGCGTTCGCCCGGTTCGCGTTCGACCGGTCGGCATCCGCGCCGTCCCGGCTGGCTACCCGCTCGCGGTTCCCTCCTGCGCCGGGCTCGTCACCGCCGCGCAAGGCGAAGAGAGCACCCACGGCGACAAGCAGGATCAGCGCCGCGACCGCGGCCGCGGGCATCCAGCCACGGCGACTGCGCGCGGGCCGAGACGTCCCTGGGTGCTCCCGCGGCAGCAGTGAGCCGACGACGGGCTCCTCTCCCTCGGCGTCCTCACTTGCGGAGCCGTCGCTCGCCGGCATCGGCGCCGTCGCCTTCGTCCGGTCCGCGACTCCGGCGCCTGGTCGCACTCGCAGCCCGCACTCGAGCTCGTCTGCCAGCGCCCCGGCGGAGGCCGGCCGATCTCCCGGCTCACGCGCCATGCCGCGCGCGAGCGCGGCGGCGGCTCCGGGCGTAGCGCCGCTCCAGGCCCGCTCCAGGTCCAGCGGCGCTCCGCTCACGACCTCGTGCGCGACCTCGACCGGCGTCTTGCCCGACCGCGCCTTCTGGCCGGACAGCGCCTCGAACGCGACCGCCGCCAGGGCATAGACGTCGCTTTGCGGGCCCGCCTCGCCGCCCGCGAGCTGCTCGGGCGCCATGTACGACGCCGTGCCGAGCACGACGCCGCTGTGCGTGATCGCCGTTCGCTCCGTAGCCGTCGCGATCCCGAGGTCCGCCAGCTTGGCGATGCCGTCGTGGCGCAACAGGATGTTCGCCGGCTTGACGTCGCGGTGGATGACGCCGTGCGAGTGCGCATGGTCGAGCGCCGCCGCCATGTCGCGCACGACCGCCATTGTCCGCTCAGGCGACAGCGGTCCGCGCGCGATCGCGTCACGCAGCGTCTCCCCATCCACGTACTCCATGACTATCAGGACCGCCTCGGCGTCCGTGACGATGTCGAAGATCGAGACCAGGTTCGGGTGGTTCAGCGAAGCGCCGAGCTTCGCCTCGCGCTCGAACCTGACCGCCGCGTCTTCCGGGCTATCGGCGTGCAGCACCTTGACCGCCACTCGCCTCCCGAGCAGCTCGTCGTGCGCCAGGTAGACCCGAGCCATCCCTCCGACCCCGATCGCCCCCAACTTGCGATACCGGTCGGCCAGCAGCTCGCCATGCGTATCGAGCGCCATCCCACCCCCCTACCCGCCAGCGCCGGGAGCTAACTAGCGCACGTCTGAGAACGTCGAAGGCCCGCGACGCTGGGGAATGCCCCACAAGTAGAACGGCCCGCCTCCAGCGAGACGGGCCGTTCAGGTGACAGGGGAAACTCCCCTCGATGCCTGCCAAGCAATGTAGAAAACGCTAGCAGCGTTGGCGCGCCTCCTCCAACCTCTACTGGCCCGGTGACCCGAACGAGGCAGGTGGCCACCCTGCGAGTGCCTGCCGCCTGAGATGTGAGTGACGTGAGTTACGGCTTCGCACCAGCGCGACGCGCTGTTCGTGATCGCCGTTCGATCGATTCAAGAACGACAAGGGCCCGCGACGCCGGAGCGTCGCGGGCCCTTGGCGAAGCTTCGGGCGAGCTAGATCCGCTCGATCAGGGTGCCGGTGCCGAGGCCGCCGCCGCAGCACATGGTCACGAGGCCGACGTTCTTGTCGGAGCGCTCGAGCTCGTGCAGGAGGGTGGTGATCAGGCGGGCGCCGGTCGAGCCGAGCGGATGGCCGAGAGCCATCGCGCAGCCGTTGACGTTGACGCGGTCCATGTCGGGCTCGAGCTCGCGCTGCCAGGCCGCGACGACCGGGGCGAACGCCTCGTTGACCTCGAACAGGTCGATGTCGTCGATCTTCATGCCGTTGCGCTCGAGCAGCTTCCGGGTGGCCGGGATCGGACCGGTGAGCATGATCACCGGGTCGACGCCGACGGTCACCTGGTCGACGATCCGAGCGCGCGGCTTCAGACCGAGTGACTCGGCCTTGCCGCGCTCCATCAGCAGCACCGCGGCCGCGCCGTCGGAGATCTGCGAGGAGTTGGCGGCCGTGATCTTGCCGTCCTCCTTGAACGCCGGCTTGAGTGCCGCGAGCGTCTCGATGTCAGTGCCGGGGCGGATCCCCTGATCGGTCACGAACGTGTCGCCGTTGACCTGGAACGGCACCATCTCGCGCTCGAAGCGGCCCTCCTCGGTCGCCTGGTGCGCAAGCTTGTGCGAGCGCACGGCGAGCTCGTCGAGCTCGGACCGCGGAATCTCCCACTTGTCGGCGATCATCTCGGCCGAGAAGCCCTGCGGGATCAGGTTGTACTTCTCGAGCAGCTCGGGCGAGAAGCCGGAGCCGTACTCCTGCATCACCTTTATGCCGTCGGCGAAGCCGATGTGGCCCATGTGCTCGACGCCGGAGCCGATCGCGCAGTCCAGGACGCCGGCGCCGATCTGGGCGGCCGCGAAGTTGACCGCCTGCTGCGCGGAGCCGCACTGCCGGTCGATCGTCGTCGCCGGAGTCTCGACCGGCAGGCCGGCCTCGAGCCACGCGTTGCGGCCGATGTTGAACGCCTGCTCACCGAACTGCTGCACGCAGCCCGCGATCACGTCCTCGACCTCGGAGGCGTCGACGCCCGACCGCTCGACGACCTCGCCGTAGGTCTTCGAGAGCAGGTTGCTCGGGTGCGTGTCCTTGTAGTAGCCCTTCTCCTTGTGGCCACGCCCGATCGGGGTTCGAACGGCCTCGACGATCACTACCTCACGGCTTCCGTTTCGCATCCTGCTGATCCCTTCGAGAAGTTGGTGCCGGCGGCTGCGTCCGGCGCGCCGCCCGGAGGTAAGGCTACTCGATTGACTAGCCAGTCAGCCAGTTTTCCGGCGTTTGGCGCGCCGCACGGAGATGGAGGGTTCTCGTAGGGTGCCGCGCCTGATGGGCGAGAGCAGCGGCGAGCGACTGGGCATCGCGGGCAGCGGCGCGATCGCCTGCGGGCTGGCACGGACCGCGGCGCAGCGGCTGCCGGCGGTGGGCGCCGTCGTCTGGGCGCGCAGCGAGGAGTCCGCGGCCCGGGCGGCCAAGCGCGCCGGCGGCCACGTCGAGGTCACGACCGACTTCGAGGCGCTCGCCGGCTGCAGCGTCGTCGTCGAGGCGGTCGCCGAGGACGTCGTGGTCAAGTCCGACCTGCTCGCGCGGCTCGGGGCGCTGCTGCCCGAGGACGCGCTGCTTGCCTCCACCACCTCCTCGCTGTCGGTCGCCGAGCTGGCGCGGGCGAGCGCACGCCCCGACCGCTTCGGCGCCCTGCACGTCTTCAACCCGGTCGACAAGATGAAGCTGATCGAGCTCGCCTTCCCCGCCGAGGCGTCCGAGCTCACGCGCGCCCGACTGCGCTCGCTCTGCGACGCGCTCGGCAAGACCGCCGTCGAGGTCCCCGACTCGCCCGGATTCGTCGTCAACCGCCTGCTCTTCCCGTACCTCTTCGACGCTGTCCGCCTGATGGAGGCCCAGGGCCTCGAGCCGGCGGCCGTCGACGCATGCATGAAGCTCGGCGCCGGCCATCCGATGGGGCCGCTCGCCCTGCTCGACTTCGTCGGGCTCGACGTCGCGACGGCGATCGGCGACTCGATCGGCGTCGAGGTCCCCGCGCGCGTGCGCGAGATGGCCGCCTCCGGACGGCTCGGGCGCAAGTCCGGCGCCGGCTTCTTCAACTACGACCGCTAGGCCGACGACCGGCTAGGCGCCCTCGGTCGACTCGCGCGGCTCGGGCTGCTCCGGCGCCTCGGCCGTGGTCAGCGTGTCGCCGTGGTCGCGGATCCGAACGGCCTCGATCCGGTTCTCGCGCACCGACTCGACGCGCAGCGAGTAGCCGTCGGCACGCACCATGTCGCCGCGCTTCGGCAGTCGGCCGAGCTCACCGAAGACGAAGCCGCCGACCGAGTTGTAGGCGTCCGAGTCGACGGGCAGCTCGAGCCCGTAGTCGGCGAGGTCGGTGATCGGCACGTGGCCGCGTACCCACCAGTCGCCGTTGGCGAGCTGCCGGATGCCGGCGACCGCCGGGTCGGTCTCGTCGGCGATCTCCCCGACGACCTCCTCGACGATGTCCTCGATCGAGACGATCCCGCTCGTGCGCCCGTACTCGTCGATCACGACCGCCAGCGACGCCCGCTCGCGCTGGAGATCGGCGAGCAAGTCGTCGAGCGACTTCGTCTCGGGCACGATCAGCGCGTCCTTGACGCTGCTCTCGATCGAGGCGTCGGGACCCTCGTTTAGCACCCTCCGCGCGAGCGAGTTGTTGTGGACGATCCCTCGCACGCGGTCGGTGTTCCCGTCCTCGGTGACGACGAGCCGCGTGTGACCTGAATCGACGCAGCGCCGCAGCGCCTCCTCGGCGGTCTCGGAGATGTCGACCGTCACGACCGCGGGGATCGGCGTCATCACCTGGCGCGCCTCCTGCTCGTGGAGGTGGAAGACGCCTGAGAGCATCCCCGCCTCGCCTGGGTCGAGCTTGCCCCCGGTGGCGCTGCGGACGATCAGCAGCTTCAGGTCCTCCGACGTCGAGATCTCCTCGAACTCGGCCTTCGGATCGACCCCGAGCGCCTTCAGCATCGCGTTGGAGGCTGAGTTGAGCGCCCAGATGAACGGCCGGAAGGCGACTCGGAACGCCTGCAGCGGTCGCGCGACGCGGCGGGCGGTCCCCTCGGGATGGGTGATCGCGTAGATCTTCGGGACCTGCTCGCCGACCGTGATGTGAGCACTCGTAACGATCAGGTAGGAGAGCGTGAAGGCGATCGCGACCGCCGCGCCGTGGCCGAGCACCTCGCCGAGCGGCTCCTCGAGCAGGCTCGCGATCGCTGGCTCGCCGAGGAAGCCGATCCCGATCGACGCCATCGTGATGCCGAGCTGGCAGGCGGAGAGGTACTCGTCGATGCGGTCGACCTGCTCGCCCGCCAGCGCGGCGCTGCGCAGGCCGTCCTTCTCCATCTGCTCGAGCTTGCTCTCGCGCGTGCGCACGAGCGCGAACTCGGCCGCGACGAAGAAGCCGTTGGCGGCCACAAGCACCGCAACCCCCAGCAGAAGCAGCAGCTCGATCATGGCGAGCCGTCGCGTGCCGGAAGGCAGCGGGTGGAACTACTTCGAGGAGGCTCGTCGTCGCTCATCTGAGGACTCGGGAACCGTAGCAGCAGCTGTCTCACCGACCGGGGATCTGCTCTACGCGAGCGCCTCGATGCGCCCGGCGAGCTCGAAGTCCGCCTCGGTCAGGCCGCCTTGGGAGTGCGTCGTGATCGTGACCGTCACCGTGTCCCAGGAGATCGCCAGGTCGGGATGGTGGTTCAGCTCGTCGGCAACGGGAGCGATCTCGTTCACCAGCGCGATCGAGCCCGCGAAGTCGCCGCGCTCGAAGTCCTTGGCGATCGCGTCGCCGCTCTGCGACCAGCCGTCGAGGCCGGCGAGCCGCCGCTCGATCTCGTCCTGCTCCAGAAGTGCCATCGTCTCCTCCATGCGAATCGCGTCGCTCGTGCCGTCCTCCACCGAGATGCTGTTCTCGCTCGGCCTGGGCGACCGCGTCGTAGCGGTTACCCACGAGTGCGATTATCCACGCGCGGCGGCCGAGCGTCCGCATCTGACCCGCAGCGTGATCGCCGAGGGCCTCAGCGCCCCCGAGATCGACCGGGCGGTGCGCGAGCGCACGAGCGCCGGCCAGGCGCTCTACGAGCTCGACGAGCCGCTGCTCGAGCGCCTCGGCGTCGACCTGATCGTCACGCAGGCGGTCTGCGAGGTCTGCGCCGTCTCCTTCGACGACGTTGTTGCCGCGGCCGGCCGGCTGCCAACCCGTCCGCGCGTGATCTCGCTCGATCCCTCGACGCTCGCCGACGTGCTCGCAGACCTGCCGCGACTGGCGGAGGCGGCGGAAGTCGGCGCGGCGGGCCAGGCGCTCGCGGGCGAGGCCGCCGCGCGGATCGAGGCCGTCGAGCGCGCGGTCAGCGGCGCGCCCCGCCCGCGCGTCGCCGCGCTCGAGTGGCTCGACCCGCTGTTCGCCGGCGGCCACTGGGTCCCGGAGATGATCGAGATCGCCGGCGGCCGCGACGTGCTCGGTCAGGCAGGACAGAAGTCACGCACCATCGCCTGGGACGACCTCGACGCTGCCCGTCCCGAGATCGTGGTGTCGATGCCGTGCGGCTACGACACCGCTCGCGCCGCAGCGGAGACCTCGACCGTGCGTGAGCGGCTGAGCGCCCTCGGGGCCGACGTGTTCGCGGTCGACGCCTCGGCGTACTTCTCCCGCCCGGGCCCGAGGCTCGTCGACGGCATCGAGTTGCTCGCGCACGTCCTCCACCCCGAGCGGGTCGCACCTCCGCCGCCCGGCCGCATGACCGAGCTCGAGCCGAGCTAGGCGAAGCCGGTCGCGGAACCGGAGGAGACGGCGATCGCCCCGGCCACGGCGATCACGCCGATCGCCCCGGCCAGCAGCGCGACGACGCTCTCCGAAGCCCGGACGCGCCTGGGCACCTCGGTGAACAGCAGCGCGACCAGCACGCCCCCGATCAGCCCGCCGATGTGGCCGCCGATCGAGATCCCCGGGATCGTGAAGGTGATCAGCAGGTTGAGCCCGATCCAGAGCCCGATCCCGCTCTCCATCGGGTTGATGCCGCGGTCGCGCATGACGATCACGGCCGCGCCCATCAGCCCGAAGATCGCGCCGGACGCGCCGGCGGTGGCCGCGGTGGGCTCGAGCAGCAGCGCTCCGAACGAGCCCGCGAGTAGCGACACGAAGTAGACGATCGCGAATCGCAGGCGCCCGATCGCCGGCTCGAGCATCCCGCCGAGTACGTAGAGCGCGAACATGTTGAACAGCAGGTGAAACAAGCCCGTGTGGAGGAAGCCCGCCGTGAGCAGCCGCCAGTACTCGCCCTGATCGATCGCGAAGCGCGACACCGAGCCATCGGCCAACAGCGACGAGCTCCCGATCCCGCCACCGCCGGTGGCGCTCGCTCCGCTGAGGAACGCCCCGAGCGCAACGGCGACGTTGATCCCGATCAGGACGTAGGTGAGCATCGGGTCCTCGCCGACGCCCGCCGCGCCCACCCGCCTGACGTCGGCGCGCTGGCTGGCGCACTCGGGGCAGCGCATGCCGACAGAGGTCGAGGTCATGCAGTCGGGGCAGATCGGCCGACCGCAGTTCGAGCACGAGACGCCGGTCTCGCGGCCGGGATGGCGGTAGCAGGTCGCCACGGACGAGAAGACTAGTGAGCAGCGCAGCCGGTGAGCGCTGGCGTCAGCGGTCGATCCGGCCCTGGATGTCCGCGGCGACGTCGCGCAGCCCGCGCTCGAGCGCACGTAGGCCGGCGGTCTGGCGCCGGCGCGCCTGCTGGCGGGCGCGGACGAGCACGAGCGCACCCGCGGCGGCCCCTCCGACGACGACCGCGGCCGCCGGGCGGCCCCAGTTGCGCGGATCGCGCATCGCGCCGATCTCCCAGTCGGCGAGCTCGCCGACGGCGAAGTCGGTGATCTCGGACAGGCTGCGCTCGAGCCGGTCGCTCATCCGCTCGGACGGCTCGACGGGAACGAGCGCCGACCGCAGCAGCGCCTCGACGTCCGGCGACGACTCAGCGTTCATTCGTCCTCACCTCCCCGCTCCTTGAGCCCTTGCTCGAGTTGCTTGATCGCACGGTGAATCAACACCTTGGTAGCCCCCTCGGTGCGGTCGAGCGCGCGCGCGATCTCGCGGTTGTCCATGCCGAGCGCGAAGCGCATGATCAGCGCCTCGCGGCGGTCGTCGGGCAGCATCGCCACGCCCTCGAGCACGTCGTGGAGCTCCTGCCTGCCCTCGACCAGCTCGGCCGTGTCGTGCGGAGCCGAGAGGATGGCGGCGTCCTCGAGGTGAGTCTGCGGCTTCCGCGAGCGGTCGCGGTAGTAGTTCGCGGCGAGGTTGTGCGCGATCCGGATCAGCCACGGCCGCAGCGGGCGGCCGTCCGACTCGCGCTGCGCGCGCTCGAAGTGCCGATAGGCCTGCAGGAAGGTCTGCTCGGTGAGGTCCTCGGCGTCGTGATGGTCGCCGACGCGGTAGTACGAGTAGCTGTAGACGTCGCGCAGGTGCGAGCGGTAGAGCTCGGTGAAGTCGGCGTCCAGCCGTGCCTTGTCCGCGACCTCGCCCACTCGTCATGGAGCCTACTCCCGGCATCGCGATCACCGGTCAGGCCGCCGCCGGCTCGCGATCGGGGCGCTTGTCCGGGCGGCGCCCGGAGAGCGGGCCGCCGAGCCAGGCCCACTGGAGCTCGACGCAGGGCCAGATCCGCGCGGTGACGGCGCTCGCGAGCTCCGGCGACGGATCTGCGACGCGCGGGAAGCGCAGCGGGCGGCCACAGCGGATGCTGACCTTGGCGGGCTTGACCTTCCAGCCCCGGCGCACGTTCTCGGTCCCGGTGATCGCCACCGGGACGACCGGCACGCCGCTCTCGAGCGCGAGCCGCCCGACGCCTCGGCGCGGCTCGTGGAGCGGGCCCTCGCGATGGCGCGTGCCCTCGGGAAAGATCACGACCGCCTCGCCGCGCGCGAGCAGCGTGTGCGCGGTCTGCATCGACTGCTCGTCCGACTGCCCGCGCTTGATCGGGAACGCTCCGAGGGAGTTGAGCAACCACCCCTGCCAGCGCTTGTCGAACAGCTCCTTCTTGGCGACGAAGTACACGGGCCGCCAGGTGCAGGTCGCGACGATGAAGGGGTCGAGGAAGCTGCGGTGGTTGGCGGCAAGGATCACGGCGCCGTCGGGAATGTTGTGGTGGCCCGTGCGGCGTAGGCGGAAGTAGATGTGAAACGCCGGCTGGAGGAACGCGCGTGCCGTCCAGTAGACGAAGCGGTTGACGCCGTGGCTGCGCGCGCGCTCGTGATGCGGCGAGAGGTACTCGTCCTCGCCGGGACGCGGGGGCGCCGGCGGCGGGGACGCGCGAGTCTCGCCGGCGCTCGCGGCGCGCTTGGAGCGGGTCGCCGCCATACCTGAGCTACCCGGCCCGCCCATCGCCGTTACGCTCAGGCGCGTGAGAGCTCGGCGCAGCGTCAACGGAGCCTTGGCCGGCGGCATCGCAGCGGCCGTCTGGGCGGCGCAGCAGCCGCTCGACAAACGCGCCTTCGGTTCGCGGTACGACGACGTCGAGCTGCTCGGCAAGGCGGTGGTCAAGGACGACCGCTGGCCGCTCCCTGGCCTCGCCCTTCACCTTCAGAACGGCGCCGCGTTCGGCGCGGTCTACGCCCAGCTGCGCCGCTTCCTTCCCGGCCCCGCGCTGGCGCAGCGCCCGGCACTGGCGCTCGCCGAGCACTTCGCACTCTGGCCGCTTGCCGCGCTCTCCGATCGCTACCACCCGCGGCGACGCGAGCTGACCCCGTTGCAGGGCAACCAGCGCGCCTTCTGGCAGGCGTTCTACCGCCACGTGATCTTCGGCCTGGTGCTTGCGCTCGTCGAGGCCCGGCTCAACGCCGAGATCGCCGAAGAGCCCGCTCCGGTGCCGGTCTCCTCGAACGGCCACGGCGACATCAAGCTGGCCGTCGGCGCGGCGTAAGCTTCGGCAGTCAAGCCGGAGTAGCTCAGCTGGTAGAGCACTCGCCTTGTAAGCGAAAGGTCGTCGATTCGAGTCCGACCTCCGGCTTCCTGGAGGGCCCGGCCGGGCGCCGCGGCGCCCGACCGGGTGGAGGAGTCAGCGCGGGACGCTGCGACCGCCCCAACGCCCGCCGAGTCCGAAGCCGCCGGACGGAATGCCCGCCAGCAGGATCAGGATGGCGGCGACGATGCCGAGAATCGCGGAGCCCGTAAGCGCTACGAGCAGGATGTACGCGAGTGCGGCAACCAGCAGGGTGATGATTAGCCCGATCATGAGTTCCTACTTCCTCCTCGGTCGGTTGCCAGAAGGGTTACCCACCTGCAAATCGCGGCAAACGGAGAAGGCACTAAGGCCTGATCACGACAGGCGTTCCGAGCGGGACACGGTCCATCAGGACCTGCAGGTCGCCGTCGGCCGCGCGTAGGCAACCCGCTGACGCCGCGGCGCCGATCGAGCTCGGATCGCTGGTCCCGTGGATCGCCATCCTGTTGCCGCCGGTCCAGCCCGGGGGCGTGTTCGGCTGCGTGGCCGAGATAGCCAGCACGCAGCAGCCGTAGTAGGGCCCGAAGCGCCCGCCGGAGAGCTTGTCTGTCACGGCGAAGCGGCCGGTCGGCGTCGGGGCCTCCGGGCGGCCGACGGCTACGTCGAGCCAGCGGACGGTGCGCCCGTCGCGGCGCAGGAAGATCTTGCGGCTCGAGACGTCAGCGTGGATCGACCAGCGTGTGCGCTCGATCGCAAGGCCGGGGTCGCGGCGGTCGACCCAGCCGAGGCTGCCGTTGGGAAGGGCGGCCGTCGTCACTCCCAGCCAACGGCCCTGTCGGCGTACTACCCCAAGCGTTTGCGGCGAGCCGAACTCTGTGGCCTGTGCGACTTCCGTGACCGCCGGGCCACTCGGGCGGGCACGCAGGGTGACGGTGTGGCCGGCACGGACGCGGACGATCTCGGCTGCCGGTGTCACGTCCGCCCGCGCGGCCGCGGCGACCTGCTCCGCGGCTTGGATATTCGACGAGACCGACGCGGCGACCTCTGTCCGCGCGGGAGACGCGGCGACCTCTGTCCGCGCGGGAGCGCCGGGTCCCTTGGCACGGGCGAGCCCTGCGAGGGCCGGCTCCCGCGCGGACCCCCCAGTCGCCGGCTCGGCGCCCGCGAGCGCTACGGGAACCGAGACGGAGAGCGCCACGAGGGCGGCGACGAGGAATCGAATCGACCGACGCATGGCGAATGCATCGGCTCATCGAATCGAGCGCTTAAGTGGTGCGACGCGACGCGCCGCGGAGGCGGGTCGCGACTACAGCTGCACGTTCCGCGACTCGAGATGCGTGCCGACCTTGCGCTTGACGCGCTGGAGGGCGTTGTCGACCGTCTTGGTGTCGCAGTCGAGCCGCTCGGCGACCGCCTCGTAGCTGTGCCCGTCGAGGTAGAGCGACAGGACCGAGCTCTCGAGCTCGGACAGCACGCTCGATAGGCAGCCGACGAGGCTGTGGAGCTCCTCGGTCGAGATCACCTGGTTGACCGGATCGTGGGCCGTCGGCCCCGGCAGCATCTCGTCGAGCGTCGGATCGCCTTCGCCACCGGACGCCGCCGGCGTCTGGGAGAACGACACGTACTCGTTCAGCGGCGTGTGCTTGTTGCGGGTCGAGGTCTTGACCGCGGTGATGATCTGGCGCGTGATGCACAGCTCCGCGAAGTTGCGGAAGCTCGACTCGCGATCGGTGCGGAAGTCGCGAACGGCCTTGTAGAGCCCTACGAGGCCCTCCTGGATCAGGTCGTCGGCGTCGCCGCCGATCAGGAAGTACGAGCTGGCCTTCAGCCGCACGAACCCGTAGTAGCGCCTGACGATCTTGTCGTAGGCATCCGGCCGTCCCTGCTTGGCGAGGGCAATCAGGTAGTTATCCTCAAGCTCTAGTTGAGCCCCGGACCTCGCCAGGGGGGACTGGGAAATAGTTGCAGCCATGCATGCTCCTTCCGGGCTCAGAAAGCCCTTGAAGCTCATGGCGCTCTACCTCCCCTGGCGCCGCGCTCATCAGCGAAAACCGAGCCTTAAGCTCGACTCCACCCTTATATGCGGCGGAGTATCACCGGGTTATGGAGCCTTGTCAAGCCCGGTGGTCGCGCAAATGCAAGATTCCGTACATCAGGGCCGCGGCGGCGGTAGAGACGTTGAGCGAGTTCACCCGGCCCCGCTGGGGCAGCGCAAAGAGCTGATCGCAGGTCGCGGCTACGCGCGGCCGCAGGCCGCGACCCTCCGATCCGAGCACGAGCACAACCCTCCCGCCGTAGTCGAGGGTGTCGTAGGGCGCGGCCTCCTCGGCCGCCGCGCCGTAGATCCAAGCGCCCGCCTGCTTGGCGGACCCGAGCCAGTTCGCGAGGTTGCCCACGCGCGCCACGGCCAAGTGCTCGACCGCCCCCGCGGAGGCCTTGCAGGCCGCCGGAGTGACCTCGGCCGACCGCCGCTCCGGAATTACGACTCCCGCGGCGCCGGCGCTCTCGGCGACGCGACAGACAGCTCCGAGGTTGTGCGGGTCCTGGACCTCGTCGAGGCAGACCACGAGCGCGTCCTCCGCCGCCAGCAGGCGATCGGCGTCCGCGTACGGGTAGGCGGCGGCCTCGGCGCATACGCCCTGGTGCTCCAGCGATCCGCAGAGCCGCTCGATCTCGTCCTGGTCGGCGATCTGAGGTCGCGCGTCGCTCAGCCACTGCTCGCTGTCGACGGCCCGGCGGCTGGCCCAGACACGGTGGACCTTGCGCCGGCCCCGGAGAGCCTCGCGGACCGGGTTGCGTCCGTAGACGATCACCGCGCGCCAGGGCCGCGCCCGTGGGCAAGCGGGCGGTGGCGGTACGCGTAGGCGCTCACGACGTGCGCACGAGCCGAACGCCGTCGGGCGTGTCGCGCACGTCCCAGCCGCGTGCGGCCAGCTCGTCTCGAATCGCGTCGGCGCGCGCGAAGTCGCGGGCGGCGCGGGCCGCCTGGCGCTCGCCGAGCAGCCGCTCGGCCTCCGCGTCGGCCGTGTCCTCGTTGCCGGCATCCAGCAGCGACTCGAGCCCGAGCGCGTAGAGCATCTCGCCGAGCCTGCCGGGGCCGAGAGCCTCGCCCGCGTCCAGCCTCCGGTTCGCCTCGGCGACCCACTCGAACAGGACCGCGCGCGCCGCGGGCGTGCCGAAGTCGTCCGCGAGCGCGTCGAAGAAGCGCTCCACGTGGTCGTCGAGTCCCTCGGGCTCCGGACCGTCGGCGTCGAGGCGGCGGCACAGCTCGCGTACGCGGTCGACGGCGCGACCGGCCTCCTTCAGCGCGTCGGCCGAGAAGGCGATCGGCTGGCGGTAGTGGCCGCCGACGAAGTACATGACGAGCGCATCGCGGCCGTGCTCGTCGAGCGCGCCGTGCAGCAGGCGGATGTTGCCGACCGACTTGGCCATCTTCTCGTCGCCCATCCGCACCATGCCGTTGTGCATCCAGATCCGAGCGAGCGGCTCGCCGCGCGCGGCCTCGGTCTGGGCGATCTCATTCTCGTGGTGGGGAAAGATCAAGTCCGAGCCACCGCCGTGGATCTCGAAGTCGGTCCCAAGCAGCTGCTCGGCCATCGCCGAGCACTCGATGTGCCAGCCAGGCCGGCCCTCACCCCACGGCGCCGGCCAGGCGCTGTCCTCGTCCGGCTTGCGCGCCTTCCAGAGCGCGAAGTCCTCGGGACTGCGCTTGAGCGCGGCCGCGTCGTCGCCCTCCCCCTGCTCGAGCTCCTCACGCGGGCGGTTGGAGAGCTTGCCGTAGCCGTCGAAGCTCGACACGTCGAAGTAGACGTCCCCACCGGCGGCGTAGGCGTGGCCGCCGTCGATCAGCGCCTGGATCAGGTCGACGATTGGACGGATCGTCTCGGCCGCCAGCGGCTCGTGGTCGGGGCGGCCGAGTCCGAGCCGGTCGGTGTCCTCGACGTAGCGGCGCGTCATCTGCGCCGCCAGCTCGGCGCTTGGAAGCCCCGCCTGACGCGCGGCCACGTAGATCTTGTCGTTGACGTCGGTGACGTTCTCGACCAGCGTCACGTCGTAGCCCTCGTGCTCGAGAAAGCGCTTCAACAGGGCGAAGACGACGAACGGCCGCGCGTTGCCGACGTGCACCCGCGCGTAGACCGTCGGCCCGCAGGCGTAGATCCCGACCTTGCCGGGCTCGCGCGTCTCGAGCGGGCGCACCTCCCCGCTGAGCGTGTCGTGCAGACGGACCTCCCTCACTGCGGCGAGCCTACAACCGCGACCGCGATCCGGCGGATCAGCCGAGCGGCGGGCGGGCGCCGGTCCAGGGGCGCTCCGCCTCGATCTGGGCGGCGAGCGAGAGCAGCAGGTGGTCCTGCTCGGGCCTGGCGATCAGCTGCACCGACAGCGGCATGCCGTCGCCGTCGAAGCCGGCCGGGACGGCGGCCGCGGGCTGGCCGAGGGCGTTCCAGATGACGCAGTAGGGATAGACCATCGTCATCTCGATCAGCGTCCGCAGCGCGCCGCGGCCCTCCCACTCGGCGGCGGCCGGCTGCTGCGTCGCCATGACAGGCGTGATCAGGACGTCGCGGCCCTCGAGCACCTGGTTGTAGCGCTCCCGGCGCGATGCCTCGACCCGCCGGGCGCGATCGAGCGCCGCCCGCGGGATCAGCGACCCGAGTCGCGCGAAGCCGCGCGTACGCCGTTGCAGGCGGTCCGGACGCGCCATGGCGGCCGCCTCCGACTCGATCCCCTTCATGTAGCGCGGCAGCACCTCCGAGAGCCACTCGGTCAACGGCGGCTCGACGTACTCGACGTCATGGCCCAGCGAGCGCAGCAGCTCCGCCGTCTCGTCGATGCTGCGGCGGACCTCCGGCGACACGCGCGCCAGCAGCGGCGGGCGCAGCGAGACCGCGATCCGCAGCTTGCCCGGCGCCTCCTTGGCGGCGTCCGCGAACGGCCGCTCCAGCGCCGGTCCGCCGGGAGCCGGCCCGGGGCCCGCGACGGCGTCGAGGAAGAGCGCGTTGTCGAGCACGGAGTGGGTGACCGCCCCGGCGACGCTGAGGCCGTTCCAGTGGTCCTCGTCGTCGGGAGCGAGTGGCACCCGGCCGCGCTGCGGCTTGAGCCCGAAGAGGCCGCAGCAGGCGGCGGGGATCCGGATCGAGCCGGCGCCGTCGCTGGCCTGCCCCGCGGCGGCGAGGCCCGCGGCGACGGCAGCCGCACTGCCTCCGCTGGATCCGCCCGGTGTGCGGTCGGGGTTCCACGGGTTGCGGGTGACGCCGAAGGCCGGTCCCTCGGTGGTCCCCATGATCGCCAGCTCGGGCAGTGTCGTCTTGCCGAGGATCACGCAGCCGGCGGCACGCAGGCGGCGGACCAGCTCGGCGTCCTGGGTCGCGGGCGGGCCGTGGGCCGCCGTGCCGTTGGTCGTCACCTCGCCGGCGACATCGACGTTGTCCTTGATCGCGACCGGGACGCCCAGCAGCGGTCGCTCGTCTCCAGCGGCGCGGCGGGAGTCGGCCTGGTCGGCGTCGGTGAGCGCGCGCTCGGCCATCACGACGCGGTAGCTGTTGAGCTGCGGGTCGAGCCGCTCGATCCGATCGAGGTAGAGCTCGACCAGCTCGCGGGACGAAACGGCCCCGGCCCGGACCATCGCGGCCTGCTTCGCGAGTCCGGCGAAGGCAAGCTCCTTGGGCTCCATCGTGGCGACTCTACCGGCGCGCCGAGCCATGAGCGGGCGATTGGCCCGGCTGCAGCGCCATCAACCGTCCGCGGCGGTCGAAGCCGCGGCGTCGACCGTCGCCGTCGCGAGCGCGGCGATCCCCTCCCCGCGCCCCACGAAGCCCATCCGCTCGTTGGTGGTGAACTTGACGTTGACCGCCGTCGGCTCGACCCCGAGCGCCGCGGCGAGCGCGGCCCGCATCGGGTCGCGGTGCGGCCCGAGCTTCGGCTGCTCGCAGATCACCGTCGCGTCGACGTTGCCGACCGTCCAGCCCTCTGCCCCCAGCTGGGCGACGACCTCGCGCAGCAGCGCGATCGAGTCGGCGTCCTTCCAGCGCGCGTCGGAGTCGGGGAAGTGGAGGCCGATGTCGCCGAGTCCGGCGGCGCCGAGCAGGGCGTCGATGACGGCATGGGCCAGGACGTCGGCATCGGAGTGGCCGCTGAGCCCGCGCTCCGCGCCCGCGATCTCGACTCCGCCGAGGATCAGCCTGCGGCCTTCCGCGAAGCGGTGCGAGTCGTAGCCAATCCCGCTGCGCATGCTCATCCGATCGGCTCCAGCCGCCGCTGCCGGCCCTCGAAGACCGCCAGCTCCGTGACCCCGAGCCCGCTCAGCCAGTCGACCGCGCGCTCGTACTCGTGGCCGAGGTGCTCGGGCACGTGCGCGTCGCTCGACAGCGTGACCGGGCAGCCAACCTCCAGGCAGAGCTCGAGGAACGCCGGCGCGGGATAGATCTCGGCGACGGGCTTGCGCAGGCCCGCGGTCGAGACCTCGATCGTCACGCCGGACTCCGCGATGCCGTCGATCGCCAGCTCGTAGAAGCGGCGCAGGTCGCCCTCGGGCCGCGGCGCCTCGCCACCCCAGACCTTGACCAGGTCCGGGTGGGCGAGGATGTCGAACATCCCCGTGCGCGCAGCCTCGCCGAGCGTCTCGAAGTAGCGCACCCAGACCCTGTCGGGATCGCCCGAGCGCCAGACGTCCCAGTCGCCGCGCATGTCGACGGCCGCGTCGCGCAGGAAGTGGACCGAGCCGACGACGTAGTCCCACTCGCGGGCGTCGAGCAGCGTCGCCATCCGGTCCTCGCGCCCAGGCACGAAGTCGGCCTCGATTCCGAGCCGCAGGTCAGTCCGCTCGCGGACGAACTCGCAGTAGGCGTCGAGGTCGTCGGTGGCGCTCGTGCGCCAGAACGGGTGGTCCCAGACGTCGAGCGCCTGCTCGAAGCGGTGGATGTGCTCTGACACACCCAGCTCGGCGATCCCGCGCTGCTCGGCGACCGCGCGGTAGCGGTCGGCGTTGGCCTGGGTGAAGTACTCGGAGGCCGGGGTTCCGGCGTCGTCGGGGCGCAGGTGCACGTGGTAGTCGGTCAGCACGGCCCGCTCCTCGAGCGTCCCGTCAGCCGTGTCACGACCGCCCTCCGCGAGCGATCACGCGTCCGCAGTCCTTCGCGCGAGCAGCAGCTCGGCGAGCCGCAGGTCGAGCGCCGTGGTCACCTTGAGGTTCTCGGGCGGGGCCTCGACGATCGCGATCGTTCCACCCGCCCTCTCGACCAGGCCGGCGTCGTCGGTCGCGCCGGCCAGCGCGTCCGGATCGACGTCGAGCGCGTCGCGCAGCTTCGGCGCCCAGAAGACCTGCGGCGTCTGGATCGCCCACAGAGCGCGGCGGTCGAGCGTCTGCAGCACGCGTCCGGAGGCGTCGGCCTCCTTGATCGTGTCGGCGACCGGCGCTGCCGCGACGGCGCCGTCGACCCCGGGCGCGTGGATCGCGGCGATGCAGCGCTCGACGAGGTCGACGGTCACCAGCGGCCGCGCCGCGTCGTGCACCACCGCGATCTCCGCCTCGGGAGCGACGGCGAGCGCGTTGCGGACCGACTCCGATCGCGACGGCCCGCCGGCGACGCGCTCGTAGTCGTCGCCCTCGTCGTCCTCGTGACCCGCCGGCACAGCCGCGATCACGCGCTCGCAGACCGCCCCCAGCACCTCCACGCTCCAGTCCAGCAACGGCCGGCCGGCGCAGTCGACGAACGCCTTCGGGCCGTCGGCCCCCAGGCGCTCGCCGCTGCCGCCGGCGGCGACGATCGCTACGCGGATGCGGCAGTCTCCATGCGGCCCGAGTGCGCCTCCTCGATCAGCGAGTCGAGGTGGTCCTCGGCCTCGTCCTCCTCCATCTCGAGCGCGTACATCAGCTCGGACGCGAGGATCTTCTTGGCGCGCGTGTACATCTGCTTCTCGCCCGTCGAGAGGCCCTTCTCGGACTCGCGGATGGCGAGGTTGCGAACCACCTCGGCGAGCTCGTAGACGTCACCGGTCTTGATCTTCTCGCGGTTGTGCTTGAAGCGCCGGTTCCAGTTCTTCGGCATCTGGCTGACGTCGTCGCGCAGGACGGCGAGGACCTTCGCGACGGCCTCCTCGCCGATCACGCGCCGCAGCCCGGCCTTGCCCGCGTTCTCACACGGGACCATGACGGTCATGTCGTTGTGCAGGATCTTGATCGTCAGGTACTGGCGCTTCTCACCGAGCACCTCCTTCATCTCCTTCTTCGCGACCTTGCCTGCCCCGTGATGCGGGTACACGACGTTGTCCCCCACCTCGTACTCGATGTGGGGAACCTCACGGGTGATCTCGAGGTCAACGATCTCCTGGTCAATCGTCGTTCCGGAAATGACGGGCCTCCTAGTCGAAGCGAGACCGGCGCGAAAGCCGCCTGGTCTCAGTGGTTACGTTAGCAAGTAGCGGTCCACGAGGTTGACCTCCTGCAGGCGGCGAAGGCCCTCGCGGATGTCCTTCGCCCGCACGTCGCCGACCCCCTCGACCGCCTCCAGGTCGCCGTTGCCGGCAGTCAGGATCTGCTCGAGGCTGCCGAACTCGCTCACGATGTCCTGGACGACGAGCTTGGGCAGGCGCGGGATCCGTCCGAGCACGCGGTGGCCGCGCGGCGAGACGGGGTGGTCGAGCGTGTTCAGCTTGCGGTCGTAGCCGAGCAGGTCGGCGATCATGCCGAAGTCGAGCAGGTCCTGGTGCGGCAGCCGCGCGAGGCGGTCGAGCACGCTCGCGAAGCCGTCCTCGCTCGGGTCGGCGATGTAGTCGTAGACGAGCGCCGACTTCTCCGATGCGACACCGACCATCGTCTCCTCGAGCTGCATCTCGATTAGCCGGCCCTCGGCGCCGAGCTCGACGATGTAGCGCTCGATCTCGACTGCCATCCGCGTCACCAGCTCGGCCCGCTGGAGCACGGTCAGCACGTCGTGGAGCGTGACGCCGCCCTCGAACTCGAGCGCGGTCAGTCGCGTCGACACCTGGTCGAGCCGGCTGCGGTACTTGTCGAGCGTCGCGAGCGCCTGGTTGGCCTTCGCGAGCACGACCGGGATGTCCTCGAGGATGTACTTCGCGCCGTCGAGGTAGAGCGAGACGACGCTACGGGCCTGGGAGATGGCGATCACCAGCGCGTCGGTCTGCTTCGAGACGCGCTCGGCCGTCCGGTGGCGGGTGCCGGTCTCGAGCGAGTGGATCGTCGGGTCCGGCATCAGCTGGACGTTCGCCCAGTGGATCTTGGTCCCGGACGACGACAGGATGATCGCGCCGTCCATCTTCGCGAGCTGGAACAGCAGCGCGGGCGTGTAGTCGACCTCGATCTTCAGGCCACCCGAGTAGAGGAAGGCCAGATCGTCGCTGTCGCCGATGCAGATCAGCGCACCGGTGCGCGCCTGCACGATGCTGTCGATGCCCTCGCGCACGGCCGTTCCGGGCGCGATCATCTCCAGTGCCCTTACTAGCCGAGGTTCCTGCCTAGCCTCAAGCTCTGAAACGTCATCCCCGGCGTACGGCATCGGACCGATTGTACGCGAATGCGGCGGAAAAGGCTTTGCAGTGGGGAATCCGTCACGCAGCGCGGGATTGACCGACGGATCGGTCAAGCGCTGAGGCAAGCGCCGTGCGCAGGTCTGGAAGCACCGCGCCGGGGTGCAGTACCTGCGTGAGGCCGAATTTGGCGGCCTCCGCGAGCCGGCGGTCGGGATGCGCCGCATGGCGGAGCTCGCCGGTCAGGCTGAGCTCGCCGAAGGCGGCAAGTGGCTGGCGGCCGTTCCCGAGCGCGGTTCCGGTAGCGGCAGAGGCGACTGCAAGCGCCACGGCGAGGTCGGCGCCAGGCTCGTCGATCCGGACGCCACCGGCCAACGACACGAAGACGTCGGCGCCGGCGATCGAGATCCCGGTGTGGCGCGTGAGGACGGCAAGGACGAGCGCGAGGCGGTTGCGGTCGATGCCGTTCGCCATCCGCCGCGGCGGGACGAGCTCCGTCGACGCGACGAGCGCCTGGACCTCGACCAACAGCGGGCGCGAGCCCTCCATCGCGCAAAGGATCACCGAGCCGGCGGCGCCGCGGGTCGCCTCGGCGACGAAGCGCGCGGACGCGTCCTCAACCTCGACGAGCCCCTCGTCGCGCATCTCGAAGACTCCGGCCTCGTTGGTCGAGCCAAAGCGGTTCTTGAGCGCGCGCAGCGTGCGGTAGGTGCGCTCGCGCTCGCCCTCGAAGCTCAGCACGCAGTCGACCAGGTGCTCGAGCACGCGTGGTCCTGCGAGCGCGCCCTCCTTGGTTACGTGGCCGACCAGCACGATCGCAACCCCGCGCTCCTTGGCGACCCGCATCAGCCGGCCAGCGACCTCACGGACCTGACCGACCGAGCCAGGGCCGCCGGTCAGCGCAGCGGCGTGCAGGACCTGGACCGAGTCGACGACGCAGACGTCCGGCCGCTCGGCCTCGATCGTGGCGACGACCGCCTCCAGGTCGGTCTCGGCCACGATCGGGACCTGTAGCGCGGCCTCGCCGAGCCGCTCGGCGCGCAGCCTGACCTGGGCGGCCGACTCCTCGCCTGACACGTAGAGCGCCTTGCGACCCGAAGCGGCGAGATTCCCGAGCGCGGAGGTGACGATCGTCGACTTGCCGATCCCGGGAGAGCCGCCGAGCAGCACGAGCGAGCCGGGAACGAGGCCGCCGCCGAGCACGCGGTCCAACTCTCCGATGCCGGTTCGCAGCCGGGCGACCCGCGGCGCCTCGACCTGGGCGAGCGGGACCGGCGTCAGCGCCTTGCCGCGGGCGGCGATCCTTGCTCCGCCACCGGCCGCGGGTACCGGCGTCGGGCGGGCCTCCTCGACCAGCGTGCTCCACTCCTCACAGCCCGGACAGCGGCCGTGCCACTTGGCCGACTCGTGCCCGCATCCAGAGCACACGTAGTGGGTGGTCGCACGCGCCATTCACCCAACCTAGGGCCGGGTCAGGACGAACCGCCCGGGTCGGTGCGCTCCTGTAACCGTCCTTGAGGTGCAGGGTCGCGCTGGAGTGGTTGGGAGAGATACGAGTGGCTGAGCCGCGGCACCGGGCTTTGGCTGGGTAGGGCGGATAGCGACGGGGTTGGTGGTCGAGCAGTGTGTGGTGCCCTCCGGCCGTGCTCTTATCCGGATCGATCCGGCGACCCAGGTCCCGTGACAGGCCGATTGCGGCCGCATCTCGGCCGGAACAGACCCGCCACGGCCGCGCGCAAAGGGCGAACGGAACAGTGGGCGAACTGCGGCCACATTCCGGCCGTAACAGACCCGCGACGGTCGCGCGCAAGAGCGAATGGCGCGATGGGCGGATTGCGGCCAGATTCTGGCCGCAATCCGCTCATCGCCGGCTTGGGATCGACCCAGCACTTCTGCACGTTCGCTGACCTCTAGCCCCCCGCATCGTGCAACACCCAAGCGAGCCCCAGCTGTGAGCCAAGGCACCGATGCCCACGCGTGAGGAAAGGCGCACGAGCCCACCCGTGAACCGAGGCGCACGAGCCCCACCTGTGAGCCAAGGCGCACCGAGCGAAGCCGACTCCCGGCCACCCACCACTCCGCAATCCGCCCTACCCAGCTAAAGACCGGTACCGCGGCTCAGCCACTCGTATCTCTCCCAGCCACCCCAGCGCGACCCAGCGCCTCAAGGACGCCCACAGGAGCGCCTCACCCCAGCACGAACTCCGCGCCGAACCGCGCTACTGGTCGTCAGGTGGTGAGTCCGGCACGTCCGGCAAGACCTCGGGATCGTCCGGGAGGCTGCCCTCGTCGGACCCCTCGTCCTCACCGCCCTCGAGCGCCGGGTTCTCGCCCTCGTCTCCGCTGGCGCCCACGCCCACAGCCTCGCGCTTGCGCGCGGGCTTGATGACGGTGATCGTGACCTCGCGCTCGTCGTCGTCGGGGGCCTTGGCGACCTCGACGGTCGAGCCCGGATCGAGGTTCTGGGCGAGCACCTCGTCGGCGAGCGGGTCCTCGATGTAGCGCTGGATCGCGCGCCGCAGCGGACGGGCGCCCATCGACGGGTCCCAGCCCTTCTCGACCAGCAGGTCGGCGGCCTCGTCGGAGAGGTTGAGCGACAGCTCCTGATCGGCGAGCGACTCGCGGATCCGCTTCAGCAGCAGCTCGACGATCTCCTTGATCTCGTCCTTGGCGAGCTTGTGGAAGACGATCACCTCGTCGATGCGGTTGAGGAACTCGGGTCGGAAGACCTTCTTGAGCTCGCTCATGATCCGCGTCTTCATGTCGTCGAAGGAGACGCCGATGTCGCCCTCGCCGACGGTGAAGCCGATGCCGGTGTTCTTCGCGATCTGGGCCGCGCCGACGTTCGAGGTCATGATCACGATCGCATTGCGGAAGTCGACCGTGCGGCCCTGGCTGTCGGTCAGCCGGCCGTCCTCGAGGATCTGCAGCAGGATGTTGAAGACGTCCGGGTGGGCCTTCTCGATCTCGTCGAGCAGCAGCACGCTGTACGGCTTGCGCCGCACCGCCTCGGTCAGCTGGCCGCCCTCGTCGTAGCCGATGTAGCCGGGGGGCGAGCCGACGAGCCGCGACACGGAGTGCTTCTCCATGTACTCGGACATGTCGATCCGGACCATCGCGTCCTCGTCGCCGAAGAGGAACTCGGCGAGCGTGCGGCCGAGCTCGGTCTTGCCGACGCCCGAGGGGCCGAGGAAGATGAACGAGCCGGTCGGGCGCTTGGGGTCCTTGAGCCCGGCGCGCGAGCGGCGGATCGCCTTCGAGACAGCCTCGATCGCCGCGTGCTGGCCGATCACGCGCTTGTGGAGCTCGTCCTCCATCCGCATCAGCTTCTGGGTCTCGGCCTCGGTCAGCTTGAAGACCGGGATGCCGGTCCACATCGAGACGATGTCGGCGATCTCCTCCTC